>ERZ1032078.45-NODE-45-length-38671-cov-7.794541_pt1 | contig 38671 bp, 25 predicted proteins | sample MGYA00517101_ERZ1032078 | MGnify/ENA primary metagenome ERZ1032078 (study PRJEB33719, sample SAMN04261301) | wastewater metagenome | biome: rural village; feature: human; material: feces | host: Homo sapiens | place: El Salvador | collected 2013-01-14 ... | reverse complement strand
GGGGAATATTTTCGGGTCATGGAGCAATTTGACTCCACATTGTCATCTGTAATCGGGCACCCCTAATGCTTAATTGATTTCAAAAAAATAAAGAAAGTCCACTTGCCGTAAATTGTACCATATTACACATCATTATATATATACATTATATTTATATACACGAGGATTGATTCCTGACCACAAATTTACGCTTTATTCTGATAATCCGCAAGCTGAAAGGCAAAATTAACGATTTTAGGAGCGGTAATAGGCAAAAAAGCAGTAACTTTGCGCAAAATGTATACTCATTAGATATAAAATCATGGCAGAAGACGCATTCAAGAAGATTGTAAGCCATTGCAAGGAATATGGCTTCGTATTCCCAAGTTCCGAAATTTATCCCGAAGGTCTCTCGGCAGTTTACGACTACGGACCAAACGGCGTGGAACTGAAAAACAACATAAAGAAATATTGGTGGGATTCCATGGTGCTGCTCCACAACAATATCGTGGGCATCGACGCATCCATCTTCATGAACCCCACGGTGTGGAAGGCGAGTGGCCACGTTGACGCTTTCAACGACCCTCTCATCGACAACCGCGACTCGAAGAAGCGCTACCGCGCCGACAACCTCATTGAGGACCAGATAGCGAAATACGAGGAGAAGATCGACAAAGAGGTGAAGAAGGCCGCCAAGAAGTTTGGCGACGCTTTCGACGAGCAGAAGTTCCGCGAGACCAACCCTCGCGTGCTGGAGCACCAGAAGAAGCGCGACGAGCTGCACGCTCGCTATACCGAGGCCATGCAAGGTCCCAACCTTGAGGAACTGAAGCAGATTATCCTCGACGAGGGAATAGTGGACCCCATCAGCGGCACGAAGAACTGGACCGACGTGCGCCAGTTCAACCTCATGTTCTCCACGGAGATCGGCTCAACCGCCGGCTCAACCAACAAGATTTACCTGCGTCCGGAGACGGCCCAGGGCATCTTTGTCAACTTCCTCAACGTGCAGCGCACCACTCGCCAGAAGCTACCGTTCGGCATTGCCCAGATTGGCAAGGCTTTCCGCAACGAGATAGTGGCACGCCAGTTCGTGTTCCGCATGCGCGAGTTTGAGCAGATGGAAATGCAGTTCTTCTGCCAGCCTGGCACGGAGATGCGCTGGTTCGAATATTGGAAGAAGGCTCGCCTGGCATGGCACGAGGCTCTCGGCATGGGCAACGACAACTATCGCTACCACGACCACGAGAAGCTCGCCTTCTACGCCAACGCCGCCACCGACATCGAGTTCAAGATGCCGTTCGGCTTCAAGGAGGTGGAGGGCATCCACAGCCGCACCAACTACGACCTCTCGCAGCACGAGAAGTTCAGTGGCACGAAGATGCGCTATTTCGACCCCGACAAGAACGAGAGCTACGTGCCTTACGACGTGGAGACATCCATCGGCGTGGACCGCATGTTCCTCTCCGTGATGTGTCACGCCTACCAGGAGCAGAAGCTCGACAACGGCTCTACCCGCGTGGTGCTGTCGTTGCCTGAGGCATTGGCTCCTATCAAGTGCGCCGTGCTTCCATTGGTCAACAAGGACGGACTGCCAGAGAAGGCGCAAGAGATTCAAGACGAGCTGAAGTTCCACTTCACCACACACATCGACGCCAAGGACTCCATCGGCAAGCGTTATCGCCGCGAGGACGCCATCGGCACGCCTTATTGCGTCACCGTGGACGGCCAGACCCTGGAAGACAACACCGTGACCTTGCGCCACCGCGACACCATGGAGCAGGAGAGGGTGAACGTCAACGAGCTGCGCGCCATCATCGAGGATCGCGTGAGCATCACGTCGCTTCTCAAGAAACTTGCCAAGGAAATCAAGGACTTCTAAGACAAGAACAAGCAAGTGTTTAAATATGCTGAATAAAAAAACATCAAGAATGGGCAGGAAAGCCATGTTTTTCATGGCTTTCTGCCTTTCCTCTTTCATTTTCCTGCTTGGCTCTTGTTCGGAATCGGACAACACGGTAGAGGAATTTCCCGACTGGAAAAACACCAACGTCAATTATTGGGACAAGCTCTACGCCGAGACACAGGCAAAGGTAACGGCTGGCGATGCCTCCTGGAAAGCTTTTAAGAGCTATAGCATCGAGGACAGCCTGCAATCGCCCAACACAGATTACATCATAGTCAACGTGCTCACGGCCGGCAAGGGCTCCGGATGCCCTATCTATTCCGACTCGGTGCGCGTGCGCTACACGGGCCAGCTCCTGCCCTCCACCTCATACCCTCAGGGCTATGTCTTCGACACGACCAACAAGAACGGGGCCACCGACGCCACGGCTGGCGTTGTCGACATGAAGATAAGCGACCTCACGGCAGGCTTTGCCACCGCGCTGCAACGCATGCACATTGGCGACCAATGGGATGTATACATACCATGGACATTGGCCTATGGCGAATCGGGCAGCAGTTCGATACCCGGATACTCTGTGCTGAAATTCAAGATACAACTCTTGGCTTACGCAAGGGCCGGGGCAAGCCTTCCGCCGTTTAAGTAAACCGCTAAGTTAACGTCTTAAATTTCAAGAAGATACTCATTTTATTGACCATAAAAGAGAATATGACCATAAAACAAATTCCGTCGAAAGGCAAAGGACTGTTGTTTTTCTTCCTGCTCCTTGTGTCGGCCACGGCTATAACGTCGTGCAGCGACGACGAGACTTATGCCGACCAGGTGAAACGCGAGCGCAGCGCCATAAGCGCCTATATCGCCGACTCCGCGGTTAACGTCATCTCGGAGGAGCAGTTCCGCAACCAGAACTACACCACCGACGTATCGAAAAACGAGTTTGTGCTCTTCGAGTCGAGCGGTCTCTATATGCAGATCGTGAGAAAGGGCTCGGGCAAGCCCATCGCCTCCGGCGAGTCGGCACGCATACTGTGCCGCTACACCGAGCGCAACCTCATGACCGACTCCATACAGGCAAGCAACACCATATCGCCTTACTATTATCGCTATGTGGAGGTGATGAGCGTGACCAACAACTCGGGCACGTTCTCCGGGAGCTTCGAGCAGAACACGAGCTTGATGTACCTTTTCTACAATAGCACCGCCATACCAAGCGGATGGCTTGCAGCACTGCCCTACGTCAACATTGGCAGGTATGTCAACGACGGCGACGAGCTGGCAAAGGTAAGGCTCATCGTGCCGCACGACCTTGGACAGCAATATGCCACTTCCGGCGTGTATCCATGCCTGTACGACATAACATTCCAAAGAGGAATATAACTTTCAAAAAAAACAGGGGTCGGCCTTGTGCCGGCCCCTAATAATATGCATAACCTTTGAATCAAATAAAACCAAAAGAAAAATGACTCTAATCAAATCGATTTCCGGTATTCGCGGAACCATTGGCGGCTACACGGGCGACACTCTCAACCCTCTTGACATAGTAAAGTTCACCACTGCCTACGCCACGTTCATTCGCCGCAGCAAGCAGTCGGACAGCAACACCATCGTGGTGGGACGCGACGCTCGCATCTCGGGCGAGATGGTGAAAAACGTGGTCTGCGGAACACTCATGGGCATGGGCTACGACGTGATAAACATTGGCCTGGCCACCACGCCAACGACAGAGCTGGCCGTCAGGATGAGCCACTCTGCCGGCGGCATCATCATCACCGCAAGCCATAACCCTCGCCACTGGAACGCGCTGAAGCTCCTCAACCAGGAAGGTGAGTTCCTCACCAAGGACAATGGCAATGAGGTGCTCGCCATCGCGGAGAAGGAAGACTTTGAATATGCCGACGTTGACCATCTCGGCAAATACACTGAGGACAACTCGTACAACCAACGCCACATAGACTCGGTGCTCAACCTCAAGCTCGTTGACACGGAGGCCATCCGCAACGCTCATTTCCACGTCTGCGTAGACTCAATCAACTCCGTGGGCGGCATCATACTGCCTCAGCTCCTCGATGCCTTAGGCGTTGAGTATAAGTTCCTTAACGGCACTCCTAACGGCGACTTCGCCCACAACCCTGAACCATTGGAGAAAAACCTCGGTGGCATAATGACGGAAGTGGCCAATGGCGGCTACGACCTTGGAATAGTGGTTGACCCCGACGTTGACCGCCTGGCCTTCATACAGGAGAACGGCAAGATGTATGGCGAGGAATACACTCTCGTCAGCGTTGCCGACTACATACTCGACCACGTGAAAGGCGCGACCGTGAGCAACCTCTCCTCCACTCGTGCCCTGCGCGACGTGACCGAGAAGCATGGCTGCCAGTATTTCGCTTCTGCAGTTGGCGAGGTGAACGTCACCACGAAGATGAAAGAGGTTGGCGCCGTCATCGGCGGCGAGGGCAACGGCGGAGTGATTTATCCCGAGAGCCACTATGGTCGCGACGCCTTGGTGGGCATAGCCCTCTTCCTCAGCTCCATGGCACAGAAAGGCTGCAAGGCTTCAGAACTGCGCGCGTCGTACCCCAACTATTTCATGGCGAAGAACCGCATCGACCTTCAGCCTGGCACCGACGTCAACGCTCTCCTGGTAAAGGTGAAGGCTAAGTTCGAGGGCAGAGACGACGTGAAGGTGACCGACATCGACGGCGTGAAGCTCGATTTCGCCGACTGCTGGGTTCACATGCGCAAGTCGAACACGGAGCCCATCATCCGCGTATACTCTGAGGCGAAATCCATGGAGGAGGCCCAGAAGATAGCAGAGAAGATGGCTGCGGAACTTAACAAATAATAAACTTCTCGTAGGTACGCAATACCTCATAAATTAAGTCGGAACACAGTTTATGTATTCCGGCTTATTTTTATTCCCAAACATAATACCCAACTGCATACGCCCACAAGAGGCTTACGCCAACCGAAAAACAGCCTCACCATTATACGGAATTAAATTAGACCATATTTAACGATTTGTGTTATTTGTAGATGTTGGTTTTCATACCCAAAAACACAAAATATCTTGGACTATGGTAAGAAGACTTTACCCTATCGGAATACAAACGTTTGAGGAGTGAAAGACAACTATACACATACAATAAAAGAGAGCGACCCGAAAGAGCCGCTCTCTTCTTATTTATTTTCGTCAAAAAATAGTTACGTGGTTGTCATATTTATACCTGAACGTCCTTGTTCACGTTCTTTGAGAGGAACGCGGCATAGCAGAACATGTAGACCACTGCGATCAGAGGCACGATGTAGGAAAGCATGTAGTTGAGCGTAGCGTCGGCCACCGCGTTCTGGATAAGAGGCAGCACGCCACCACCGACAACCATCATCATGAAGATGCCGCTTGCCTTCTCGGTGTACTTGCCCAGGCCCTCTGTGGCGAGGTTGAAGATAGACGACCACATGATGGAAGTGCAGAGACCGCAAAGCACCAAGAGGATTGCGCCAAGAGGCAAGGTCACGACCTGGAAGCTTGAACCGGTGAACACTGGCAGCGAGCCCGTGATGGTCTTCGGAAGGAACATGGCCAGGAGAATGAGAATAATGGCTGTGCCCGTTGTCGTCAACATCATGGCACGGCTTGAGACCTTAGAGGCAATGAAGCTTGAGATGAGACGACCCACAAGCATCAAGAACCAATATGTGCCAGCGGCAAAGCCTGCTACGGCAACTGCCTGAACGGTTGGGTTGAGACCCACCACGCCGGCACCCGCGTCGGTAGTGTCGGAGATGTAGAAGTTCAATGTGCCGGGGATGCCACACTCCACGCCCACATACACGAAGATGGCGATAACGCCGAAGGTGAAGTGACGGAAGACGAAAGGCGTATGCTCGAACTTCACGTCGCCCTCCATCTGCTTCGGGTTCTCGATTGGGACGAAGAGCAACACGAAGAACGTCACGAGGAACACGCCCATGGCCATGTAGAGTACGAGGTTGACATCGCTCATGGCCGTGTCCTTAGTCACGGTGCCGATAAGCGCGCCCACGAGCATTGGGGTCATGGTGCCGAGCAGGGAGTTGAACGTGCCACCGATGAGGTTGAGCTGGTTGCCACGGTTGCCGCCTCCGCCAAGCTGGTTGAGCATCGGGTTGACGACGGTGTTGAGCATGCAGACGGAGAAACCGGAGATGAAAGCACCTACAAGGTAGATGACGAAGCCCGTCATGCCCTCAGAGAAGCCGGAGAGGAACTGCACGAGCACGCCGAAGAAGCCGAAGGCTATGCCAAGGAGAGCAGTCTTCTTATAGCCAATCTTCGTGAGCAAGTTGCCGGCGGGAATACCCATGAACAAGTAAGCGAAGAAGTTCATGAAGTTACCCATCATGCCGAGCATGTTGCTACCGCCAATCATGGGCTGATTCTTCCAGATGACGCCGATAGGAGCGGCGAGGTTGGTCACGAAGGAAATCATTCCGAAGAGGAAGATACATGCCACGATGGCGATGGCGCGACCGTTGGTGTTTGTTTTTGACATTATGATATAAGTTTTAGTTAATTTAGTTTTTAAAAGAGTTTATTAGGATACACGCCCTCGTCCACGAGTTTCTGTATCTTTGCCACCACGCCCGGACGATCGGCTGAATAAGTCACGCCAAACCACTTAGAGGTCGTGTCGAGCACCTCGCAAGTAGCCTTTCCGGCCTTGATGAGCTTGTCTACGACCCAAGGGATAAGGTATTCGGCCTTAGGATTGGCCTTTGTCGTAGGCAGGTCGAGGAACTCCTTGAAAAGCTTGTCAGAATACTCGAAATACTCTGGAGTGAAGCCCCACACGTTCATCGAGACAGGAGTGTTGTCGGCAGTAGTCACCCACTGGCCGTTGTCGTCCTTGTAGCTCACCTTGCCCTCTGCGTTGCGGAGGATCTCTGTGCGCTCCACGCACGAGGTGAGGTGACCGTTCTCGTCCTTCTCGCACACGCCACGGCTCACGCTTCCATTGTCGGACAGGGTGTTGGCCACGCGGAAGCCCACCATGGCATACTTGCCATTGCTGCCCTCTGGAAGCTCGGAGAGGAACTTGCCGATGACCTTGAAGCAGTCGCGGTTGTAGAAGTCGTCGCAGTTGATAACGCAGAAAGGCTCCTTGATGACATCCTTGGCCATCATTACGGCGTGGTTGGTGCCCCAAGGCTTCGTGCGACCGTCTGGCACGCCGTATCCCTCGGGAATCTTGTCGAGGCTCTGGAAAACTATCTCGCAAGGGATATGGCCCTCATACTTTGAGAGAATCTTCTCACGGAAGTCTTGCTCGAAGTCTTTGCGAATGACCCAGACAATCTTTCCAAAACCTGCTTGAATGGCATCGTAGATGCTATAGTCCATTATGGTCTCACCGTTTGGGCCCAGTCCGTCAAGTTGTTTCAAACCACCATAACGGCTACCCATACCAGCAGCTAATAACAATAATGTAGGTTTCATAAATCCGTATATTTTAATGATTGGTTCATTTAGTCTTATCAGTATGCAAAGATACCCTTTTTATATGATACATTCACTAAATAACGCCAAAATTTTGTAATTTTGTAACACTAAAAAGAATACCATCGCATGCCCATAACAGAAATACACAGTTTAGACGCCGCTGGAGTGGCCGTCTACCACCGTTTGACCGATCACCAGCTCCGCAACCGCCTCCATCCCGAAGACGGCACGGTGATAGCCGAAAGCCCCAAGGTCATCAACGTGGCTCTCGACGAGGGTCTCCTGCCCATATCCCTGCTCTGCGAGGCGCGCCATATCGAAGGCGATGCCGCCGACATCATCAAGCGTTGCGGTGACATACCGGTCTACACCGGCAGTCGCGAGCTTCTCGCCTCGCTCACTGGCTACACGCTGACGCGCGGCGTGCTCTGCGCCATGCGGCGGCCACAGCAGCCCACGTGGCAAGAGCTGTGCGGGAAGTCGCGCCGCGTCGTCGTCCTCGACGCGGTGTGCGACACCACGAACATCGGGGCCATCTTCCGTTCCGCCGCGGCCCTTGGCATAGACGGCGCGCTGCTCACCACCGACAGCTGCGACCCTTTCAACCGCAGGGCCGTGAGGGTGTCGATGGGCACGGTGTTCAAGTTGCCCTGGGCCTGGCTCGACGCCCCGCTCCCCACCCTTCGCGAATGCGGATTCAAGACCGTGGCCATGGCGTTGCGGCACGACAGCATCGCCCTCGACGACCCAAGGCTCAAGGCCGAGCCACGTCTCGCCGTAGTGATGGGCACTGAAGGCGATGGCCTGCCCACCGAAGCCATCGACGATGCCGACTACGTGGTGAAGATACCAATGGCGCGAGGTGTCGACTCGCTCAACGTGGCGGCAGCCTCAGCCGTGGCGTTTTGGGAATTGGGGAAACAGAAAGCCCAGACTTTGTGAAACACACAGTCTGGGCATAGAAAAATGAATGAAAAAATTCAATTATTAATAAATCAGGGTTCCCGAAAGGCACCAGTAGCTGTTGCTGCCGCCTTCTGGCGCGCCCTGCGGTATCTTGACGTTGACGGTATGCTTGCCTGCTTTCAGGTTGCCAACATAGATATATTCAGGATTTGTCACTGTGCCTGGACACCAGTTGGAGCGACTTAGGTCAGACGAACTAAGTCCGTTGGAGAAGTTGCCGGAGCAAGGGTTGTTGTTGCGATAAGTTCCACAATCGTCGCGCCAAGGGATGAACGTTATTATCTTCTGTCCGTCCACGTAGATGGTATTGGGCTTTTGGTTGAACTCGTCGCCGCCCCCCCAGCCGCCATGACCGGTTGTGAGATAATAGAGGCGAGCGTTTTTCACGTCGTCCTTCAGCTCAAAGGTCGTTGTCAGCGAGTCGTTGAGCATGAATGTGGGATAAGGTTGCCCAGCCTGCTCCATGTAGTTGACGGTGTTGAACAAGGGCAATGTCTTCTGCACCTTGTGGTCTCCGTCAGGATAATATTTCAGTTTCAGGCTCAACTTGTGGCCCTTGGCATCCCAGTTGCCGATGTAGGCGCCTATCCACACCTCGCCCTTGAGCTGTTCGGCAACCGATGTCACCTCAGTCTTATAGGTCACAGAGTCCACCCATGTCTGCCCAGGCACTTTGTTGTGGTTGTATTTGCGCACGCCAAATCCCGTGAAGAACCTCATCAGCTCCAGCGGCACGTCATATCCTGCCGTCGACGTGAGTCCGTGATAGTCGGTGTCGCCACTGTGGAACGACGGCACGCTGTTCAAGTCGCGCAGGGCGTCTATGAACGATTGCGCCTTGCCTGTGGGAATCATGAATATGGATCCCGTGCGGTCGTAGGCGTCACCATCGGAATATTGCACGGCCTCGACGAACACCTGACGGTCGCTCACGCTGTCGGGCAGTTGCACTTTCTTCAACACCACGGTGCCACCGGCGGCCACATACGTCTTGCCAGCCTCAAGCTGTCCGTCGGGCAACTTGGCGTTGTTGAAGCATATTGTCTGCTGGTCGAACACGGGCACCACTATCACCCCACTCTGGTTGATAGCGTATGAATAGTTGCTTTCGTCGAGATAATGTCCCCAGTCGGCGGGCAACAGCTCCGTGGGCTTCTTCACGGCCTTTATGCCAGTGGCCTCCTGCACGGAGTCGCCGTTTCTCACCACGCGCAGCACAAGGCCGTCGGGCACGCCTGCCCACGTCTGTGGAGTGCCACGGAACGCCAAGTCGTTGGTATACCACACGTCTATGGTGTTTGAGTTCACTACCGTGCGCACTACCTTGCAGTTGAGCCCAAGGTATTTCTCTTCCCTCAACTCCTTGAATCCCTTGCCATACTCGAACGGGATGTTGGTGTAAATCAACTCATTGTTTGGCATTATGGCACGGCGATAACTGCACTGGCGGCTATAGTCGATATAGCTTTCACGGCGCGGAAGTCGTGGCTTTGGCGTTTCCGCCTTTTCTTTTTTCTTGTCTTTTTTACTCTCTGGCCATACGCTTTCCAGCTTCACCTGGTCGCCAAACACCTTCATGACCGTGCTTCCCGGGCTCACCTTGCCCTTGTAAAGCGAATGGTAGGTCACCTCTATGCCCTTGGCCTTCTTCAGCTTGGCGGCATAGTTTTGCGCTTCGGCAGCCGTGCACATCAGCATGCTGGCGAAGAGAATGCAGATTTGTTTCATGTATTATATATTAAGTTGTTTGCAATGTATGAAGATTCGCGTGCGCGACTTACTCTGTAGCGGCGCGCAAGCCCTCCACGTCATTTCTTCTTCCCGTCTTTCTGCTTGCGCCTCCCAAAAGTGAAAAGCTCACGAAGGCTGCCAAAGTCTTTCTTCAAGATAAAGCCCACGCCCTGGGTGTTGAGCGAGTTGCGCGTGAAATAGCGGTCGTTGGTCTGATTATAGACGTGCACGCTGAAATTGCCGTTGGGGAAGATGAGATAGCGCAAGTCGAAGTCGCCAATAAACGACGTGGTGGCGTTGGCGTTGTCGCGATAGCCAAACTGCCCGTTGAAAATCAGGCGGTTGTTGAGCAAGTTGCCACTGAACAGTCCATCATACTCGGCATTGTTGAAGCCTTCGTCGCCTGTCGAGATATTGGCCCCGAAGTTCCAATTGTTGCTTTTCATCACGCTTCCCAACACGTTGTTTATTTGTTGGCTCAAGGTTCCGCTGAGCAGGCTCTGCATGGCGAGAGTCGTTTGGTTCATGCCCTGCGTGCTGGAGTTGTTGTTTCCGCGAGAATAGAACCGGCCCACGGCAAGCAGGTAGAGCACCTGCTGGTTCATCTCCTCCTCGCCGTTGATAAGACTGTAGATCATCTGCTTGGTGTCTGAGCTCATGGTGGGGAAGTCGAGGTCGAAGGCGACACGTGGCGCTTCCGGCGTTCCGCTGATGTTCATTATGCAGTTGGCCTTGACATTGTTAGATGAGAAGCTGCGGCCCATCTGCAGGTCGGAGAGGCTCACGGAGGCTATTGGATAGACGGCCTTGAGCTTGAGCAGCGCGGCGAAGGGGTCGCCGCCGAAGGTGATGGTTCCGCCCTGCGTGAAGTTGAACTCCTTTCTTATGATGTTCTGCACCGTGATGCGGTAGATGCCCTTTTCCACGGTGTAAGTGCCGAAGATGTCGAGTCCGCCCTTATTAAAATATGTGGCGCGCAGCGTGCCGTTCCCGTTAAGCGTGATATAGTCGCCCGACGCCTTATCGGTGATAAGGCGCAGCGTGGCGTTGGGGTTCACGTTTATCAGGAAGTTGAGGTGGATGTCGGTGGGAATGTCGGGCGCGTCGGCTGAGTCGGCCATTGCCACGGAGTCTGGCCGGGCTGCCACGGCGTCACGGTCGTGCCAACTAATGAAGTCGTCGGTGGATGTCGAGGAGGTGCTCGTGATGTCGTAGACCACCTCAGAACCTTTCGTGGGCGTGACATTCATGTTGACGTCGAGCGTCCCAGGCCTACTTCTCAACGTGATGTCGCCCGTGCCGAACACCTTGCCATAGAAGTTGCTGCCGTCAGCCCCATTCGTGTTGAACGCGAGCAAGTGGTCGGCATGGGCCGCTATGTCGGTCGTGATGTGGCTGATGTGCCGGTGGTGGATGGCCCCGGTGACAAGTCCGCGGTTACCGTATTCGTCAATGATGGTGTCGCCGGGCAGTTGTATCTCGTTCTCTATGAAATGAACTTTCCCGCGATTGACCTGATAGCGCACGCCTGTGGGCTTTATGGTCATCATGCCATCGGTAACGATGTCGCCCGTGAGGTTGAGCTTGCTCAGGTCGCCCCACAGTCTCAGGTCGCCGTTGCCGCGAAGGTCAACGTTTTCGAGGAAACTGGAGCAGAGCGTGCCAAGAAACTCGGCGCGCGTGTTGTCGAGCTTCATGCCCAGGTCTATGTAATGGTGCTTCGTGGAGACGTAACCGTCGATAAACGTATTAGACGGTATCAGCCCCGAGGCCCCTTGTATGGTGTCGTTGGTGACGCCCTTGATGTTTATCTGTCCCTCGCTGAGTTTCCAACCCACGTTGGCACGAAGGGTGCCGAGACGTCCCTCGATAAGCTTGAAACGGTCTACACGCAAGGCCGCCGTGACATCGGGGCTGGCAAAGAGCCCCTTCACGCTCGCCGTGCCCGACGCCGCGCCACTGAACTCCACGGAATGGAAGTTGACGAGGTTGAGGATATAGTTCACGTTGACGTTCGACAGGTGGGCGGTGAGCGAGTCGTTGGCGTTGTCAGACCCCGTGCCCGACACGAGCACGCGCTGCGAGCCACTGCTTATGGCGAAGTCGTGGACCTCAAGATGGTTCTTGCTGTAAAGCACGGTCGAAGGGTGCACCATAAACAACGTGTCGCCGACATGGAACCGCGACTTATTGAAGTTGACGAGCGCGAGCGTCTTGCCGTCGGGTGTCTTGCGGAACGCCACGTCGGCTCCCAAAGCCCCGCGAAGCCTCTGCGCCTTGGCGTGGTTGTCGAGCGATATTTGCGCCGCGATGCGGTCGAAACCCGCCGAGAGTTTCAGTCCTATGTCTGTGCCCACCTTCTCGTCGCGCATGTTGGTGAATCCGCCATTCACGGAGAGCATGTCACCCACCGTGCGCACCTTGGCGCCGACGCGCTTAAAGTGGCGGTCGCCCCAAACCACGTCTGGAGCTGAGACATCGGCGTCGAGCGAGCTTCCGTCCCTGCCGAAAGAGGCTTTCACCGACACGGTGTCGAGAATGTCGAGCGGCATGTTGAGGAAAGGCCGCGCCCAGTTGCTGTCGGTCAAGCGCGCCACGAAGCTCACGGCTCCCGTGTTTATGGGTCGATAACGGAACGGGGCGAGATTGGTGATGCCTGGCAGCTTTTTCACGATGACGTTCTCTATCGCTTGCGGCAAGGCCGCATAGTCGAACTTGCCATAGACCGCCGCCATACCAAAGTCGCTGTGCATGAGCAGGTAATGCCCATGCTGGGAATGGCCGGCACGCAGGCTCAGCGAGTCGAGGGTATAGCTTTCGTCGCCTTGCCGCATCACGAAACTGCCCAACCGCAGGTAGCCGTCTATGGTGTTGATGTCGCGTCCACGCAAGTTGGTGTCTACCGTTCCGCTGTAAGTGGCCTTTGCCAGGCGACCGTTGAGCAGGCGCAACGCCGAGGGCAAGAAGTGCCTGACAGAGCCTTTCAGCTTGACGGCCTTCTCGCCCCCCGAGAGTTTCACGCCGCCATCCAAGGCGAGGCTGATATTGGGATCGTCGATGCTCACACGCCCCTCGGCCATGCCTCCGGCGAAAGTGGCATTGAGCGATATGTTGCGATAAGCGTAAGCGTTGTAGTCGAACCGCTTCACGTTGCCCTTGAGTTCGAAATGCTTTGCCTTGATGTCGCCGCTGCCAAGGACATCAGCGGTAAGAGTGCCAAAATGCTCGTTGCCAAGGACTTGTCTCAGGTTGAACGCGTCGGTCGCGATGTGGCCGCCAACTCGCGTCCCTTGCTTGTTGAGGTCGAGCACGGCCGTTCCGGCGCTCGTGCGCAGCTTTCCCTTGGCGTAAAGGTCCTGTCCCTTGCCCGACGCCGTGCCATTGAAGGCGATGTCGCCCAATCGCGTCACGGCATCCGGAACCTTGCCGGCAAGATATTTCACGACATTGGCGTTGGCATTGAACTGCCTCACGTCGGCATGCCATCTCATGGGCTTGCCTGTCGTGAGCCACCCCACGGCGGAGAGACGGAAGTCGGACGGCTTGTTGAAATCATGGAATCCGGCATAGCGAGGCATGGCGACGTCGAGCTGGCTTAACATGATTCTCGCCCCCTTGCCCCGAGCCGACAGCTTGAGCAGGACGGGCCTGTTGATTGACGAGAGCGCGGGAACGAAAGCGCGAAAGTCGTGAGGGTTGACTCGTGACGTTGCCAAGGCGAGGGAAAAAGAACGCGAGCCCTTGTTTGCCTCCGCATGGGGAATGAATATCTCCGTGCCAGGCATGGCCAACGAGAAGTTGTCTATGGCCACCGACTTCTTCGTGGCCTCGGCCTTGAACGAGAGCGACTTGATGTCGAGCCCCGAAGCCTCGCGTAGCGACAACTTCTTCAAGAAAGCGTGATAGGAGTCGCCGTCAACTATGTCGAAGACTATGTGGGAGCTTATCTCAGAAATGTCAAAATGGTTGACGTCGAAAGTCTTGAGCCGTGGCTTGTCCCATCTGTTCCAAGCCACTTTGCCGTGGCGGATGATGAGACTGTTGATGGCAAGGTTTAGGCGCGACTTGTGGGTGGTGTCCTTTGAGGCGAGCGAGTCGACAACAAATTGGAAGTTGGGCTTCGCAGCCGCGTTCTCTTTATACAAGTTAAGCTTCGGTGTGAACACTTGCGCCGAGGTGATGGTAATCTTACCCCTCGCCAAGTCGGTATAACTGAACTTGGCGGAAAGGCGCGACGCCCACAGCATGCGCTTGCCACGCTTATCGAGTATTGCCACGTCGTCTATGATAATGCGATTGAAGATGCCCACGTCTACCCTGCCAACCGACACTGGCGTACCGAACTTATTGGATATGGCCGATGCCACTGCGGTTCCCAGCGTGGATTGGACGACAGGAACGCGCACCATGACCATGGCGGCAAGGCAAAGGCCCACCGTCAGCCACACGAGATAATTTATTATTCGCCTTAGCTTCTTCAATAGAAACGGAAATGTGATGCCGAAGTTAACTTCATGCAAAATTAAGGAAAAAATAATCCTTATAAAAGAAAAAGACAGACGATTTATATTAATTGGCCCAAAAAAGTATTAAATTTGCACACAAACTACATCAAACTCTTTTTATCTGTTCTATGGCAAATGTAATTAAGTTGCGCAAAGGCTTAGACATTAACCTGGCAGGGAAAGCCGTGAAAGAGAAAGTGGCTACGCCACAATCCTCCGTTTATGGCCTTTCCCCGTTGTCTTTCCCCGGCATCACTCCAAAGCTGTCGGTAAAGGAAGGCGACCACGTGCTCGCCGGAGAGCCACTGTTCGTGAGCAAGCAATGTCCTGAGTTGGGCTTTGCGTCTCCAGTTAGCGGCACTGTGAAAGCCGTGGTAAGAGGGGCCCGACGCAAGGTCCTAATGGTTACAATTGAGGCTGACACTACCCAGCAGGCTCATGATTATGGCAAGGCCAATGCCGCCGCCCTTGACGGCGAGGCCGTGAAAGGCAAGCTCTTGGAAGCAGGCCTCTTCGGGTATATCAACCAGCTGCCTTATGGCGTGGTGGCGAGCCCTCAGACACAACCCGACGGCATCTTCGTGTCAGCGCTGCGCGACATGCCCTTGGCGTGTGACTTCGAGGTGGAGCTTCAAGGCAATGAGGAGGCGTTCAAGACTGGCCTCAAGGCTTTAAGCCGCATAGCCACGGTGCATCTCGGCACTGGCGCGAAGCAAACGGCGCAAGCCCTGACAAACGTGGAAGACGTTGACCTGAACGTCTTTGACGGCCCTTGCCCGGCGGGAAACGTTGACGTGCAAATAAACCACGTGGCACCGATGAGCAAGAACAAGACCGTGTGGACGGTGGACCCGACGGCTGTCATCTTCATCGGTCGCCTGTTCCTCACCGGGAAGGTTGACCTGACACGCACCATCGCGGTGGCAGGAAGCAGGGTGAAAGCTCCTTCCTATACCGACGTGAAGGTAGGCACGCCACTCGAAGACATCCTCGCAGGAAGGCTGGAAGAGGCCGGGCACTCACGCATCATCAACGGCAACCCTCTCACCGGTACGAAAGACGGCATCGACGGATTCCTCGGCGCGCACACGTCGGAGGTGACCGTGATACCGGAGGGCGACGACATCGACGAGACCTTGGGATGGATTCTCCCACGCACCAAGCAGTTCTCGGTAAACCGCAGCTATTTCTCATGGCTCTTCGGAAAGAAGAAGGCCTACGACCTCGACGCGCGCGTAAAGGGCAGTGAGCGCCACATGATAATGAGCGGAGAATACGACAAGGTGTTGCCAATGGACATCTACGCCGAATATCTCATCAAGGCCATCATAGCCGGCGACATCGACAAGCAAGAGCAACTCGGCATCTACGAGGTTACTCCAGAGGATTTCGCCCTCGCCGAGTTCGTGGACAGCTCAAAGCTGCCATTGCAGAAACTCGTGCGTGAAGGTCTCGACACATTGAGAAAAGAAAACGCATAAGCCAGGCGGCAAGGCCTTGGCAACATTCTTTCAACATTAATCACACAATCCAATATTAATCCAATATTTGGAATGAACGCAATAAAAAAATATTTCGACAAGATACGGCCCAACTTTGAGGAAGGCGGCAAGCTGCATGCCCTGAGAAGTGTGTACGAGGGATTCGAGTCGTTCCTTTTCGTACCTAACGCCACGTCAACGAGCGGTGCCTCCATCCACGACTCCATCGACTCAAAGCGCATCATGAGCTTCGTGGTAATAGCGTTGATACCCGCCCTGCTCTTCGGCATGTACAACGTGGGCTATCAAAACTATCTCGCCGCCGGCAAGCTTGCCACGGCCTCTTTCTGGAGCATCTTCGGCTTTGGCTTCCTCGCCGTGCTGCCAAAGATTCTCGTGAGCTATATCGTCGGCCTGGGCATCGAGTTCGCTTGGGCGCAATGGAAAGGCGAGGAGATACAAGAGGGCTACCTCGTATCGGGCATCATCATCCCGCTCATAATCCCTGTCACCACACCGCTGTGGATTCTGGCGTTGGCTTGCGCCTTCGCCGTGATCTTCTGCAAGGAAATCTTCGGAGGCACGGGCATGAACATCTTCAACGTGGCCGTCGGCGCGCGCATGTTCCTGTTCTTCTCTTATCCCTCGAAGATGACGGGCGACGCCGTATGGGTGGCAAGCCACAGCATCTTCGGCTTGGGCAACACGCTCCCCGACACCTTCACCACGGCAACGCCATTGGCACACGTGGCTCAAGGCACGCCTTTGGACGCCTCTGTCTGCGACATGGTGACGGGATTCATACCCGGCTGCATAGGCGAGACTTCCGTCATAGCCATTGCCATCGGCGCTGTCATCCTGCTCTGGACTGGCATAGCAAGCTGGAAGACCATGCTTAGCGTGTTCGTGGGCGGATCTGTCATGGGAGCCATCTTCCACGCCACGGGTGCCTCGTCAATAGAATGGTGGGAGCAACTCATCCTCGGCGGTTTCTGCTTCGGCGCCGTCTTCATGGCCACAGACCCCGTGACATCTGCCAGGACAGAGACAGGCAAGTGGATATACGGATTCATAGTGGGAGCGATGGCCATCATCGTGCGCGTGAAGAACCAAGGCTATCCCGAGGGAATGATGCTCGCCATATTCTTTGGCAACATGATCGCGCCGCTCATCGACTACTGTGTAGTGGAATGCAACATCTCCAAGCGAGCCAAGCGCAGCAAGGTTTCTGAATAAAAGCATAAAGGAAATGAAAACTAACAGCAATTCATATACCATTATCTACTCGGCGGTAATTGTCGTGGTAGTGGCATTTCTCCTTGCCTTCGTCTATCAGGCGTTAAAGCCCATGCAGACTGCCAACGAGGCCCTGGCAAAGAAGAAGCAGATTCTCTACAGCCTCAACATACGCGACCTCGACGGCAACGCCGCGGAAGCGAAATACAAGGAAGTGGTGAAAGAGGAGAAGACCGTCAACGGCAGCGAGATGTTCGTGTGCGACATTGACGGTAAGGCAAAGTACGTGTTCTCCATGACGGGAAACGGCCTTTGGGGCGGTATCAGCGGATACGTGTCGGTAAACGATGACAAGAGCACCGTCTATGGCGCATACTTCAACCACGAGAGCGAGACTGCCGGACTGGGCGCCGAAATCAAGGACAACCAGAAATGGCAAGAGAAATTCCAGGGCAAGAAGCTCTTCAAGGACGGAAACCGCAACGACATCGCCTTGTCGGTAAACAAGGAAGTGACGGACCCATCCACACAGGTTGATGCCGTGACGGGTGCCACGCTGACGTCAAACGGTGTAGCCAACATGCTTCACGACGGACTTGGGAAGTTCCTGAAGTTCCTAAACAGCAAATAAGTTTTTCCAACGGAACGACAAAATTATCGAATTATGAGTTTATTTTCAAAACAGAATAAGGCGGCATTCATTGAGCCTCTACACCTGAACAACCCCATCATGGTACAGGTGCTTGGCATCTGCAGTGCCCTCGCCGTCACGTCACAGCTCAAGCCCGCCATCGTGATGGGCCTCGCGGTAACAGTGATCACGGCATTCGCCAACGTCATCATCTCCCTCATACGCAAGACCATCCCGATGCGCATCCGCATCATCGTGCAGCTCGTCGTGGTGGCCGCGCTGGTCACCATCGTCAACCAGGTCCTCGGAGCTTTCGCCTACGATGTCAGCGTGCAGCTGAGCGTGTATGTCGGTCTTATCATCACCAACTGTATTCTCATGGGCCGCTTGGAGGCTTTCGCCATGATGAACAAGCCTTGGCCCTCCTTCCTCGACGGAATAGGCAACGGCCTCGGCTATGCGGCCATACTTGTCATCGTGGGAGCTTTCCGCGAGTTCTTTGGCAGGGGTTCGCTCCTCGGCTTCCAAATCATCCCTCAGGGAGCTTACGACTTCGGGTATATCAACAACGGCATGATGAACATGTCGTGCACCGCCCTCATCCTCATCGGATGCATCATTTGGGCCAACAGGGCTTTCTTTGTTAAAGACGAAAAGAAGTAAATAAGAAATGGAACACGCTATAGCATTACTCTGCAGGTCTATATTCGTAGACAACATGATTTTCGCTTACTTCCTCGGTATGTGCTCATACCTGGCAGTGAGCAAGAATGTCAAGACCTCTCTCGGATTGGGTCTTGCCGTGACCTTCGTGCTCGTGATAACCGAGCCTATCAACTATCTCTTGCAGGTTTACGTTCTTGGCCCCGACTGTCTGGTCAAAGATGTCGACCTTAGCTATCTGAGCTTCATTCTCTTCATCGCCATCATTGCCGGAATAGTGCAGCTCGTGGAGATGGCCGTGGAGAAGTTCTCGCCATCGCTCTACGCGGCGTTGGGCATTTTCCTGCCTCTTATCGCCGTCAACTGCGCCATCATGGGCGCATCGCTCTTCATGCAGCAGCGCATCAAGCTGCCAATCGACAACGCGCAAGCCATCTCCAGCATTGGCGACAGCATAGCCTATGCCATCGGCAGCGGACTGGGTTGGACGCTCGCCATCGTCATGTTCGGAGCCATACGCGAGAAGATGGAATACAGCGACATTCCCAAGCCTCTCCAAGGCATGGGAATAGCCTTCATAACCGTCGGCCTCATGGCTATGGCAATGATGTGCTTCAGTGGGCTGCAGTTCTGACAACAGCAAAAGAAAGAACAATATAGAACAAACAAAGAATAAAGAAACAACAATACTATGGGACAATTTATAGGCGTAAGCATAGCAGTGTTTCTCGTCATCATACTTGTCTTGGTGGCGATGCTGCTTATCGCTAAGAAATATCTCAGCCCGAGCGGAAAGGTGACTATTACCGTCAATGGCGACAAGAAATTGGAAGTGGAGCAAGGCGGTTCGCTGCTCTCCACGCTCAACGACAATGGCATACACCTTTCGTCTGCTTGCGGCGGCAAGGGCAGCTGCGGACAGTGCCGTCTGCAAGTCCTTGAAGGCGGTGGCGAGATTCTCGACACCGAGAAGGGCCACTTCTCGCGCAAGGAGATAAAGGAGCATTGGCGCCTCGGATGCCAGACTAAGGTGAAAGGCAACCTCAGCGTGAAGGTTTCCGACTCTATCCTCAATGTCAAGGAATGGGAGTGCACGGTCATATCAAACAAGAACGTGTCAAGCTTCATAAAAGAGTTCAAGGTGGCGTTGCCTCCAGGCGAGCACATGGACTTCATCCCTGGCTCTTACGCGCAGATTGCCATACCTGCCTACGACACCATCGACTACGACAAGGACTTCGACAAGTCGCTCATCGGCGACGAGTATATCGGCGCTTGGAAGAAGTTCAACATCCTCTCGCTCAAGGCCCACAACCCGGAACCGACCATCCGCGCCTACTCCATGGCCAACTATCCTGCCGAGGGCGACATCATAACGCTCACGGTGCGCATAGCCTCAACGCCGTTCTTGCCACGCCCGCAAGTGGGATTCCAGGACGTGCCGACAGGCATAGGCTCAAGCTACATCTTCTCGCTCAAGCCGGGCGACAAGGTGCGCATGAGTGGCCCTTACGGCGATTTCCATCCTAAGTTTGACAGCAAACGCGAGATGATTTGGATTGGCGGTGGTGCCGGCATGGCTCCCCTGCGTTCGCAAATCATGTACATGACACGGCAGATCCATTGCACCGACCGTGAGATGCACTTCTTCTATGGGGCTCGCTCCCTGTCGGAGGCGTTCTTCCTGGAAGACTTCTGGGAGCTTGAGAAGGAATTTCCCAACTTCCACATGCATCTCTCCCTCGACCGTCCTGACCCCAAGGCCGACGCTGCGGGCGTGAAATACTATGCCGGCTTCGCTGTCAACTGCGTGCGCGACACGTATCTCAAAGACCACGACGCGCCTGAGGATTGCGAGTACTACCTCTGCGGCCCACCAATGCTCATCAAGACCGTGACTACTTATCTCGACAGCCTTGGCGTGGAGCCTGAGAGCATCATGTACGACAATTTCGGATAAACAAAAACTATCTTCTTCCCACATACTCAAAGAGGTCGCTGGTTTCCGGCGACCTCTTTTTGTGTTATTATATGGCAAAAATCCATGACTGCCACCATGCGCACACGTAAAATAATATTATTGCCGAAATTTAACACTTGGGAACAGGTGCTTTCAGAGCGGAAAAAGGGTAGCCTTTTGCCTGTTGGCAACACCGTCAGCCGTTTTTTTCAAAAAGGAAAAGCGCAATGCGGTTTTTTATCTTCTAATCTTCACAACTCTTCATTTTTTAAGAACCATCAACCTAATATTCAGGAAAAAATGCGTAAGTTTGCAATATAAAACAAAAGATTTAAGTTATATGGCGGAAGATTCCAAAAAGCCGAACACTATAAGCCCTAACCTCAAAAAAGCGATCAGATACACAGGCATTGCCGTGGCGGTGCCCGTAGTCGTGGTCATAGCCTTGTCGCTCCTGCTTTACTTCCCTCCTTTCCAAAACTGGGCGGTGTCTAAAGCCACGGCCATAGCCTCGGAAAAGACGGGCATGAGCATCAGCGTTGGCCACGTGAGGCTCGCCTTTCCTCTCGACCTCGCCCTCGACGACGTGCGCGCCTTCGAGCCAAACGACTCGGTGAAGGGCAAGACCGACACGGTGGCGATAGTATCGCGCGCCGTGGCCAACGTGCAACTCTTGCCGCTACTCCACAAGCAGGTGATGGTGGACGAACTGTCGCTGCGCGACATGCAGCTCAACACCACCCACTTCATCAGCGACGTGCGCGTCAGCGGAAAGGTTGGCGAACTGAAGGTCAAGGCGCATGGCATAGACCTGTCGAAAGAGCACGTGAGGGTGAACCGCGCGATACTGAACGACGCCAACCTGCTTGTTGAGCTTTCCGACACGGCGAAGAAAGACACCGCCAAGCAAAACTTCTGGAAGGTGAATCTCGACGAGCTGAACATTCGCAACACCGCCTTCGCGCTTCGCACCCCGGGCGACACCATCTCCGTGGCGCTGCTCATGCAGAAGGGCAAGGCGCAGGGCGTCTTCATGGATCTCTTCAAGAACCTATACTCCGTGAGGCATATCGACTGGGCGGGCGGTTGGCTCAACTATGACAAGCAACCATCCGCGGTGGAGAAGGCAGGCTTCGACCCCAACCACATCGCCTTGGACGCCTTGCGGCTAAAAATAGACTCGCTACTCTTCTGCTCACCTACCATCAAGCTGAACATTCTCGCCGCCGCGTTTCATGAGAAATGCGGGCTAACCGTTGCCAACGCTAAAGGGCCTTTCAACATGGACAGCATGGGCATCGCCCTGCCCGACCTGCGCCTGAAGACTCCTTCGTCCGACATATTGTTGGCCTTCAAGATGGACATGAATGCCTTTTCCACCGACCTGCCTGCCGACAGCACGGGCGCATTCTCCGTCAACATGCACGGAAGCCTTGACAGCCAAGACCTGCTGACCCTCGCCTCGCCTTACATTCCACGCGACGTTCGCCGCGTGTGGCCTCGCGTGCCCATCGTGGTCGACGGCAAGGCCGGCGGCAACCTGCACCGCCTGCACGTCAACGGCTTGCACCTCGCCATGCCTGGAATAATGAAGGTAAACGCCGATGGCTTCGTAGCCAACGTGACGAATTTGGCGAGCCTCCGCGCCGACATGACGGTCAACGCCACGGCCAGCAATCTATCCTTTGTCACGCCGCTGCTGCCGAAGAGCGTCACGTCGAACATCAACATACCGCGCGGCATCGGCTTGCGCGGCAACGTGAAGCTGGATGGCAAGCGGATAGCCACGAAGTTCTCGGCCTCGCAAGGTGGCGGCTCCATCGGGGGCACGCTGGCCCTCGACATGAAACGCATGGCCTACAACGCCGACATCAAGGCGCGCCGACTGCCAATAGCCCACTTCCTGAAACACCAGCCCGTGCATCCTTTCACCGGCTCGATAACGGCCCACGGCAGCGGCACCGACTTCTTCGCGCCAACCACCAACCTGCGCGCGGCAGTTGACATAAAAGCCTTGGGATATGGCAAATACAATCTCGATGGCATCAACCTCACGGCGAGCCTCAACGGTGGCCACCTCACGGCAAACGCCGATTGCCGCAACAAGGCCCTGAAAGGCAAGATAGGTCTCGACGCCTTGCTCTCGGCCCTGCGCATCGGCAAACACAAGGCCTGCGCGTGCACGCTCACCGCCGACCTCTCGCACATCGACCTGCAGAGACTACACGTCGTCGACGAGCCGACAACCGTGTCGGTGTGCGGACAAGTGGACGTGGCAACCAATCTCGACAAGTTTTACAAGGTTGAAGGACTGTTCTCCGACATCACCGTCAGGAACGGCAACAGGCACCTGCGCCCCAACGACGTGACGCTTGACATCAACACCAACAGCGACACCACTCGCGCCATTGCCGACTGCAACGACTTCCATCTCAACCTCCATGCCTCTGGCGGCTACGAGAAGTTGCTCAAGGCCGTGACGCCTTTCATGGCAGAGCTGCAACGGCAGATAAAGGACAAATACATTGACCAAGAGCGATTGCGCCATCGACTGCCGCAGCTGCAACTGGCATTGCAGACGGGCACCGACAACTTCGTGGCGCAGATTCTCCACCACTACGGCCTCGACTTCAAGACCATCAACATGGATGTCACGTCGTCGCCATCCCGCGGCATCAACGGATTCGCTGAGGCGATAGGCATAGTGGTGGACAGCATGGCCATAGACACCGCGCGGCTGAACCTGTCGTCGGCGCAACGCGACATGACCTATAACCTCGAGGTGCACAACGGCAAGAAGAGCCAGTTGCCGTTCCACGCCTTCCTCGACGGCGCCATCACCGGCCATGGCACGTGGATAAAGCCCCGCGTTTACGACGCCAGCGGCAAGCTGGGCGTCAGCCTGAGCCTGATGGCGGAGATGAAGCCGGGTGGCATCAACCTGCGCATCTTCGACGACAAGCCCATACTGGGCTACAAGGCGTTTGAGGTAAACGACAGCAACTATATCTTCCTTGGCGACAACCGTCGGGTAAAGGCTGACGTGAAGCTCACGGCCAGCGACGGAACCGGACTGCAGATATACAGCGACGACAACGACCCTGAGGCATTGCAAGACATCACGGCTTCGCTCCACAGGCTCGACATAGGCAAGATACTGGCGGTCATTCCTTACGCGCCCAACATCACGGGCGTGCTCGACGGCGACATCCACCTCACGCAAACGAAGGAGGAGCTGACCATGGCCTCGTCGGTCAACGTGGACAAGATGACATATAACAGCTGCGCCTTGGGCAACGTGGGCACGGAGTTCACTTACATGCCAAAGCCGGGCGGCGGCCACTACGTGGATGGCATCATCACCAAGGACGGCGAGGAGCTCGGTACGCTCCAGGGCACTTACTTCTCGGTGGGCAAAGGCGTGCTCGACGCCACGCTCGACATGACGCACATGCCAATGGACTTCATCAACGGCTTCGTGCCCGACGGGCTCTTCGGCTTCAAGGGTTACGCCGAGGGAACGCTCGCGCTGAAAGGCTCGCCGGCGCAACCCAACGCCAACGGCGAGCTGTTTCTCGACTCGTGCTGCTTGTTCTCCGAGCCTTACGGCATGGAGGTAAGGTTCGCCAACGACCCGGTGAGCATAAAGGACAGCCACGTCGTGCTGGAGAACTTCGAGGTGTTCGCCCACAACGACTCGCCTCTCAACATCTCCGGCTCCATCGACTTCGCCGACCTGTCGAGGATGATGGTCAACGTGAGGATGCGCGCCAGCAACTACCTGCTCATCGACTCGAAGGAGAACGCGCGCTCCGAGGCTTACGGCAAGGCGTTTGTCAACTTCAACGGCACGGCGCAAGGACTCATCGACAACTTGCGCGTCAGGGGTAAGGTGGACGTGCTCGGCACGACGGACCTGAAATACAACCTCAAGGATTCGCCGCTCAACACCGACGACCAGCTGAAAGACCTCGTGGAGTTTACCAACTTCAGCGACACCACCAAGGACGAGATAAGCCAGCCACCGCTCACCGGACTCAACGTGGACCTGTCGCTCAACATCGACGAGGGCGCGCACATCGACTGTTATCTCAACGCCTCGAAGTCGAACTATGTCGACGTGATTGGCGGCGGAGAGATGCGAATGCAATACAACAACTCCGACGGCATAACGCTGCGAGGCAGGTACACCATCAACAGTGGCGAGATGAAATACGAGCTTCCCGTCATTCCTCTCAAGACGTTCACCATCGCCCAAGGCTCCTACATAGAGTTCACGGGCGACCCAATGAACCCGCGCCTGTCGCTCACCGCCACGGAGACCACCAAGTCGACCGTCGGCACGTCGTCGGGCAATGGCCGTGTCGTGAACTTCACGTGCGGCGTGAAGGTGTCGAAGACGCTTCAAAACATGGGACTGGAGTTCACCATCGACGCGCCAGAGGACATGACCATCCACAACCAGCTCCAGGCCATGACGGTGGAGGAACGCGGCAAGCAGGCCGTGGCGATGCTCACCACCGGCATGTATCTCGCCGATGGCAACACGTCGAGCTTCTCAATGAACTCCGCGCTCTCCGCCTTCCTCAACTCGCAGATAAACCAAATATCGGGCAAGGCATTGCGTACCCTCGACGTCGGCTTCGGCATAGACAACAGCTTCACCGGAACGGGCCAGCTGCATACCGACTACTCATTCAAGTTCGCACGCAGATTCTGGAACAACAGGCTGAAACTGAGCGTCGGCGGCAAACTGTCGTCGGGAGCCGACGCGGCCATGACCAACGAGACCTTCTTCGACAACGTTTCGGTGGAATACCGCGTGTCGCCCGTGTCTAACATGTATCTCAACCTCTTCTACGTGCGCGACAGCTACGATTGGCTGGAGGGCAACGTGTCGCGCTTCGGCGGTGGCTTCTTGTGGAGAAAGAAGATGGACTCGCTTTCCGACATCTTCAAGCTCGGCAAGGCTGAAACCGCTAAGGCAGACTCCACCAAGAGCGGAAGCGAAAACAAAACACAGCGCAAATGATGAAAAACAAGTATATAGCATGCCTATTGCCTATCGTGGCGTTTCTCTCGGCCTGCTCGTCGACAAAGAGCATACCCGAAGACGACCAGCTCTTCACGGGAGTGGAAAACATCAACTACGTCACCGACAAAAAAGACAGCCACTTCGCCTCGACCAAGGAGGAGATTGACGCCGCCCTTGCCACGGCGCCCAACGGCGCGATATTCGGGTCGGGCATACGCTCGCCCTTCCCTATTGGCCTGTGGGTATGGAACGAGTTCACCGGCAAGGACGACGCTTTCTCGCGATGGATGCTCAAGAGCTTTGGCTCCAACCCAGTGCTCATGTCGTGGGTGAACCCGGGGTTGCGCGCCAAGGTGGCGAAGCTCGTGCTGCAAGCGCACGGATATTTCCGCGGCAACGTGGAATACGAGGTGCTGAAACAAGGCAACCCCAAGAAGGCGAAGATAAGATACGACGTGCAGACGGGACCACTGTTCACCATCGACTCCCTGCGATACGTAGGCTTCCCCGAATCGGCCGACAGCCTGCTGGCAAGCACCGCGTCGAAGGCTAAGATACACAATGGCGACCCGTTCGACGTGACGGCTCTCGACGGCGAACGGTCGCGCATAAGCAACCTATTCCGCAACAATGGCTATTTCTATTACCAGCCATCCTACGCCTCCTATCTGGCCGACACCGTGAGCGTGCCCGGCAAGGCTCTGCTGAGATTCCAGGAGATAAGCAACGTTCCGTCGATGGCAACAAGGAAATGGACCATCGGAAAGGTGAACATCGACATGCACAAGAGCTACAACGACGCGCTGAACGACAGCCTGAGCCACCGCGACTTCACCATACGCTTCAATGGCAAGAAGCCGCCTGTGAAGTTCAGCACCATACTGAAAAACATGCGGCTCATGCCAAAAGCCACTTACAGATACTTCAACCACCAGGAGAGCGCTAACAAGCTGGCTGCAACGGGCATATTCTCAATGGTGGACTTCAACTTCGCGCCCCGTGACACCACTGGGCGCGCCGACACGCTCGACCTGCACCTCAACCTCATCTTCGACAAGCCTTACGACTTCTACGTACAAGGCAACCTCACGGGCAAGACCAACAACCGCGTGGGCCCGGGCGTCACCGTCGGTCTGACCAAGCGCAACGCGTTCCGCGGAGGCGAGCTGCTCGACATCAACCTAAAGGGCAGCTATGAATGGCAAACGGGACACAAGGCGGAAAACACGGGGGCGAAGCTCAACAGCTATGAATATGGCATCGATGCCTCGCTCACCTTCCCGCGCCTCATCATGCCATGGGCGTCGAAAGTCAGGCAGAGGCTCATAAGGCGAGCCATACGCACGCAATACATTCCACAGCTATCCACGAAACTGAAGTTCTCGTCCGACATCGTAAGGCGGTCGTCGTTCTTCACGCGGCATATCGTGTCGGGTGAGTGGACCTATGAGTTACAGACATCGGCCCAAAGCCGACACCAGTTCTCGCCCCTCAACTTCTCTTACGACTACATGCGGCGCTCGTCGGCGGAGTTCGACTCCGTGCTCAACGCCAACCCATATCTCTATTACACCATGCGCAACCAGTTCATACCGCGCATGCAGTATGTCTACACCTACACGTCGCCCAGCGAGCTGAAGAATCCCTTGTGGTGGCAGACCACGGTGTCGGAGTCGGGAAACATCCTGTCGCTCGGCTATCTCGCCGCGGGAAAGAAATGGGGCGACAAGAACAAGGAGATGTTCAACAACCCATACGCACAATTCTTCAAGGTTGAGACAGAACTGGTGAAGACGTGGCGGCTCTCGCCCCACTCCACCCTCGTGGGACACGTCGACGCGGGTATCGTTTGGAGCTACGGCAACTCTGAGGACGCGCCTTACTCCGAACAGTTCTACGTGGGTGGCGCCAACTCCATACGCGCCTTCACGGTGAGGACGATAGGCCCTGGCTCTTACCACGACGCGGCCTCGGCAGGCGTCTATTACCTCGACCAGACAGGCGACATAAAGTTCCTGGCCAACCTTGAATACCGCCCACGCCTCTTCGGCAACCTCTATGGCGCGCTCTTCCTCGATGCCGGAAACGTGTGGAAGATGAAAGACGACTATCGCACAGGAGGAAAGTTCAAGATGAAAGACGCCCTTCAGGAAATGGCGTTGGGCACTGGCGCCGGCCTGCGCTACGACATGGGCTTTCTCGTCATACGCCTCGACTGGGGCGTGGGGCTCCACGTGCCATACAAGAACGGCTTCTACAACGTGGGCAAGTTCAAGGACGCGCAAAGCCTCCACTTCGCCGTGGGCTATCCATTCTAAGATACGGGCAAGTCGAAAGGGAAGCGAATAAAAGCTTAATGTTTAGGCTTTCTTGCACCGCCCCCTGAAATGCACAAAAATGCTGGCCATACCCACCTTCTATCATGTTTGAATATAGCTAACAACAACATTTTCTTATCCAGAACTCAGGTTAATACATTTTGAGAAATCCAAAACGGTGACCAAACATTATTCCATCCAGTTGTTTCATGCTCGCTTCGTCTTCTTCAACTATCCCCTTCTTTATCAATGAGGGGTAAAATGTGGATATGTATGAATAAATGTTCTGGCCCAACTGTACCGATTTGTTTTCCAATGCCTCATGGAAAAACAATGGCCTTGGAATGGCGTATGTAAGTGCCAACACCTCGATAATGCCAAGTTCACGGCAATCCTTGTCGAAATAAAACCTTGCCCCATCCTCAATGCCATAAATATTTGGAGCCAGTTCTATCATGTTGAGATATGCCTCCAATATGTCCATCTTTGGCACATGATAATAATTTTCCATCAATAGAGCCAATATCAGCTCCTCTGCTTTTCTGTACAAAGTGCGCTCAGAATTGAGCATGGCGTTCTTTATCAGTTGTTGCGTAATGGTGCTGCAGCCAACAGAGAGACGCCTTGAGTTGATGGCTTTCCGCAGAGCCATTGCCAACGTGACATCACAGAATCCATTATGCAACAAGAACATAGGATCTTCAGTACATATTATGGTTTTCCACACCTTTACAGGTAAATCAGCCATGGTAATGTAGTGTTGCCCAAGGTGATCGCGTTGCCTCAAAAGTTTTAGTATGTAGCTCTTATCCATATGCATAACCGATGGTGTTATGGAAAAACCTTCAGTCGTCTGAATCGAATACGATATACGCGGAAAGCGCCGTGCGTTGTCGTGTGTGTAACTTGCGTTTATATTTATCCTGTCACTGCTTTCCATCTTTCTAATAAACGTAGATATGATATTATTCGCGAAAACCTTTTTGAAAGTTTCAAGCGAGAAGTTCCTAAGTTCGAAACCAAGTACTTTTAGACAGCCTTCTTTCTTCACTTCCAATTTTAGATCAAAATTGTAAGGCAATTTCACTGCTACGACGAGGGTCTTAGGTTGGAGATAGATTTGCAATGTGCAATATTCAAGTTCAACTTCTTTGCTTGCGATTTCTTTGCAGAGGATTCCGATTCTTTCAAATTCAAGTTCCACTTCTGCCTGTCGCTTAAAAATATTCAATGCTTTTAAATCCGCAAAAACATTGTCATATTTGACTATAATGCCTTTACGTCTCAAAGCATGGCAGATAACTGCAATGCCACATTTAAGGAATACATTCTTCATAATGCTCTTTTTGTTCTGGATAATTCCGCCTTTGAATAGAGTTCCTTTAATCTGGAAGAAAAGCCGCTGTTCTGGCCTCGCTGATGGGAAAGATGAAACAACACTGTATTACTGCGGAATATGTTATATCCACCATTATAGAATCGTATATAGCGGTCGTAGTCATCATCGCCCCATCCATAATAGTTTTCGTTTTCGTTGCCCAACAGGGAAAACGTGTCACGATTCATTAGCACGGCACCGCCAGTAAGCACATGGTTCTGCAACCTCCTCATCTTTTGCATTTGTCTTTTGAGCACACCATAGTCATTGGTCTTCATATAGACATTTCTTATTATGGGCGAAGTGTCAAGGCACACCCCATTGTAGGGTAGTGCGAGCTGGGCTGTACCAGCACGCAGTTGATTGATACATTCAATAACAGCTTCGCGGTCGGCAATGACATCGGCATCCCAAATTCCCAGGTATCTTGTACCTACACTTCTTATCATTTCGTTAAAATGCCATGTCTTGTATAGTGTTGGGTCATCATCCTCAACAAACTCATATTTTATATCTGACGCCATCATTCTCGGCAGAATATTGTTGCATAATGGAGCTGCCTCACGCACATGGATATTCATGTCAAAATGTGAGTGAAGGTCATTTGTTACGGCGATAACATTCTCAAGACGTTCTAATGAGTCGCCTCTATATAAAATCAATATGGTAGTATCTTTCGCATTGTATTTCATTTTCTGCAACCTTTTATGTTTTCTTCTGTCAACACTACACCTGCCATGCCATTGAATAATCCTAAATGCCTAAGCCTGTACTTGTTGTTCGCATTTAAAAGTTTCAGCTCATTTGAATCGTCAATTAATTTCTGCATCTTATTCGTTATTTCCACTGTCAGTTGTTTGCTACAATCCATTTTTTTCAATAGCCAGAAAACACCGCTAACCCCATCAGCAATGTATATTGAACCTTTAACTTCATCAAGTACAGTTTCAATGGAAATGCTTTCTTCAAGTATGACCTTATATTCCTTCCAGTAATTGTCAAGCTTGCATACGGAACATAATTGTTCGACGGCGAACAACATGAACAGACGGTTGGCATGCAGCAATGGATACCGTCCTATAATAAGACGCGACATTTCCGCCATAGTCCTTTCTATTCGTTTTTTGTATACACCACATTTGTATGCAAAAGCCAAAGCCAAAATAACATTTGGCAATGCATATTCAAGGGAAAAAGTTGGTGGTTCATACAGTTCTGAAACTGCCACTTTTTCAAGCATCAAATTAACAGCATTTTTCAGCAGAGCCGTCCTGATGTCTCGTTCTTCACCACAATTGTCTTTGCCTTCGGAAATTAACCAGGCCTCAAAACATACAAGGTGAGTTAATGTAAGTAGTGAGATATTGTCATTACAATGATCATACCCAACCTCCCTAAACACAAGCGAATCCACCTCTGCCGTTAGGTTGGCCAGATCTGCCAACTCCAATCCTTTTTCCTCCAACTTGTATGCGGCAAAGACAATACCCGTAAGCCCATGGCAAAAATCTATGTTACCGTTAAGTTGCAGGAGGTCTTGCATAACCTTCTTCCATAATTGCCAGACTGTCTCGGAATTATTTTCCGCAAGATAGAGGCATAGCCCTGCCTTTCCGTCCCAAAGTCCTGCCGGAAGGCTGTCTGCCAATTCCAATATTTCAATGTCATTCAATTCCATGGCTATTCCACATTAGTTGATTTGGCTTTCAGAAAACGTTTTGCAAAGGGCAACACCTTGCATATTGCTGGCTCCTCGCTTGTAACAATCTCCACCATGCCTGTCATCTCAGGCAAAAGTTTTGCAGTGTGTCCATAGCTGAGCCGCAAAGAGTCAATATCAAGTCGCACCCTGTATTTGCCATTGTACATATGGTCATCCTTCCACACCACATGTCCAGACAATGTGCCAAACTCGTTGCGTGGATATATGTCCAGTGAAACAATGGCTTTCTGTCCTTTCTCTATTTTTCCGTAGTCTGAACTTCTAATATAGGTTTCGCATACATGGTGTTTAGCACTTGTGCTTAAAGCCATCTGTGCCGTCACAGTATCTTTGTATGGCAAAAACACGCCAAGACACAACATCATGGCAAGGATGCCTATTACAGCCGCATTGCTGCGCATAAGCCATGCTGTTGGTATTTTGCCAACAATCTCGTTCTTCTCATCTATAAAGACTTTGCTTATATTATCTCCTTCTTCCATAACCGCTATCATTATTAATTGGCTTCTTAATCAAATTGAAGTTGGTTCTTCACTAATTCGAAATAAACGCCTTTTGCCGCTACAAGATCATTGTGCGTGCCTTGCTCGACGATTTTTCCATCCGACAACACGATAATATTATCGGCGTTACGTACTGTACTTAATCGGTGTGCCACTACAACAACCGTACGATGCTTGAAAAACGTGTCAAGGTTTTGCATTATACATTTCTCGTTGTTGGCATCAAGTGAGTTCGTGGCTTCGTCAAGAAAAATATACCTCGCGTTCTTGTATATGGCTCGTGCTATAAGCATACGCTGCTTCTGGCCGCTGCTCAATCCGTGTCCGTCAGCTCCAATTTGCGTGTTGTAGCCCATAGGCAGAGAGTTTATGAAATCGTCTATACAAGCCTGATGAGCCGCGCTCGCTACCCGTTCATAATCTATGTCGCTGTCGCCAACCGCGATATTGTTCAGTATGGTGTCTGAAAAAATGAATCCCTCTTGCATGACAACGCCGCAATGTCGTCGCCATTCCTTCACGCTGTAAGAAGAGAGAATCCTTCCGCCAAGCTGTATGTCGCCCTCTACAGGCTCAAAGAAACGGAGTAGCATCTTGAGAATGGTAGTCTTGCCACTGCCACTTGCCCCGACAATGGCCGTCACCTTATTAGCTGGGATAGTTATGGACAAATTGTCAATAACTTTATGCGAGCGTGGCCCGTCATACTGAAAACTGACATTACGCAGCTCAATGTCGCCACTTTCTGGTATGTCAGACGACATGATGCCACCTTTCGTTTCCTCATTCTCCATCTTCTGTATCTCATTCATACGTTCCATGCTTATCTTGGCATCTTGCGAAGATTGCAAGAAAGCCACAAACTGGTACAGAGGCGCATTCATCTGTCCTATGATGTACTGGAGGGCAACGAGTTCGCCCAATGTCATCCGTCCGTCTATGACAGCTTTTGCCGAAATGAATGTCATTACAATGTTTTTAATTTGGTCTACAAGACTTCCGCCTATGTTCTGCATATTGCCAAGAGTAAGGCTTTTTGTGTTTATCTTAAACAACTTGGCTTGAATAAGTTCCCACTCCCAGCGTTTGTTTTGTTCACAGTTGTTAAGCTTGATTTCCTGCATCCCATTTATTATTTGAATCACAGTGCTTTGGTTCCGTGCCATCTGCTGGAAATGCATATAATCAAGTTTACGGCGACGACGCATGAAAGCCATAACCCACATCACATATAATGTGCTGCCTACAAAGAAAGCCAAAAGAATGGCTGTGCTGTACGTAGACATAACAAATACATAAACAACAAATGTGACAGCAGACAGTGCCGTGCTGATGAGTGTGCCTGTGAGAAATGTGTCTATACGGTCGTTGTCCTTTATGCGTTGAATAATGTCACCGATATTCTTGGAGTCGAAAAAAGCTATCGGCAACTGCATAAGTTTGCTCAGGAAATCGGACACAAGCGATATGCTTATTCGTGTAGTCACGTGCAGCATAAGCCAACTTCGACAGACATTATTCACCATCTGACCCACTACAAGAAACAGCTGACCAATAAGTATTAGTGCCACGAAACCGATGTCACCCATACCAATACCCACATCGACAATTGACTGGGTAAGGAAGGGAAACAGAAGACTTATCACACTGGCCGCTATCATTGCCAGCACAATGTGCGCAACGGCGCGCTTGTATGGTGACAGATACCTTAGGGCCTTAAATAGCAGATTGTTGCAGTCCTCGTCGTCCTCTTCCTCATTGTAAAACTCCGGCTTGGGGCTGAGCAGCAAAGCTATGCCACGTTTCTCTCCATCGTGGCCATCTATCTGCAACCACGATTTAAGGAATCTCTCTTCTTCATAATTCAGTATTCCTTCGGCTGGGTCTGAGACAACCACCACATACTTGCCATGCCGCTTTTTTATGGCATATACTACAATAAAATGACTTTGGTTCCAATGCACGATGCATGGAAGGCGGGCATTGTCTTTTAGTTGTTCCCATGTGAGTTTGGCCCCAAGTGTGCGCATTCCTATGGCTTCAGCGGCGTCACTTATTCCAAGCATGGAAACACCACTTTTAGTAATATGACACAATCGGCGGAGCCGCTGCTGGGAGAAATATTTTCCGTAATATTTGGAAATGCTCTGCAAGCATGCGGCTCCACAATCCATCATGTCTAACTGCTGGTATGATGGCTGGCTCATTTCTTTTATTGCCTATTTGTACGGAAACTTGTCGTGAAATCAGAACTGGCTCGGCGGTATCTTGATGAAAAGCCGTTGAAATTATATCTCAACGAGAATGACACTCCACGTGAATCATAACGATTGCGCACCCTTTCATACACATTAAAATATGTAAACTCTGTTTCCGTAGGCGCGACGCTCCTGTTGAAGAAATCTTTGGCTTCGAGCGATAAGCGCAGGCGTCTCTTGAATAGTTGAGTGGAGATGCCTATCTTTGAGTCTAACTGGTAACCGTATCTGACTCCTCCATTTATACGTGGCGACTGATAAAATGCCTCACCAAATATTTCCCAGTTCTTGGCGAACGACCAGCTCAAGTCCATATCGCCAAACAATGAGGTCTGGTGATTGGTCTCGGCTTTGCCATTGGCTGTGTATTTATTGGTGACATATTCAAAACCCGCGAAGAATGAGGATGAGAATTTCCCGTCTTCGCTATCAAATGAATAGTCAACGTCAAAGTCGTAGCTGGTATACAGATCCGAGCATATAGGCATATACTTTATTACATTGCCTTTTTCGAGTATATTGGCTTGGATTGGGGAGTTATGCCCCCATGTGTAACTCGTGCTAAACGACAAGTCGCCTATGTTTGAGCTCGCGGAAATTTTATTGCCATAATAGGAACGCAGCGAGGGATTGCCTGTACTGTAGTGCAGGGAGTCAATGTATTCTACTACAGGATTCAATCGATATATAGGGGGATTTGAGGCAGACCTTAGATATTGCAGTTGGTAAGAGTTCCCGTCCTTCCTATACTTCAATCGGACATTCGGGATGAAAAACGACGAGTGTGTCCGTAAATTGTTTTCTCCCCTCAACATGCTGTTGTTGTATTCGTATCGCAGTCCTAACAGGATGGCAAGGCCATTCTTGAAGGTCTTTCCTCCTTTGAAATACGCGGCAACCCATGTGTCGCTGCGACGTGATAGCTGCTCAACTCCATTTATAGTATACGGATTACGGTTGATAATATGCCCAAAATGCGCTCCAACGGTTTCTATATCAAGACCTTTCATCTTAAAACTGTAATCGCCGTCAAAGGTATAGAAGTCATACACATCACGGGAAACGACACCTGTTTTTGATGTCTCTTTTGCGTTGACGGTATGCTCTAACATATATTTGTCATAACCATACGACTTGTGCGTGTAGCTCGCGGTCATGTTAAGGGCTGACGAGGCATTACGCGTGTAAGTGTAACCGGCTGTGTAGTTATTATCCTTTGTATCGGAATACCTGAAAAAGCTTTCGTCATCTTTTTCAATGTTTGCGCCATTGTCGGATATGGAATGGCGCGTCATTGAATATGGATGACTTCTGTGATGTCCGCCAGAGTATTGCACGGCCAACATGCTTTTTTTAGACAGGTTGAAATTCAGTCCTGTAAAGAGGTTGTAATAATTGCTGCGAACCTTATTGGTCTGACTCGAAATGTCATGGTACACGTTGTTTGGGGAATGTGTTATCGTGTTTTCCTTGTCCATGTATGACAAGGAACGATCATGGTCGAATCCCAAGGAGATGTTGCCAGACACTATGCCCTGCTTGCCGTTTATGTCAAGTGTCGAGCTGTTGCTCACTTTCCTGTTTATGGTTGTCCTATTGTACAAGGAAGCCCCCAAGTAGTCCTCCACGGGGCGGCGGGTCGTGATGCGGATTACGGCATTCGTGTTTCCACTATACTGCACGTCAGGGTCTCTTATAATCTCTATCTTCGTTACAAGGTTGGATTTCTGTCCGCGCAGCTCTGCCGATGTCTTCACCTTGCGCCCATTCACATACACGTCAGCCTCGCCACGTCCCAAGACATTAAACGACTCTTCCTGTTCGTTCCTGCTGACGGTTACGCCTGGAGTCCACTTCAGCATATCCACGAGATTGCCGGCGTTTCCAAGATGAGTGCCTTGAATATTACTAATCGTATAGTCCCTGCCGTCTCGGCGTATATTTATCTTCTTTGCCTTGACCTCCACTTCCGCTATCTCCACTGTCTTCATTGGCCTTATCTCGCCAAGACTGACGGTATTGTCCGCCAACACGAGGCTGTCGCTATACACGACCTTGCCTTGCTGCATTATCTTGAACGTACAGCGTCCCTTGTTCCCTGTGCTGATATTGAAAGAAGGCTCATAGAATGTGCCCTCTACCTTCCATTGGTTTAAGGTGTCGCAGCTTTCTATCACCACTTGGAATGGCGATGCCGTTGATGCTGAAGACGTGAAGTGTCCTTTTATATCAGTGGCATAAATGTATAACGGCGCCATTACCATTCCCATAAGTATGGTTTTTACATTTATCATAAAACTACAATTTAGTTTGTTCCCTATTCAATATCTGTTCTGTTCAGATAATCTGTAATTATCTGTTTAATCCGCTCCCTTATAATACTGCAATTATTAGGTTTCTTTTCCTTTGAGGCCCTTTCCCTGTCTATTGGGCAACCTCCGCCACATAAAGGGAAAATTTCACAATTACAACATTTTTCATCATTAAACGGGTCGTAAGAGAGGGCATGGCTTGCCTGTTTTCTTATGTTAATATTGTGGGTGAGCATATTGCCAATGGCCTTGTCTTTATTTCCTAAAAATTCCAGACATTTATATATGCTTCCATCAGGCCCAATTGCAAAATCCGAACAACTTCTAAGAGGACATGGCGCAGCTATGTTTGTCAAGTAATTGATTGCATATTGAGGTTCGTAAAATTTGTCAAAATATTCTTCTTCTGACAAGCACGTGCCGCAACCCTTAAATTCCGTTCTGTTTCTCACATAATTGTGCAAGATCTTCAAACGACCTGCTTTAACATAGTCAGTATATAAATTATCAATGTTATTACGCAGTTCAATATAAGAGCTTACATTTGTTTTATCTAAATTTACTTTCAACAAAACATGCACATTTGACAATTGCAATAGTAATGATACGTTTTCGAGGATTTTCGCATAAGTTCCCTTACCATTGGCAAAGAACCTTTTTGTATCATGTTGCGCCTGTTTCCCATCAAGAGTTATTTGAACGGATTTTATAGAATATTCGTCTAATTTTTCAATCATGCCTCTTGTGAAAAGAGTTCCGTTCGTGATAATGTATGCAGAAAACTTAATGGCATTCTTCTTCAAGGAGTTGCTTATACGTTCTATCTCTTTGAAATTCATTAGAGGCTCTCCGCCAAACCATGTTATGTTTATGTTATGCGCTTTTTTAGAAACCAAGTATTTTACAATAGCATCAGCTACGTCATCATGCATAAATTCTGGAGATTTATTGCCTTCCTCAAAACAATATGGGCATCTCAGATTGCATGCCATTGTCGTGGCAACACTTAAACTTATGTTCTTGTTGTCAAATATTCGGCTTAAATAGTAATACTTATATGTCATTAGGTCCTCATCATCCTTAACGACAAATCCCTTATCTCGAAGAAATGGGTTATCTACATTAAAATCATCTTTAGCAACTCTTATTAAGGCTCGCGACAATGTGTTAAAAGAAAAGATGTCCCCATTTCTTTCTATAGATACATTATATTTTGAAAAAACATATTTCATAGAAGTATTCACTTAAAATGGCTTATGCCATTAATAAGGCATAAGCCCATTTGGCAAGTTAGGATAATGTGTTAGGACACATAGTTTGAGGTGCAATATTTTTTCATGCACTTTAGCCCTTGGTTTTCGTACTCTTTAGCGCAGTAGCCTGAAGGACAATGTGTGTAACCACCAAAAATTTCTCCAAGCTCATCGTCGCTCAGCAAGTTCGCATTGCTACTCATCCCCGTAAGCAGCAAATCTGGTTTTGTTGTTGATTTTTCCATTTTGTTTTGAGTTAAGATTTATTTGATAATTGTTCAGCAAATGCGTTTGCATTTGTTATGAGGCAAAATTACGTTCTTTTGGCAAAACACGGAATACCAAATCATTCAATATTATGTCAATTTCAATCAAGCGTGTTTTTTCTCATATATTTCGCACAATTCATATTCCTTTTTCTTAATTTTGCAGCGAAAAGAACTGAAAAAGCATTATTAACATGAATCAAACTGAGGAGTATGAAACCTGGAAAATAGAAGTTCTTTCTACCCATAATAATAATTGCGAACTAAAAAGACAAAAAGAACATTCTCACGATCACTTCCAGATAATATGGATAAGGAAAGGGCAAGGACAATATACTGTCAACTTTGAAAGCAAGGAGGTTGCTGACAACTCATTGCTTTTTATAGCGCCTGACATACATCATTGCATAGACCTGTATGGCGATATAGACATTGTAAATATCACTTTTTCTACTGGTTTTCTTGAAAACTTATGTCCGAGGATGGAGGCGTTGGTCAGATATGACGTGTTTTTTGCGAATGCCGCATCCGCAACGGTTACCGTTAATTGTCAAGTGGCCAACAAGCTTAATCATATTTTAGGAGCAATGTTGGAAGAGCAGGAATGCCGCACATTTCCCATATCAAAGATGTTGCGCATTGGCTCTCTTTTTACCCTTTTTATAATAGAAATTAAACGTCATCTTAGCGCTTCTATACCTATTAGGAAGCCGTCCCATGCTTATTCAATGGCATTGAATTTTATAAGGGCATTGAAAGAGAATGTGGGCAATACACACCACGTAAAGGATTATGCCGACTTGCTTGGTATTTCCCAAGCCTCGTTATATAGATATGTAACAGCCACATTAGGGGTAAGCCCTTTGGAGGTGATACATGAAGAATTGGTCACACGCGCCAAACAACTTCTCATGACCTCAACTCTTACCATAAAGGAGATTGCTGAGGAATTGGGCATTTGCGACGCGATGCATTTCACGAAAATCTTTAAGAACGTTACGGGTGAATCACCGGATTCATTTAGAAATAGTGCTTCTATATAACAAAGTTCAAATATCATCTGTTTATCCACAATTTGCCAGTTC
>ERZ1032078.24-NODE-24-length-49414-cov-15.023481_pt1 | contig 49414 bp, 58 predicted proteins | sample MGYA00517101_ERZ1032078 | MGnify/ENA primary metagenome ERZ1032078 (study PRJEB33719, sample SAMN04261301) | wastewater metagenome | biome: rural village; feature: human; material: feces | host: Homo sapiens | place: El Salvador | collected 2013-01-14 ... | reverse complement strand
GGCTGCACCTCAGCAATTGAAGTAAACTTCATTGCATTCGGCTTGCACTGTCTTTGAATAAGACAGGCTGCACCTCAGCAATTGAAGTAAACTTCATTGCATTCGGCTTGCACTGTCTTTCATGCTGAAAAGTACTATTTTTGCCAACAAAACGCCCACATTACACAGATATTACCCACCTATCTAAACTTTTTTTCCAAAAAATTTGGTCACTTCAGCGAAAGCCCCTATCTTTGCAATCGAAAATAAGACATAGACAAATTTTACCATTTGCACAAGGAGAGATGGTAGAGTGGTCGATTACAGCGGTCTTGAAAACCGCCGTGCTGAGAGGCACCGGGGGTTCGAATCCCTCTCTCTCCGCTTTCAGCCTTGATTATCAAGGTGTTGCGAAACAAGTACCCGAAAAAGTACCCAAAAAGTGCTTTTTCGGGTTTCTTTTTACCCTTTTCTTGACTTCCACCACCACACTACAACGGCAAAAGCAATAAGAAGGACGAAAACGGCGCGTATAGGCGCAAAATATCCGAATTTCGGGCTTTGTTGCTCCTTCTTTTGGTCGTTTTCGGTCGTTTCTGCGCTCTTTTGGCTGTCCTCGCGGCTCTTTTCGGTCGTTTTAGCCTGCGTTTCCTGCTTCTCGCTGCTGTTTCCGTTGATGGTAATACGCCCGGAAGTAATGGACTTTATGCCGCTTTTCTTGTCGGGCGGTTTGCGCTGGCTGCTACCCTTGGGATTTTCGGGTACTTTTTCGGGTATCGGGTATTCTGTCAGCAGGTCGCTGCTCCCGTCGTTGTACTCCACTTTGGTAAAGTCTACCACTACGTTAGTATTGGTGTTTACTTCAGTGTTGGTCGTGGAAGCTGCCGTTTTGTCGCTCTCGCTGTTGGTCTTTTCCGTCTGCGATGCTGTTACGCTCGTTTCCTCCTTAATGGTTTTTCGGGTACTGCTGCACCCGAAAACGCAAAGAAGAAGGAACACGGCAATAATGAAGCCTACAACCTTTTTCATACGTCCGAAAATTGAAATGTAGTTAGCGTCTTGCCGTCCGTGGTATATTTCAAGCTGCCGTACTGAATACAGGCGAGGCGGTTAAGCCAGCCGTTTCTGAACTTTTTTTGCTTCGGGTTGGCTCTGATGATGCCCTCAATGAAGGAAACACGGGCTTTCTTTATTGACGCGAATAGCTGGCGCGGCTCTTTGGCGTTAAGTGCGGCTATCGTCTTGTCGCCTACTATTCCGTCCACCTTCACGCCCAGCAAACGCTGTACGTTGGTTATTCCGTGCTTGCCGGAAGCCCATACCCAATCTACGAGAATGTTGGCTACGGACTGGCTTTTAATTTTGTCGGCTTTCCATCTGTCCCAAAAGTGGGGCTTCATTACCACGTTTACCGCATCGTCTGTGGTAATCCTTTTAAGGTCATCTACGTCTATATCGCCGTCGCCGTCCTTGTCGTAGCCTACTTGTTTCCACGTTGCAAGCGTTACGCCCTTGTTGGTCGCTCCTCCCCGGTCTATCGGGTCGTTAGCAAAACCGCCCTCCCATGCAAGTATGAAAGGGGCTAAAATCTTGATGTTTGCCATAATCTGCTAATCTACAAATTCGGGTAATATGTACTGAATGTTCATTGCGGCTTCGTGCAGGATGGTGTGCGCTTCCTGTTCGTTAATTTCCGCGTCGTGGGTAAACTCGCAAAAAATCGAGCCTACCCAATCGTGGCTATTATCGCTAAGTCGCTTTATTATCACTTGCGAAGTACCGCAGGACGAAAGCAAGGATTTTGCGCATCTGTCCTTAACTTGCCCGTCTATGTCGGTAATGAACATAAACAAGTTCTTTGTTAGGTCGCTGCAAAACTTGGCTACGTCGCCCATCTTCAAGTTCTGAATACGCGGCTTCATGCTCTCCACGCCCTTACGCTTGCTTTCAAAGTATATGCTTATCATACTTTCGTTGCCCAACGGGTGCGGCTGCACAATATAAACCCGGTCGGCTTTAAGGTCGTGCAGGATTTCCCACAACTCACCGTAAACTACCGCCGAATTGTCCGCGCGTCGCTTCCTCCGCATCTCGTTCTCTGTCCGCATCTGCTCTACCTTCAAGTCCGTTATTTTGTTCTTGGTGTATTGGTTGTATGCGAACCATGCCGCGATGATTGTGCCAATCGCGCTAATTATTGCTGGTAAATACTCCATGCCTTACTCTGTTTGGTTATACCCTGCGGTCTGCAAGTCCGCGCGTACCATCGTCTTAATGGCAATCACGCGGCTAAGATGGTCTTTGTACTCCGTTACTGCCTTCGCCTTGCGTGCGCTGTCGGTTTCCAGCCCCAACTGCGCGGCGTAGTAGTCGTTGATGAGTGAGAACTCCTCGTTTTCGTCCACCTCGTTACGGATGACTGCTCGCGTAAGGTTTTCGTAGGTCGGCTTCTCCCACACTTGCACCATATCGAAGTTGTAAACGGTCTTTTCGCCTACCTCCTCGTCTGCTACCTTCTCTTCCACAATATTATAGTTATAGTGGAATGACCCGTTACCCAAATCTTGGATAATGTCGGGTCTAACGTTTGAACTTGATTTCATACGGTTTAATCTTTGAATTTAACTTGTTAATAAAATACTCGCTATCGCTGTGTTTTGCCCATCCCCACCATGACGCGATGCGCTGCTTGAACTCCTCGTTAGTTAGCGGCTTCTTCCTTTTCCTCAACTTGGCTACCTTCCGGCAAAGGTTTTGCTTAATACGCTTTCTTAGCCGTGTTTCGTTGTGGTAGAACACAAAGCCTAAGAAGTCTATACCGCGCCCGTGCCTGTCCTTGTGGTCTTTCGCTACCGGGAAAATCTGCTTATTGTCCTTTACATGCAGCTTCAAGCCCGTAAGGTAGGTTTCAAACTCGGCAAGCAATTCGCGTAAATACTTCTTGCTGCTGTGCAATACTACAATATCGTCGGCGTATCGGAAGTAATACTTTACCAGTCTAACCTCCTTTACCCAATGGTCGAAGTAAGTTAATACGAGGTTTGCTAAGTATTGGCTTAGGTAGTTGCCAATCGGCAAGCCCTCCGCGCTGTCTATTATCTCGTCCAAAAGTTTAAGCAGCCGTGTGTCCTTAATCTTCCGGCGAACAATAGCCTTTAATACGTCGTGGTCTATTGAAGGGTAAAACTTGCGTATGTCTATCTTCAGACAATACGCGCAGCCGGGCTTGTCCCGGTCTATCGCCTTCCGTACCTTATCCGCTGCCGCCTGTATTCCTCGCCCTTTTATGCAGCTATAAGTGTCTGCCGTGAATACTGACACCCATACAGGCTCCAAAATGTTCATTATTGCGTGGTGTACGATGCGGTCGGGAAAGTATGGAAGACGGTAAATAATACGTTCTTTTGGTTCGTATATCGTGAAAATACTATATTCCGAAGTCTTGTAAGTTCCTGCTTTCAATGCTTCGTGCAAAGCCAAAAGGTCGGCTTCGGCGTGCTTGTCGTGTACCCTCACGCCGTAAGAATGGGTTTTGCCCTTACGGGCGCGTTCGTCCGCAAGTCGCAAATTATCCATGCTTATTATTTTGTCGTATAGGTTGCCTAACCTTTTCATAGTTGTTGCTTTGCTGATTAAGTGGGGTTCTTCGGTAGCCCTACCAAATCCCGTTAATGTTTACTGTTTTTCGCCTTTTGGTTGGCGTGGTCTTTGCCCTTGTATTGTTTTGCTAAATGTTATCAGAATAGCTGAGAGCCGATGTTCGCATTCGTATTCGTAGCCGCGTTATTCGTATTCGCGTACGAAAGCCCGGCATTCGCGCTGTTATTCGCGTTACCACCGAACAGGACACCCAAAGGACAAACAACCTTTATATTTTATTCAAAGTAGTAGCGTGTGCCGCTTGCCCTCATGGTTACTCTGCGCGGAAATGCGTTGCGCTTCTTAATCTCTTTAAGAACGTACTTTATTTCCGTTGAATTGGTAAAGAACTTTTCGGCATCCGCGTCCTTGTCGTCGCGGTTGCGCTTAATCTTTACTAAAAAGCGTTCCGCGCCGAACTTGGTTTTTACTCCTTCGATATAGTTAGTCGCAAACCCAAAACGTAAGGTTTATTAGTTTCTGCTGTGTTGTTTCCCGGCAGTTGAAGTGCTTGTTTCCTTCGTCCTGCGGTATTGCCAAAAAGGAGAGGCTTCCGTCGTCCTCCTGCTGGTTGGGGCTGTTATTGTTGTTATCGTTCATAGCTGAATGTATTTTTATTGAACCCAACCGCCGAATATGGAGCGCGGCGGTTGGGTCGTGTTTAACGTTATCGTTGCGTGTTAGGCTTCGGGAATAAAGCAAAGCCGAGAGCCGATGAGCGCACTCGTATTCGTAGCCGCGTTATTCGTATTCGCGTACGAAAGCCCGGCATTCGCGCTGTTATTCGCGTTACCACCGAACAGGACACCGCGCATAGCTGTCCCGGATGCTGGTATATTGGTATAGTAATAGTCGCAGTAGTATGTTGCGGAATTGCCGCCTACCTCTGTCGGCATGTTCTCGCCGTACTCACCTATCATCATGCGCTTAACGTAACCTTCCTTACGCGATAATAATCCGCGCTGCTGGTAGTCGTTATAGCTGGTATCTTGGAACTTTGCCGGGTCGTCGCAAACGTAGAACTTAGCCAGCCCTCCGTCCGTTTCGCTCTGTATCTCACACTTGCAGGCGTCCGTCCATGACCAAATATGCCCGAACGGGTTTTCTATTCCTCGGTATGAAGGTACGTTAAACGTCTTGCTAATCTTGTCGCCGTTGCTTACCGTGTGTTCTACTACTCCCGTGCGGTTGCCCAACGAATTTGTTACGCCACATGGAATAATTGGGTAATAGCCGTTGTAGGTATTCCAATCGCCGTTCCATGTAGTAACGCCGTCGCCAAGTCCTCCCTGCTTGTACCCCTCGCTTGTAGGCTCTGCGTTAAATGCCTTTTGGCTGTTAAGGTTGGCGTACTCAATGACGTAAAGCCAATATGTTGCAAGCTGCGCGGCGTAAAGGTCGCAGTTCCACCCTGCGCCGTTAAGCCCTGCCGTTCCTCTGTTTCGTGCGTACTTGCGGAAGTTGGTTAATGAAATCTGCGTAGCCGGAAGCCCGAGGAAGGTTCTATACGTTCCATCGTATGCGGCGTTATTGTTTCCACCCCGGAAGGCTTCGGTAGTGTTTACCACGCTTGCAAGTTTTGGCGTAGCCGATGCCGTGCGGTCTACCGTGGCTTCGTATGCGCTGCGGTACATCTTCGGTACGACATGGAAGCCCGGAAGGGGGTACAACGAAATAAGCGCGGTTACGGTCTGCCCGTCAAACTCGAATTTACGGTAGTGCTTGGGTATCTCCACCATGACCATGCCGGAAGCTCCCGTAAGGTCGGCGGCTGCGCCCGTGTCTGTCTTCGTGCTGTCTGTCGGATGCAAGTATGCCGTTACCTTGCCTTCGTCGTCAAGCAAACAGCGGCGCATCAACGACTGAACGGGTAACGAAACGTGCAGTTCGGGTCTGCCCACTCTGACGAGTGCCGGGTCTGCTACGTTTAAGTCAATCTTCACGCCATAATAGTAGTCGTAAGGAAATGTAGGCTTCGTGTTGCCTATGCCTATGAATATGCCCATAATAGTATGTTTTAATAGCCCCAAACAAGGGCGTTAGTTATACTTGTGGCTTTTATCTCGCGTATAATTTCGGGATTCCAGCCTGTTTCAAATCGCGTGCTTATAAACTCGCCTTCGGGCATTCCCCAAAGGTTCACTTCAAGCGTTACCGCCGTTTCTCCGTCGTTCTTCAAGCAAAACGGGGTATCTTTGCGGAAGCTGCCGCCGGAAAAGTCCACCTTCCCGGCTACTGATATTTGTGCGCTCACTTGGTCGCCGTTTCTGTTCTGCATAATCTGTCGTTTTTAATAATTGACTTTGCAAAGGTATAAACCTTTCGTGTTATTTTGATACGCTGCGAAATGTTGGCGAAGTGTTTGTACGCGAAGCCGTGAATTTTCGCGTACAAATCTACTTTTTGCCTTAGAAATCTACTTTTTGAGTGAAGAAATCTACTTTATCATGCCGCTAAACGAAAAGTTTTGCTATCGCTCTGCTACGATGTACCATTTTCCGTCGAACATTAGCGTTATCGTTGCGAATGCTCCTAACATATATTCGTCACCTTCGCTTTTGTTGCTATAATTATTATTTCCTAAACTGACTTGCGAACGCCACCATATTTTTGCACCGTTCCCGTTTATCTTCTTTTGGTAGCTTGTGCGGTTTACGATGGTGTACATCCTTGAATTGTTTGGCTTCAAAGGAAGTTTTACGGTTTCCTTGCTTGGAATATCAAGAAAAACCAAAGCAGCGGAGGCGTTTATATCGTTGTTATAGTTGGCATATACTGAAAGTTGGTTAAATCCCCAAACTTGTCCTAATTGTAATGTTCCTATTGTCATAACGCCGTAATCCGCTTGCCACGTCAAAGCACCGTTACCCAAAGAGCCGCTACCATCTTTGTTTAGCTTTATTGCACCATTACCGATGTTTATGCTGCCGTTAAACTCTCCGTCCGTTGCGTAAACCTTGCCCCTAAAAATGCCGCTTGTAGCGTTAATTTCGCCTTCGATAAACGCTTTCGTAGCATGAAGCTCTCCATTTTGCATAACTCGGAAGGGCGCGGTAAATCTGTTTTCCTTGCTCGTTCCAGCCCATATTCTAACTTTGCGTTCTTCGCTGGTGTTGGCTGCTTCTGTTTCGCCGCCCGTGATGCCAGCTACAATACTTTGTGAATTGCCGTTAGCAAGCTGCACCGTTCCGGCTGTTACTATGCCGCCATCTATTGTGGTCTGTGTATTGTCGTAATAGGTTGCTATTACCCAATCGTTAGCCACAAAAGAACCCGTAGCCCTTGCTGTTGCGCATCGCTTTAGCTGTCCGTTCGTGCTGTCGCCCGTGAGCCAAAGGTCGCCTATATCGTAAGGAGGGTAAGGCTGACTTACGAAAACTTGCCGTTTCCCGTCTGCTGTGTCCTGCGCTTTGCTGGCTGCGTCGTATGCGTCTAACGCGGTTTTATCTTCTATTTTACTCCACAAATATTCTATTTTTGAAAATGAAGAGCTTGAACTGTGTATCGTAATCTTACGATATCTATTTAGTTCCTTAGTTTGGGTATTGTACCACATATCGCCGACGTGCTTTGCTTTCTCTGTAAACGTCCAACTACTTGCAGGGTCTGTCGTCTGAAACCAACTTTCTATTTTACCATCTATTTGGGTGGTTAGGTCGCTTACCGTGTTCGCGAAATTGTTGTTTATAAAGTTCGTCAGCTCGCTGTTGTCTGTGTACTTGCTTGCCTTTTCCCAATCTGAAGCACTAAACGAGCCTTCAAGCCTTTCGATTTTGCATCGTAGGATGTCGCCCGTAGAACCTTGTACCCACAAATCGCCAACGTAATACGGTGTTGTCGGTGTGGCTACGAATATCTGCGCCTTCTTGTTGGCTGTCGCTAAAGCGTCTTTTGCAAGTGCCAACGCTTGGGATAGCTCGGTATCTTGCAGTTCTTGCCAGCAGTAACTTGTCTTGGGTCGCGCTCCTGTTCCTGCCGCCCATTTCTTCTTGACGTATCTCCACACCTTGCCCGTATCGGTGTTATAGAACAAGTCGCCTAAATGCTTTTCTTTTTCCTCGGTCGTAGTCCATTCGCTGTTCGGCTCTGCTGCTTCTGCTGTCGGCTTATCGTAAAGCGGTGAAGGGTTGGTAGTGTAAAACCATTGTTCTATTACTCCGTCTATCTGCTCTTGTATGCCGTTAAGGATACCGGGCAGCGTGTTGTTAATGTAGTCCTTTACTTCGTTTGTCTTGTCATCAACGTCCGAAACGTTCTTTGTAGTTCCGTCGCTGCTGACAAAATGAATAACGCCGCCTATCTCGTCATTATCCAGATCAAAGTAACACTTACCGCCGCCGTTGCTTTCAATTCGTCCCGTTCTGACAAAACGCCCGTTAATTGTAGAACTTCCGTAAGTAAGGCTAACAATTCTTCCGGGTCTGCCTCCGTCTGCGTCTGTCACGACTGAATTAAGCACACCTATAAGGAAATTATAATAGCCTACTTCGCTACAAACTGCCTTTGCCGTTGTGGAAAGCGTTATAACGCCGCTTGCTTCCGTTGTGGAGCATCGGGCGTAGATGTAGTATGCCGTATTCGTGTCAAGTTCGGCAAACGTCGCGCCGTCCAAAAGCCAATACTTCACGCCTTCGGGGTCTATGGCGTAGTGTGCCAATCGTCCGGGCGAAACGTAAAGCGTATTTGCGTCGCCGTTGTAGTTCGGTTGGAAGGTAACGTTTAACAGCGTGAACTGCGTACTTTTCGCGCCTACGCTCAACATCTGCGTATCAATGGAAAGCGGTTTTATCTTCTCGCTGTAATAGTCGCCTTCGGGGTCGAATACCATGCTTAGAAGTTCTTGGGTTGCCCTCCACTTTCTGCGAGCCTTGGTCGGGTCTGCCAACTTGTTTATAGCAATCGTTTCGTTAATCTCCTGCAAGTTGTTTATAACCTTTACCGTCGTACTCTTGGTTACGGTGTCGCTTAGTGTGATGTCGTAGCTGTGGCGTTTCAAGAGGTCGCGGTCTATCTGCGTTATCCTTACGGCTTTGCTTACGCCTATTTGCTCGTCCTCTATCTTTATGAAGTCACCAACGTGTAAAACCTCCGTTGCCGTGTCCTTGCCCCAAAGCTGCGTAAAGAAACCTTCAGTAAGCGATAGTTTGTAGCTTACTTGCGGTTGGCTGACGGTCGGGAGGTATTTCGTTGCTTCCTCGGCTAACTCCTTTTCTGCTTTCGTCCTGTACTCGTCGGGGAGGTTTATGTCGAAAATGCTATACTTGTCGCCCTTCTGAATTTGGAAGGCTGCCGTTTCCTCTGACGGGAAAACCATGCCGTTATCGTCCGTAAACTTGTTTATTACGAATGTGTGCGTAGCATGGTCGTAGGTGTGCAAATCAAATTCGTACCCGGCAAGTTGTCCGCTTTCAAACTTAATCTTAGCGTTCGTTCCTGCTATTAGGTACTTTGTACTTTTGCCGTCCTTATCCTTCGCGTTAATGTCGAACATCGTTTCATCCACGAATGTAATAACGTCCTTACCTAAAGCCGTAACCGTGCCTACACGCTGGGGCTTAATGTCTGAATAGTTCTTTTCGCCCTCCTTAACTCCGTAAATGCCGATAGATTCCTTATCTTCAAGAAATGAAGAAAGCCGCGTAGTACCCGGAAGGCACAACTTCGTATGTCCGTAATTGCTTCCTAAGTTCTCCGTACCTCCGTAAACGTAAAGGCGGTTTGTTATCCCAGCGTTGTTCACGTTCTTACGTGCAAGCTGGTACAACCCCTTACCGCGCCCAAATCGAAGCGTAAAGGCGTGCGTTATGCCTACTTGCTTCCTTACGTTGAGCGTGTGGTGCTTCCCGTCTGTGGTAATCTCAAATTCTACGCCGTAGTCGCTGCAAAGCTCCTGCAACACTTGGAGGGCGTTTTTCTCGCTGTTCGTGATGTTCTTGTAGTCCGTATCTTCCGGGAACTCGCCTAACGCCCATTTGTTCGGGTAAATGCGGTTAATGTTCCAAACCAATACAGCTAAATGCCCTTTAAGGTCTGCGTAGAATGTTTCTCCGTATGCGTTTTCGGGCAGATGGTAATGAACATCAATTAAATCGTACTGCAAACCCTCCAGCCGTAACTCGTAGGAATAGCGGCGTTCGCCGTTCTTTGTCGGTTCGGGTAGTTGGTTAAGTTTGTAGGGCTTGCCGTAAATGCGTGCTGTGTCGCCGATGCGCAAATCTAAAGGCACGGCGGACGAAACGGTAATACTTATAACGTCATCAGAAAGTAAGGCGGTTTTCTGTGTCGCCTTACTCACTACGCTAACGTTCTTCTTACTTATTAGCGGTATTGCCGTCCCGTCCGGGTGGTAAATTATAATTTGTTCCATACTACGATGCCGTTAGTGGAAAATTCGGTTATCTCTTCAATTACACCGCCGACAATGGCGTAATAGATGCCGTTGTCCGCGTAGGTGTGCTTTATCGCGTTGTCGCCCGTGCAGTCGCCGTAAACGTCCGCCGTTACCTCTCCGTCGCCCCAATAGATAGTAATCATCTTGTCGCTCTTTAGCTCTATCTTTAGTTCGCTGGTGGCGTAGTTCATGCGCTGGTGGCGTATCACTCGCTTAACGGGGTCGGGTTCTTTTAGCTTCAACGAAAAAGTACCTATCATCTTATCGTCGTGCCAACGTTTGGAAGGTGCTACGCCATCTTCGCAGTAAACCTCGTAAACAAGTGGCTTAGTAGGGTGTATCGAAATCATAAGGCGTTGCGTTCCGTCCTGTCTAAGAATGTCGTACACGCGGTTTACTCGCTCCGTGAAGTCCATCTTACCCTTTGCGCGAAGCCAACAGTTAAGCGTTATTTCGCGTGCTTGGTAGCGTTTTTCGCTAAGGTCTATTACCTCGCCATGGTAGTCAGCCCAATCTACGGAGGTAGGTGTCTTTAGCTTTGGAAGGTCTAACACTCCCGTAGAACTTTCTACATGTAAATCAAGGTCGTTAAAGCTAACGCCGCATAAGAAGTATTCAAGCTGCGAAATGTTGTTAAGTTCTTCCGCTATCTCGGCTTCACTTAGCGCAACATCGTAGATTTTCAGCTCGTCCAAATCGCCGTAGCCGTTTTCTGTGCCGTAAATGTCTTGCACTAAAGCTACTCCCGTTAAGGTGGTCGGCAGGATGAAACTGTCTATTAGCTGCGTGTCTAAATAGATGCTTACCGCGTTGCCCTGCTTTCTGACCGCGTAGTAACCCCAGCTATCGGGTTCTATGTCTATCCAGCTTTCGCTGTAGCCCTCCACTTGGTCGGTATTGCAAAACAAACCTACACGCCTTGCCGTGCATCCGTCCTCGTACTTCCCGGCTTTAATCCACGCAATAATAGTGAAGTTGCCCGAAAGCCGTACTACGTCGTTGTCTATGTCGGCGTGTCCGCTTCCGTCAAAATGGATGCAGTTACCCTGCTTTCCCGTTACAAATGTACAATCAGTTACCGTTGCGTCGTGGCGGTTCTGCGCGTAGTCGTATGCCACTTGCGAGCCGCTGGCTTCGTCAAACGGAAGGTTAAGTATAACGTTATTCTCTGTTGCCATAATTATTCGCTTTTATCAATGACTTTAATAGTAGCTTTGTCGGTCGCGTTCTTGGTTATTGTTCCGCCGTGAAGGAACACACTAACGCGAGCCGCTCCGCTTGCTGTTATCGTTACTTGCGCCCTGTCTGCTACCTCAATGCAGACTACCGCGTTATCGGTTGCCGTTACCCCCAGCCGTGTGTCCTCACGCGCCCAAATCTGCGCCACGTCGAAGCCGCTATAATTTGCCTTGCCCTCTGACGTGCCGAAGGCTATAACGTACTTACCGCTTTTTACGCTGATGTGGTCGCTCATGAAGATGCCGAAGTGCTGGCGTAGCCCGGCAAACTCCGCGCGAAGCTGCGCGGATGGATAGTCGTTTTCTACGCAAAAGTCCAAACCTTTAACGAATAGCGTTAGCAAACGTTCCTTAGAAGGCGCGTTTAGGATGAACTCGTACCACTCGCGGCAAATGCCCTTTTCCTTGGCTTCTGCCGCTAATCTTTTCTTTAGTTCCTTTTGCTCCATGCCTTTAGTCTGTTATACCTTGTGAACGTAGCCCGTTATCGTCGCTGGCTGCTGTCGTAAGGTGGTTTATAATACTTTGTACGCGGTCGGCTATTACGCCTATACCTCTATCCATGTTTGCGAGGTGCATAAGCTGCTCCCGTATTAGCTGAATACTTGTTACTTGGTTCTGCCGTACCGCGTTCGTTTGTCCTGCCAATAGGTCTATACTTTCTTGGCTCGCGCTGGAAATCGCGCCGCTTAGTGTGGAAGGGTCGGTATTATCCAAATCCGTAAACAAGTCTTTATACATATCCATCGCGGCTGCGAAGTTTGCCCCGGCTTCCTTTATGGCGTTCTTAAACCGCGCTTGCTCGGCTTCTGTTAGTCCGTCGAAAGTGCCGTTTCCTTCCTCGTCGAAGCCCATATCTTTTTGAAGCTGTTTTATTGCATTCTGTAATGGCTTCTCTAAGAACTGCAATTTTAGCGCATTCTTGACCGCGTTTTTAAGCACGTCGTTAGCGACATCGCCGAAAGCCTTTGCCGCGTCCTCGCCGCCCTCAAACGCTTCTACAAGTGCGTCGGCTAAGTTGTTGGCGAGGTCGCCTGCCGTTGTCTGCGTAATGCTCTGCGTTATATCGTCTATTATATCTTCAATTTGCCGCCCGACTTCCCGGTATTGCTCTTCCCATTCGGCTATGCGGTTTTTGTCGCTTTTCTTCTTGCCCTTCTCGTCTGATATCATGCCTTGTATCTCGTTTTGCTGGGCGCGAAGGTTTTGTATTACCGCGCTTTGGTTTTGATAGACGGTTTCGCCTAACGCCTTATCTACGGCGTGTTCCAACTCGTTGTAAGCGTAGCCTAACTTCTTTACCGCTTCTTGGTGTCGTTTGATTGACCTCTCGGCTTTGCGGTCGCGGAAGTTGAACAGGTCGAAGGCTGACGAAAGCAAACCTATTGAACCTTGAATAACGCCTAACGGGTTGCCCGTAGCGATGCCGCTTGCAAGTTGGCTCGCTCCGTCCATCATGCCGCCTATGTCGCCTAATATGGCTTCCGTTTCCTCATCCATCGAAATGCCCATCTTCTTAATGCCGCCTACAACACTATCGAAGCATCCCGATACGAAGTCTATACTACTGCCTATACTCTTGAAGGCATCCTTAAAACCTTGGCTTACGCTCTTGGTTTGCCCGGTTTCCTTATCTAACGCGGCTTGAAGTACGTTTAGCTGCTCTTCGCCCTCAGTGGTTATCTTTAGTTCTACCTTCTGCTTGTTAAGTTCGGCTATCTTGCGGCGCAGGAAGTCTATGTAGGTCGAACCTTGGCTAAGAAGGTCGGCGTATGCGTCCTTTGCTGAACCTGCTAATATATCGTCGGAACTGTTTACCGCGTCCGTATAGTCTTGGTATTGCTTCTTCTTTTCCTGCAAGCTCTTTACAAACGGGTCATCGCTCTCTAACAACTTTTCGGCTTTCATCGCTGTGCGAAGTTCCGAAAGGCTGTTTTTCAACGACAGGAAGGGGTTACGCTTTTCCAACTCGTTACGCGCGTTCATAAGTTGGTCGTTAATCGCCTTTAGGTCTGTCGGGTTGAACTGTGCGGAAAGGTTTACTTTCTTGTTGTTTATGTCCTCCAACAGCTTTTTTATCGTGGAACTACTTAGGCGCGAAATGTCGCTAAACAACTGATTCCAACTTTCGGTAGCCATAAGGCGTGAAGCTGCAAGTTTGCTTAGTTCCTCCTGCTCCTTGGCGTTTATCTGTGAAATCATGGCTAAGTTGCCTTGTTTCTCGGCTTCCGCGCGTTGCTGGCTGTACTTCTCTTGTATTGCGGTCTGCTTCTGCTGGTAGCTTTGGTATTCCTCTAAAAGTTTGTCGTACTGCTCGCTTCCGCTGCGCTTGGCGTATTCTTGGCGTTTCTTCTCCAAAGCTGCTAACGCGGCTTCGGCTACCTTCCGTTCTTCCTCGGTGGATGCTTCGGCTGCTTGCTTTGTCAAAAGTTCGCGGTTACGGGCGTAGCTCTCTTCAAAGTCTAACTTTTCTTGGAGATAGCCTGCGTATTCCTTCAGAAGTTCGGCGGTTTCCTTCTTCGCCTGTTCCTTGGTGTCCGTTTCCTTGGTGTCTAAACGTTCCTTCTTGGCGTTGTCTACGTCGGAGTTGTCGTTCTTCAATTCCTCGCGCTTCTTGGCTATTACTGCCAACTGTTCGCCTACGGTCTTGCACTGCTCCAGCTCCTTGTTTAGCTGCGCGTCGAAGTCTGAAAGTACGGCTTCTTTCGTGGCTTCCGCTATTTCGTTGTTAAGCGTTGATAGGTTCTTCAAATCGGTAGCGGTTTTCTTAGCCTTGCTTTCGATGCTTGTGCGTTGTTTCTCCAAATAGTCTAAGTAGCTTGTACCGCCTTTGAGAAGGGCGGCAAACTCGGTTGGTGCGGCTTCCCTTACGGTCTTGTCCTCGCTCGTTACCCATTTTAGGTACTTGGCGTAAAGCTCCTTTCGTGTCTTTAATTCTTCCGCGTATGGGTCTTTTGTGGTTTTACTACCTCCTGTATTTTCTTTTGTTCCCTTTTTGCTTCCGCTCCCTCCAGCCTTCAAGATATTAAGCGCGGCTATTTCCTTATCTGTTAGCTTCAGTTCGTTTTCAACGTATTCAACGGTTTTGTTCAAATCCGCACGCGCTTGGGTGTGGATGGTGTTGTTTGTTTTTCTTGCCTGCTGGATACGGTATGCGTTAATCTTATCTATTGCGGCTTGCGTAGGTTTGAACATACCAGCCCCACTTTGACCGCCGCCCCATTGGTAGTTGGCTTCTTTGTCTGTTACTCCAGCCTTTTTCCATTCGTCGGGCATCTGCCCGTTAGCTGTAAAGTAGCTTCCACTTTTCATTTTTTTGTAAAAACCTCCGCCTTTTACGGTATTATCCGCGTTAATAACTTGTTTGTAATACTGTTCGTATGCCTTCGTTTGTAGTTCTTGTAATGCCATAGCCTTGGCGCGTAACTCCAACGACTTTATTACCTTTGGCGTATTGTTAATAAAAACATCGTCTGCGTCCTTCACGTTGTACACTGCCAATTCAAGCCCGTTTAACGCGCTTTGGTTGGCTTTTATCCATTCCGTTTTTTCGGCTTGTGTTTTTAATTTCATGTATTCGTTGCGAAGCTCGGCAAACTTTCCTACCAAATTTGCGCTTTTAGTTGCTGTCGCATCGTGGTATTCCTCAAAAACTTTGCGCATTGCTGACGTTGAAACGGTGGCTTCGTTTGTTTCCTTGCTGAACTTAGAAATAAGATAGATTATTCCCGTTATGGCTGCTGAAAGCCCCAACGTAATAGCAGCCATGAAAGCAGTTGCTGCTGCTGTTGAAATGCCCAAAGCCGCAGCAAGCCGTGCGTTTGCTGCGGTAAGCATGTCCTTTGCCTTGGCTACTAATACAAGCTGGAAGGCACTATTTTTGTTAAGCTGCGTATAGGCTGTTTGCAAAGCCATCGTTATACTCATTAGGCTCTGCACCTTTACCATGATGCGCTGTAAGTTCTCGTTTTCCCCTGCAAAAAGTCCCATAGCTCCCGTTACGGCTTGGTAGCCGCTGGTCATAAGCGTCAAGCCACTAATAACCCCGGCAAACATCTTGTTAGGGTTTGCCAATACGGTAGCTTGCTTGTTTGCCGACTTCATGGCGGCTGTAAGGCGTGCTACTTCCTGCTGCTGTTTGGCGTACTCCTCCGTTCCGCGCTTCCCTGCTGCCGCCATCTGCATAAGTTCTTCCTTCGCCTTGCGTAGCTGGGTACGGATGGATTCGTACTTGTTGTTCATGTTGTCTAAAGCCGCCTTGCGTTCGTTTAGGGCTTGTTCCTCCTTCAGCAGCGCGTCTGCTTGCTGTCCTGCTTCGTTTATAATTTGCTGGCGTACTTTAATTTCTTTCTCCAACTCGCGGCGGCGGTTCTGAATGTTGGTAAATTCCTTTTCCGCTCCGGGTGTCATGTAGGCTGTGTTTAGTGCCTTACCCAATTCGTTGTACTGCGCTTTAAGTTTCCTTATCGCCGCGTCGTTGGTGTCTACAATGGTGTCTATTTGTCTAAAGCCCTTGTCTATCGCCGCTTTCGCCGCTTCAAAGACTTTTTCTATATCCTTGCCGCCCTTCACTGCTTCCGTGCTGAACGTTTGGATAGCCTTCTTACTCTCGCTTAGTACTTGCAAAAGTTGTTTGTTTGTTCCCGAAATCTCGAAGGACAAACCGCCGCCTTGTATGTTCATCGGTTGAAACTGTTTATAATTTTCATTACCTCGTCCGCGTTGTCGTCCGTAAGCACTATTTCGGTATCTTCCTTTTTCGTGTCCTCGTCCTCAACTCCGGGCGCGTCTATTAGCATCCTTTGCACCGTCCCCCACGGTATGCCGTGCAGGAGGTAGTCCAACGTCCAGCCGAAGTGCGAACACACCGAGCCCCGTCTGCCGTGCGGACTTCTTAGCCCTGTTCCTCTATAAGATTTGTTATCGGGTCGCTTGTGCGTGCTGCGCTCATCAATCTTATAGAGTTTATAAAATCCCCTAAGTTGCTTACGTTTGTTATCAATATGGCAAGCGTAAGAAGTTGCGAAGGGGTTACGCTGTGACTGAATAGCGAAGTAAGCCGGGCTAAACGCTTTTCGTTGGGCTTGCGTACAAAGTAGCCGCCTTTGTTGGTCACGTCGTAGTAATCTTCACCTAAAACGGCGGTAGCTACCACTTTGGCGAGTTTCTTGGCTTCCTTGTTTGCCAACTGCTTCGCGGTCGCTAAATAGTCATCATCGTTTAGCTTGGTTTCGTCTATCGTCATTTCAAGCCAAAGCAAACTAAGGCGGTCAAGCGTGGATAGGGTCGGTTCGGCTATTCGGAAAACCTTCTTTTCCTTCACTTGCTCACGCTTTCGGAAAAAACCCCAAAAGCCGGGCTTCCGTTTGCGGTAGATTACTTCAATATCGAAAGTAACGCCTTCGTTTATCATCTGTCTTAACTCGCCTTGCTCGCGTGTAAGGTTGTCTAACTTTTCGTTCTCCATGCTGCTTTAATCGAAGAAAGCCCCGAAAACAATGTAACGGGGCTTTCGGTTGATAATCGGTTTGTCTGTCGCTGGGTTAGGATTTTACTTCTTTGCTGGTTTCTACCATTGCTTGCAAGTTGGCTTTGTCTTGGTCTGAAACCTTGCTTACATACAACTTTTTCAAGCCCGATGTAGTAGGTTTCATAACTGTTGCCGTTACTTCAATGAGAAGTAAGCCTTTCTTTGAAAACTCGCCGTTAAACTTGGCTTTAAGTTTGGCGCGTGGAACTTGGAACTTTAAGCCTTTCTTAGGAAGAATGATAAGCGATTCTTCTACCTGTGCTTCTGCGTCGGGGTATGCCCATACGTCGGTTGCTACCTCGCCGCCGAAAAGTCGTTTAAGACATTCCAGCGTGGGGTTCATAACGGAAAAAGAAAACGTAATCTTTCCTGCTTTAGAAATTTCTTCTATTGCGTCGTCTTCCTCCTCTGCGTAGAACTCGGTACTTTCTCCGTCCTCCTGCGCCATCTTCGCGGTGTCCTCGTAGGTTAAACCGAATTTTGTGTACCCGGTTTGCGTGAAGTCGGCTTTTGCTGGTTCGCCGGACTTGCCTAAAATCGCGGCTAAACCTAATGTTACGATATTCATGTTATTTCTGTTTTAATGAATGTTCCAACTTATCCGTATGTTACGGTAGTGCTGGTTTACTTGTTGCTCTTGTAATACGATGTCGCTCTCGATCCAAAATTCAAGGTCGGCTATATTCTGCATGTCTAAGTAGCTTACAAGTGCGTCCCCAATCTCGCGCAGCCGTTCCCGGTCTGCCTTCCGCTGTTCCTTTCCGCGTATCTTTACCTTTAGGTCGGATGCGTAGATGTTTACGTTGGAAGTTCCCGTTTGTGGCTTGTCGTGTGTTACGGTTATGGTGTTTATAACTATATCCTCAGTTTCGCTGTCATCGGGGCGTTCGCCCTGCGTGCAAACGATGCCGGAAATATTCACTACTCCCGTACTCACGGCTTCCGCTACAATCTTGTACAGAATATCGTCCGTATCTATGGAACTGCAATTTTTCACTACTCAAATGCTTTCTTTACGTTAGTAACTAAATCGGCTAATTCTTTGGCGATGTTCTTCTCTGCTTGTTTCTCGGCTGATGTAAGCACGTCGCGCCCTTTGCTCTCAACGTGAACCGCGTAGTTCATGCCAGCTACTACCACAAGCGCGTAGCCTTGCGTTTGCTGTCCGACTTGCTTGGCAAGTTCGTAGCCTACGTTAGAGCCGTTGTAAATGGCGTTCTTTGGCTGCTTGCGCTCGCCGTTTGGCGGTACGTTGTCAAACGTACTCATAGCGTGCTGTTTGCCGTCCACGAAAACAACGTAGCCAATAGACGAGCGAAGGTTGCCCGTTTGGTCTGTCCAGTCGTTCTCGTGTGGAAGGCGTGCCAACTTAACGGCTTCCTCTCCAACACGGCAAAGGCTTTCTATTATCTGCTTGTCTATCTCCTTCAGAAGAAGGTTAAACAAGTTGTCTATATCGCTTTTGAATTGTGCCGTTATACCCATAATCTTGAATGTAACCTACCTTTGTCGAACTTCAAGCACTCGCCCGAAATCCTAACCTTTCCCGTAATCTTAGCTTCTGTCATGCTCTCTTGGTCAAGCAACGCCGAAGGCTCTAACGGCTCATCCGCTATCGCTACTTCCGTCCCTTCGGGTATTCTCTCAACTCCTACGGGTATTTGGATAAGCGACGCGAACGTAACAAACTTTCCGCTTGCAGCCTGCATCTGCGTACCCTTACCGTTGGTTTCCTCACGGCATCGGCTGTGTAAAGTCCACGCGCCGCCGCTGGTGTGCCAGCTGCCGTTAGCGTCCTGCACGGCTTCGCCGCCGCTGGTGCGCTTGTAGAGGTAGTGGGGGTATTGTCGGTTTATTACGTCCGTTACCATCTGTTGCTTCTGTTTCTGACCTTTGGCGTAGTCATTGGCGTAATGCCCAATTCGCTGCAAGTCTGATTATACCAAAACTTTATAGCTTCCCAATTCCACGAAACGGAATAACCGCCTTCGCTGACGTTGGCAAGTGGAATAATAGAGCCGAACTCCTTACAAAGGGCGCGTTTTGCGGTTGTTGTATCTACTTCCGCGTCCGGGTCGGGTATCGCGTCTTGCTGGTTGGCTAACATTAAATCCACGTCGCCGCCTTCAACTCCAAAGCGTGAAACGGTACGGGAAAACCATTCTTTGTATGTCATAAGCTAAAGGGTTAAACCCGGAAGGGCTTTTACTTGTGGGTTCAAGCCCTCCCGGTTGTGGTTAGTGATTCCATGTCGCGCTGTTGGTTGAAAGCAGCCACGAACGCGAAGAAGAAAGCCACGCAGGGAAAGCGTTAGCAATACCCATTGTTACCTCCTCTAACGGCTCTTCGTTGGCAAACTTCTTGATAAGCGTGTGACCGTTCAAAGCCTTAATAGCGGCTGAGCCCTTTACGTTCATGTCCGCTGGCTTCTTCCAATAGGTCTGCCCCAAAACCTTGCTTTCGCTGAACATTACCACGTTTTCGGCGAATGGGTTGCCGCTGAATGGTCGGCTACCGTCGCCCAATTCGATAGTAATGTCTTGGTCTATTACGACAATCTGCAAACCGCGAAGGTAAGACAAACCGCGAAGGGCTGTGTTTACTTGCTCTACGCTTGGGGTCTGCTGGATGCCGAGCGCGTTGGCTGCGAACGAAGCGCAAATTTTCTGTACCTCCTCACACTCCGTAAAGGTTGCGAAGGTATCAAGCGACATAAAGGCAAACTTCAAGTTATGCCCCTTCTTCTTAGCTGCCTTAACGACAGCCTTAAAGTCCTTGGTAATCGGCTTCGCTGATGTGGAAGTCGCCCAATTTGCCGAACCCGTTGCGTAGCCTACCTTCTGGTCGGCTGGCAGCAAATAATCTACGTCGTATTCGCTAATTACGCTTACGTTGTTGGTGTTTGAAAGCGTAATCTTACCCAACGAGATAGACTGTAACGCCATCCACTCCAAACGGGCGGCTACGGCTGTCCAGCAAAAGTTGGTATCTTCTGCCCATGCGTCCACCAAAGCGCGAAGGTCGGGGTTCTGCGAAGTCATGGCTACCATGATGTCGTAGTCGTTCAGTTCCTCGTCGTTCTTGGTGCGCTTTACGGCAATCTTGGGAATATCGCCCTGTATGCGCTGAATTGCTTCGCGCGTCTTGGTGTCAATGGTCGCGCCCCTTGCTACCAAATCGGCGGCAATCTTTAAGCCTACTTGCGTTTCCAACGCCTTCCACGTCAAAGTATAGGTTTCCTTCAATGGGAAAAGCGTAGGGTAGTAGTAGGGCTTCAAGTCGTATGTATTGATAACGGCTTGCATGTCGCGTTCGTTAAGTCCGCGCATTAAAGTTCCTATCATAACTTACTCACGTTAAATTAAGACAATACCGGGAAGCGCGGCTTTAATATCGTCGCTTACTGCCGGGATAACACTCTCTTTGAACTGACCAATAGTAACGGCTGTTACGAAATGGTTGTTAAGGGCTTCCACGTCGTAGCCGTCGCCCGTCATGGCTTTCGGCTTGTACTTGAAGGCTGCGCCGCTGGCTGCTTGTGCCTTGGCTTCTACAAGTGCGTCGCCTACCTTCACGACTTCGCCGAGGGTAGTGCCTACGGTTATTGTGTCGTGGGTCGCTTCGCTGCTGTCAATGCCTGTAACGGCGTAAGCCTTGCCGCCTACTTTAAGCATCACGAAATCGCCCTTTTTGAAGTGATGACCTTTAGCCACTTTGTAGGAAGTGGCGGCGTTGGTCGCTGCTTCTGTTACTCGCGCTGTCTTAACTGCGTGGAAAAGCCCGGCTTCGTCCTTACCGATAACCGTGCCTTCCTGCAATACTCCACCAGCTACGAGGTCGGCGGAACAAACGGTTACACCGTTCGGAATATCCGCCAAATTGTGCGTACAAGCGTGTACTACGCGCTTGTCTTTCTTACGGTCTATTCTTAAACCCATTTTTGTGGAATTTTTACGTTAGACTTCCTTACCCGTTAGGGTTTTGTTCTCACTCTCTGCGGTACGCGCCTTAATGTAGTCTGCTACGCCGCTACTAATCCCGTCTTTGTTCACGGCTCCAAAGATGGGCTTTTCGTGTCCTTGCAGTCCGCTGTCGGCGTGTTCCTGCTGCAAAGCTGCGATGTCGCCTTGCACTTCTGTTAGGTAGCTGTTGAAATCGTCATCGTTGGCAAACGTGGTGTTAGCGCGGTCGAAGTTGCGCAGCATCATTTCACGCTGCCGCCCGTCTACCTTTGCTTCGTCCAACTTGGCTACAAATAGTTCACGTCGCGAAGTAGCCACCTTATCGGCGTTAAGCGTGGTAATGCTGTCTTGCACGCCCTTCAGCTTGCTGTCAATAAGTTTGCTTATCGCGTCCAGCGTCACCGCTCCGCCGTCTGCTGGCTTGTTGGGGTCGGGCGCAGGATTAGGGTCGGGCGTGTTCTTCTCCTTGAAGTCGTACTTACGTCTAAGCCCTTCTTCGTAGGTGTCGTTAGCCTTCTTAATCTCCGCGTCGGCTGTCCTCCGCCATTCCGTTACAAATCCGTTCACCTTGTCGGCGGTAAGTTTATCTACGACTTGGTTAGCTTCTTCTTCGCTTGCAACCTGTAAACCGATAGCGGCTGCCAACTGCTGCAAACCGTCTTTACGCACGCCTTGGAACTTAGCCACAAGTAGTGCTAAAATCTTTTCTTGTAATTCGTTCATAAACTATTGAAAACTAATTTTTCTTTGCAAAGGTAGCGTATTAAGGCGATACGATTAGCAAAAGTTTTCGGCAAACACTTCGCCAACACTTCGCCACTTTGCAAAAATACCCCTTAAAGTTGCTTTTTCGGTTAAGCCGTTTTTTTTCTGCGTTCTAAGGCATTATTTTTCTTTCGGTGTTCTCTCTATCGGCTTGAATACAAAAAACGCCGTGTTAGGGCTTGTTATGGTGTTGTACGGCTTTTGTCGTGTTATGGCTGGTGTCGCCCTTGTTGTGGAAGTTTGTTTTTGCTCTCTATGGGCTTGCAAGCTGCCGCGTTTTGTCTGTTGCCCCTGCTTCTGCCATTTTCGTGAAGGCGCGAAAATGGTTTGTTCTTGCTATTTCTCCTTTTGCTCCCTCGCTCTCGCGTGTACGCGCGTGCGCGTTTCAACGACAACAACAATATAATAGATATAGATAATAGATATAGATATAAGGTTGTTTTAGCTTGTTTCAAGTTGTTTTAGGTTGTTTTTGCTTGTATTTGTTTTCTTATTATGTATCAATGAATTACAGCCTATTCTAAAAAACATCTGTACAAAGCCGTGTAAATCGTGCTTTTTGCCAACTTCTACAAATCGCCCTTATTGGCTTCAAATGAAGGCAGAATTTGAAACAACTAAAAACAACCTAAACGCTAAAAATACGCTATCTTGTTTTAGGTTGTATGTAGGTTGTTTTAGCTTGTTTTAGGTTGAATTATGTTGTATGTAGGTTGTTTTAGGTTGTGTGTTGGTTGTCTCTTGTTTGTCTTAGGTTATGTGTCGGTTATATTCCGTTTATGTCCGCTTATCTATATAAATGAATATGGAAGCATAACTTTTCGTTCTGAAATCGTGGTTTTCATGCTTTTTCTTCGCTCTGTGTCTGTTTTTCGCTTGCGTTCTGCAAATAATTTAGTAATTTTGTGGCGTTGTTCGGGGAGAAATCCGGGCAACATAAGGAAGCGTTAGGTTTTTTGTATTTGAAAATCGCCAAATTTCACAAATAACGAAAAATGAACCTTACGCGCGGAGTCGTATATCCATACTTGAATATAACGGCAAAGCGCGGCTATACGGTTTATTTTCGTTAGGCGTTTGGCGATGCCTCAAATACGTAAACCTATATAGTCCGCGCTTCTTTATGCGGTTAAGTGAAATACTTGCTTCGGGCGGTGGGTGCAAAATTACTAAATTCAGATGAAAAAAATACTTTTTCTTCTCCTTGCCTTACTTCCGCTCTTGGGAATGGCGCAACAAAAAGGTACAATAGAGTATCTTGACGCTAATCCGTGTTTCGGGGATATTATGTTAGGGGATTCAATTACTCACAATCTGCGAAAACTTGATTTATTGGGGGACAAGCCCGAAAAAGGCGGTTTCAGATGTAAGGTTAGCGAACTTGACCTAAAGAAGGACTGTTATAAAATGGGGGATGCTGTACCTTTTGCTATATTTGTAGACGTTGATAATTATCTTATAAAAAATATCCTTGTTTTCGTGAAGATAGGAAACACGGAAGAACTACAGGTTATTAAATGGCTTATGCGGAACTATGGGGACAGCAAAGAAAAAGAGCCGCTTAATTGGTTCGGTAAAAAGGCTTCGGTAATGGCTGGCTATTCTGATGACTTAAAAACTTTTTATGTCCATTTCTGTGACCTTACCCAACTAAAGAAATAGCTTTTGAGTAGTTCTTGCTATTGCTAAATACAAAAGCCGTCGCGTATCAATGTAACGCGGCGGCTTTGTCGTTCTGCGCTGGCTGCTGTATCAGCCAATCGGCGTAATAAGTCCAACGGTACAACCGAGGGCGGCGGCTATGCGGTAGAAGGTAGAAACTTTCGGTTCTATCTGTCCGCTTTCGATGCGTGTTATATAGGCGCGGTCTGTGCCTAACCTCCGCGCTAATTCAGCCTTGCTAATCTTGGCTTTCTTCCGTGCGTCCTCAATTATCGCGCCCGTATAGAAGGTATAGGCGCGTTCTTCCGCTTCGGCTCGCTCCGGCGTTCCTTCCTTGCCAAAGCGTTCATCTATCAAAGCGTCAATGTCGTAAATATCCTTTTTAATCTCTTTTGCTTGCATAATATTCATCTTTTAGTTTTAATGCCTTTTTAATCTCGTTAGCTGGTGTCTTTTGGGTTTTCTTTTGGAAGCCGTTAAATAGTACTACAATCTTGTTACCGTCAAATACAAAGAATATGCGGTAGATGTTGCTGTTGTACTCTATCCGTACTTCAAAAAGCCCGTCGCGTATCGCCTTTATAAACTTGGTCGGTAGGCGGTCTTGTGTGCGTAGCAGCATCAGAACGTATAATACCTTGTCTTGTGTCCCTTTGTCAAGTTCGGCAAAGAAGGTGTTAAAGTAGTCCTTATATGCTATAATTTTCCTGTTCATTGGTTTTGTACTTTTGTTGGTGCAAAGATAATAAATGTTGTAATACTATACAACAAAATACCAGATTATTTTAGTCTAAATAGTTACGTTTGGGTACGTTTACACCATTTTTGCCGTTCTTGGCTGCGTCCGTGTGGTTATGTTTGGTTATGGTCGTACCGCTCGCGGCTCTAAAAAGATTTGCGTAAATGCTTGAAAATGGCTAACTTTGTGCAAACAATACAATTATATGGAGCGTGTACGACTGACAAAGGAAGAAAGGCGCGTGTTACGCTGGCTACAGCGTAATGACGGCAGCAAGCTAAAGCAAATAGAAAAACTTGCTTTCGCCCCTGCTGTGCGTTCGCTTGAACTAAAGGGCTTGGTTCGTGGCTTTTGGTCGGAAGAGGTCGGGCTTGTTGATGCAGCCCTCACTGAAAGCGGAGAAACTTATATTTTCTTTAATCCACGTTTGCAAAATCCTATAAATTGGAATAAGGTAACAGCCATTGCTGCTTGTATCTCTGCACTTGCTGCCGTTCTCGGTCTGCTGGTCGCTTGCTCCGTAATCTTCAAATAATACGCTATATGAATTACAAAGAATTGATAGGTAAAACGGTATTCGACTTTACCAAAGATGCCGCTATTATCGAAAGAATAACCAAAGTAAACCCTTCTGACAAAGAGAAGGTAGCAAAGTATAAAAAGGACTGCCACCCAATAGGGAAAGCGGAAGGTATAGAAGAATTGGCAGAAATTCTTAATAATAGGGAACTCTGTAAAGCTGCAAAGAAATTGCGCGATGAATTGTGGGCAGACTTTAATAGGCGTGCAAGTGAAGCCAATAAAAAAGGCTTGATTATAGACTAAGAAGGAAGAGCAAGTTAAGCCCTTCCTTCTTATTTCCCCTTCGCTATAAATCCATTTGACTTCAACCAATTTTCTAACGTGCCTTGCCCTGTGTCCTTACAATACTTTAGTATCTTGTTTAGCTCGGAAATCTTAACCTTGCTACCGTCTGCGCGTTTAATACCTCCATCTATAAGCCCTTGCCGTAATCCTGTCTGCTGGTCGCTGTATACCTCGTTGTATAGATTCTTTCTGACTGCTGCTAAAACCTTATCGGCGTCAAGTCCTAACCGTTGTATAACGAAATCGTAGTTATTGACCATGCGGTTATATCCCGTTGAGTTGCGGTTTGTTATATATTGTGGGTGTGGCGTTTCCTTACAGCCTAAAGTTTTGTAGAACTCCGGCAAAGTCTTACGCGCTACAAACTCGTTGGCTAACTCCATGTAGCTGCGTTGGGTGTCTGTAAGCACCATGTTACCCCGTTTGTTTCTGTTGTGCGTAATCTCATGCCAAAATGTAGCCATACCATCGGCTTCGTCGTCTGTTATATCTGCTGACCGCTTAGAGCCTATTTTGCCTAACGCTGCCTTAACGTAGCCTAAACGGTCTTTTGTAAGGTATGTTCTTCCGTCCATCCACGTTGAGCCGTTGTTGCCGGGGTTGGTTTCCTCCATTAGTTGTAGGTCGCCGTTCTCAAACCATTTTTCTTTAAGCCCTGCGTTTATCTTTTTGAAAGTGGCATCTACTTCGGCTTCGGTCGTGTATTTCTTCTTTAATGCTGGGTGCGGCTTGTCGCCGCTGGCGTTTACAACTGCTGCAAGTCTTGCCACCACTGCACTAAACGCCGCCTTTAGCTTGCTTGTACAATCTCCGTAATAATGCGAAGTCGTAATAGCATTGTCGCGCAGTTCCTTCTCGCAAATGTCCGTAATCTCCTTGTTGCCCTTAGCTTCGTTTTGGGCAAAATAGTAAAGTTCGGTATATGCGTCTTGCCATGCCGACTGCCTTTTTGTTCCTAACTCGTCCAGCCTTTCCACCTCTGCCAATAGCGCGGCGCGGTTTCCTGCCGTGCGTAGGCTCTCCACGTTGGAAAGGTCTAAGCCGAAAGCATAAGCCCAACGTTTAAGCATGGCGATACGTCCGTCAAACTCCGTGCAGGGCTGTATGGTGTTCATCGTCTTGGTTGGAATAATCGGGTTAAGCCCTCCTTCAATCTTGCCGCCTACAAAGTTGTCGCGAATGTAGTAAGGTTGCGACTTCCAACCTTTGGAACGTTCTAATATGCTGTCTATGTATTCCCGGAACTTGCGCGGAACGTCCACAATAGAACGGCGTGAAGGCAGACTTTTGTAGGCTGTGCCGCGTACAATAGCCTTTAAGCGGTTGGCGCGGTCTTGGTTGTACTCGTCGTAGTCTGACAATATAGGCACAACGTAACAGCGGCATTGAGGATGCCAGCCTACAAACTTGAACGTTTTAGGGTAATCGCCCCATAACTCGTCGCAAATATCCACCAAAGGCACGGGTTCGCCCTTGCTGTTCATTATCGTGTGGTTGTTGCTTAAACAAATGCGCAAACCTACAACAAAGTCCAACTTCTGCCACCTCAAAAACTCACTTTCGCGGTAAGCCATGTTTATTTCCGTCCGTGCCAATCGCTGCGCGTTTTTGGCTGAACTCCTGTAAACGCCTTGCCCCGGATGGTACATCTTGGCTGCTTTGCTCAACCTCAATACGCCGCCCTTGTCGCGAACACGGCGGTAAAGGCGTTTAGGCTCTTGGAGGTAGCTGCGCAAATCGCGGCTTAACTGCTGCGCATCCCTTCCGTCGCCGATGGCTACGTCTATGCCTAATTCTATGGCGGCTTTCATGTCCTCGGCTTGTTTCCATACGCGCTCGCTTAGTCCCATGCCCTCAACCTTGCGCCGTTGGAAGGTATTAAGGGCTTCTAAGTTCCTGCCTTGGTATTGCTCTAACTCCTCTTTCGTTAGCTTGGAAGTGCGAAGAATAGAGCCTAAAAATGCGTCGTTCTTGTATGTCGCCGCCAGCCACTCGCTTTGCGTCCCGGAAGTAATAACGCTTTCCACCTTCTTTGCGAGCCGTTGCATGATGCCTTGCGCTTGCTTCCGTGCGCGTGGGTACTTGTCGAAGGAAAACACGGCTTCGCCTTCGGGTGCGTCCAAACTCGCGCCCAATCGTGCGTACTCGTCGCATGCTGTCTTATAAACGCGGTCTATCTGCCGGGCGTACCGCTCGGTATTGGCGTAGTGGCGTGCGTCAAAGCCGCGAAGTTGTATTATAAGCTGGTTTCTTACGTTGTCCGGCATAGTTATTTTCTTTGGATTTGGCATATAAGCGCGTTTCTTGCTTTGGGTATGGAAACATACACATTGAACACGAAAACGCGCTTATATGGTCTTAAAACGTGTTGTTTTGATACGCTTGCGCTTAAAATGTGGGTTCGCCCTGCTGGTAGCTGCTTTCTTTGGCTTCGTCGGCTTCGATTTCCTTTAGCTCCTCGTCCGTATCGTCTGCCCAGCCCAAACGCTGCACGGTTGCGCGTCGGCTCGCTATTTGCCGCTGTCCGTTGGCTGCTTGCAAAATATTTATCTTGCTAAGTTCATCTTCGATGATGTACGGCGTTATCTTTGGTTCTATAATCAAGTGGTCGGCGGCTTGCTTCCAGTCTAAGTTGGCTTCGGCGAAGAAGGCTTTAAGTACGTTTATACGGCGTTGCAAATAGTCTGCAAACACTTCGTTTTTGTCCTGTACTTTGAGGTGCGCGTCCATGAAGAGCAATTTTAAGGCTACGCCGCTAACCGCTCCTATACCTTTTACCGTATCAAATGAAATGTCGGGCGTTTGCGTTATGGTGTAAATCATGCGCAGGAGCGTGTCTATTTCAAGTTTTACGCTTTCGGGCGCGTTCTGCCATGATAGGTAGGTTGCTTCCGCTCCGTCCTCGCCCTCAATAATGCCCCCGGCTTCTCCCTTACGGCAAAAACCTTTAATGCTGCCCTTTACAAATATCTTGGGGCTTGCGTGGTAGTCGTTGGTATCGGCAAAGTTGGAAAGTAGTTTTTCCAATCTGTCTATAAGGCTTTGCACGTCCTCCCATTCTACTTGTGGCTGGCTGGCGTAAATCACGGGTATTTTGCCTATCGTGAGTTTCTTGGGGTAGCCCTCCACTATTTCCCAATTATTGCCGGAAGTGGCGGTTTCAAGTCCTTTGCACGTCCATAAGTAGTGGTTATCCTTGGTGTACGTTTCAAAGTAGGTGCGCGTAACGAGGTCGCGGTCTTTGCGCGTGAACTGACGCGAAAAGGCTACGAGGTCGCGTGCTTCGTCGAAGTATGGGTAAAGCCTATCGCCGAACATCGGGCTAAAGATGGCTACCTTGAACTTGATGTTTTTCTTGAAGCCGTAAAGTTCGTGCGTGTCCGTTTCCACAGGATACCAAAGTTCGGCTACCTCGGTAGTGCTGTAAAGGCTTCGCGCTACCCTGCGGTTAAGCGTGCCTTCCTTGACATCGTAGAAAACGCGCTTTATAGCGTTCAAAAGTGCCTTTTCCTTCTCATCTGTCGGGTTGGCGTTGTAAGCTACCGGGTTGCCAAACGTGAAGGCTACCGCGCGTTTTGTGATGAGCTTCTGCATACCTAACGCTATACGCGCTACCTTCTCAATTCTAAAGCCTTGTTCGGTCGTTTCCTCTACGTTGGGGTTGATGTTCTTTACCTCTCCGTACTCGTCGCTGTCCTTATCCACTACTACCAACTTATCCGGGCGTTTTAGTGGGTCGTTGATGTCGTGCAGCTTGGGGTCGTACTGCGCGGCGTACTGAATGGTATTAGGTTCGGGCGTGGTGCGTCCGTTCCTCAACTCGTTTATAGCTCCCGTAATCTCGCCTTCGCCTTTGGCTACCTTGGCTAAAAGTTCTTCTATTGTCATAATCGCTCTTTGTTATGTTATGGAAATATGTTGCTTAACTTCTGCGGCTTTCCGCTGCGCTTCTCTATTGTTCCCGTCAAAGCGTCGGGCGCGTCATCGTGGGCGTTCTTACCTACCTTCTTGTACTGCGTTATATCTTGGTGGAACTTCGGGTATAGGTGTTCCCAGCCTTTTGGAAAGTAGGTTAGGTTCTGCACCTCTGCCGAATGGTTAAAGATACGTTCGTCCTTGTTTAGCGTTTGATGAAACCACGATACGGCGGTCTTGCTGTTGCCCAATAGTCGGCACTGCTTTTCAACGTTACGCGCAAATCCGCGCCCCCCGTTGTTGCTCTCTACTATCGCCTTTTCCACTCCGTGCCGCGTGAGGAGCCGTGCTGTTTCTGGCTCTGTCGTTTCCATCGGTGCTTGGGTATAGTAAACGTCAAGTACGAAATTTCCTATTTCCGTTTCAACGTAGACAATAGTACAAAGGAAGTCCGCGCCCGTGTCTGCCGTGTCGGTGTATGACTTGATAACGTGCTTCTTCGTTATGGGCAGTACTTCGTAGGTCTTGAACTCACGTTCGTACATAAGTCCCGTTAATGGCTTCGGGTTCTGCATGTACTGCGTATCGAATACCCACGGGTTTTTATCTTTCAATTCGTGAAGCTCTTGCAGCGTGTGTTTGAACTCCCAAAGCGGTACTTCTTCGCCTTTCTCGTCTATCTCAATGACAGGAAGGCTTAATACTTCCCATTCGTCCGGCTCTAACTTTTGAAGGTAGCCGCAAAGGTCATCTTCGTCCAAACGCTGCATAATGATTATAATTGGCGTTTTGCGGCTATTCACGCGGTTGCGTATGGTCGTTTCAAACTTTTGGTTTACCTTGTCGCGTACTAACGCGCTTCGGGCATCGTCCGGCTTAATCGGGTCGTCTATGACTATCGCGCCGCCGAAGGCTTCACTTCCTACCGTTGCAAGTTCTTCTACCTCGGCGGCTAACTCTTCTTCGTCCTCCTTATCAACCAAACCAGCACCAAAGCCCGTTACCTGTCCGGCTGAACTCACGGCGTAAAGTCCGCCGCCTTCCGTAGTCCACCATTTGCGCGTGTTCACGCTGGTAGGCATCGTTCCCGGAAACAAACGGCGGTAGCTGCTTTCTCGTAAAATCTCCTGCACTCCTCGCGAGTTGTCGCGTGCCAAATCGTCGGAATACGAAAGATGTATAAACTTCGCCTTCGGGTTTATGGCTAAACCCATCGCTATGAAGTTCTTAACTGCTAACTCCGTCTTTCCGTAACGTGGGGCTATGTTGATAATAAGGCGCGTAGACTGACCGCGAAAAACCCTATCTAAGGCTTCCGCTATCTTAACGTGATGCTTGCCTACGACAAACTTACGTTTGTACTTCTCCTTGAAGAAGTAGCGCGTAAAGTTTAGCGTTCCTTGCAGCGTCCACGTCTTTATAATATCTATGTCCCTTATATCCTCCACGTTTTAGTATTCCTTTTGTAGGTTCTCTAACAATTCCTTTGCTTCCTCCTTGGTAAGTGTCCGCGCTGGCATGAAGTCCGCGCCGTCCTTGCCCGTTATCTCCATGCGCTGTGTCGGCTTGCCGTGCTGACGTTCGCGCAGTTTGTCTAACGTTGTTGTCTTGCCGTTCTTCATGTCTGAAAGTACGGCTATCGCCAGCCCCTTGGGGTATGCTGGCGCGTCGCTCCACTTGGCTAATACCTTCAAATCCTCTGCGGAAAGCGTAAGTATTACCGCTTCCCATTCGTTAATCTCGGCTGCTGTCAAGCAATAGAATTTCTTTGCCTTCGCCTTGCTGCCGAATATCTTAACGAGGTTGTCGGGTACGCGGTTCTTCGGTCGCCCTTTCGGGTTGCCGCTCTGTCCGGGCTTGAATTGGTATTGCTCAATATCTTTAGCTGCCATCTGTGCTGTTATTTTTTGTTTTCGTTGCTGTTCCCTGTTTCGTTGGCACAATTACCCAAATACTGCGCTTTCTCGCCCGTGTACTCCTCCCAACGTTTAATAATCACGTCTATATAGCAGGGGTCTAACTCAATGGAATAGCAAACGCGCCCTAACTGCTCCGCAGCCATTAGCGTGCTGCCGCTTCCTCCGAATAGGTCTAACACAACTTCGCCCGGTCGCGTGCTGTTGCGTATAAGTCGCCCCATGAGCTTTAACGGCTTCATCGTCGGGTGGTCTGCGCTTCTTAGCGGTTTGTCCTCGCGTATGACTGTGGAAGGAAGGGCGCAAACCTTCTGTAACAACTCCTTCAGCTCGGCTTTCGTCATGCTGTCGAAGTCGGGCGTTTCGTCCTCAAATACGGTGCGCTGGCTGCGGTTGTCTATAAAATAGTGTCCGGCTCCCGGCTTCCAACCGTAACAGCAGGGTTCGTGCTGCCATTGGTAGTCCTGCCTTCCTAAAACTATATTGTTCTTTACCCAGATGAGCATCTGTTTCAACTCCCAGCCTACGTTCTTTATCGCGGTCTTGAAGTTAAGCCCTTCCGTTCCTGCGTGCCAAATGTAAAACGCGCCGCCTTGCTTTAGGTGGCGGTTCGCGTTGCTGAAAGCTGCCGTTAGAAACTCTTGAAACTGGCTATCTTCCATTTTGTCGTTGGCGATGTCCTTCTGTATACGGTTGCCTTTGTCTGCCGCGTTTAACGCTTCGTTCTTGCTGGAATAGTCCACGTTATAGGGTGGGTCTGTCAGCAACAAATCTACTTTGCTATCGCCTACAAGCAAGTCCACTACGTCGGCGTTGGTGCTGTCTGCACAGATAAGGCGGTGTTTGCCCAAAGCGTAAATGTCGCCTAACTTCGCGGTCGGCTTGGCTGGCATGTGCTCATCTACGCTAAAGTTATCTTCTTGCGCTTCTTCCTCTGTACTTACTTTCTCCAACTCCGGCACGTCCACGCCCCACAGCGTAAGGTCGGACGCATCCCACTCGTTAGCCAAATCTTCAAAATTCCACTCGCCAAAGCCGCTATTATCCTTTATGACAATAGCGCGTAACTTTTCGGGCGGCGTGCTTTCGGGCAGGAACTTTACAATAGCTTCGGTATAGCCCAATTCTTTTAAGGCACGGTAGCGCATGTTACCGCCGATGATGATGTTCTTGCCGTTGTACTTGTAAAGTAGTATTTCGCGAAGTCCCAACATTTCCGGGTCTTCCTCTATGCTGCGTTTAAGAAGGGAAAATTTGCCGTCTTGAATACTGCGAGGGTTCTTCGGTACTCCAGGTATCTGCCCTTTGTTGGGCGTGATGCTTGAAAGTGCTACTACCTCGCTTTGCACCATGTCGGCTGTGTTCGCCTTCCTTTCGGGAGCTGCGCTCTTGCTGGTGTCTTTTTTCTTTGCCATAACCTTTGCTTTGAAGGAAAGCCGCGCTTTAGGTACTCACGCCTTGCGCGGCTCTCGTTGTTAGTTGCTAAAATGGTGCTTCCTCTCCCGATGGCATTGACCACGGTAGGACGGTTCTACGGCTTGCCGCCGTACTTGCGGAAATCTTGCTACCTCCGCTTCTGCTCTCGCTTCCACTTGCCATAATGTTTCGTTTTTAATCGTTAAACCTTTTCTTTACTAACTCACTCCATAAGGAAGTGCCGCGTATTGGCTTCCTTATTGTTGCGTACTTCTCCACGATCCGGCTAAAATGTTCGTCGTAGAAGTCGTATAATTCGGGGTTCTCCTCTATTGTGAACTGCTCTATATTGCCGCTACTGCGTAAGTTCGCGCTTCCGTGAATGACTATCTTACGCCCTCCGAGCGTTTCAAACTGCGCGGTTTTTGTGTGAACTGATGCTACTGAAAGCTGGAACTTATTGCCGAAATCAAGTTTACGGTATATGTAGGGGATAAGGCTTCTTATCTCGTTGCCCCAAAAGTAAACGCTTACTACGAGGTTCAATTCGTCTATATACCCGTTTGCAAGAAGATTGTAAAGGCTATCTACGTTATTCTGACTTAGTAATAGCGTGCTTATAGTCATCTTCCTGCACTTGGCGTTATTGCCAACTATATACGCTTCTATGAAATCGCCGAATATGAAATTACCGCTAACAAACACGTCGGCGCGTTCTCCAAAACCTAAGCGTAGTTCCTGCGCCAGCTTTACCGCGTTGTCGTATAGAACGTAATCGCTTTTTAAGTCGTAAACCTTTGGCTTGGTATAGCGCGTTTCTTCGTCGTAGCCGTCGTTCAACACATCGAACAGCGACAAATCCAAATCTGGTATTTCTATATTCCCGAAATCGCTAACGTGAAGGTCGCTTTTGTCTGCCTGTATTCTTTTCTTTCGTGCCATGTCGTTGTCGTTTTAATTAAAAAGGGCGCGGTTTGGTCGCCGCGCCCTTCCGCTCCGGCTGTTGCCGTTGCTCTTCAGCTATATGATGCTTTCTGCAAAGCCAAACTTAAAAGTAAACCAACATAATGAAGGCTTGCACCAACAAAGAAAGGACTACAGAAAACGCTATGAACATAAACGCGCCTACTACCGTGTACGCGAAATCTGCAAATTCGGGCGTTCCCTTCTTGGTTATATAGTCGCGTGCTTCCTTTTCTGCTCCTGCTATGGTTGCTGCTATTAAGCCTATAACGTAGCCAAACAACAGGCTTACTATGGCGCAAATCGCGAAGCCAGCCGCGAGGTGCTTCTTCTTGTCGGTCGTTATGCGGCTAACAAAGCCCCTTACCTTTTCTTTGAATGTCTGAATACTCATGCTTATAAAATTTTATGCAAAGATAAAGGGTTAAACGTATTAGCTTGATACGTTTAACCCTAAAACACTTCGCCAACACTTCGCCTATTACCGCTTTTTCGGTTGTAGGTAGTTGGTTACTTCGTTCCTAAACTCGTCAAAGCTGCGTATAACGGTGTATTTGTTTCCTGCCGTTTCCGCTGCCTTCTGCCATGCCTTTTGCGTGTCCTGCTGTCTGCCCGTCTGTGTCTTGAACTCCAAACAAAGCGAAGCGTAGCCACTTGAAGGAATAAGCAGGATAACGTCGGCTACTCCTGCCGTTACGCCTTCCGCTTTCATGATGCTGGCTTCGCGCTTGTTTCTCGCTCCTCCGTTTGGAACTGCAAAACAAAGCAGGGCATACTGTGGGTATTGAAGCCTAAACCAACGTAGGCAGCTACGCTGTATTTGGCTTTCTTCGTGCCTTGGCTTGGCTTTCTCTGCCTTCGCGTTGGCTATCGCCTTTAACTCCTCAAACGTCATGGCTATCTTATTTGCTCGCCCGGCTTTAGCGGTCGCCAGCAGTCCGTGCGGTCTACCTGCCTTGTTCCGTGGTTGTACTTGTATTCCGTACACAATTCCCAACGGTGGCACATGGTGTTAAAGCAGTAAAGCCTTACTTCGCGGTCTTTATGCTGTCTTGCCCGTCCTCTCGCTATGGTGTGGGCTTGCGACATCGTTAGCTCCATGCGCTCCGGCTCGTAGTCCGTTCCGCTGATAGGTATCTTGAAGTTATGTATTTCGTTCATCGCTCTTGCTGTTATGTTGTGTAAAAACCATCGCCGAATAGTGAAGGCTGGTTTTTGCGCTCCTCCTCCGCTAATATGGCTTCTACTCGCGTAATTTCGTTGTCTATCTCGCGTTCCAGCCGTTTGGAAGTCTGCAAATACGCTGAACCACGAAACTTGAAGTAGTCTTTTTGCGCCTTGCGCATGGCTACTACCTTATCGTAAAATTCTTTATGGTTCATGGCGTTATACTTGCAATCTGTTTGCCGCCACGAAACAAAGCCGCGCTATAAACTACGTCTTTAGCTGGTGTGTCGCGGTATGGCTCTACGTCCTTATCCGTTACAGGCTTGCCGTTGCGGTAAATCGTGAAGCTAATACTTTTGCAAAGTTTGCCCGTTATCTTGGGCTTTGCGTTGCTTGGAAGGTCGGCTATAAAGTCTTGTATAGACGCTTTTAGCGTATCGTAAACCAAACCTTCCGTAATCTGTACTTTGTATTTCAATTCCATAAGCGTGGCTTAAAATGGTAAATCGTCGTTCTTCTCGCTCGCTGGTGCTGCCGTTGCTCCGTATGGAGGTTGCGCTGGCTGTGCTTGTGGCTGTGCCGTTGTTGTCGGCTGTTGTGCGCTGGCGTTTCCGTCTGTCTGCGTCTTGCTGCCGCCGCTAAGTAGCTGCAATTCCCGGACGTGGCAGTTAATGCCCACTTGTGCGCCGTTGGCGTTGGTGAAAATCTTTGTAGAAAGGTCGCCACGTATGAAAACTTGTGTACCCTTCTTTAGGTAGGTTGCTAACGCTCCTTCGCCTAACTTCAGACAACTTACCCACGTTGTACGGCTTACTACCGTGCCGTTCGCGTCCTTGTGGCGGTCTGATGCTGCCACGTTGAAGGAAATGTAACGTTTTCCGTTGAACTCCTTAATTTCTGCGTCGTTTCCTAAGAAACCGCATGTTTCTATTACTAACATAATCGTTCGTTTTAATTGGTTATTATTATGTTTACTGCTTCAAATAGCTAAAAATATGCTTTATTACTTCCACCGTCCACCCGTTGCCGAGCATCTTGTAGGTCTGCGTTTCTGAACACTGCCAAACGTACCACGATGGAATAGTTTGTAGGCGGCTACACTCTAACGGGGTTAAACGGCGTATCTTACCCCCCCGAATACGTTTATAGTGTTTCCTGCGTGTCCGTGCATTAACGCCGGGCTTTTGCCTTCTGTGTCATAAATGCGGTTTTGCTGGTATGGCTGTTGTCCTGCGCTCTCCTTGCTTTGGTTAAGCTGCCTTACTCCGTTACGCTCTACAACTAAGTTGTTATGTTCCCATGCATTAGCGGTTAGAGTTGGGGCTTTACCCTCGATGAAACCGCCTTTGTTTTCTCCGCGTGGTCGCTGGTATATTCCATACTGTGGAACTTGCACCAAATCGCGCATCATCTTGCCGCCTACGGTTAGGCTACAACTCTTGTTTTGTGGCTGGCGTATGTCTATGCCGAAACCGTTGCCTTTCTCCTTCTGCCTTTGTAGGTGCTGGAGCATGTTGTTTATAACCTTTTCACTTAGGTAGTATTTCGTATCTACTTCCGTTTCTAAGATATCCTTCAATAATAGCCCTTTGTCCTTTGGCTGTGGAATATCCGTATAGACTTCGCTAAACAGTCCTTCGGTGCGTGTCCGTATGTTCGTCCAATATAAGCGGATACGGTTCTGTGCGCTGACCAAAGAACTATTTATGCAAACCGGGAATAACCCCAATTCGTTTGTTATGACCATTTCGTATTCTTTGCGCATCCTCACGTTTTCAAGCATGAATTTTATGTTAGGGTTCTTCGCCCTTAACTCCTTCAGTATTCTGACGTATTCAAAGAACAGCTTACTTCGTGGGTCTTTGAAGTTAAGCTGCTTGCCTGCAAAACTGAAACCTTGGCACGGCGAGCCGCCTACAAGCAAATCAATTTTAGGAAGGGCGTACCCATCCACTTGGGTAACGTCGCCCAACTGTATGGTATCGGGAAAATTGAGCCGCGTCTGCGCTATCGCGTATTTGTCTATCTCGGAAGCAAAGTACTTATCCACCTTTATCCCCAATTCCTTTAACGCTATTCTCGCGCATGACATCCCGTCAAAAAGGCTTAGTACGTTCATATAGCTGAATGTTCGTTTATATCGTTATATCCGTCGGCGTTCTCAGTTTCTCGCTTAGAAGGGTTGCCACCTTCTCGGCTGCTGCTCTGAACTCCCGGTTATACTTGTATTCTGTATCGTAGTTCCGCAAATAGTAACTTATCGTACTTTTGTCGTGGTTCGTTTCCTCGGCTATGCGGCGCGTGTATTCTCCGCGCTTCTTGCAATGGTGCGCGTATATCATCCGGGCGTAGACGTGCCAACGGTTACGGCTGTCCTCCGCTATCGTCTTGAAGTTTACACCCATCGCCGTAATAATGGCGGCTTTTATGTCGCGGTGGTTTGGCGTTCGCTCGTACTCAACTATCAGCCCCAAACCTTCCGCTATATCGTGTTCTATGGTCGCGCCTATACTCTGCTCCCAATTTGAAAGCATGTATATAGCGTTGCAATCAAGCAACAGCCGTATATCTACTTTCATCTGTTCTTTCCAATGTGCCGACGGCACAACGTGGCGAAGTGGGTTTACAACATCGAAGCCCTGCGCGGTAAGGTGTTCTTCTGCCTTGCCAAACCTCGCGGCGTACTCCGAAGGCTGTAACCCCGTTATCTTGCCACTTATGTAGTACTTTATCTTTCCCATGTACTGTTGCTTGTTATTTTCTGTATTTTTGCCTTTTAAGGCGTTCTTCTCGTTTCCGCGTTCACTTTATTATCGCCTTGCGTGTTGAAATGCCGACAAACACGCTTATTTGCACCCCTGCGCTACTTCTGTGCGTTTGGTTCTGCTGGTATTGTCGGCAAAGTTTCAAGTCTTGGGCGGTAGCTCTTGTTTTCAAAGCCTATCAAGTCGAACATTTCTATAAACCTGTCGGCTATTCGCTCACCGTATCGCTTTTCTATATCCTCGTCGCCTATCAAGTTGGAGGTTATTATCGTGAATAGCTGGTTATCGTAGCGGTAGTAAAGCAAATCTACCAACGGACTAACCTCGTTACCCCAAACTTTTAGGCTTGCTGGTTCTATACCTACGTCGTCAATGTAGAGCAGTTCGGTAGTTTTCATTCGGTTTAGAAGGTCTTGCTTCTCGCCCCTTGCCGCTTCTGTTAGTGATGAAGCTGGAATAACTACTACGCCCTTGCGCTCGTTCATGTATGGGCTATCGTATAAAAACCCTATAAGCTGCGCTATTGCCTTGGCTAACGTGGTCTTTCCGTTTCCCGGCTCTCCGTAAAGGAATAACCCCGGCTTCGGGCTTGCGCCCAACAGCCAACGGGCGGCGCGTCTGATGTGGTCTATCGTGGCTTCGTCCCTCTTTAGAACGTGTCCGCGCTTCTCCACTTGGTAGCGGTAACACTCGTATAGCATGTTCGGTATATCCTCCGTGTACTTATCTACCTTAAATCGTGCTGCGGAGGTGCTTTTTCTTCTTAGGAGTTTCGCAAACGCCGTTAAATCTATCCTTTGCGGCTGCTGTGTCTGCTGGTTGCTTTTGCTTTCTGCCATCTTCTTTAAGTTTTAAGTTACACCTTACCCGTAATTGGTTCACTAAGTGCCGCGCCTTGTCGCTGTAATCTTGGTGTCGTGCCTTGGTCAGCCGCCACTCGGCTACAACCTCTTCGGCTTCCTTGCGTAGTGCTTCGGGCGTTGTGTGTAGCTGCATGCAAATAACCTCAATGTTTGAACGGTTGGTTTCCTTGAAGAACTCGTTTAAGAAGGCTTCGTAATCTTCTGCTTCGCTTTCTTCTTCCTGCGCTCCGTCCTCGCTCTCGCGCGTGTGCGCGTTATCAACATCAACAACAGTATTATTATCTGATATTGATATAGATATAAGGTCGTTTTTGCTTGTTTCGCTTTGTTTCGTATATTCGTCAAGTTGTTCTAAGTTGTCTTTGCTTGTTCCAACTTGTTTTACCTTGTTTTTAGTTGTTTTAGGTTGTTTTTCTTCGCTGTCTTTTCCTTTTTTGGCGTTGCTGTTTCCTTTTGGTGCACCGCCTTTCTTACCGCGTTCTACATAGCTTTCGTATCTCTTTACGTTGAAGTCTATTTGCGGTTTGAAGGAAAGGAAAAGAGCAAGTATAATAGGGTCGGCTTCGTCTGCTGGCTCTTCCCTGTCGAAAGCGTATGCGTAAACCATTTGCGAAACTTTCTTATATGTTTCGGCTGGTAATACGGCTAACGCTTCTATTATGTTGCGGAACATTACTATACTATCTTGACTCATATAACTGATGCTTTAATAGGGACGCGCCCCGAAGGTCGCGCCCCGGCTTGTGGTTACTTACTCTTATACCTCCTGTTCTCTGTATGCCAAACAAAAGGCTTTATCTACAATGGCGTTGCAAGCGAATGGCGAAGCCGAAAGGATGGAAAGGTCTATTACCTTGCGTTCGTCCCCGTCGCGTTCTGTGCGCTCCTTTACCTTGGCGTTTATCCACGCTGTTATAACCACTTTCGCGGTATCTACGTCTTTCGTGCGTACAATGAAGTCGTAGGGCTTCTTTTCGGGTTCTTCCTCATTCTCGGTGCTTATCGCTACTTCGGCTTCAACCTTGTAGTACTTGGTATCGTCGCGCGTTTCCTCGCCGTTGTCGGGTTCTGCGCCTTCCTCGTTTGCTCCCTCCTTGGCTTCTACGGACTTGCGTAGGCGGTCGTTAAGAATAACTACGTTATCCATCAGCTTTATGTCCGTTATGTCGAACGAATTTCTAAAGTTAAGTTCGATGTAGTCCGTCGCTACCTCTATCGCCTTTGCCGCGTCTTGCGCTTGCAGTATGAAGGTACGGCGTTTCGTTCCAATTCTCGCGCTTACCTTGAACGGGTATAACCCGGTACGCTGGTTTGGTGCTGCTAATCTGCGCTGGTTGCTTACCTCTACGTCCTTTATCTCCTCTGCTTGGATGCTAAAGTTTATTTGCTGCGCTAAATCATCGTCTATGTAGCTGCCGCGTTCAAACAGGATTTCGTTACGCTCAATGGTTACAACCTCGCCCGTACTCTCGTCTATAAAATCTTCGTTCCACGTCTTTAGCACGTTGGAAGCTAAGAATTTCCCCACGATCCGGCGAATGTCTGACGTTCTAAAACGTACTTCGTCTTTTCTCGTCTGTGTGTTTTCGGGCTGTATCATATCTTCTCAATTAAAATTTGTGCGTAAAGGTCGGTAAATGTGCGCCCGGCGTAGCGTGCCGTTTCGCGGTCGTGGAAGCAAAGCCGAGAGCCGAAGTGCGCACCCGCAGCCGTAGCCGCGTTAGACGTACTCGCGTACGAAAGCCCGGCAAACGCGCCGTTAGTGCCTTCTGTTTGAACCTCGCTTACCTCAATGTAGAACCACGGGTAAAACTTGTATTCGTCGGTATCTGCCCAGTTGGGTTTCCAACCTTCGTTAAGTGCTTCGGTTATGGTTTCAAGCTGGCGGCGTGCTATCTCGTCCGGGCGGAAGCCCTGCGCCTTCATACTGTCCTCGTCCATCGGCTCAATGCCCAAAACCTTGCAAGCGTCGGCGTAGCTCTTTACGCGGTTTGTGATGTCCTCGTACTCACGTTCTTCTATGCGGAAGTTGAAAACGCTAACGCTATCTTCTTCCACCATGTCCATTACTTTCTCCTGCGCGTCTGCTTTGCTGTCGTAACGTCCTACAAGTGTTTCGTTACCGCCGTTTTTTACAAATAGAAAAATCTTCTTCATGTCGTTGTCGTTTATTTGAATGTTAGAAAATGCTCCCTTCTTGGGGCTTGTGCGCGTCCTCAAAGAGGATGCGTCTTTGCCTTGCTATGGATAAACGTACTTCCTTAATGGCGTTCTCGCGTCCTAATAGGCTTTCTTCGTAGTCCAATAGTTCCGCTTCGTTCTCCGCTAAGAAGTAGCCGCCCGACGTGGCTATTAGTCCGGGTAAAATGTCCGTTGTGCGAATGTGGTTTATTAGCTTACGGCATCGCGCTTCGTCTATCTTGTACCCTGCAACACTCAACCGCATAACTATCGTTCGGTTGGTTACTGCGTTCTTCTTGCCTTGCTTGGTCTTTAGTCCTTGCAATATGACGGGCAGCAGTACGTTCTCTTCGTACTCGCTTAGTGGCTGCGTTTGTTGGTCAAATCCTTTTATCATGACTAAAACGGGCTTTTGTTGAACTCGATTTTTAATCCGGGCTTCGCGGTATATACCGTTTTGTGCGTTGCCCTCTGTATGCCTTCACGAAAAGCCGTAGGGTCGCCGTTCCCTTCGCTTATATGGATTAGTACGATGTTGTTTACCGCTGTTAGGTCGTTTGCCCTCAATGCGTCCAAACAAGTATAGTAGCTTAGATGGCTTCTTCGTACTCGCTCCTGCAAAGTTGCTGGAATGTCGCCGCTTTCAACTCTCCGCGCCAATATCTCCGGGTCGTAGTTGCATTCTATAAGGATGTTGTTCAACCCTTTGAACTTGCACGGCAAATAGAATGTGTCGGTAGCGAATAAAACGCCCCCGGTTTCCTCGTGCCAAATGTAAAAGCCGAGTGGTTCTGCCGCGTCGTGCTTTGTTGCAAATGGAATAACCCGAAAGTTGCCCAACGTAAGCGGAAGGTAGCCGTTCCCGTCCTCCGTCTGCCGTATGGCTGTGGGTTTCCAACTTGTGCGTATCTTGGCGTTCTCTATCGTGCCTTGTGAAGCGTAAACAGGTAGGGCGTACTTTAAGAACTCGTTTATTCGCCCAGCGTGGTCGCCGTGTTCGTGGGTTATCAGACAGCCTACTACCTTGTTTACTTGACCTTCCAAAGCTGCCAGCACTTGCTTGAATGGCTTTCCGGCTTCGAGCAGGAGGGCTTCGCGTTCGTTCTGCAAAACGTATGCGTTACCCTCACTGCTTGACCCGATAACGGTTAGCTCCATCTTAGAAGGCTGGTTTGTTAGCGTTGTACGTTGGGGCTGCTGGCTGTGCCGTTGGCTGCACTGGTATCGGCTGCGGTTGCTGTGGTGCCGGCTGTGGCTGAACTACTGCCGCCGCATTGGGGTCTATTCCAATAGTCGCGCCCGTGTTGGCTTCCTGCCTAATCTCCACGGCTACCGCATCTACTACTTGGGTGCTGGTTTCGTCGCCGTCCCCGAAGTCTGACCCCGTTATATACTCGTAGAGTGCCTTCTTCGCCTTGCGCTCTGCCTTGCCGCGTATTTGGTCGTTGCTGCTGTAATCGTTCTTCACTACCGACACGTTAAGCGTAAAGGAGTTTTTCTCGCCGTTGTGTGAAAAACTAATCTTGCATGCAAGCTCCGCGTACTGTGGGTTTTGGCTTTTGTCCTGCCCAATCTCAATAACGTAGCGTACCCCCAACTTTTTAAGAAGGGCTGTATAGCCTTCCTTTGTCGGGTACATTCTTTCGGCGAGGATGTTGAATTGGTTGCCCGTTGGAAGCAAACCAATAATAACCGCGTCGATGATGCAGTCGCGTACTATGTCCCGGCTGTAAAGCGGCTTAACGTTACCGCGTTTGTCGGGCTTGCCCGTGCGGTCTGTCATGAAGCCTATCTTTGTGTTCATGAGGGGCATGAAAACTTTGTCCATTACCTCCTCTGTCAATGCTTCGCGAAGAAGGGTTACTACTCCTACGGCGTTGAACGCTGCCGCTACGTTGCCAACTATCTCTAACGTTGTCGCTTCTTGGCAAGCTAAAGCGAACTTTTCCTTAGCGGCTTCGATGGTCGCTGGTAATCTTGTACACATGGCTTTTATCTGTTTGTTACTGTAAAATCTTCTGTCGAAACCACCAACTTTACAAGCTGGCTGTTTACCGGGATAAACTCGTTCACACTCTCGGCGTTGTCTATGAATATCGGTGCGCTTACTCCGTGGAAGGCGCAAAGGGTGTTAATCACGTCCAGCCCTGCGTTTACCTTCCCTGCTGTGTTCTTGTCGGCGTACCTTACACCGTCTATGTAGCAAACGCAGTCGGGTACTTGCTTCGCGTCCTCTATCTGCGTGCGATACATCTTGAACTGAACACGGCTAAACAAAGCGTTTACGCGGCGTTCTACCTCGTTCATCCTTGCCGTTGTGAACTCGTCTATAAGCGTTTCTTCGTTCTGAAGGTCTGCTTTCTCCTGCGCCAACTTTGCGGCTTCCTCGCGAAGTTTCGCTACCTCCGCGTTGTTGGTTTCTATGGTTGTGCGTACTCCGAGCAAACGTTCCACGTCTTTAAGCTGCGCGGTTATACTCTCTTTGCGCTGGCGTAGCTCTGCCGTGTTGCTTGCGCTGGTTGTGTCAGCGGTTGGAAGCTGCGCGGTAAGGCTTGTAATCTCGCCTTGTAGCTTTACCCACTCGGGCAGCGTTTCGGGCTTGATGTCCGGCTCTGTGCTTACTCTCGGGCTTTCTGCAAGAGTCTTGTTAAGAAGGGCGCGGCGTTTGGTTATGTCTGTTGTTTCCGTGCTGTGCTTCGCTTCCAACGTTGCAAGCTCGCCGTTAAGTCGGCTTATCTCGGCTTCCTGCTGCTCTATCTGCGTAGTTAGTCCCTTGCCTTTCTCGTTGATGGTGTTAAGGCGTTTTTCTTTATCCTCGCCAAACTTTACCCTTGCGGCTTCGCGGTTCTCATTGTAAGCCGCCTTCGCTTCCTCGTCCTTGCAACAGATGTTGAACAAAGGGCAAACGAGGTTTTCTGCTTCTCCGCTGAACTCTTCGGCGTTCACCTTGTACCAACTTTCGCGTAATGCGTCCTGCTGGCTCTTGGTTTCGTCCGTGTAACGCTGTACTTGCTGGATGCGTGTCTGTATTCTTGCCTTGTCGCTGGAATAAGCGGTTTCTACGCTTCTTGCTTGCGCGTCCAATGTCTGCATATCACGGGCAGCGTTATTGTAGGCTTCGTTCGTCTTGTAGGCTTGGTTACGCGCTGCTTCCTTGGCTTCAAAGAATACTTTTTGCTGGGCGGTCTTGCGCTCGTTGATTTGCTGCTGTATCTTTGCCGCGTTCTCGTAGGCTATGCGGTTGGCTTCTGCTGCCGACGATGCCGCCATGTCAATCTCTGAAAGCTCGCCTTCCAAACGTGCTTTGTCGGCTTCCAAAGCTGCGTAGTCGGGTGCTGTCGGTGTTACTCTCGTTATTGCGTCTATGGCTGTGGGTATCTTCTCCAGCCTGTCGCTTATCTTGTTTTTCTGTACCGCTACTTCGCGCTTGTAGTCCTCCAGTGTCTTGCCTGTCACTCTTGCAAGAAGGGCGGCAAACTCGGCGTTATCTTTCGCTACGTCGGCTTCGCTTACGTCCCCTGCTATCTGTAAGAGCATTTCGCGCTGTGCCTTCCAATGAAGGGTAAGGAAATAGTAAGGGTCGGTTATTACCTTAAACACGGCTTCGGGGATGATGTCGTTAATACGCTTGTCGTACTCTGCCTTTGTTTTCAATGGCACGCCGTTACAGAAGTAGTCGGTATGGTGTCCTTTCAGTACGCGCTCCGTTTCGCCGTTTGGTACTTTCCATTCCTCAACCAATACGCGGCGGAACTCCACGGTATCAACCGCGCCCGTTTCGGTGTCTATTACCTCAAACATTCCGCTTACTTCGTGTTCAAGGTCTGGAATAAAGTTGCCGTTAGCGTCGTTGGTCTTGATGCCAAACTTGCTATCGGTGTTGCCCTCGCTGTCTTTGCCCCACAGGAGCCAGCTGAAAGCGTCCTTAATGGTTGTCTTACCCGTGCCGTTGCGTCCGCTGATGGTAGTCGCGTCCTCGCTGAACTCTACCGTTACGTTGCGTAAGCCCTTGAAGTTGCAAAGGGTCAAACGCTTAATTTTTACTTGCTTGCTCATATAGCTTTGTTGTTATGGTTATTTGTCGTTTTTGTTACTTCCTGCTAATTGTAGTGCCTTTTCCGCATCGATGATTATCAATGAGCCGCACTGTGTTATAGCTTCGTCCAACTTGCCGGACTGCTTTAGGCGTGATGCGGTTGTTTTGCTGCACCCTAACAAGTTCATCAAGCCTTTAAGTCCGTAAACGTACCGCCGCTTCTCGTTGTCCTTGGGTGTCGTTCCGCTTAGAACTTGCCTTACTCGCGTTTCCACTACGTCTAAGAAATCGCCTACCGTAAGGTCTATTACTCGCGTGTTGTCGTTAATCTTCATATTGCTGTCCTCCTTCAGTTATTCTTCGTTGTCCTTAATGTCGGGTAGCACATTAGCACAAACCCAAAGCGAAGCGCAAAAGTTGGCTACAATCAAGACTACCGCCCAAAATGGTATAGTGTCCATATCCACTGCCAAACCGCAAATAGCTACGCTTGCCCAAATAATGAGCAACTTGTCGTACCACTTTAACGGACGTTTCCACTTTATGCCGAAAATTCTATATAACTCGTTCATAACTCAAAAGTTTAGGAAGTTTATACTATCATCGCTTTCGCTGCCGCGTCTTGCCGCCCTCACTACTCGCGTTATCCTTGCACGTCTGCCAGCTCTGAAAATATCATCGAAACTGGTTAGTTCGCGTGGAACAAACGCTATAAGAAGAACTACCGCTATGAAGGCGCGTTTTAATGGGTCTAAGCTGACGGGTACACCGCACTTTGTGCAAAACCACCAAACGCACAATTCCGTAGCCTTTTGGATGCCTATCTTGGCGTAAATGTTCCGGGCTGTGTTCTCTATGGTTCGCGTTGAAACAAATAGTTTGTCGGCTACCTCCTTCTTGCTTGCGCCCCATGCCAATAGTTCGGCTATTTGGCTTTCGCGTTTGCTTAGTTTTGCGTTCAGTTTCATGCGCCCCAAATGTTTTTAGTAACGCCGAAACGGTTAAACACTCCTTCTACAGCTTTCGCCTGTGTTACCTTCGGTTCGATAGCCCCAATACGGTAGGCGTAGAAGCTGTTACGGTTGTTGATGCCTAAAGCCTTCTTCAACTCCTCTACGACTGTCTTGTAGTCGCCCATCTTCACTTGCTTTAAGCCGCTGTTAAAACCCTGCTGTTTGCCTTTCGGCTTGTTCTCTGTTAATACCATGACTTATAAAATTTAGAAGTTAATAATTTGTGCGCGGTTGGTGGTTCGCCCACCACACGCCAGAAGCGTACCGCGCTTGCGGTTCTGTTTCCTGCTGTCACCGGTTTATAGCCTTCACGAAAGGGATACTTTCTCCGTTGGCTTCTCTATTGTGAAATGTGGCATTTCGTATCATTGTGATACGTTATAAGGTATTAAAGCCCTTACCCGTCCAGCCCTTCTTCTTGCTTAGCCACTCGTCCCGACGCTTACGGCATGATTCTAAGTCGTTCCCGATGCAGCTGAATAGCTCGCCGTCGGTATGGCGGTAATCGTATTGCATACGGTGGTAAACCTTTCTACCGAGTCTTGTTGTGAAGAACTCGCAGTTTTCACTTCCTGCGGCGCAAACGCTGCACCCTCTTTCGTCGTTTATCTTTGTTGCCATGCCTAAACCTCCTTTATTTGTTGTAGAATGTTATTCTTAAACCTCGTCTTAGCTTACAGCAGCAGCTGTCGTTGTTGAAGGAAGCCTTTATAGCGCGTGTTACGAACTTGTCCGCCAAATCTTCGCCAATCAAAGCAAGCAGCCCGGAAACACCTACTAAAGTGTTTATACGCTTGCCTTCTGAGTTAATTCCGCTTGCCTTTATAAGGAAGTTGCGGTTAATTGTTTTACTTGAATGTACCATATAGCTTTATTTTTAATTCAAAATTAGCGTGTTTTTGCTATTGCAAGCTGCTCGGAAATTTTGTACCTTTGCACTTGTATTATTAGCACGTTGCAAAGATAGATAATAAGCATACAATACGCAAATAAAAAGCATACAAAATGCTTGTCTAAGCAAAACTTTAACAAAAAGATACAATTATGGACGAGGAAAATACCGTAAAGTCGCGTCTAAAGGCGTTTGTAGCGTACTTAAATATGAGTGAACGCGAATTTTGCCGTACTATCGGTGTAGGTTCTGCCTATATTGCAAGTATCAAGAAATCAATTAAGGCAGACAAATTAGAAGCAATAAGCAGACAATATCCCGAACTTAACCCGGTTTGGCTTATACGCGGCGATGGCGAAATGCTACAACGTAGAAACAACAATAGTACGCAATCGGAACAAACGGCAAATATCGCGCCTTCTGAAATGCTCTATAAGCTGCTGGAAGATGCGAAGGAAGAAAAGGCGCGTTTGCTTTCAATAATCGAAAGCCAACAGCGTACTATCGAAACGCTTGCCGAACTGACTAAAAAAGCCAATGCCCAAACGGGCGCAGCTGCCGGATGTGCCGCTGTCGGTTAGTGTTCGGGCGTAAAGTTGAACTTTGGTAAATGCTCTAATACATTATAATAGAGGTATATAGAATAAATAAGTGTTGTATTATGGTGATACGCTCAAACGCACAGAAACGCCCTTTTTAGCGCGTTTTTCTGTATTGGCTTATAACTATACCGTTTTTACGCGAAACGCGCTTAAATCGAAAATTTTACAGAAATAACTATACGGCTATGGTGGAAATTGAAGTAGATAAGTATTATAGCAATCGCGGTTACTATCCTTATATGACCGCACAAGTATTCGACGCGCTGGAAGCTGCCTACCTTTCGGGGGCTGCTACTGCGCTTGTGCCGGAAACGGACTACTATGTTATGGTATCTAATATAAACGCTTCACTATGCAAAGGACAAACAGCGACGCGGTAAACCGCCGTTTCTTTATTGCTATTGACGCGCTTGTTACTTACAAGTTGGTTAGCTCGTTAAGTGGCTTTTGTGTCCTGCACGGGTTAAGCCCCTCACGCTACCGGGAAATGCGCCGCCAATTTGGACTAACACCAAAGGAAGGCTATACGGCGCGTTATCGTAATATGGAAATTGAAACGCTTAGTATATTGGTTGCCAATTATCCAATATCCGCGCTTTGGCTCTTGACAGGGCGCGGCAATATGCTTACAAAGAAAATATGAAGTTTTCTATAAAGATAGGTTTGCACGTTAAACGTACCGCTAAAGAAACGGACGCTACTGAAGAAGTACCCATTAGGCTGCGCGTAAGCTGGGCTTCTCTCCGTGTTGATATCCGTTCCGGGTATGTTATCGCCCCATCCAAATGGGACGATATGAACTCTTGCGTTCGTCTTGGGGCAAAGAATAGTTATAAGCAGACTTCGGGCGAAATCAATAGGGCGTTAATCAATCTGTCGGCAAAGGTGGAGGAGGTGCTTGTTCGCTTTGAAATGGAAAACAAACGTTCGCCTACTACTGCCGAATTTAAGACGGCGTTTAATGAAGCGGTAGGACGTGCGAAGCCAAAGGAAGAAACGGAAGCAAACGAAGTTAAGGGGTTCTTCGATGTCTTTGACCTCTTTACAAAAGAAATGGGGGTTACTAATAATTGGTCTAAGGCTACCTATACTAAGTTTGCAAGTATTAAACAGCACTTGCTAAAGTTCTGCCCGTCGCTCTCTCTGTCGGACTTCTCTAAGGCTGACTTTGCGGCGTTCGTTTCTTACCTCCAAACGGAAGAGAACCAACTTAACACAACGGTAGCCAAAAACGTAGGCTTCTTGCGCTGGTTCTTGCGCTGGGCTGCTTCCAACGGCTACTATAATGGCGCGGCACATCTTCAGTACCGCCCACGTTTTAAGGGGCTGGACTGTAAGGAGGTTATTTATCTAAGCTGGGAAGAACTGCAGCACTTCCTTAAATTCAAGTTTCCGAAAAACAAACCTTCGCTTTCGTCTGTGCGCGATGTGTTCTGCTTCTGCTGCTTTACCGGGCTTCGCTACTCTGATGTTGCCCGTCTGCGTCTGTCTGACGTTAAGCGCGAAGCAAAGCCGCCGTACATCTCTATCGTAACAAAGAAAACTACAGCGCGACTACATATAGAACTTAATAAGTACGCGCTATCAATACTTGACAAATACAAGGACTTGGAACTACCAAAGGGCATGGCGTTGCCTGTTATTAGTAACGTGAAGATGAACGAACACTTACACGAAGCCGCCGAAATCGCCGGGCTTGACGAGCCTATAAGGGTCGTTTCGTATCATGGTAGCGTGCGGACTGAGGAAATAGTGGAAAAATACGCGCTTCTGACCACTCACGCCGGAAGGCGTACTTTTATAGTAAACGCGCTTAGGTTGGGTATTCCTGCACCCGTTATAATGGAATGGACGGGACACAGCGACTATAAAGCCATGAAGCCGTATATTAAAATCGTGGACGCGGCGAAGGTTGAAAACATGGATAAGTTCAATTCTTATGGCGGGGATGAAAAATAGCGTACCCGAAAAAGTACCCGTTTTCTGCTTTAATGTTTGGAACTATCGGTTTCAAATGGTATTCACGAATATATAAAAAACGTAGCCAACTACTTATAAATGAATATAGTTGGCTACGTTTGGTTACAAAGATGTTAGAGCCCCTCTCTCCGCCAAAGTCAGCGTAACGAGTTGTGAAACAACAAGTTACGCTGATTTTTCGTTTAAGGGTGCGCCAAATCTGCGCCAGAATTTTTCAGGTAATTGAACAAACGTCTTTAATCCACCTATATGATGGCTCTAAAAGATGTAAAAATATTGTCGGAAGATTTGAAAGAACGCTATCCTAAGATGGGTGTTTCACCGCGCCAACTTTGGAACATGAAGAAATTCTATGAGCGTTACGCTGGGCATGATGAGAAACTGCTACGCTCCGTAGCACTTTTGCCATGGTCACACAATCTACTGCTATTGAACAAGGGACTGGATGACAATGCCACGCTCTATTATGCACAGGAAACGGTTGCCAAAGGTTGGAATCGTGATTTATTGCTCAATGCCATCAATCTCAATATGTATGGGGCACAGGAATTGGCAAAAGTAGACAACAATTTTGACCGCACTCTTCCTGTCGAACAAGCCAAATATGCCAATGAAGTGTTTAACAGCAGCTATAATCTCGGTTTCTTAGGTGTCACAAGTCCTATATTGGAACTTGAACTTGAAGACCGCTTGGTTAAAGCTATCACTCGTTTTCTTATGGAACTCGGCAATGGCTTTACATTCATCGGAAACCAGCATGTGCTGGAATACAATGGCAAAGAAAGTAAGGTTGATATGCTTTTCTTCCATCGTGGACTGCGTTGTCTTGTAGCTGTTGACTTGAAAATCGGTGCTTTTAAACCAGAGTATGCAGGAAAGATGAACTATTATCTTTCTCTCCTTGACCGCCTTGAACGTTGTGCAGACGAGAAC
>ERZ1032078.23-NODE-23-length-49787-cov-8.577938_pt1 | contig 49787 bp, 40 predicted proteins | sample MGYA00517101_ERZ1032078 | MGnify/ENA primary metagenome ERZ1032078 (study PRJEB33719, sample SAMN04261301) | wastewater metagenome | biome: rural village; feature: human; material: feces | host: Homo sapiens | place: El Salvador | collected 2013-01-14 ... | reverse complement strand
ACGCACTTGTGGTCTTTAATGGCTTTCTGAAGAAGCAGGTAGTTGGTGTATGGGCCATAGTTCTTCTCACTGCCTCCAAGCACGTCGAAATGGTAGAAACGCTTGAACTTCAACATTATCTTGGCTGCCATGGGGTTGTCCATGTCTTTCCCGATAAGCATCCTGTAAAGGAAAAACGCCTGATCAACATTCAGGTTTACTGACTCGTTGATGTCCCTGAAGAATGGCGACGCGGCGTCGAGGTTGTATCCTAACTTGTTGTGGTTGACAAAAAAACCGTAGGCAGACAACGCCTTTATGACATAATAGGCATTGCGGAGGCTCGTGCCAAGAACCTTGGCAATGTCGGGAGCCGAGAGAATCCTGTCGCCGGAGATGGCGCGAATGACGTCAAGCCAACGAAAGAACGACTTGGCGGTATCGTTGTTTCCATTTGCCATCGCTTATTCGAATTTCAGTTCAAGCTGTCGGTCGCCATAGAGGTTGTAGCTCCTGCGGTGATACTTCGTTATGCCATGCTCGGCTATCGCCGCCCGATGGTCTTTCGTGGGATAACCCTTGTTTTTCTTCCATTTGTAAGCAGGGAACTCCTCGTCAAGCCGGTTCATGTAGTCGTCTCGATAGGTCTTCGCCAATATCGACGCGGCGGCTATGGCCTGATATTTGGCATCGCCATGCACGATGCAAGCGTAGGGGAGTGAAGAGTGAAGAGTGAAGAGTGAAGAATCAGCATGCCGCGAATGGGGAATCCTTGGCATGGGATCGAACCTGTTGCCGTCAATGATGAGTGCCTGGGGCCTTACGCTCAAGGCGGCTATGGCCCGGTGCATGGCGAGGAAAGAGGCATGAAGAATGTTAATCTCGTCAATCTCCTCGGGCGACACAATGCCTACCGCCCACGCCACGGCATCGCGCTGTATCTGCTCGCGAAGGGCGTAGCGACGCTTCTCTGTCAACTTCTTGGAGTCGTTGAGCTCTGGATTGTCGTAGTCGGGCGGCAGGATGACGGCTGCCGCATAAACGCTGCCAGCCAAGCAACCACGCCCAGCCTCATCGCAACCTGCCTCAATCAGGTCTTTATAATAGTGTGGCGATAGTTTTCCCATATCTTGATTGGCAAACTAAAAATTATCAAAGTCATTCCGCTTCATTATCAAAGGATAACGCTCTGGATGCCTAAGACTGTCTATTTCCAAATCAACGTCCAAATCTGGCCAGCAAATAGCATCCCGGCCTTCTAAACGGACATTAAGTACATTGCGAATGGAAGCGTCTTTCATCCATGGAATACGATTATATGAAAGGAAATAGTCGTTTCCCTTAACGCTTATCATTATTCCTTGCGAGTTAATCATTAACACGCTTACCAATGTGCCTGATGAACTTTGATTTAAACTCGTCTGCATACGCCGATATTACTCTTTTAATTTCAGATAACTCACTTGAATTATATCCATAATTTTCAGCCAACTCTATCTTTGGCTCAAGCCAGAATTTAGCTTCCTTTTCTGCTTTTACGACATGGACATGCATTCTCTGTTCCTCATTTGAGAATATCTTAAATACATAGCCATTGCAACGATGAAAGACTGGACTCATATTCAGAACATCATGCTAACTCGCTCTATTCCTTCGGCAAGCACGTCGATCTCATGCTTCGTGTTGTAAAGGGCGAAGGAGGCGCGAACGGTGCCAAGCACGCCGAGCCTGTCCATGAGCGGCTGGGCGCAATGGTGACCCGTGCGCACGGCAATGCCGAGCTGGTCGAGAAGCGTACCCATGTCCATGTGGTGGATGTCGCCCACGTTGAAGCTCACCACGGCGTCGTGGGCGTGGGTCTTGTCGTGAGGCCCATAGATATGCATGCCGTCAATGGCGGAGAGACGCTGGAGGGCATAGGCCGTGAGCTCGCGCTCGTGACGCTCTATGTTGTCCATGCCAAGACGCTCCATATAGTCTATGGCTACGGCAAGGCCGTGGGAGGCTATGTAGTCGGGCGTGCCAGCCTCAAACTTCAATGGCGGCTTCTCAAACGTGGTCTTGTCGAAGCTCACGTGGTCTATCATCTCGCCACCACCTTGATAGGGCGGCAGGCGGTCGAGCCACTCTTCCTTGCCATACAGCACGCCGATGCCCGTGGGACCGTACATCTTGTGGCCGCTGCAGACATAGAAATCGCACCCGAGCTTCCGGACGTCTACTTTCACGTGAGGCGCGCTCTGCGCCCCGTCCACCACGCAAGGCACGCCGTGGTCGTGGGCCATCCTTACAATATCCTCCACGGGATTGACCGTGCCGAGGACATTGCTGACATGGGCCACGCTCACTATCCTTGTCTTCTCGTTGAAGAGATTGTCGTATGCCTCCATGTCGAGCACGCCGTCGTCGGTCATGGGTATCACGCGCAGCCTTATGCCCTTGCGACGCGCCGCCAACTGCCAAGGCACTATGTTGGAGTGATGCTCCATGACGGAGACTATCACTTCATCGCCCGGCTCCATCATGGCCTCGCTGAACGTGGCCGCAATGAGGTTAAGGCCCTCCGTGGTGCCACGGGTGAACACTATCTCCGACGCGCTTTCAGCGTTGAGGAAGCGCCTCACCGTCTCGCGTGCCTGCTCGTGCAGGTCGGTGGCCTGCACGCTGAGGTAATGCACGCCACGGTGCACGTTGGCGTTCTCGTTGAGATACTCGTCGCGCATGGCGTCGAGCACGCACAAGGGTTTCTGCGTCGTGGCGGCGTTGTCAAGATAGACAAGCGGCTTGCCGTGGACCTCGCGGCTCAATATCGGGAAGTCTTCCCGCACCTTTTCTATGTCGTACATCATTTTGCCTTTCTTTATTACAGCGTTAAACCATTACTTGCAAATCTTGCAATTGGAGCATTTGCCAAGCTCGCCACGGAAACGCATCTCCACCAACTGGTGCAGACGGTCGCGCAGCGGCTCAAGTTTTATCTGGTCTATCACCTCGCCTATGAACGCGAATTCCAACAGGAGCTTAGCCTCATGCTCGTCGATGCCACGCTGCTGCATGTAGAACATGGCGGCATCGTTGAGCTGGCCAACCGTTGAGCCGTGCGAGCACTTCACGTCGTCGGCGTAAATCTCCAGCATGGGCTGGGTGTACATCCTCGCCCGCTTTGTCATGACGAGGTTCTGGTTGCGCTCGTCGGATGTCGTCTTTTGGGAATCGTGGCGCACGAGCACGCGACCGGCGAACGCGCCGATGGCGTCATCATCGACGACATACTTGTACAATTCGTGCGAATCGCAATGGCCCACCTGATGGTCTATCAAGGTGTTGTTGTCCACGTGCTGGCTCTTGTCGGCAATGACACAGCCGTTGCACCAGCACTCGGCCCCCTCGCCCTTGAACACGAGGTCGAGACGGTTGCGGGTGATGCCGTTGCGCAAGGTTATTACGTTGTGGTTGACCCTGCTGTTGGCTTGCTGCTCTATATAGACATTGCTCACGCGCGTGTTCTTGTCGTGGGTCTCCTCCAGGCAGTAAAGGTCGAGGCTTGCGTTCTCGCCCACGTATGCCTCTATCACCTGCGTGCCAAGGAAGTTGCGGTCGTCGGCCGAGTCGTCGCAGAAGAGGAGCTTGGCCTCAGCGCCCTCGTCCATGACGATGAGCACGCGGCGGTTGACCATGAGGTCGACGTCGGAGCGCAGGATGTTGACCACCTGGATGGCGCGGTCGACCTTTACGTTGCGACCAACATGTATGAACAGCCCGTCCTCGGCAAGCATGGTGTTGAGCGCGGTCACGGCGTCTTCCGACGTCTTGGCAATCTGGCCGTAATATTTCCCTACCAATTCGGGTCGCTCGTCGGCGGCGTCCTTCAGGCTCATCACCTCCACGCCCTCAGGCAAGCCCACCTTGGGCAACGCCTTCTTGTAGAAGCTGTCGTTGACGACGAAATAGAGCGACGTGGAAAGGTTGGGCACGTCGCAACTGAAGACGCTATATGGATTCACAGGGAACTCCACGCGGTTGACGTTCACCCCATAGTCGGGGGCGAACAGTTTCTCCATGCTGGTATACTTGTATCGCTCTACCTTGCGCGAGGGGAAGCCTTGACGCTTGAAATCCTCGAAGGCGGTGTCGCGCACGGCGTTCATCACGGCCGAGGAGTGGGCGTTGAGCATGTCGCGTGCCTGGGTGTAAAGCTCTATGTATTGTTTTTCACTACTCATGACCTTCTCCTCACTTTCCGTATTTCTCGTCGGCCTCTTCCTTTATCCAGTCGTAGCCGCGCTTCTCTATCTCCTTCGACAGCTCCGGGCCTTCGGTCTTGACTATGCGGCCATTGTAGAGCACATGCACCACCTGTGGCTTTATCATGTCGAGCAGGCGCTCGTAGTGGGTGATGACGATTATCGACTTTTCTGGTGTGAACAGCTTGTTCACGCCCTCGGCCACGATGCGCATGGCGTCCACGTCAAGGCCGGAGTCGGTCTCGTCGAGGATGGTGAACTTGGGGTCGAGCATGGCCATCTGGAATATCTCGTTGCGCTTTTTCTCGCCACCGGAGAAGCCCTCGTTGACCGAGCGGCGCGACAGTTTCGGGTCGAGGCCTACGAGCTCACGTTTCTCTTTCATCAGTTTCATGAAGTCGGCAGCCTTCAAAGGCTCCTTGCCCTCATACTCACGCTTGGCGTTGACGGCGGCCTTCATGAAGTTGACCATCGACACTCCAGGTATCTCCACGGGATACTGGAAAGAGAGGAACAAGCCGGCGCGAGCCCTGTCCTCCGGCTTCATATCCAGCAGGTTCTGGCCGTTGAAGATGGCCTCGCCCTCGGTCACGGTGTAAAGGGGGTTGCCCGTGAGCACAGCGCTAAGGGTCGACTTACCGGAACCGTTTGGTCCCATGATAGCGTGTATCTCACCGTCGTTGATAGTCAGGTTGATACCTTTCAATATTTCTTTGCCTGCAATAGTAGCATGCAGATTCTTAACCTCTAACATATTTTTATTAATAAAACAAATTCCATAACAGTCCGCGCGTGTCACCCTTGGTCCACTTGAATGGGAAAGTGAGCTTCAGTCCGATGGTGAGCACGTGGCGGTGCAATTGTCCATGATAGCTTGACTCCTTTCCTGTTCCGCCCTCCGTGTATCTGACGTGATAGGGAGAAGCCAGACCAAAACGATAACCGTATTCCACTTGCAGCACTATGCTTGAGAAGAGCCTGACATCCACTCCCGCCATCGGTCCTACGCTGAAACGCGGTTCTCTCACCGTGCCCTTTGCCTCATACGAATATTGCTTGTCTACTTTGCTGTAACCTGGCGACACTGAGGCATCCATGCTGAAATCGCCTCGGTCGCAGTTGTACGCCCACAAGACATCCATGCCGAGATATGGCACGACTGGCCAATCCCCAGGGGCGGGATACCACCGTCCGCCAAGCATGAGCTGACTGAGGTCTGCGCTTGCGTCACCTTTCAGGAAAGTGAGTTCCTCATGCTCATAGCCTGCCTTCAAGCTGAAGTTTGTCTTGGGCAGGTAGTATTCCACATGCAACTTTGTCAATAACCCCGAACATGACGTGGAAAGCGCACGCAACCTTGGCACGCTGCCGTCAGGCGAAGATGCCTTGCTTGTGATATTGCCGCCCACCTGACCGTCTATGGCCCAACGCGGAGAACTGTCTTCGTCTTGAGCCACCGCACTTAGGCTCACCAGCAGGAAGAGCGTTGTCAATATGGTTGAAAGGCGATACATGGCTGCTTATCTCAGTTTTACCCCACGGTTCCCTCAAGCGACACGCTCAAGAGCTTTTGAGCCTCAACAGCGAACTCCATTGGCAACTTGTTGAGCACGTCCTTGGCATAACCGTTGACAATCAACCCGACAGCCTCCTCGGTAGGAATGCCTCGCTGATTGCAATAGAAGAGCTGGTCTTCGGAAATCTTCGAGGTCGTGGCCTCATGTTCCACCACCGCCGTGTCGTTGTGGATGTCCATGTAAGGGAAGGTGTGGGCACCGCAATCGCTGCCCAAGAGCAACGAGTCGCACGAGCTATAGTTGCGGGCATTGTCGGCATTCGACGTGGCACGCACCAATCCGCGATAGCTGTTCTGCGAATGGCCCGCGGATATGCCTTTTGATATGATGGTGCTCTTGGTGTTCTTGCCCATGTGGATCATCTTTGTGCCAGTGTCAGCCTCTTGATAGTTGTTGGTCACTGCCACGCTGTAGAATTCGGCTTGGGAGTTGTCGCCACGCAACACGCAAGAAGGGTATTTCCACGTGATGGCCGAGCCTGTCTCCACCTGTGTCCAGCTCAACTTGGAGTTGACGCCACGCAAGTCGCCTCGCTTTGTCACGAGATTCAGCACACCGCCCTTGCCGTGCTCGTCGCCAGGGTACCAGTTTTGCACTGTGGAGTATTTCACCTCGGCATTGTTGTTGACTATAATCTCCACGATGGCGGCATGGAGCTGGTTCTCGTCACGCATTGGGGCTGTGCATCCCTCAAGATAAGATACGTAAGCATCGTCGTCGGCAATGATGAGCGTGCGCTCAAACTGTCCAGTGTTGCGGGCGTTGATGCGGAAATAGCTGCTTAGCTCCATCGGGCAACGCACGCCTTTCGGGATATAAACAAACGAGCCGTCGCTGAACACGCAACTGTTCAATGCTGCATAGAAGTTGTCACGGTATGGGACAACCGTACCAAGATACTCACGCACCAAATCGGGATGTTCCTTGATGGCCTCGCCTATGCTGCAAAATACGATGCCCTTCTCGCGGAGCTTGTCCTTAAAGGTGGTCTTCACCGACACTGAGTCCATGATGGCATCCACGGCGGTGCCGCTCAGCGCCAAGCGCTCCTCCAAGGGTATGCCGAGCTTGTCGAACGTCTTTTCGAGCTCAGGGTCTATCTCCTTGTTCTTGGGTTTCTTTGCCAATGGGTCGGCATAATAAGATATAGCCTGGAAGTCGATGGGTGGCACGTGTACGTGTCCCCAAGTGGGTTGCTTGAGCGTCTGCCAATAGCGGAACGCCTTGAGGCGAAAGTCGAGCATCCATTGCGGCTCGCCTTTCTTCTTGGATATGAGCCGCACGACATCCTCGTTCAGTCCCTTTTCTATTATGTCGGTATGCACGTCGGTGGTAAAGCCGTACTCGTATTTCTGCTCTGCCACTTGGCGCACGAAGGCATTTTTTGTATCTTTGTTTTCCATTTTCCTGTTCTGCTTTGCGTGGCATGCCACACGTGCGAAAGGGCGTAATGCGCCCTCTCGCTTTAAAATGCAAAATTACGAATAATGCGGTTATTTCCGTAAGAATTAACGCTTTTTTTGTGGCAACCTAAAGCAGAGCTCCAAAAGGCAATTGGCTTTTATTCATGCACGCTCACCTTACGAACTATGGTGTATGGGGTAAAGTCGGTAGACAGATAATCTACTATCATAAGGTAATCGCCCCTTCTTGACGGGGCGCTAATGGTTTTCGGTGTGCCAGCTCCATAGTTTGCGATGGCAAGCGATGGCGTGTACATCACGCCTTTGCTCTTTATCGCCTCTGATCACAGATTTTCTCATAGAATCAAGTTTTTGATAAAAGTCGTTATTTAATAACAGGACTGTAAGTCAACTGTATTGACCGCAAATATAATGGTTTAATCTGAACATGCCAAGCTTCTTCATGTTAAAACAGAATAAAAAAAATCCGCTATGCCTTGTTTGTCGCAAAGCATAGCGGATTATACATATTATAAATAAGGGCTTACAGCTTCTGCTCCACCTCAATCTCGGTGAATGTCTCGATGATGTCACCCACCTGTATGTCGTTGTAGTTGACGAGCGAGATACCGCACTCCAAGCCTGTAACGACCTCCTTCACATCGTCCTTGTAACGCTTCAAGGCTGCGATAGGAGCGGTGTGAACCACGATTCCGTCGCGCACGACATGGGCCTTGTCCTTTGAGTGGACCTTGCCCTCGGTGACAAGTGCGCCGGCGATGGTGCCGACCTTGGAAATCTTGAACACCTGCTTGACCTCCACCTCTGCGGTGACAACCTCTTTCGTCACCTTGTCGAGCATGCCGACCATGGCGGCCTTGATGTCGTCGATGGCGTCGTAGATGATTGAATAGGTGTTGATTTCCACGCCCTCGCGGTCGGCGAGCTTGCGCGCGTCGGCAGAAGGACGCACCTGGAAGCCCACGATGACGGCATCGGAAGCCGAGGCGAGCATGACGTCGTTCTCTGAAATCTGACCCACGGCCTTGCTGATGACGTTGACCTGAACCTTCTCGGTAGAGAGCTTGAGGAAGGAGTCGGACAAGGCCTCGATAGAACCGTCGGTGTCACCCTTGACAATGATGTTGAGCTCGTGGAACTCGCCGCGCGCGATGCGGTGCGAGATGTCGCCGAGGGTAAGGCGCTTCTGCGTGCGCAAGCCTTGCTCACGCTGCAGCTGCTCGCGCTTGTTGGCGATATCGCGCGCCTCCTGCTCAGTGTCTATCACGTGGAACTGGTCGCCGGCCGTCGGCGCGCCGTTGAGACCGAGCACGATGGTCGGCTCTGCAGGCTTCACGTTGTCGATGCGCTGGTTACGCTCGTTGAACAACGCCTTGACACGGCCCCAAGACGTGCCGGCGAGCACGATGTCGCCAACGTGGAGCGTACCATTGCTCACGAGAACGGTCGACACGTAACCGCGGCCCTTGTCGAGCGACGACTCGATGACGGTACCCGTGGCCTTGCGGTTGGGGTTAGCCTTGAGGTCGAGCATGTCGGCCTCAAGCAGCACTTTCTCCATGAGGTCGTCCACGCCAACGCCCTTCTTGGCGCTGATCTCCTGGCACTGGTACTTACCGCCCCACTCCTCCACGAGGAGGTTCATGTTGGCAAGGTCCTCACGTATCCTGTCGGCATTGGCTCCCGGCTTGTCTATCTTGTTGATGGCGAACACCATTGGCACGCCTGCCGCCTGACAGTGGGCGATGGCCTCCTTGGTGGTAGGCATCACGGAGTCGTCGGCGGCGATGATGATGATGGCGATATCGGTGACCTGTGCGCCACGGGCACGCATGGCGGTGAAAGCCTCGTGTCCAGGGGTGTCGAGGAACGTCACCTTGCGGCCGTTCTTCAGCGTCACGCTGTAAGCGCCGATGTGCTGGGTGATGCCGCCCGCCTCGCCGGCGATGACGTTGGTGTTGCGTATATGGTCGAGCAGCGATGTCTTACCGTGGTCGACGTGACCCATGACCGTGACGATCGGGGCACGCGACACGAGCTCGCTCTCGTCGTCTTCCTCCTCGCTGACGGCCTCTTGCACCTCAGCGCTCACATATTCGGTCTTGAAGCCAAACTCCTCTGCCACCATGTTGATGGTCTCGGCGTCGAGGCGCTGGTTGATGGAGGCCATGATGCCGATGCTCATCAGCGTGGAGATGACCTGCGTCACGGAGATGTTCATCATCGTGGCGAGCTCCGACACGGTAACAAACTCGGTGAGCTTCAGCACCTTGCTCTCCTTCTTCTCGGCGCGTGCCTCAGCGTTGAGCTTCTCCTGCACGGCCTCGCGCTTCTCCTTGCGGTATTTGGCGCCCTTCTTGTTCTGGCTCTTGCTTGTCAGGCGTGCCAACGTCTCCTTTACCTGGCGTGCCACGTCCTCGTCGTTGACCTCAGCGGGCTTGTTGTCGCGGTTGCGGTTCTTCTTTTTCTTGCCGTTCCCGTTCTTGTTCCCGGTCTGCTGGTTGGCGGCGGCGTTGATGTCCACCTTGTTGTTGTTTATGCGCTCGCGCTTGCCGCGGTTGTTGGCGTTGGCGTTGTTGCCACCGTTCTGCTGGCGCTGGCGCTCACGCTGCCTCTCCGCGCGCGACTTCTTCTTTGGCCTTGTGCTTGAATTGATAGTGCTCAGGTCTATCTTGCCGAGCACCGTCACCTTTGGCGTGTCGTCGATGCGTGTCTCCGTCTTCGTGCGGAATATCTCCGTACCCTTCTTGGCGTCCTTGGAAGGCCGTGTCACCTCTGCCACCTTCACCGCGTTGGGCTTCTGTATTACTTGATGCTGCTTCGGCATTGGCTTCTTGTCGGCGGGCTTGGCGTCTTTAGCGCGTGGAGCCAGTGGCGCTGGCTGTGGCGCGGAAGGCTTCACGACAGGTTTCTCGGCCGCGGCCTTCTCTGGAGCGGCCACGGGCTTCTTCGCCTCTGCAGGCTTGGCGTCGGCTTGCTTTGGGGCGGCAGGCTCCGGCTTGGCAGCCTCCACCTTCTTGGGCTCCACCTTGGCGGCCTCAGCCTTAGGCTCCTCAGCCTTGGCTTCCGGCTTCTTGTTGGCAGCCTCTACCTTCACGGCGGCAGCCTCTACCTTCTGACTGACGGCAGCAGTCTCAGGCTTGGTTGATTTCTTCTCAGGAGATGCATCAGACTTGATTTCCACAGGGCGTTTTCCCACGCTGTCAAGGTCTATCTTCCCCAGCGGCGTGTACTTCTGGTGTCCACCCAATTCCAGGCCACTGTTGACGCGGCGCTTGGAGTTGTCTCGGTCTTTCTTCTTCTCAGGCTTCTTGAAGAGCTGCTCTGCCTTTTCCTTGACAGCAGCATCCTTCTTGAATGCCTCAACGAGGGCGGCGTATTGCTTGTCGTTGAGCTTGAAGTTAAGGTCGTCCTTGACCTCTCCAAGCCCCTCGGCCCTCTTTTGCAGGAAGCCAACTGCCGTTTGGCGTCCTATGTTCAGTTCACGTAATGCTTTGTTTAATCTGATGCTCATATAAAATATTTACCTTCTTTATTCAAATTCCTTTTTCAACACTTCCAACACATGGTCCACGGTCTCTTCCTCAAGGTCGGCCTTCTCTACCAGCATCTCACGAGGAGCGTCGAGAACCTCGCGCGCCGTCTGCGGGCCAACGGCCTTGATGGCATCGATAATCCACTGGTCAATCTCGTCGTTAAACTGGTCGAGATACACGTCGTCGAGCTGGCCTTCCTCGTCGCCGTCGGTAACGACACGGAACACGTCGATGGTATATTCCGTCAGCATGGAAGCGAGCTTGATGTTCATTCCGCTGCGGCCGATGGCGAGGCTCACCTGGTCGGGCTGCAGATAGACGCTTGCCTTACGCTCCTCCTCGTCGAGCTTTATCTCCGTCACCTGTGCCGGGCTCAACGCGCGCTGTATGAAGAGCTTGGTGTTGGCCGACCAGTTGACCACGTCGATGTTCTCGTTGTCGAGCTCTCTCACGATGCCATGCACACGGCTGCCATGCACGCCCACGCAGGCTCCCACCGGGTCGATGCGGTCGTCGTAGCTCTCCACGGCAATCTTGGCGCGCTCACCCGGCATACGGGCTATCTTCTTGATGGAGATAAGGCCATCCTGAATCTCAGGCACCTCGTTCTCGAGCAGGCGCTGTAGGAACGTCGGGCTCGTGCGGGAGAGTATGATGCGAGGGTTGTTGTTCTCGTTGTCCACGCGCTCGATGACGCACCTCACGGTCTCGCCCTTGCGGTAAACGTCGGCGGGTATCTGCTCGCTCTTGGGGAGGTGAAGCTCGTTGTTGTCGTCGTCGACGAGGAGCACCTCGCGCTTCCACACTTGGTAAACCTCGGCAGAGATGAGCTTGCCCACCCTGTCCTTATATTTATTGTAGAGGGCATCGTGCTCAAGCTCGAGAATCTTGCTGGCAAGGGTCTGGCGAAGGGTAAGGATGGCACGGCGGCCAAACTTGGCGAAGTCGACGGCCTCGGACACTTCCTCGCCGACCTCATAGTCGGTGTCTATCTTCTGCGCGTCGGCAAGGCTAATCTCCTTGTTCTCGTCGGCCACCTCGCCGTTGGCCACGACGATGCGGTTGCGGTAAATCTCAAAGTCGCCCTTGTCGGGGTTCACGATAACGTCAAAGTTCTCGTCCGAACCAAAGATTTTGGCAAGCACATTGCGGAAGCTTTCCTCAAGCACGCTCACGAGCGTAGTGCGGTCTATGTGTTTTGTATCCTGAAACTCACGGAAAGAACCCATCATGTTCACCTGCTCGTCGTCAATCTTTTTTGCTGGCATAGCTGTATTGTCTTTTTTATTTTGTTTTTATTTGAAGTTTATCAAGTATTTGGTGTATTTCACCGTATCCATGTTGAAGTCGTGGTCCACGTCCATCATCACGGGGCGCTTCTTGCCCTCCACTTTCACCTTCTCGCTCACGGTGACGATGAAGTCGCGCCCGCTGACGCTCTTAAGCACGCCACGGGTCTTCTTGCCATCTGCATCGAGCACCTCGACGGGCTCGCCAACGAAAATCTCATATTGGCGCGCCACCTTGAAAGGCTGGCCGAGACCAGCCGAGCCCACCTCGAGCTCATAGTCTTCCTCGTCCCTGTTGAGATGGTCTTCGATGTATTGGCTCAGCTTGGCGCAATCCTCTATCCAGACACCATCAGCATGGTCTATCTCGACGGTAATCTTGTCATCGGGGCTGATGTTTAGGTCCACAAGGAAATACTCCTTGTCCTTTAGCCACTCTTCTACTAATGCTTTTACGACGTTCTTGTCTATCATGTATTGAAGTTATAAAAAAATGAGGAACTCACCTTGGGAGTCCCTCATTCCACTGAACGCTGCAAAGTTACACATTTTTTCGCGTTCCCGCAAGTATTAAGCCGTTCTTTTTGCGGTTTATCCATTTAAAAACATAACCGCAGTACGATAGACTATAATATCCTCACCCAACTCTCATCAAAATTCAAAGATTTCAATGTTTCTTCGATAGAAACGACCGGTGGGTGCTTTACCGTAAACTTTATCGCATCCTCAGGCACAGGCGTGTGAATCGTGAATTGCGAGCCATGTGGTTGCCATGTAAACCGCTTAATTCCCGTATGGACATTTACACCCTCCAAATTTCCTCGTTTGTTTTCTATCCACTCATAATCACTGGTCTTATACCGCTGGATGTCCTCCTCAAACAAACGAAACTCTGACAATTCATCATTTCTTACAAGAACAGACACACGCACCTGGTTGTAATGGTCATACGCTATATTGATTCGTTCATTCCAAACAGCCAACACAGCCTCCCCTGTTCGCTGAATATCCTCATGAGGGTCTGTTATGCCAAAGGAGAAATCAGGGGAGCATCGCCCACTTATCAATCTGATATTTTCACAACCGAAGACGTTTGCGTTTTTAACCGTTTTCATCGACCACGCCATCGTCCCACACTCCACATCCGCAATACCAATAGGGCTTGCGAAATGCCTACCACCGATAACATCCGCGAATATGTCGCCCCAATCATCACCTGTCATGTCATTACGTCCAGAATGAATGAGGCAGACAACATGACCACCTATTTTAACAATATACTCTGACGGAATATCACCGATAGGATACAGTTCATTTGTCAGAAGACGTTTTGAATCTCTAAGTCTTGGATGTTTCATCATAAAAACGTTCTGTTTTATAACAATTCTTTTATTCTTTTTGCCACTTCCGTCATCATTGGCACGGCAACGGAATTGCCAGTTTGTTTTCTTATTTCTTGATGGGAGACGACAATTCTGAAATTATCGGGGAATCCCTGAAGCCTCAACAATTCTCGTGACGATGGCCTTCTGTATCCATTCACCAACAAATAGTTGTAGGAAGCACCAGTACGCAGAGCACAAGCATAATTCAAAACCGAAATATTTCCGGCCTTGTTTTCATGCCAAATGGATGGAAAGAACACTCTTTTATCCTTGGTTGACTCCTTGCGTTTTTGCAAGATTCTGTCTGACACAAACAAGGATGAATCCACCTCGTCGTCACTCTGCAAGACCCTCTTTAGGTCATACGTTTTTTTATCAAAGTCAAAGCTAAATCGTTCTGTCTTTCCTGCGTCAAGAAAGCCTACCATGATTACTCGTTCTCTCTTCTGGGGCACTCCAAAATCAAGAGCATTTAGAATTTTCCATTTCACATGATAACCCAAATCTGCCAATATTCCAAGAATCACCTTGAAAGTTTTCCCTTTGTCATGTGTCACCAATTGTTTCACGTTTTCCATGAAAATGGCCTTTGGCCTATGACTCTGCAAGATTTTCTGTATCTCAAAGAACATCGTTCCTCGGGTATCAGCAAAACCTCTCTGCTTACCTATTATCGAAAAAGCCTGACATGGAAAACCTGCACACAACACATCAAAATGCTGTGGAATATAACGCTTCGTCTCCTCCAAGGTAATGTCACCGAATGGCATATCACCATAATTGGCGAAATATGTCTTTTGGGCAGGTTCGTTAAACTCTGAAGAAAAGACACACTTACCACCAACGGCTTGCATGGCAAGACGGAATCCGCCAATACCTGCAAACAAGTCGATAAATGTAAAGTCAGCGTCTTTTCTTGGCAAGAATGGAACTTCGTATAAATCGGGGAACAGACAATGGTTCCACATACCAGGCTCGCATACCATGACTTTGCTTTCAACCCTCTTCGACATCATGTCTTTCAGTATACGTTCCGCCTCTTCACGATATGCCACTGAAAAGCCATATCGCTTGTTCATCAAATAATGAGAAACCACGGCAATCTCATCCTTAAACAAGATTCTCTTCGCCTTGCAAATTTCAATTATGGAATATTCATCTTTCGATTCTGCCAAACTATACCCACTCATGCTCTTTATCATTCATTATAGAAACGCAAAGTTAGGGAAAAAAACTCAAAAACGATCTTTTGAGCAGACCTTGTTTTCATTTAGTATATTTTATCGCAAGACTTTTCCCAGTTTCCTGTTAAGCTTCACAGAAACGGCGTACCAAAAAACGCCACGGGTTGGTACTCGCAGTACCACACCGTGGTATTCACAGTACCACACCGTGGTATTCACAGTACCACACCGTGGTATTCACAGTACCACGCCGTGGTATTCACAGTACCACGCCGTGGTATTCTCATCATATCTCCATGGCCACGCCGCCACCCGGCGCGAGACGCACGGTCACCTTGCCGTCGGCAGGTATGGTGACGGTAGTCTTCTCATAGTCTTGGGCGAACTTCTCGGCGTTGGCCCCGTCCTTGAACACCACGGCCGTCTTTCCCGCCACTTTCAATGGCGTGAGGTCGAGCGTGAGGTCGCGAGGGGTCCAGTTGGTCAACGCGCCGACATACCACTTGCCGCCGGCGCGACGGGCCACGGCCACATACTCTCCCACCTCGCTCTTCAGGGCCACCGTCTCGTCCCAGACAGTGGGTATTTTAGCGATGAAATCGGTACATTCCGGCTCTTCGTCGTAGTGGGTAGGACTGTCGCAAAGCATGTTGAGAGGCGAGAGGAAGATCACGTATTCGGCAAGCTGATGGCAGCGTGTGCCCTGGCTCATCGGCTCGGAGTTTGACGGGCGGTAGGTCGAGCGCGTGCCGTTGAGCATGGCCCCTTGGGTATAGTCCATTGGGCCGGCGAAGTTGCGGGCGAAAGGCACCGTGACATCATATTGTACCTGGTCGTATTTCTTCATCGTCGACCACTTGTTTTGCTCCTGGCCATTCACGCCCTCGAAGTTTATCACGTTGGGCCACGTCCTCGTCAGTCCGGTCGGCGGACAGATGCCGTGGAAGTCGAGCACCTGCTTGTATTTGGCGCAGGTCTCTGCGGCCTTGTAGAGGAAGTTCATCACCTCCGCGTCGTTGCGGTTTATGAAATCGACCTTGTAGCCTTTAACGCCCATCGCCGCGTAGGTCTGGCACACCCGTTCCATGTCGCGGTCGAAAGCCTTGTAGCCAGCCCAGAGTATTATGTCCACGCCTTTCAGCTTGCCATAGTCGACGATGCCTTTCAAGTCAATCTCCGGCACCACCTGGAAGAGGTCGGCCTTCTTGTTCACCGCCCATCCCTCGTCGAGGATGACGTATTCTATGCCGTGCTTGGCGGCGAAGTCGATATAATGTTTATAGGTCTGGGTGTTTATGCCCGCCTTGAACGGTACCTTATACAGTCCCCAGTCGTTCCACCAGTCCCATGCCACCTTTCCGGGCTTCACCCATGAGGCGTCGGCCAAGCGCGATGGCGAGGCGAGGCGGAACACCATGTCGTTGTCGAGGATGTCCTTGTCTTCCGCCGACACGCTTATTATGCGCCACGGGAACTTCTGTTTTGGCTTTGCCAAGGCGATATAATCCTCCGTCTCGGTGACTATCTGTTCCAGCTCGTTGTGTCCGCCTTGCTTCACGGTCTTGGGACAAGGCGCGAAGACGGCATCCATGCCATTCTCCTTGCTTCCCTTCTCAACGAACATGCCGGGATAGTTCTCCACGTCGCTCTCCGCCACCACGACCTTCACGCCATTGTCCGCCTTGACTATATATGGCAAGAAGATGAGCTGTCCGTCTCTCAGCTCGGAGAGGCAAGCAGACGTGTAGTTGTTCTCAAACGAGTTGTGCAGTTGCGCCTTCACGTCACCTTTCTCGCGCACGTATGGCACGAGCGTCTCCAAGTCGTCGGGATAGTTCATGTCGGCCTGCTCAGCCACGATTTTCAACGATTTCATCGAGCCTGACACGAACCGATAAGCCACGCCCTCGTCGTAGGCGCGAAACACTATTGAGAAGCCGTCGAACGCGAGCGTCAGCTCGTTGCAGTGGTCGGCTACCACGGCCTTCTTATAGTTCTGCGCGCTGATGGTCTCGTTGCGCGCCACCTTTGTCGCCTTTCTCAGCTTTGACCCCACTCCCCATCGGTCACCGGAGCCGATGGTCATGGAGATTTGCGACGGCGCAAGCAGCCGCTTGCCGTTGTAGGTCACTTGATAAGTGATGGCTTTATCAACATTGACCAACGCCTTCAGCCTGCCATTAGGCGAGGCCAAAGTAAAATTCTTGGCTATGGCATTGGAGCAAAACATAAGCAGCAATGCGCAAACATACAATAAATGATTCATTGTGAAATTAGGTTTGGTTATATCTGGCTACAAAGGTAGGTCATAATTTCCAAACAAGCCTTGTTTTTTCATAAAAATATCCTTTCTTTTTTCTCATTTACCATCCAAACCTTTGTAATTTTGCAACCAACAAACAGCATCAAAAGCATGAACACGATACACATGTCTCACATTGCCCGTCTGAAATGGCGTCACTGGCTGCTCATCACCCTGCTCGCTATCGTCACCGTCGTCAGGTCGAGCCACAGTTTGGGCCTTGCCTATACCACAAAAGTCTACCCCGTCATCGGCGGTCTGCTATCGCCCCTTTCCGGCTCCGTGCCTTTTGCCTTGGGCGACATCTTCATAGCCTTGAGCATCGCCTGGGTCTTGCTCTATCCCGTCTATGAATTGGCATTGCGCAAGAGGCTCGCCAAGAGGTTCATCATCCTGAAGCCGAGAAACGGGCAATACAAGAAGAAACTGGCAGTCGTGGCAAGGGCCGGCGAATATCTCTTGTGGGTTTACGCTTGGTTCTACATGGCCTGGGGGCTGAACTATTCACAACCCGACGCCTATGTCAGGATAGGCATGAGACCCGTGGAAGCGAGCAAGGCAAAGCTAAAGGCCTTCGCCTATCAATATGCCGACAGCCTCAACAAGTTGAGTGAAGAGTGCGGAGTGAAGGGTGAAGAATCAAAATGGTTAAGGGAAAAGGGAAATGAAGATGAAGAAAAGGTGAAATGCGAGGAAAGCATCCTCCAAGGATATTATAGGATTGGCGGTCGCGGCATCAACGCCCCGTTCAACCATCATCCCCACGTCAAGACGATGGTGTTCACGCCCCTTAGCTCGATGGCTGGCGTGACAGGCAGCATGGGACCTTTCTTCTGCGAGTTCACCCTCAACGGAGACGTTCGCCCACACGAATACCCTGCCACCTACGCTCATGAGTTAGCCCATTTCCTCGGCGTGGCCAATGAGGGCGAAGCCAACTTCTACAGCTACTTGGCATGCACCGCCTCGGCAGACGAGGCGGTGCGGTTCAGTGGTTATTACAGCATTTTCTTCCACGTCATCAACAATGTCTTCGACATTCTCGGCGAGAAAGAGGGCGATAAATACCTTCGGCACATCAGCCCAAGGGTCATCCTGCTCGCCAAAGGCGACCGCGGCTATTGGCTCAACAAGCGAAGCAAACTGCTCAACGCCGCCCAGGACTTGATGCTCGACATATATCTCCGAGGCAACAACGTGTCGGGTGGAAGAAAGAGCTATTCCGGGGTCATTGGGCTTATCATGGCATGGAAAGAAAAGAAATCAGCCCAACGCCCCAGATGACAAGCGAAAGCAAGAAGGCTATCGCTTTGTCCAATCGTCCTTTACATAACTCTTCGGGAAAGACGTCCGCTCCTTTATGGCATCGTTTCCACGCTCACGTATCCATGTGTCGAATTTCCTCTTACCCTCTTTCAACACTATGACACGCGCTCCATTGGCGAGATGGTTATACTCGGTGTTGCCGCCAGAGAAGCGTCCATAGGCCAAAAGGATGCCATGATACATGGCCGCGAAGTCGTTGTCGTGGTCGTGACCGCAAAAAACGCCCATTACATCGCCTTTTACACGCATGTTGACAAACAGGCCGGTGTTGAGCTTGGGAGAGCAAGGAGCCTCCATTCTCGTGCCATACATTATCACGCTTGGGTCTGACGTGGCCAAATAGTATTCGGGGAATGGTATATGGAAGAATGCCACTGCCGGCAGCGGTTGGCCACCATTCGCCTTGGTAAACGCGTCGCTTGACCTGCGATACCACTCCACCTGCTCGGGCGTGATAAAGGCATAGCCTTTCTCGCCTGCCAATTGCGTCCTGACATGATTATGCGAGTCGATACAGTAGATCACCGCCTCGGCGCGTTGGCCTTTGGCGTCTTTTATCGCAAGGGCATAGTCGGGCGACGGGTTGGAGCCGCGCTCCGGCATCACGTTGTTCTTTGCCTTGCGTATAATATCGTAGAGAGTGGCGTTAGGGAAGCCTTGCTCCTCATCGTGGTTCCCGAACAGCATCACGAAAGGCACTCCCTGCGCATCGATATGCGCCACGAGCCGCTTCATGGCCATGTCGCCAGGCTTGGAGTAGATGTTGTCGCCCGTGAAGACGGCCAACTGCGGTTTTTCCTTGGCCAGCACGTCGGTGATACACTGCAACGCGGCATCCGACCGCGGATCATCAAGCCGATAGTGCAAGTCGGTGAACTGCACGATTTTGAACTCGCCTCGCGCGTTGAACCGCAAGGCTTGCGCCTTGACCTCCACAAGAGGGGCAAGGCACAAGGCAATAAGCGCAAACAAGAAGTTTCTCATGATATGATGGATTGTGGTATCTACGGCTATTTCAAGAGCCACATGGTTTGGTTCCAGTCGTCAGAGCCCGCGTATTGACTTTCTACGGCCGCCTTTACGTTGTCGCTGTTGTGGTCGTACTCGTCTTGTGGGTACATCCAGCGCAGCGGCATCTTGTCGGTGGGCTCGTTACGGTTTGACAATGGGTTGACCGGCATTCGTGGCCAGCCGGTGCGCCGCCACTCATAATAGGCGTTGTAAGGCTGCTGCATGAAGGTGGCAAGATATTTCTGGACGATGATTTTCTCTATCTTGCCCTCGTCTGACGAAGGCAAGGCTACATTGGCGTTGTTCAAATAAGCGTCTATGTAACTGTCGTCGATAGACATGCCGTGATGATAGTCGGCCTCGTCGGCGGTGTTGTCGGCCGTGAAACGCATCGCGGCCTTTATTCCGTCCGCGTAATACTGGCGCGCGTCGCCACTAATCAAGCCACGCACACACGCCTCTGCCAACACGAACTTCATCTCCGCGTAAGACAGCAACACGGAAGGCTCACCCACCACGTCGTTGGTATAGCGGTTGTTGGTCTGCGACACTTTCCCCTCGCCTACCGCCTTCTGTATGTCCTCCTCTGGCAACGTGGCCTCCACGCCTTCATAGGCGTCCCACGACGACGCGCTCATGCCACTCTTCACGGCATTGGGCGTTGGCTGGGCATAATAGAACAGCCGGCGGTCAGCGAAGGCCTTGAGCGTGTCGACCACTTCCGACGTTATCTGGATATACTGCATATAGTTGTTGCCCTCCTTGTAAAACTCCGGCTTCTGCCCGCTCTTGTCGGAATGCACAAGCTGCAGGTTGTCGGCATTGCTCTCGAAGATGGGCTTTGAGCTGACAATGTTCTGGAAACGGCCCTTGACATTGAGTTCTGCGTCGTCGGCATGCCTATATAGGTTGATGAGTATCTTCAGCTCCAACGTATTGGCCGCCTTGCGCCATTTGTCCACGTCGCCTCCATACACGATGTCGCCTGAGATGTCGTCGGCATCCTGCAGCTCCTTGTCGGCGGTCTCAAGCTCGTTGAGCAGTCCGAGCATGACGTCGCGCTGTGAGTCATAAACCGGCGCGATGATGCCTTCCTCGCCCCTGAACGCCTCGCTGTAAGGGATGTCGCCAACCTTTAGCGAGAGGTCAAACAGCTTCAACGCGCGAATGACGTGGCCCACGCCGTCGTAGCCATTGCGAAGCCGCTCCGTGGAGGCCTTGTTCACCATCTTGTTGACGTTGTAGAGCATCGTCATGTCGGAGAAGTCGGCACGTCCCAGTTTGTTGAAAGCGAGGTCTATGTCGTTGGCCTCTGTCCATGAGATGTACTTGCACAGCATCTCATCCCTCATATAGCCTTTCTTCTCGGTGAACGTGGGCCACAATGAGCGCAAGCAGTTGGTCGCCAACATGGCGGGCGTGGCGTTGGTCGGGGTGTTGGGATTGGTGTTATAGTCCTCAAACTTGCTGTCGCAACTCGCAAGAGTAAGAGCCGCCGCCAACAATCCACCAGCCAACATCGTATTTGATAATGATAGTGTTTTCATTTCCTTAGTTGATTTCGTTGTTTTTTTATTTGCACAGGCAAGCCTTCCCCTGCGTCAGAACTGCAATTTAATGTTCACTCCGACATATCTCACCGATGGCGACGCCAAGTCGTCAGAAGCCTTGTCCGGATCAGCAAACTTGTATTCCTTTGTCCAAAGCAACAGGTTCTGCCCAATGAGCGACACCGATGAACTTGTCAGTCCGAGGCTATGGCATATCGACGCCGGTATGTCGTAGGTAAGCGACAGCTCGCGCAACTTGATGAATGTCTCGCTGAAGATGAATTGCGCCCCGTTTACCCAATCGCCCTTTATGAAGCTCTCGTAAGACACTGGGACGTCGTTTGGCGCGAACACGCGTGTGTCTTCGGTGATGTTGCCGTAGGTGTCATACTTCACGTCGCCCGACACCACTTTCACGCCAGGTGCCACAAACGTCTTGTTACCGTTCACCACCTCTTCGTAGCGCCACTGGTTGTCAGTGTCGGGATGGGCGCCTGTCTTCCACAGGTTGCGGCATGTCCTCGCGTTAGACAATCCGCCAATGCGGCCATCCACGCCAATGGTAAGCGTGAAACCCTTGTACCTGAAGTTGTTGGTAAGACCCCAAGTCCAGTCTGGCTCGGTGTTGCCAATCTTCGTCTCATACTTGCTGCGCTTTGCCTTTCCGTTCACGAGAATCATCTGGCCGTCCGGCGCGTACATCAAGTCCTTCCATGTATAGGCGTCGGCGCGTGCTCCCTTGTACACCCAAGGCTTGTCCTCGGTATATACAGGGTCTATCCTTGAATAGTAGCGCGCAGAGCGTGCCCAGTTGGTCACCACGTTCCATTGGAAGTCATTGCCCTTTATCGGCGTGGCATCTATGAAGAACTCTATTCCGCGGCGGGTGTACTCCTCTTGAGTGTTGACAAGCACGTTCTTGAATCCCGACATCGCCGAAATGGTCGTGGCGGCGGTGTTGTTGTAGGTGTGCTTATTATAATATGTGAAGTCGGCGCGCAAGCGGTTGTTGATGAAGTTCATGGCGGTGCCAATCTCCCACGTGCGGTCTGTTATGGGCTTCACGTTGCCGCGCATCGTCGTTGGATAGGCTGCCGAGTTGAGACCGTCCCACACGGAGTTTTTGATGGTGTAGGCCTGATTGGTGGCAAAAATGTCAATGTCGCGTTTCGACACTGTCCACGACCCTCTCATCTTCCAGAAGCTCCACCATTTGGGCAACTTGATGACGTTTGACATGAGCACGCTCGCGCCTATCGACGGATAGAAATACGAGTTGTCGCCATCCGGGAGTGTCGACGACCAGTCGTTGCGCCCCGTCACGTCGAGATAGTAGGTGCTCTTGAACCCCAGGGTCGCCTTGGCGTAGAGACTGTTCACCTGCTTGTTGGCAAGATAAGGCTCCACGGTAGGGCTCTCCACCGAGGCTTTCAGCGAGTAGAAACCCGGTATCGACAATCCGTTCTTCGACTCTCCCTGGAGATACTTGTCGCGATAATAATAGATGGAATAACCGCCAAGGGCGTCCACGGTGAGGTCGCCAAACGTCTTTTGGAACATGAGTATGAAGTCGTCGTTGGTGGTGAACACCTGCTCCGACTTTGACATGAAATACCCCTTGTTGGTCTTTCCCCAGTTCTTAGTGGAGTTGATGCCTGCCGGCGATCGTTTCGTGGTGTCGAAATTGGTATAGTCGAAACCGCCACGCACCATCGCCGTGAGCCATGGCGTGATGTGGTAGTTGACGGTGATCATGCCATTGGCCTTGGTGTTGTCCTGACGGTTTATCTTCTCATAGGCCATGAACCACGGGTTGTCGTACCACGACTTGCGCATCCAGTTTTGCTTCACGTCTTTTTCCGCCCAATAGTCACGATAGTCGCGTATGTCGTATTCCGGTCCGGTCCACACCAAGAGATTGTAGATGTAACCCTGACCCGTATACCCGGTGCCGGCCGTGTTAGAGGCCAACTGCTTCTCAAAGCCCATGGTGGCTTGAATGTCCGCCTTCTTGCCGAGCTTCATCTCACCGCCGATGTTGTATTGGAACACCTTTCCCGTCTGGTTGGGATACTGGCCGCGGTCATAGATAAACGACGCCGAAGCTCTCACGCTGCCGTTCTCGCCCTTTTGGGTTATACTCACGGTGTTGTTTGAAATCATGCTGAAGCGCAGGAAGTTATTGAAGTTGTCCTTGCCCTTTGACGTGAGTTCCTGGTCTTCCCATTTCTTGGTATAGGGATTATATTGCGAGTAGACTCGCCCTATGTCAAGCTTGTCGCCCCACACCTCATCGTCAACGTTGTATTTGCCTCCATAGCCAGAGCTGTAAGAGTGTTGCACCTTTGGCAGGGCCAACGTGCCGCAGTTGAACATGTTGCTGCTGTTCACGTCGACGGTAAATCCTTTCTTGCCGGTCTTCTTCGTGGTCACCATTATAGCGCCACTGCCACCTCGCGAACCATAAAGCGCCGAGGCCGTGGCTCCCTTCAACACGTCGATGCTCTCTATGATGTCGGAGTTGATGTCGGCAAGCGTCAGGTTAGTGGGAACGCCGTCGAGCACCAACAGTGGGGTCTCGCCACGAAGACTGATCGTTGGGGCCTCCATGAACTCCGTGGAATTGAATATCGTGAGGCCGGCAATGCGTCCCGACATCGACGTTGCCACGTTGACACCCTTTACCTTGTCAAACTGGTCGCCCGACACTTTCTGCGTGGCGTAGCCAAGGGCCTTCTCCGAACGTTTCATGCCAAGGGCCGTCACCACGAGTTCAGACATGTCTACCACGCTCTCTTTCATCGTGAGGTTGACGACTTGCTTGCCGCCTACCTTCACCTTTTGTGTCTGACAGCCAACATACGACACCACCAACGATGCGTCGCCTCCGACCTCCAACGTGTATTTGCCATTGACGTCGGTCACCGTGCCTTTCTTCGTTATCGGGTCATACACCGTGGCTCCCACTATGGGCTCTCCCCTATCGTCTCTTATCGTGCCTGTCACCAGCTTGGCTTTCTGCCGAGCCGATGTAGCGTCACGTCTGGCGCCTCTCTTTGGCGACGCTTTGGTGATGGCTATCGTGTTGTCGGAAACAATCTGGTAGGCAAGGCCATGAGACGGCAACACCTCCGACAAGACAGAGGAGACACTGGCACGCGTACACTTCACGGTAACATCGTGACGATTGTCAATGTCATCGCTCTTATAGGAAAAGCGGTAAGTCGTCTGGCGCTCAATGGCATTGAAAAGACCTGTGAGCGTGGCTTTGGTAAGGTTAATGCTCACTGTCTGTGCCGATGTTGGCGACGCTGAACAAGTGATACACATCAGCAACATTGCCAATAAAAGTTTGGATCTCAGTTGTTGCATAAGTACAATAGTTTAGTAAGTAATAGTGTTATTGATAACAAGGTAAACAATAGTTTTTTTAAGGTATAACTCGGAATATCGTTAATCTATGTTAACCCGTTCCACACTCATCACTTTTCCGGACACCTTTATTTTTACTTTATAAACAATCTCCAAGGTCTCCACTACTTCTGATATGCTATTGTTTGGCAATGTTCCGGTGAAAGGCAAATCGTTGATGTTTTTTGCCATGTCCAATGTCAGGCCATAGTTGGCGCACACCGTAGCCAATACGTCATACAGAGGCGTGTCCCTAAACGACATCTTATGGTCGAGCCACGATATCTTAACACCATTACGGTCTGTCTGGCTCACTGCCAACCTGCCTGTCTCCGTGTTTATTCGCGCCTGTTGTCCTGGTCTCAGTGTCATCCTCTGGCCAGTCTTCTCCGACTTTATGTCCACGATGCCTTCATCGAGCCATAGCGTAGATTGGCCGTCTGCCTGCCTTGTCCTGAGATTGAACCTTGTTCCCCTCACGGTCACGTCAAAGCCGTTACCCTCAACGACGAATGGATGGGTCGCGTCGTGTGCCACGCTGAAATAAGCCTCGCCCCTTAGCGACACTTTCCTGTTCGTGCTTGAAAACGCCATTGGATAAGCAAGGGTGGAACCACCGCTTACAGTTATCAGTGTCCCGTCAGGCATCCTAACCAAAGTGGTGTCGCCGGGGCTGGTACGTGTCTCCACGACGCTTGACATAAGCGACGCGTTGAGCTCGTGTTGCTTCCAAGCCAAAAGGAAGGTGAATATCAACAATGCCACCGCGGCGGTGGAGACAAACCGCAATGCCACCACTCGCGCACTCTCACGCTTGCCCGGGTTGTTCGTGCTACTCGACTTGTCTATCACCCCGAATACCGCTTTCTTCGACATATCCAAAGACCGCCTGTCAGCGATGTCAAGCGACAGCTCGCGCCATGTCTCCTCATTCCATAGACATTCCAAGTCGGCCATGAGCTTGTCATTGCCCTTGGCTTTCTCCTCTTCGCGAATGGCGTCAAGTTCTTGCGGTCGTATGAGGTCAAGAAAGTATTTCTTCAGATTTGTCATTGTCGTTTTCATATTGTCACACCTCTATAAACAAATTGTGACACCAAAACCTAACTTGTTTTTCAGATTGTTAACATCATAAGCATAGCAACGGCCAACGTTTCCCTGGGCGATGAGTCTTTTGCCAACCCTTTGTCAGATAACATTCTTCTCACTTGTTTCAATCCAAGTGACAACTGGTTATGCACAGTCTGCTCAGTGATGCCGAGCTTCTCGCTTACTTCTTTCGTGGGGCGCCCTTCCAGTTTTATCATCCTTATGACTTCTCGCTGTTTTTCAGGTAGTTGTTTCAAGGCTTTGGTTATTGTGGCAAGAAGATCATTATAGTCTATGTAGTCAGACGCGAAATATGAACCAGCCACGTCGCGGCAAGCGAGATAATCTTCATATTCGGGCGAGTTAAGACGCGCGCGATAGAGGTTTATGAGTAGATGCCGCGTCTTGAGAAACAATATCGTGGACAACGTCTTCTGGCTTGGCAACGACAACCTGTTGCGCCAAAGCCACACAAAGGTGTCTTCCACTATCTCCTCCGCGCTTTCCCTCGACTTCGACATTCGAAGACAGAAAGCATAAAGGCGAGGGGAGTAGAAGTCGTAGAGGTCGGAAAAAGCCTTTACCGACCCATGAGAACGCAACTGCTCTATAAGCTGGATTTCCCTCTCTGGTTTCATCTATGCAAGATTGGTTCCCCCTTAGCGAAAGGAAGGCTGTGCATCCACCTGGTGTTTACAGCATGGCGAGGGCGGCATTCTCGTTTGCCTCCATTATCTCTCGCTCTCCCGGGCCCTTGTCGTTGATGCCGCAAAGGTGGAGGATGCCATGGATGATGACGCGATGAAGCTCGTCGTCGTATGCCTTGCCAAACTTCTCGGCATTGGTGCGCACCGTGTCAAGGGATATGACGATGTCTCCGTTGAGCACGTCGCCCTCGTCATAGTCGAAGGTGATGACATCGGTGTAATAGTCGTGGCCGAGATACTGGCGATTGACTTCGAGAATCTTCTCGTCGCTGACGAACATATAGCCAACCTCACCGACCTTGCGGCCATGGGCTGCCGCCACACGCTTAATCCACGCCGTGGTGTCGCGGTGACGAATCTTCGGCATTTTCACGCCGTCTGCATTGTAAGTAATCATGCTATATTAATTTATAATGTACTATTTATAATAATGTATAATGGATGATGTGTAATGTATGATTGTGTAATGAGGAATCGCTGATGGTGAATGACGTTGGATGTCTAACGTGGCGTGGGCAGCATTTTTCTCGCTTCCTCATCTTTATGAAAATACACGAGGGTTCGGTAAGCTGTCGATGAAATGGTGGAAAATTGAGGTTTTGAGTAGAGCAGCACAGTCTCAAGGCCGCCAAGCTTATCGTTGTATTCCGCCTCCACGCGTTCATACTCGAAGTCCATTGCCGTGCGCACGCCACGCACTTGGAACCTCGCGCCCACCTCGGCGGCGATGTCCACTATCATGCCTCCGTATGCCATCACGCTCACGCGAGGGTCATGGCGATAGAGCTTGCGAATGGCCTCAACACGCTCTTCCGTAGAGAACATATAGTGTTTCTCAGGATTGCGCGCCACCACTATGACGAGGCGGTCGAAGAGTCTCAACGCGCGCCACGCTATGTCGTCGTGCCCTATGGTGTAGGGGTCGAAACTGCCGGCGAAGACGGCAACGCGAGCGTTAGTATCATCATTTACCATGTTTTCCATTATATATCGTTTTCTGGATGCGGACTGAGCCACATCATGACATCAAAGCCACTGCCATTCGGGTTGCCCTGATAATGGAGGGGGAGCCGGTCCTCAGAACAGCTCTGGCTGCATGACATTTCCCTCGTAAGGGTTTCGTCCGAGATGGTCGTAGGCGAGCTTCGTGGCCATGCGTCCACGTGGTGTGCGCTTTATGAAGCCCTCCATTATGAGGAACGGTTCGTAGACCTCCTCCACGGTGCCACTATCCTCTCCTATCGCCGTGGCAATGGTTGAGACGCCCACGGGGCCGCCGCGAAACTTGTCGATGATGGTCGTGAGTATCTTGTTGTCTATCTCATCGAGGCCATAAGAGTCGATGTTGAGCGCGCCAAGCGCCAAGTCGGCAATTTCTTTCGTTATCGTGCCATCGCCCTTCACCTGCGCGAAGTCGCGCACGCGGCGCAAGAGGCCATTGGCAATGCGTGGCGTGCCACGCGAGCGACGGCTTATTTCTATGGCGGCATCATCGTTGATAGGTACCTTGAGCAGCATGGCCGAACGCTTTATGATGCGCTGCAACGTTTCCGGGTCATAATACTGCAAGTGCATGTTTATGCCGAAGCGGGCGCGGAGCGGAGCGGTGAGCATGCCCGAACGCGTGGTAGCTCCTATAAGGGTAAAGGGGTTGAGGTCTATCTGTATGGAGCGAGCCGACGGCCCCTTGTCTATCATGATGTCAATGCGGAAGTCCTCCATGGCGGAATAAAGGTACTCCTCCACCACGGGCTGCAGGCGGTGAATCTCGTCGATGAAGAGCACGTCGCGCGGCTCAAGCGAGGTTAGTATGCCGGCCAAGTCGCCAGGCTTGTCGAGCACGGGGCCGGAGGTTATCTTGAACCCCACTCCAAGCTCGTTGGCTATGATGTTGCTGAGCGTGGTCTTGCCCAGTCCGGGAGGACCATATAATAATGTGTGGTCAAGTGGCTCGCCACGATACTTGGCGGCCTCGACAAAGACGCGCAAGTTGTCGACAACAGCCTGCTGACCGTTGAAGTCGTCGAAGCGAAGAGGCCGGAGGGCGTTCTCAAAGTCCTTCTCTTCCTTGTTCACTTGCTCATCGCGTATATCGAAATCGTCTGCCATGGTTTATCAAAACGTCTATACCTTGCAAAGTTACGGCTTTTTGGAGAGAACCATGTGCTTTTCACTGAATAAATAACATCTGCATTCACAGACTGTGCTGTCATATATTGAGTTGGGTCCTCATAATCTTTCCAGATTGTTGTAGCCATAGCATCTTGTTTTTGGCAAAATTTGGCAAACGCCATGATTTAAGCAAACATTCGGATTACTTTTTACACAGAGATTCATTTCTTGGCCCCAGTATCCACAGTCCGGCAAAGGTGAGCGCGCCGTTGAGCATGAGCAGCTCGTAACCGAACTGGTAGCCGGTGAGACAGCGCGTCGCGGTCTCGATGGCGAAGCAGAGCAACGGACTGGCCACCGCCACGGCTGGCACCCAACGGTCATTGACGCTTCTGCGAGTGAGCAATCCGAAGGAAAAAAGGCCAAGCAGCGGGCCATAAGTATATCCACAGAGAATGTAGATGGCATCTATGACACTCGTGGAGTTGACGGCACGAAACACGAGTATGAAGACCATGAAGAGGGCGGCCACGGCCATGTGCGCACGCTTGCGCAACCGCTCGTCGTCGGCACGCTCGAAGAAGTCGACGCAGACGCTCGTGGTAAGTGCCGTCAGCGCGCTGTCGGCACTGGAAAAGCTCGCCGCCACGATGCCTATGGTGAAAAGAATGACCACCGTGGTACCCAACTGCCCCGACGCGGCGAACATGGGCAGAAGGTCGTCGCCCATCTGCGGCAGGGCCATGCCGTGGGCCGAGGCGAGCCACATGAGCAGTATGCCGAGCACGAGGAACAGGAGGTTCACGGGCACGAAGGCGAACCCATAGAGGCACATGTCTTTCTGCGCCTCGCGCAGGGTCTTGCAGGTCATGTTTTTCTGCATCATGTCCTGGTCGAGGCCGGTCATCACTATCACGACGAATATGCCGCTGAGAAACTGCTTCCAGAAGTTTTGGCGACTCGCCCAGTCGTCGAACACGAAGACGCGACTGTGCGGGTCGGCCGTCACCTTGGCCACCACGTCGTGGAAGTCGAGGTTGAGACTGCCCATCGCCGCCACGATGATGAGCACGAGGGCGGCGAGCATGCACGTGGTTTGGAACGTGTCGGACCACACGAGGGTCTTCACTCCGGCACGGCGCGTGTAGAGCCAGATGAGCGCGACCATCACCACGACCGTACACGCGAAGGGCACGTGCCAAGCGTCGAGGACGAACCTTTGGAGGATGAAGCACACCACGTAGAAGCGCACGGCGGCCCCCACGAGCTTTGACGCGATGAAGAAGGCGGCTCCGGTCTTATAGCTCCTGCGGCCAAGACGCTGACGCAGGTAGCCGTAGATGGTGGTGAGGTTGAGCTTGTAATAGATGGGCAAGAGGAGAAACGCCACGGCGAAATAGCCGGGGATGAAGCCCAGGCACATCTGCAGGTAGGTCATGTCGCCCTTGAGCACCATGCCCGGCACGGAGACGAAGGTGATGCCGGAGATGGACGCGCCCACCATGCCGAAGGCCACCATGGGCCACGGGCTCTTCCTGTTGCCACGGAAGAACGCGGCGTTGCCGGCATGGCGCGACGTGAGACGGCTTATGGCGAGAATCGCCAAGAAATATATTACGAGCGTGAGAAGCATGATGTGTCTATTGTTGGATTATGGATGATTGTATTTGCCATCTTATGCGAAAACGGAATTAATTGTCCGATACTTTTATCTTTTTTTTGCAATACTCCTTAAACTCTTTCCTTGTCATAGCAATGCCCTTGGATGCGTTGCTGTCAAGTCCATAGACAAAAGGAGAGGACTGTTGAGTATATTTGCCTAACTTCAAGCAAATGCGGATAGGCTTGTCGTAACCTCCATATTTCAAGGCTGCGCCTTTGGCTTCCGCTTTCTCTTTCGCCAACACTTCACTCATATCCATTGCTTCCACCGAGAGAACTTGATAATATCCTTTCACCAAGTGATTATCAACAGGAGCGAAGTATTTTATCTTTTGGAAATCCACACCCGAAAGGATGGACTTATAGCCAGAGAAGAAAATTTTGCTTTGACCATTCAGTACCAGTTCCTTGGCGGCATTCACATGACCATCTACTGATGCAATATAGAAAGTGCCCTTATTTACAGGCTCATCCGAGTATTCCAGACCCCTTTGAGGTATGCTATCTTCAAGCAATTGTTCTCGTCCATTGTCGTCTTCAAGCCAATGGCGTATCTGCTTGCGCAAGGCTTGCTCTGAGCTGTTGGTATCTATGATGATACTTCCATCATCAGTATGCTGTTCTTGGTCGGGGCGTAAAGGAAAGGCACCTATGCCTATCAAGCGGTTCGACTGCTGATAGTAATAATCACCATTTTCTGCGTCAAGAGCATCCAAGGGTATACGACCAGGGAACAGCACATAGCCAGCAATGATTTCCTTTTTCAAGTGTCCGTGGTCGCGCCCCTCCTCCGTATAATATATGGCATCGCGGTAGCGGTGCATCTGGTCGATGGCATCCGTCGGCGGAACATCATAATGGCTGTCGTATCTGTTGCCGTTCTCGTCAGTGTCGGCTATGCGGTATTTGGCATCAAACAGATAGGTGAACTTCATGTTGCCTTCCGCCAGTTTGCTCAACCTGAGCACAATGTCGGGACGCTGTACCGTGGTCATGGTGTTCGTGCCACTTATGGCAGACGGCTGCTTGCCCTTATGCACCTCCGCATTGTAGCACACACTTGCCAACTCTATGCCATTGTTATTGATAAAACTCACCGAACCGCCATACACAAGCTGTGGTATGAAGTCGTTGGTAACATCTCTGCCGTTCACTTTTGGCTTGGCATCCTTACCCAACTCCGCCATCACGTCCTGCACGATGTTCTTCACCTTGATGAAGCACCATATTTCATAGAGGTCGCAAATGTCCTTCACCTCCAGTTTTCTCATACCTTCCTCCAGCTCATAGCCCTGTTGCAGTTCCACCCACTTCTCCATGATGGTCCTGTAGCCCTGTGCTTGCTTCATCACGAGGTTGTCCTGCGAAAAGCCCTTGAACTGTCCAACGCCACGGAAAAAGGCATTGTTGGAGAGTTGCAACAACTCGTTCTCCATTGTTTCGAGCGAGGTGTCTATGCGCTTCGGGTCGTCAAGGTGCATGGCGGTCATGATGTGCTCCTTCACCACGGCAAAGCGGTGGGTCATTTCACGGATGGCATATTTCAAGAAGCGGTTTTCTATGGTGTCATGGCTCAGGGCAAGTTCCTCCGTGCGGTACAGATGGGCAGGATTGTCCTTATGCGTTTGGTATTCGTTTTCCAGTTCTCTTGGAATGTATGCCATGCGTTCTGCTCTCTCATACTTGGCAACGGAACGCAACCGCCGTTTGGGGCGGTCTATGATATGCCGTGCCGCTGTCATGATGTCGGCATAGCACGACTTGAATATCTGCCACCATATCAACGGATTGCTTTCGCCTGCGCCTTGGCGCATGCTGAGATAGGTGTCCTTCAGAAACGATGTGCTCAGCATGGCATATTCATGCTCTATGTCGGAGATGATTGTCTTCAAGTCGGAGCGATAGTCCAACTTATAGCTCAACACCTCGGTCATAAACTTCAGCGCCTTCGTCTGCTCTTCTCCTTTCACCTTATAGGTGATGCAGAAGTCGGTCATGCCCACTTGGTTGTGAAAGTTCAGCGATCCATAAAGTTCATCGCCCGTGCTGATAATGGTGCTTTTGTCCTTGCCATCTGTGCGCAGATGATCGTTGATGGCAAGCGACAATTCTTCCAAGGCTTTTCCTTTACCGCGTACAATAAGCGGATATTCTGTGTTCTCAAAGAATACGGCTTCATGACGGATGTCGTTTCCCTCCTGTGCGTTTCCGTCAAAAGAGAACTTGACATTCTCTGTTTCTGATGTATAGCGGCACAACAACTTTGAGGCACTGTCTTGGTCGTCAGTGTCTATGCAGAGATTGCGGATGGTCTCGGCTATTCTCCGCTCATGATTAGGACAGGAAAACCTTATAAGCAGATCTTCGCTTGCCACCTCAAAGTTGAATACGCTTGCCATGCTTTTTTAGATCTAAAGTTAGTTCCAGAAGGAAACGAAATGGTCGCGCTTGAGCTGGCTGAGCATACTGTCAATCTTCTTAACTGACAGCAACTCTTTCTTGCTCTGCTCTTCAGATGTCTTTTCTTCGCCAAGCTCAGTTGTGGTTTCTTCTGTAACATCGGTATGGCCTGATTCGCCCAACTGCTTGGCTATGATATTTCTCAATGCCGTGAGTATGTTCAAATCACCGTATTGCTTGGCTTCATCCACATTCACCCCAGCATTGGCAATGCGTTTTTTGTCGGCTTCCGAGTTGGTTATCTTTAGTTTTGTTTCATCGCCCTCTATGCGTGAGAGGATTTTCATAAGCGTAAAACTGTCTAATGCAGCCACACTGTCTGACTGACCAAACTCTTTAGATGCTTGCACGTAAATCAAGGCCTCGTTGGCGGCACGATAGCCGAGCTTGAAAGGTGTGCCTTCAAGTAGAGCGTTGATACATTTCAGATAGACTATAACAAACTGAGCATCATCGCCAAGCTCGTCTTTGATTTCCCTCGCTTCGATATGGCGGTCCACAAGCATCTTGTTTAAGTCCGCGTCCTCATTATCCTCAAAAGCCTTAACAATGGCTTTGAGGTTGTCGTCGGTCGTATCTTCCAGGAAACTGTCGTAGTTCACTTCGTTCATTTCTACCGACATGGCTCTGTCGAGCACCTTGCGTGAGAATGAGAATGTGGTTTCGTCCATATTCACCGTGCCTATCACGATAAGGTTCTTGGGCAAGGTCAGTCCTCGCGTGCGGAAATGTTCTATAATCTTGGTGACCTCCGAACCGGCATCACTTGCCTTGAACTTCGGGAACAGCGTGTTTATCATCAAGTCGCCAACGTTGATGTCCTCGCCTTTCTCGCCCTTAGCCGTGCCAAACGAATTGAATGGCTTAATGATGGGGTCGGTAATATATTCTCCTTGCTCAAAGCTACGGCTCTCAATGGCACTCAGAAACTCTGCGAAGTATTCCTCCACAGGGGCAAGGTTCATTTCATCGAGACACAAGAAGAACGGCACTTCAGGATGCTGCCATGCCTTGACCACAAACTCTATGAAGGGCGTGAACACATAATGCGGACTTGGAATGTTCGACAAATAGCCTATCACATCCATTGAGTTGTGCCAGTTGGGCTTCACTTGTATCAGCTCAAAATTGGCTGGCGAGTGCAGCGTCCAACGGTCATCGGTAAAGTCCGTCCCCGTATATCCGCAGTCCCTCTGCAGCTTTTCCGTTACAGTAGCCTGTGCCAATTTGCGCACAATGCGACTCTTGCCGGTACCGCTGATGCCGGCAAGAAGCATGAAGGGCTTGGTGCGGATGGCGGTGAGATATTGTATAAATGGATTTTTGCGGACATTTGATTTTTTAGAAAGCATTGATTTCTTGGAAAAATACATTCCAAAAGCTTTCCTATTTATCGCTTCATACAATGACTTGCCTGTATTTATTGTTACATCTTGGGCATGGTCAATGGCAACACCATGATTGTTAGCTTCATCAATGAGATCTTTGGCTTTATAACCATTAGCAATTATTGTTTTTCCATATTTGAAACCAAATGCGGCACAGGTGGCGACTACACCAATCTTGTCATTTTGGCGAACCATGTCTGCAAGGAATGCACCAAGTTCTTCCATGGAATAATCATCACGAAGTTCGCTCTCTTTTATAGCCATTAATGGCATAGACTCTTCGGGAACAGTAGGAAGTTCTTCATCTTCATTCCATATGCCTTTCTCTCCAACTGTATGAGGCTTGCTTGGTACCCATACTATATTTTTATTACGTCCTCGCTTAATGCTATAAAATTCGGAGGTACGGATTAATGCGCCCTCTATAGCCGAGCGCTTGTTGCCACCATTAACCAAAGCAGAATCAATGGAAATCGGCAAATTCTCTTTTATTGCATTTGCCATTGTTTCCATTGCAGCTTCTGTCAATGGAACCTCTCTTAGGGTATCTATGTCATTTTCATACAATGCAAAATGCACTTCATTACCTTCTATAGGTTTCCTTTTTACAGAGTATATGCCAGGATTGACATAATCACACTCAATGTCTGTAGGAAGTTGTCCGAACAATTCCAATATATGTTCTTTGGTCAGTCTCATAAGAAAATCATTCGTTGTGATTAATATAATCGTAAATAGAGTTTGCGATGCCATTAGCAAGGACAAACGGTACTCCATTACCAATAGTTTTGAAAGCGTCCGTCAAAGTCACATCATGAGGTATGATGAAATTAGGCGGTAATGACTGAATTGCCAACGCTTCTGCAACAGATATGCGGCGAGGAAGATATGGATGTATGTGTACCTCATTATTGCCATACGCAGCTGTTGGAGAATAACGCCAACGATGTAGACGTTTGTAGCACTTTCTCTTAACATCTCCTTCGTCTTTTGCTCTGAAACGAACAATCCCCGCACGAGGCTGAAAAAACATATCTTCATTGGGGTGATGTATTACATCATTTCTCCTCCACCAATGTTCAACTGTCAGATCTTCAATTATACCTTGTGGGGCTTCAGTTTCTATTCCCTCATTGTATGGAGATCTATCAGGCCAATTTATTTCCTTTACATCATTCAACCTGTATCTTTTATGTGTTTCCCAAGGAAAACCCACAAGACAACCATTCTCTGTATGAAGATTTAATTGCTCAGCAATATCTTGCCTAAATCCTATCAATATAATTCTGTCTCTGTCCTGTGGTGCCCCAAATTCCAAAGAATTGACTAATTGTTCTGTCAAAGAATATCCATTTTTACGGAATTGCTGTTTCAATTCCTCAAAAAAAGCCCGATGCCTTGCAGTTCTATATAGACCCTTTACATTTTCAAACAGGAAGAAATCCGGCAAGGCTGTACATATTAATCTTGCGTATGTACCAGACAACTTGCCATTTTCTCCATCACGTCCTTTGTTTTTACCAGCGACTGAGAAATCTGGACATGGAGGCCCACCAACAAATCCCGTAAGCTCTTCTGCTTTAGATTCTTCTACCCAACCTAAAAGCCTTTGTAATTTATCATTATGTTCTCCGTCAACATATTCTGTTATGTCTTCAACATGATGACCATACCGAGGTTCTGCTATACCCATATGCTGGCGAGCATAGCGGTATATATGATTAAATGCTTTATGGAATTCATTTACAAAGACGATATTGTAATGTCCCTGCAACTCAAATCCCAAATCAAGGAATCCAGCACCAGCGAAGAATGAAAATATATTCATTGTTGTTATTCTTTGTTATTTTCTTTTTCCTCACTAAACGCCTTTATTCCTCGGTGAGGACTTTCTGTAATTTTTCTTTCGGAACAATCTTCTACTTCTTGCTCGCCATTGGCGAGCAAATCAGATATTGTGAGCAATTAAGATGGAAACGCTTGTAGCAGTCCTATTTGCATTTATTATAGCTCGCACCATATCAAGATGCAAGTTCCACCGCACCCTAATCAACGCTTCTCGGCAATTTGCTTGAAGTCTTTTCTATTTTCTTCTCGTTGCTCGCCACTCTGCGTTCCACCTTTTTAATATCCTCGGCAGGAGGAAGGTTCTCGGGCTTTATGCCACGCTGTCCAAGCATTTGTCTTACGCTGACATTATTTTGGATGTGTTCGGCTGTTATGTTACGCTCACCGTAAAGATCTTTCTGCTCCACATTGTAGTTTGTCATTTCTGTTGCAAGGTTTTTGGCGGCAATAGTCAGTGTGGGCAGAAAATCAGCCAATGGGCGTGTGGACTTGATGCCCAGGCGGAGTTTCATGTCTTCAGTAGTATGTCCTCCGAACAATGCCGTGTCTCCTTTAGAACGTATGCGTCCGAATCCTCGGTCGTCAACACCGCGTTCATAAATGTTGCGTGACAACTGCTTCTCGGAAGCACGCAACCGGTCGCGTGTTTCCAAACGAGAGATTTGCTGCAAATGTTCTGCTATAAGCTCCGCACGTCTTGTCTGTAGTGCGAAGTAACCCTGTGCGAAAGCTATTTCCTCTTTCTTTGGGTCGCCATTTTGAGCTATAAGATAGCAAGCAAAACGGGTGAGCATATAGTCCTTGACTTCACGCTTTGCGCCCTTGGCTAAACTTATCATTTTCGTGACCTCACGAAAATGATCATCTACGTTGATACTCTGCGACTTACAGGATTCTACCGCCCTGCCTATTGCCACCATGAAGTTTTCCCAACGGGCATAGCCAAGAACAGGCTGAAGCTCACGTGCGAACCAAACTTCAACCTTCTCTTTTCCGTTGTCGCTCTCAATGAAGTGTGTAATCTCATTGAAAGTGGCTGTATGCTGATTTATTCTTTGGATATCCATATTATAATATCTCTTTGTTGTTTTCTTTCTCCTCACTATATAGGATCGAGTACAAAGATAGGTAAAAAATCATAATCATCTCGCATAAACGAGGCAAAAATCATGTTTATTCATCCTACTTGGTGAAGAAAACACTCACAGCGAGGCAACCCCATGTTTCTTCTTCAGGTGCCTGTACAACAAGAGGAAGCCGGGCACGAGGAAGATGTCGGCGAAGACCCATGCCATGGGGTCGCCATAGCACACGCCGAGGAAGCCGAAGGTTGGCACGAGCCACAGGCTCACTCCCGACCGGGCTATCATCTCCATCACGCCGGACAGCATGGAGAGGTTGCTATAACCCAGGCCCTGGATGCTGTAACGGAAGATGGCGAGCAGGCCGAGCACCGGATAGAAATAGCAACTTATGCGCATCAGCATGGCGGCGTTGTCGGCCACGGCCTGACTGCTGCCGTTGACGAACAGCTCCATCATGTTGCCGGCAAAGGGGAAGATGACCAACGCCGTGAACACGAAATAGACAAGCATGATCTTCACCGCCGCCCACTCGCCTTGGCGCACGCGATCGAGCCGCCCCGCGCCGATGTTCTGTCCGCAATAGGTGGCCATGGCCACGCCTATGTTGTCGAACACGCAAATGAAGAGGTACTTGATGCGCACCGCCGCCGTGAACGAGGCCACGTAGACGGTGCCGAGGGCGTTGTTGGAACTCTGCAGCAAGATGATGCCTATGGCGGTAATAGACACCTGCAAGCCCATTGGTATGCCGTTGTTGAGCAATATGGACACGCGCTTGTTGTCGAAGGCGCGTTCGTCGCCATGGGGTATGAGCATGGTCATGTGGCGCGCCACGTACCACACGCTCAGGATGGAGGCGAACAACTGCGACAGCAGCGTGGCCAGGCCCGCTCCGGCCACGCCCATGCCGAGGATGAGGATGAGCAGCACGTCGAGCAGGATGTTGACAAACGACGATATGATGAGGAAGAGGAATGGCTGGCGAGAGTTGCCAAGGGCGCGGATGTAGCCGGCGAAGAGGTTGAAGGTGAGCGTGAACGGTATGGCGAGAAACTGCAAGAGCAAGAAGGTGTAGGCGTCGTCGAAGATCTCGCGCGGCGTGTTCACGATACGCAGAATCTTGTCACAGAAGGCGCAAGCGAAAAAGGTTATCACGACAATCATAACCAGGCTCACGCGTATGGAGTTGGCCACGTAAGCGCGCATCTTCTTGTAGTCCTTGGCTCCGAAGGCACGCGATATCGGTATGGCGAAACCGGCGCAGGCTCCGTTGCAGAAGCCCATGACGAGAAACATGACCGATGCCGACGCGCCCACGGCGGCGAGGGCGTCGACTCCTATCCAACGCCCCACGATGGCGGCGTCTACAATGAGGTACATCTGCTGAAGGATGTAGCCCAATATCAATGGAACGGCAAACTTTATGATGCCGTGGGCGGGATCGCCCACGGTCATGTCGTTTGCCGATACTTTGTTAGACATTGTTTAATTGTTATCCTAAACGCCCCCTCCCCGTGTTCCTCCCCCACCCAGGGGAGGGACACGGGGAGGGGCCATGAGGGCTCTTACTATTTTACTTATTCAGTTTCCATGTGGCACCGTCCTTGGTGTCCTGCACTATGAAGCCGGCATCGGTGAGGGCGTCGCGAATCTCATCGCTCACCTCCCAGTTCTTAGCCTCCTTGGCTTTCTGGCGCATCTCCAGCACGAGGTCCACTATCTTGCCGTATGCCTTCTCGCGGTCGGGACTTCCCGCGCCGCGGTTCGACTTCAGGCCGAGGATGTCGAAGGTGAAGACGTTCATGGTGTCGGCAAGCTCCTTGAGGTCGTCGGCCGAGATCTTCGTCTTGTGGTCGAGAAGCGTGTTGATGAGGTGGCAAGCGTCGAAGAGGGCGCTGATGACGAGCGGTGTCTGCAGGTCGTCGTTCATGGCGTCGTAGCAACGCTGGCGCAACTCGCTCACGAACTTATGGGTGTCGGGCTGTGAGCCCTTTGCCGTCTGCACGCGGTCGAGGTTGGATATGCCGTCCATGAGACGCTCGTAACCTTTCTGTGCCGCCTTGAGGGCGTCGTTGCTGAAGTCGACGGTGCCACGGTAGTGGGCTGAGAGGATGAAGAAGCGTATGGTCATGGGCGAGTAGGCTTGCTCCAGCGACGGGTGGTCGCCCTTGAAGAACTGCTCCAGGGTGATGAAGTTGCCAAGGCTCTTGCCCATCTTCTGCCCATTGATGGTTATCATGTTGTTGTGCATCCAGTAGTGCACCATCTGGTCGCCCTGCGACGCCACAGCCTGCGCTATCTCGCATTCGTGGTGAGGGAAGATGAGGTCCATGCCGCCACCGTGGATGTCGAAGTGGCTGCCGAGATACTTGCGGCCCATGGCCGTGCACTCGCAGTGCCATCCCGGGAAACCGTCGCCCCACGGACTGGGCCAGCGCATGATGTGCTCGGGCGTGGCGCGCTTCCACAGTGCGAAGTCGGCCTGGCACTTCTTCTCGTCGGTGCCGGCGAGCTCACGGCTCTTGTTGATGATGTCGGTGAGGTTGCGGCCCGACAGTATGCCGTATTTGTGGTCTTGGTTGTATTTCTGTATGTCGAAATACACGGAGCCGTTGCTCTCGTAGGCGTAGCCGTTCTTGAGAATCTGCTCCACGAGCTGCTCCTGCTCTATGATGTGGCCCGTGGCGTGAGGCTCTATCGATGGCGGCAGGGTGTTGAGAAGCTCCATGGCCTTGTGGTAGCGGTTGGTGTAGTATTGCGCTATCTCCATGGGCTCAAGCTGCTCCAGGCGGGCTTTCTTCTCTATCTTGTCATCGCCCTCGTCGGCGTCGTGCTCGAGGTGGCCCACGTCGGTGAGGTTGCGCACGTAGCGCACCTTATAGCCTAAATGGCGAAGGTAACGGAAGAGCACGTCGAAAGTGATGGCCGGGCGGGCATGGCCCAAGTGTGGGTCTCCGTATACAGTTGGACCACAAACATACATGCCCACGTAGGGGGCGTGGAGGGGCTTGAAGAGCTCCTTCTTGCGCGTCAGCGTATTGTAAACTAAGAGGTTCTGTGTCATGGCTTTCTCTTACTTATGTTAATCCGAGTGCAAACTTACGCTTTTTTTGCGAAACTACACAGAAAAGGATGGAATAAAGAAGACTACGACACAAAAAAAACGGCTTTCGGAATAGGGAATCGCCTACTTGCTTTTAGGTCTTTTCCCCACGCGCCTTTCCGTGAGGTTGGCTATCTTTGCCGCAAGATAACGAACATAAAACTCATACGCCATGAAAAAGACCATGTTATTGCTCTTCGCCCTTGTCGCCACGCTGTCGGCATCGGCTCAATATTATCCTGACGGCCGGCCCATTCCCCCGCGTCATCGCTACGGCAACAATCGCGGCTATCACCGCGGCTCTTCCTTCGACCAGTTCAGCGACACTTATTTCGGCTTCCGCCTCGGCATGGCCGTTGCCACGGTCCATTCCGACGCCGCCAACCTCGATGGCAGCGACTCGCGCACGGGTCTCGACGTGGGCGTCGTGGCTGGCACGCGCATCACCAACGCCGCGCCCCTCTTCTTCGAGTCGGGTCTCTCCTACACCGAGAAAGGCGGCAAGGGCAGGTACGAGGGCGACAAGTTCACCTACCGACTGCAATACCTCGAGTTGCCGCTCCTGATAAAATACAAGTACCCCGTGGCTCGCGACATCACCATCGAGCCGTATGCCGGCGGTTATCTCGCGCTGGGCGTGGGCGGCAAGGTGAAAGACTATGGCAAGCGTGAGGCTTATTCGAGCTTCAGCAACGAGAAGGGCAGCTTCCGCCGCTTCGACGGTGGACTGCGCATTGGCTGCGGCGCGAGCTTCGACAGGCTGTACGTGGGCATGAGCTACGACGTGGGACTGGCCAACGTGGGACACTACGACTTCGAGGACACGCGCACGGGATCGTTCAACCTCCACATCGGCGTAAATATCTGATTAATGTGTATATTCACAACAAAGGCGTCATAAAGACGGGCACTAACAATATTAGCCCGTCTTTATGTAAGTCTTTGGTATAGACCAAATATGGTTGCCCCACCCTATCTGAGTATTTCTTGCAAAAGGCATCTATTGAAGCGTGGGTCTTATAACCCGACGACTTCACTTCTATCGGACACAGCTTGGCTCCTCGTGACAACAAAAAGTCTATCTCGTAAAAATGATGGTCGTCCTTGGGAAATGTATAGTAGAACAGCCTGTCACCTGAAGCCCTCAACATCTGCGACACCAAGTTCTCATACACATATCCCATGTTTGCCGAAATCTTGTCATTGAGCAACTTTTGGTATATCACATTCTCAGTGAAGTCCTTATCCCAAAACGCTAACGTAACAAACAACCCCGTGTCACCTACAAAGAGTTTATATTTGCCCAAGTTTGCCGTGAGTGACATACCCACATTAGGGTCATCGGCATGGTAAGCTATGTTTACCGTCTTGCTGTCTTCCAAACAAAGTATCAGTTCGTCTATCTTACTTGCGCTCACTTTACCTACAACCGGAGTGTATTGATAACGCAAAAGATTACGACTCAACTGTGAAGGAATAGACATAAACAACCTTGACAGTTTGCCAGTAGGATCTATTTTCCTAAAATCGTCAGCATAGAGCTGTATTATTTGGCGTTTCACCATGTCCACTTGCTGTAGGTTTCTGGAATCAAGATAAGCATTAACCGCTTGCGGCATACCCCCTACCAACATATATAAGCGCAAGTCACGCATCTTCTGACGGTTCAAGTCGTCGCCAAGATGTGTTCTCTTATCAAAGATCTGACGCAACAGCGGCATCGTAACCTCATCGCCCAAAGCCCAAAGAAATTCCTCATAATCCATAGGGAACATCTCTACACGATACTCCTCACTGGGAATGCTTATGTCTTTAGTGTTTTTCCGAATACTGATAAGAGAGCCTGTCTCGATATAATCGAAACGACCGTCTTTCACAAGATACTTTATGGCTTGGCGAGCCTTGGGACATTGTTGCACTTCATCGAAGATGATAACTGACTCCCGCTCATAAAGTACGGTTTTGTAAGCATTCTGAAGATACATGAATATGTAATCCATATCCATGAGATCATCAAATAGGGCTTTCACGCCCATGGATGCTTCGTTGAAGTCAATCAATATATAAGACCGATACTCTTTTTTGGCAAATTGTTCCACGAGAGTTGACTTTCCTATACGTCTGGCACCTTCCAAGAGAAGTGCCGTGTGACCTTTAGAAGCATCTTTCCATGCCTTCAGGTTCTTATATATTTTACGCTTAAATATCACGCTAACCATAACTATCTGATTTTCTGGCAAATTTACGATTTTTTCGTCTTATACCAAAATTTTTAATGGCAAAATTACGTCTGATACCAAAATCTTGATGGGCTAAATTGCGCCTGATACCAAAATCTTCAAAGGCTGAAACAAGCCTTGAGACAGTTTGCCCACGGACGCGGGCAAACCTCGTAACACCGAAAAGGTGACGAGGAAAGCATGATAAAAAAAGACAATTAAAGCAATAAAGGCAACAAAGGCGGGAAAAGCGGCTCACAAGTACAGCACTGCCTCGTTGCCCTCGTTGAATAGCAAGTCGAGGATGGAGAGGTTTGGCAAGAAGCCATGCCGTTGTTGGTACACCTGATAGTAAGGACGCGGCACGAACGACGGGTCGGGTAAAGGATGCTTGGGACGTATGGCGTCGCGATAGTCCACAATCAGGTCGTCGTCGGATCCGCACGCCGCGTCGTCACATCCGCACACGGCATCGCATCCGCTCGCATGGGTATCATTGTGCAGGGGCGGGCCCTGTGCCCGTCCGCAACCATTATAACCGCATCCAATGGTACCATGGTCGTAACAATTGACATATTCATCCGTCAACTCTATGTGCGGCTCTATGTCGAGCAGCTCGCACATCTTACGGGTTATGGCAAGGTTGAAATCGAAAAGAAACTCCCATTTCCTCTCAAAGAAAGGCCGCAGGTCATCGGCATAATATTCGAAAAAAGGGCTCTCGCCATAGGCCGACTGCAGGGCCTGCCAATGGAGATGCCGCCACGCGCCATGGTCCGACACGCGCACGTCTTTCATCTCCGTCTTGTCGATGCGCAAGCCTTGCGGGCTCTCCACGGGCACGGTGAGGGCCTGCGGCCCCTGCGTGGTGGCTATGACGCACCGGTTGCGGTAAGTCTGCTTGATGAAATGGTCGTGACGCTCAACGAGGCACACGCCGCCATGGGCGAGCTTCTGATACCATTGCACTGGACCGAAATAAGTGGAAGAGAGAAGAATGTTGTTCATCTGAAAAGGGGTACGGCCTTGCCCACTATTTGATGTCTATATACGAGGCGCTTGCCGTGGCCCGTCTCCACGAGATAGAGGCGGCAGTCGCGGCAGGGGCAGCGGTCGCAACACTTCAAGGGTATGACATATCGACGGCGCGCCACGTTGATGGTGTCGCCCGGCAGGTTGACCACCTGGCCCAGCTCCTGCGGAGGGCCTATGAGCGACACGGCCGGCGCGTCGCCCCTGACGGTGAACACGATGAGGTCTCCACGGCGTGGGGCACGGCTACGGGCAAGCTTGTTCACCACCACCCTGTCGCCCGTCCTGAGCCCTTGGCCCAAGGGAGCGGGCACAGTGTAGACGGTGATGGCAAACACGCGGACAACCACGACAATAGTCATGGCTATCGCTAAGGCGATGATGAATTTCAGAAGTTGCCGAGCCAAAACGTGCCGTCTAAAAGATTATGCGTTACTTATTTTATGTTGTCAACAAACCTGAACAGGCGGCTCCACCTCACGCCGGAGAATCCCTTGCGGTCGGGGTCGGAGCTCCACCAGATGAAGATTGGCTTGCCCACGACATGGTCTTCGGGCACGAAGCCCCAATAGCGTGAGTCCTCTGAGTTGTGGCGGTTGTCGCCCATCATCCAGTAGTAGTCCATCTTGAAGGTGTAGCTCGTGGCGAGCTTGCCGTTGATGTAGACGCGGTTGTTCTTCACCTTGAGGTCGTTGTGCTCATACACCCTTATCGGCCTCTCGTAGAGGGCTATGTTGTTCATGTTGAGCTTCACGGAGGCGCCCTTCTTGGGAATCCAGATGGGGCCGTAGTTGTCTACCGTCCATCCCGTCACGATGTCGTGGGGATAGAGGCTTACCGACGGCGCGGCGTCGGTGTTGAGCTTGATGCTCTTCACCAGGTCCTTGCGCTTGGAGAGGAAAGCCACGGCGCGCTTGGTGAGAGGCATGTAGCCCATCTGGTTGAGCGTGGTGAGGTCTTCCATGGATATGTTAAGCTCCTTGAGCACGTCGTCGGGCAGATGGTCGGTGGCGAGCTTCACATAATAGGTGTACTGCACGTTGTCGGGCTCCTTGTTTGGCTTGCCGTCGAGGTAGATTATGCGGTTCTTTATCTGCAAGGTCTGTCCCGGCAGGCCGACGCAGCGCTTCACGTAGTTCTCGCGGCGGTCGGTGGGCCTGTGGTCTATTGAGCCGAACTCGTTGGGGTTGTTCACGATGTAGTCGTGTCCAAGCGAGTAGATCATGGCGAAGAAGTCGAGCTGCTGCTGCTTGCTGAGCTTGGCCGGGTCCACGGGGTTGACGTTGTTCTCCTTGTATATCTGCATGCCGAGCGGATACACGAGGTCGCCGTAGAAGTCGGGGCCCTGGTAGCGTTCCTCGGTGACGATGGTGTCGCCGCTTGGGTAGTTGAACACCACTATGTCGTTGAGTTTCACCTTGCCCAGGCCCTTCAGTCGGCGATAGTCCCAGTGGGGCCACTCCACATAGCTCTTGGTGTTTATCACGGGCATGGTGTGCTGCGTGAGCGGCATGGTGAGCGGCGTCTCGGGGATGCGCGGGCCGTAGCTCACCTTCGACACGAAGAGGTAGTCGCCCGTGAGGAGGCTCTTCTCCAGCGAAGAAGACGGTATGACGTAGTTCTGGAAAAGGAAGAGGTTGATGAAATAGACGGCCACGAGGGCGAACACGAGAGCGTCGACCCAGCTCATGATGAACTTCACGGGGCCCTCGGCGTCTTTCCACCACTGCCACCTCACCTTCTTCGACACGTAGCAGTCGAAGATGAACATCGCGCCGAGCAGCGTGAGGATCCATCCCGTCAGCGTGCGTGGCGACATCCATATAATAAACAGCACGTAGAAGAAGAAGGCACAGCCAAACTTCATCCATTGCTTCCTCATGTTGAGCGAAGCCTTTTCCTTGTCAATCATTTATCTTGCCTTGTTTGTTTTATTGCCTTGCAGGGGCCGGTCTTGTGCCGGCCCCTGCACCGATTTATTAGAACTTGAAGAGGTCCGACGTGGTGAGCAATCCCTTGTGGTCCTTGGTGTACTCGGCGGCGAGCACGGCACCCAAGGCGAACCCCTTGCGCGAATGGGCGCTGTGGGTGATGGTTATCTCGTCGGCCTCTGAGTCGTAGCGTATGCTGTGTATGCCCGGCACCTCGTCGTGGCGCACGCTGTCTATGAGCAGCTCGTCGGGCTTGTGGTCCTCGGAGCCTTCCACGCGGCCGTCGTCCCAGGTGGTGGTGCCGAGCTTCCATGAGCTCTTGCGGTCGAGACGTTCCACTATGTCCTCGGCAAGGGTGATGGCGGTGCCTGAGGGCGCGTCGAGCTTGTGGATGTGGTGGGTCTCCGTCTCGGTGACGCCATACTGCGCAAAGCCGTTCATAATCTCAGCCAGCTTCTTGTTGACAGCCTGGAAGATGGCCACGCCCACTGAGAAGTTGCTCGCCCAGAAAAGGGTCTGCTTGCCGTCCTGGCACAGGGCCTCCACGTCGGCCTTGTGGTCTTTCATCCATCCCGTGGAACCAGACACGACCTTCACGTTGTGCTTGAAGGCGCGCAGGTAGTTGCCATAGGCGGCGGTGGGGTTGGTGAACTCAATGGCCACGTCGGCAGAGGCGAATGCGGGAGAGTCGAAGTCGTCGGCGTTGTCGATGTCTATCTTGCATACTATCTCATGGCCACGCTCAAGGGCTATCTGCTCTATCATGTGACCCATCTTGCCATAGCCTATCAATGCTATCTTCATAATCGTGCTGTTTTTAATTATATGTTTATATTATATGTCCACACATTAATGTGTCGTGCAAAATTAGCCATTTTATGGCAAAAAGGCATTCCGACATTGCATAAATTATTATAAATCTTCAAGATATGTGGATATTTCGCGCTAAAAACGGCGATTTAATTTTCAAAAAGTGATTAATCGAAGAAAAAGCAGTAACTTTGCAAAGTTAAGAAGCCGCAAGTTGGTTCGGCTTCTTGCAGGTGTGGGCCTTAGGCCCGTCAGCGACCACAATAGGCAAGCCAACACAACAAAGAGATTAATCAAGGTAACAAATATTTTATTTATGCACAAGACCTTAAGGGCATGGGGGAGTCTCATGCTATTGTCTGTCGCGATGACAGCCTCGCTCTCCTCATGTATCAAGGAAGAGGCTCTCAACAGCGAGGCCGACATCACGGGAGTGACCCTCGGCGACGGCAGTTCCCTTATCAGGGAGCCGGAGATAACAAACAACGAGGTGACGCTCTACGCCAACACCGCCGACAGCATCCTCGCTCCTGAGTTCACGCTCACCGAAGGCGCTACCATAGAGCCGGCGAGCGGCACCAAGCGCAAGTTTTTCACGCGCGTGGCCAACCCGCAGAAGACCGACGAGGACGACGGGCTGCCCGACTCGATTGACATGCCCGTGCCACAGGAATACACCGTGACCTCGCAAGACGGGGCATGGAAGAAGAAGTACACCGTGAGGGTGGCAAGCAACGCCACGCCTGCCGACTATCACTTCGACGACATGCGCTACTACATGTACGACACCGACGACGACGGCACCGACGACCCGATGTTCCATATATTCTACGAGGAGATTGGCGGACAGCATGTGGACTGGGGCTCAGGAAACCCCGGCGCCATGATAACGCTGATGTCGTCGAACCCCAAGCCAAGCGACTACCCCACGAGCCAGGCCGATGGCGGCGTGATCGGCAAATGCGCCAAGCTGACAACCATAAGCACTGGCGCGCTGGGCGCGATGTTCAAGGCCCCGATAGCTGCCGGCAACATCTTCTTGGGCTCTTTCCAAGTCAACTTCGGCGACATGGCTTCTTCGACCCACTTCGGCATCCCGTTCTTCAACACCAAGCCTGTCTCCATGACCGGATACTATAAGTATAAGGCCGGCCCGACGGTGACCGACGAGAACATGAGCGTGGTGAGCGGGGCGAAAGACGACTTCGCGCTCTACGCCGTGGTGTTTGAGGTGTCGAGGGAGATTCCATGGCTCGACGGCACCGACACCAACAAGAACTCGCTCACGAGCCCGAGCATCGTGCTAAAGGCCGAGCTGACCGACAGGAAGGAGACCGACGAGTGGACGAAGTTCACCATACCTTTCGAGCCCATGAACGGCAAGACGTTCGACATCAACAAGATGATAGCCGGCAAATACAGCTTCGCCATCATCGCGTCGTCGAGCAAGGACGGAGCCAAGTTTAAGGGTGCCATAGGCAGCACGCTCTACATCGACGAGCTGCACGTGGACTACGAGGCTTATTAATCATCGGGAACGACTCTAAAACGAACAAGCAACATGAAAAGCAAGATATTATTATTCCTGCTCGTGGCCTTCTCCTTCTCCGCTGCCGCACAAGAGAGCATCGGCGAACGCGACGAGAATCTGCAGCAGATGAACAAGAAGGGATGGGAACTGGAGCTGAAGGCCGGCCTCAACATTGGAGGTGCCACTCCGCTCGGCCTGCCGCGCGAGATAAGACACATCAACAGCTTCGACCCGAAGCTCAACGGCACCCTCGAATGTGCCGTGACAAAATGGTTTGGCAGATGGGGCGTGGCGTCGGGATTGAGGCTCGAAGCCAAGCGCATGTCGACAGGTGCCACGGTGAAAAACTACCACACGGCGATAATACAAAACGGTGACCAAGTGGCTGGATATTTCACGGGCTACGACAAGACCGACTACAACAGCAACGACCTCACGTTGCCCATCACCGCCAACTACCGCGTGAACCCGCGCTGGAAGGTGAGGGGCGGAATGTTCTTCTCCTACTGCCTCTCTCGTCAGTTCAACGGATACGTGAGCGACGGCTACCTGCGCAACGGCACGCCGACGGGCGAGAAGGTGACGTTCGACAACGGCAGCTCGGCCGACTACAACTTCGACGACGACCTGCGCAAGTTCAACTATGGCGTACAGGTGGGAGCCTCGTGGAACGCCTACAAGCACTTCTCGCTGTTCGGCGACCTGGCCTACTCGTTCAAAAACATATTCAAGTCCGACTTCCACACCGTGGCGTTCACAATGCACCCCATATACCTCAACATGGGCTTCGGATACAGATTCTAAGACAACAAAAACATAACAACAATGAAAAAACTTTTCACACTATTCACTATGGTTCTCATGGCGGTCAGTTGCTTCGCGACGGACTACAAAGGTGACCTAACAGTTACAGTTCAACCCATTGTGGGAAATGAAGATACCCAGACAACAAAAGGATCTGTCGTTTCTGTAAATAAACAAGAAGATGGAAAATACACCATTACACTAAAAGACTTCAAGTATGGCTCTAAGAATCTCGGTGACATTGAGCTTAATAAGGTTGATGCTACAACAGAAAATGGAGTCACAACATTAACAACTGATCAAAAAGTCAAGATAATTAGTTTGTCTCTTACCGTTCACATTAAGCTCAATGGAAAAGAAAGTAATGGAAAATTTAATGCAAATATAGAAATATCAAAAGTACCTTTTATTAAAAAAATCAGCGCAACTTTTGATGGCACAGAATACAATCCCACCGGCATCTCCAACCTGCCCGTAAACAACGACAACGAGAAGGAAGAGATATTCAACCTCCAGGGCCAGCGCATCAGCGAGGCTAAGCCCGGCCAGGTGGTGATCGTAAAGAAAGGCGGAAAAGCCGTGAAAGTGGTGAAATAAGCAACCGACCACAACAAACGACGTGCAGGGGCGGGCCCTGTGCCCGTCCGCAACCCGAATGGAAACCGAGATGCAACATGGGTGAATGCTCATTGCGGATCGACGTTTTCGCCATTCGGGGTGCGGACGGGCACAGGGCCCGCCCCTGCACGTCATACCATTGCATATATCATTGATTAGCCAAAGTTTTTGGCTAAACATTTGGTGGTTTAGTGGAAAAAGACGTATTTTTGCAGAAACTATAAAAATACGACCATGGCAGAAGCAGCAACACTAAATCAAGCGCAAATGCAAATTCTTGACATGATGTCTTTTGTAAAGACACCAGAGGCATTGAAAGATTTAAAACAGGCCATATCAGACTATTTCGCGCAAAGAGCCGATGCCGAGAAAAGCAATATAAAATACGCAAACGACATGACCTCTTCGCTCTTGATACATCCTGGCGAGATGATTAAAGAAGAAATCGAGGCTCGCGGAATAACTCAAAAAGAAGTAGCAGAGAAAATGGGGGTGTCGTACACGGTTTTCAATGAGATTCTCAATGGCAAGCGTCCTGTGACCACAGAATACGCGCTATTGCTGGAGGCCGTGCTTGGGATAGACGCAGGAATTTGGCTCCGACTACAAGCTGACTATAACATGCAGGAAGCAAAAGCCGACAAGTCGTTCATGAGCCGATTAGAGCACATCCGACGTTGTGCCGCTGTGCTTTAGCCACTTTATTATCATGGCCAAACATTTATATATAATAGCAGGTTGTAATGGAGCAGGAAAGACCACTGCATCTATGACGATTTTACCAAAGAGCCTTTTGGTAAAAGAATTTGTTAACGCTGATGAGATTGCGAAAGGTCTATCACCATTCAACCCAGAAGGCGTTGCCATCGAAGCTGGAAGGCTAATGTTAGAAAGAATAAAATACTTGATTAACAAAGAGGAGTCTTTCTCCATAGAAACGACCTTGGCGACACGCTCGTATATAAACCTCGTTATGGACGCGCATAAACGTGGATATATTGTCAATATAATCTATTTCTGGCTTGAGTCTCCAGAATTAGCCGCAAACAGAGTTGCCGAACGCGTCAGTAAAGGCGGACATGATATTACGAGAGATGTCATATTTAGGAGATATTACAAGGGCATTAATAACCTATTCAACTTATTTATGGATAAAGTAGACGTTTGGGC
>ERZ1032078.15-NODE-15-length-69199-cov-7.948166_pt1 | contig 69199 bp, 49 predicted proteins | sample MGYA00517101_ERZ1032078 | MGnify/ENA primary metagenome ERZ1032078 (study PRJEB33719, sample SAMN04261301) | wastewater metagenome | biome: rural village; feature: human; material: feces | host: Homo sapiens | place: El Salvador | collected 2013-01-14 ... | reverse complement strand
TAAATTAAACTTTTTAAGTACCTGAGCAACAAAAAGTTGCCCAGGATTTTGCCATGTCGAAGAATTCACTTATCTTAGTGTTGCAAAAATAAACAAGCAAAACTCTGATATGGCATGGCGAAGATACAAATTAAATCTGAGAAACTCACTCCTTTTGGAGGAATATTTTCGGGTCGTGGAGCAATTTGACTCCACATTGTCATCTGTAATCGACTCAAGCCTAGGTATAAGGTTTAGATTGTTCCATTTTTTACACGTTTTCTCGCCATGGCAGAGCTTAAGTAAACTTAGCTCTGCTCATCTGGCTTAACGAAAACCTTCGTTTCCATCAGAAAGACACGCTGAAGAAGTTCTTTGAGAGATTTGAACAGAACGGGCTCACAGTCAATCGTTTCAGAGCTGACTGCGGATCATGTTCCGAGGAAATCGTGGAAGAAATAGAGGAACACTGCAAATCCTTCTATATCCGTGCTAACCGCTGCAGTTCGCTCTACAATGACATCTTTGCTCTCAGAGGTTGGAAAACTGAGGAAATCAATGGCATTGAGTTCGAATTGACCTCTATCCTTGTTGAGAAGTGGAAGGGTAAAGCATACCGACTTGTGATTCAAAGACAGAAACGGATGGATGGTGTGCAGGATCTTTGGGAAGGAGAATACACATACCGTTGTATCCTGACTAACGACTATGAATCTTCCGCAAGAGAGATTCTCGAGTTCTATAACCTTTGTGGAGGAAAGGAACGTATCTATTAAGCTAAAGACACGTGGCAAGGCTTACATCATTAAAAAAAACTAAAAAATACAAGTCTTGCAATGTAGACTTTGCAAAAAACAAAAATACTTGTATCTTTGCAATCGCAAACGTACGCATATGGAGTTGATGGAATCTTTCTTTAGGACACACGCCTATCTCATCGATCACACCAACGCTACGGTACGCCGTAGCCTAATGGATGAAATCGATTGGAGTCATCGGCTTATTGGCATAAAAGGCACCCGTGGCGTAGGAAAGACCACTTTCCTGCTTGAGTATGCTAAGGAAAAATTCGGGAAGGACAATCGCCAGTGCCTTTACGTGAACATGAACAACTTTTATTTTCAAGGCAATGGCATATCTGACTTCGCAGGCGAGTTTGTTCGCAATGGCGGACGGGTATTGTTGCTCGACCAAATATTCAAGCAACCCAATTGGAGCCAAGAGCTTAGAAAATGTTACGACCTTTATCCTGAGTTGAGAATAGTTTTCACTGGGTCCAGTGTAATGCGGTTGAAAACAGACTATCCTGCAATAAAGGACATCTTGGACTTTTATTATCTCAGAGGCTTCTCGTTTCGTGAATACTTGAATCTCACCGCGGGGACAACTTTCCGGCCATATACGCTGGATGAGATATTAAACAACCATGAGCACATAGTCAAGAATGTGTTGCCGATAGTCAACCCTCTGAATTATTTTAGCGATTATCTGCATCACGGCTTCTACCCTTTCTTCCTTGAACAGCGCAACTTCTCGGAAAACTTGTTGAAGACTATGAACATGATGACAGAGGTGGACATACTCATTATCAAGCAGATAGAACTGAAATACTTATCTAAGATAAAAAAGCTGTTCTATCTTCTTGCCATGGAAGGGCCTATAGCACCAAATGTCAGTCAGTTGGCTCAACAAATAAACACGAGCCGAGCGACGGTGATGAACTATATAAAGTATCTCACGGATGCCCGTCTGCTTAACATGATTTACTACCCCGACATGGACTTTCCAAAGAAGCCGGCGAAGGTGATGATGCATAACCCTAACCTCATGTATGCCATTTACCCTATAACGGTGGTTCAGCAAGAGCTGATGGAGACATTTTTTGTTAACACAATGTGGAAAGACCACGTGGTGAACCAAGGCGACAAGCCACAGAGCTACATGATTGACGGAGCGCAAAGGTTTAAGGTGTGTGATGCCAAGTCAACCACGAAGACAAGGTTCAATAAGGGAACGTGGTATGCGAGATACAACATGGAAGTGGGACACGACAACCAGATACCCTTGTGGCTGTTTGGCTTCTTATATTAAGCAAGACACAATAAAACATTAAAAAACAAGATATTATACAACAACATTAATTTCTATTGTAGTAATATGGATAAAAAAAAGAAATTTGTGACGGTCGATGGTAATACCGCCGCTGCTCATGTGAGCTACATGTTCACTGAGGTTGCTGCCATTTACCCTATCACCCCATCCTCTCCAATGGCAGAGCATGTGGATGAATGGGCAGCTAAGGGTCGCAAAAATCTCTTTGGTCAGACTGTTTCCGTCCAGGAGATGGAGTCAGAGGGCGGTGCCGCAGGTGCCGTGCACGGATCTTTGCAAGCTGGTGCCCTCACAAGCACATACACGGCTTCGCAGGGTCTCCTGTTGATGATCCCTAACATGTACAAGATCGCTGGTGAGCTGCTTCCTTGCGTATTCAACGTTTCAGCTCGTACGCTGGCTTCTCACTCATTGTGTATCTTTGGCGACCACCAAGATGTGATGGCATGCCGTCAGACAGGCTTCGCTATGTTCTGCTCAGGCTCTGTACAGGAGGTTATGGATCTCTCTGCCGTGCCTTACCTTTCCACACTTGAGAGCTCGGTGCCATTCATCAACTTCTTTGACGGCTTCCGTACTTCTCATGAGTACCACAAGATTGAGGAGATGGACATGGAGGATATCCGTCCTCTCGTTAACCCTGAGTGGATTAAGAGATTCCGTGACCGCGCCATGAGCCCAGAGCGTCCTGACACGCGTGGTACCGCTGAGAACCCTGAGACATTCTTCACTCATCGTGAGGCTTGCAACAAGTATTATGAAGCCGTGCCTGAGATCGTGGAGAAGCACCTCGCCGAGGTATCAAAGATCACGGGCAGGGAGTATCACCTCTTCAACTATTATGGTGCTCCTGACGCTGAGAATGTCATCGTGCTCATGGGTTCTGCCACAGAGCCAGCTCGTGAGGCTATCGACTACCTCACAAAGCAGGGCAAGAAGGTTGGTATGGTTGCCGTGCACCTCTATCGCCCATTCAGCGTGGAGGCCATCCGCAAGGCTATTCCTGACACCGTGAAGCGCATCGCCGTGCTCGACCGCACAAAGGAGCCTGGAGCTGAGGGAGAACCTCTCTACCTCGACGTGAAGAGCGCCCTCTATGACGATCCACGCAAGCCTTTGATCGTTGGCGGCCGTTACGGTCTTGGATCAAGCGACACCACACCTGCAAAGATCGTGTCTGTGTTCAACAACCTGGAGCTTCCTACTCCTAAGAACCATTTCACTGTTGGCATCGTTGATGACGTTACGTTTACCAGCCTGCCAGAGGTTCCCGAGATTCCAATGGGCGGCGACAGCTTGTTCGAGGCTAAGTTCTATGGCTTGGGCTCAGATGGTACAGTCGGTGCCAACAAGAACTCTGTGCAGATTATCGGTAACAACACCAATAAGTATTGCCAGGCTTACTTCTCTTACGACTCTAAGAAGTCGGGTGGTTTCACATGCTCTCACCTTCGTTTCGGCGACGAGCCTATCCACTCAGCTTATCAGGTTAACACGCCTAACTTCGTGGCTTGCCACGTTCAGGCTTACCTGAACATGTATGACGTGACACGTGGCCTTCGCGATGGCGGTACATTCCTTCTCAATACCATCTTTGATGGCGATGAGCTGTTGAACTTCATTCCTAACAAGGTTAAGCGCTACTTCGCTAAGCACAACATCAAGGTTTATTACATCAACGCCACAAAGATTGGCCAGGAGATTGGCTTGGGCAACCGCACCAACACTATCCTGCAGTCCGCGTTCTTCCGTATCACGGAGGTTATTCCAATCGATCTCGCCGTCGAGCAGATGAAGGCATTCATCGTTAAGTCTTATGGCAAGAAGGGACAGGATGTCGTTGACAAGAACTATGCCGCCGTTGACCGTGGTGGCGAGTACAAGGAACTTGCCGTTGACCCGGCATGGGTTTCACTGCCAGACGATGCCAAGGTTGAGGATGACGCTCCCGCATTTGTAAAGGAGATTGTCCGCCCAATGAACGCTCAGGCTGGTGACCTGTTGAAGGTTTCCGACTTCGTGAAGTTCGGCACCACTGATGGCACATGGCAGTGTGGCACTGCTGCTTACGATAAGCGTGGTGTTGAGGCTTTCGTTCCGGAATGGAATCCAGAGAACTGTATACAGTGTAACAAGTGTGCGTTCTGCTGTCCTCACTCGTGCATCCGTCCGTTCGTCTTGGACGAGAAGGAAGCTGCCGACTTCAACGACGCCACAATCAACATGCTTGCTCCAAAGCAGCTCAAGGGCATGCAATTCCGTATCCAGACTTCCGTGCTCGACTGTCTTGGTTGCGGCAACTGCGTCGATGTATGTCCAGGCAAGAAGGGTGAGAAGGCTCTGAAGATGGTTCCTTTCAATGTCGATGATGAGAACATGAAGAAGGAAGTTGCCAATTGGGAGTATCTCGTTAAGAACGTCAAGTCAAAGCAGTCTTTGGTAGACATCAAGCAGAGTCCTAAGAACTCTCAGTTTGCCCAGCCTCTCTTCGAGTTCTCTGGCGCATGCTCTGGTTGCGGTGAGACTCCTTATGTCAAGCTCATCTCTCAACTCTTCGGTGACCGTGAGATGATCGCCAACGCTACAGGTTGCTCTTCAATCTATTCCGCTTCCGTGCCTTCTACTCCTTACTGCACCAATGACAAGGGTCAGGGTCCTGCATTCAACAACTCACTGTTTGAGGACTTCTGCGAGTTCGGTCTTGGTATGACGCTTGCCAACAAGAAGATGAAGAAGCGCATCACTCTCCTGCTCCAGCAAAAGATGGAGAACGAGCATACTGCCGATGACTTCAAGCAGGCTGCACAGCAATGGATTGATAACCAGAACGACGCTGAAGGCTCTAAGGCTGCGGCCGCAGTGCTGAAGCCTCTTATCGAGCGTGACGCTGCCGCAGGTTGCGAGTGCGCTAAGGAGCTGAAGACTCTCGACCATTACCTCGTAAAGCGCAGTCAGTGGATTATCGGTGGCGATGGTGCTTCTTACGACATCGGCTACGGTGGTCTTGATCACGTGTTGTCTACTGGTGAGGACGTGAACATCCTCGTTCTCGACACTGAGGTTTACTCAAACACTGGTGGCCAGTCATCAAAGTCTACACCTCTCGGTGCTATCGCTCAGTTCGCTGCAAGCGGCAAGAGAGTCACCAAGAAGGACCTTGGCTTGATGGAGACAACTTATGGTTACATCTATGTGGCCCAGGTTGCAATGGGAGCAGACAATGCTCAGACATTGAAGGCCATTCGTGAGGCTGAGGCTTATCCAGGCCCATCACTTGTCATAGCTTATGCTCCATGTATCAACCACGGTATCAAGGGCTCAAAGGCCGACAAGCGTAACATGGGTCGCTCACAGCATGAGGAGGCTCTTGCCGTTGAATGTGGTTACTGGCACCTCTGGCGTTTCAACCCTGAACTCGCCAAGGAAGGCAAGAACCCATTCACTCTCGATTCAAAGGCTCCGCAGTGGGATAAGTTCCAGGATTACCTCATGGGTGAGGTCCGCTTCTCTTCATTGAAGAAGGCCGTGCCAGACCAGGCAGACGATCTCTTCCAAGAGACTGAGAAGAGCGCTAAGCGTCGTTATCAGTCATACGTTCGCAAGGCAGCTGAGGATTGGAGCGAAAGCATCTAATAGATTTATACAAGAGGTTAGTGAAAGCATTTTCCTGACCTTTTAAAACATCAAAGCAGATTGCATAACCTTATACAGGCTTGCAATCTGCTTTTATTATTTTATATTGCCGTGTGCTATTTTTTATAGTAAAAAATATGGCTTCTACTGGATTTGGAGTGATGGTTTACTACTAATGAAGGCAATACGGCCTCTGCCTTGTATTAATCCATGACAGACGCTATTCGTCTACGTAGAATTGTAAAATGTTATTGCCAAAATTTAACACTTGCTGGCAGGTGATTTTAGAGCGGGAAAAGGGTATCCTTCTGCCATTTTACAATGCCGCCAGTCGGTTTTCGGCCCAAAATCTTTGCCTTTACAGCGTGATGGCGTCGCCGTTACACCGTAACGGCGATGCCATTTCACCGTAACGGCGACGCGATTACACCGTAACGGCAACGCGATTACACCGTAACGGCGACGCATAATCAGCGTATCGGCAACGTCTGAAAACCATAAAATTCACAACCTGCTAATAATCAAGTTTTTACTAAAACATCCCATAATCGCGTCATTTCCACGCAAGCGACGGCTTGGTTGAAAAAAATCGATTCTCAGACGACCATTTGTAAAATATTTTGATATGCATTATATGCTTCTTCAGAGAATCTTTGCAAACCACGTGAAATAAACACACATATAAATGTCGTTATGAGTCTGAAGAAAAAAAGCGAGGATGCAGCCCCGCTTTTTTCTATTCGTCTTTATCCCCTGTGTTCAAGATGATTGTGGTCACGCCTATGTTGAACACGGTGCCATTGTCCAAGGCTCGCCTTTCACGCGAATCCATACGCTCTCCATTGACGAACGTGCCATGATTTGAAGGCCCGTCGAGGAGCACGAATTTCAGTTGTCCACGCTTGTTTCGCGACACGTTGATTACGCAATGCAGCAAGTCCATCGTCAAATCGCCCGTTTCTATTGGCATCGTGATGTTGTTACCCTTCATGTATCGGCCTATGGTGTTGTCGCCCATCTGCAATGGCAACACTTGCTTATAGCAATAATCATTCTCTATGACGGTTATGCTTCCGCATCCCTTGTCATTGGCCTTCGCGTCTTCCTCCGGGTTTTCATCATCCTGTCGCGGACGCACCTTTGACGTGCCCAGGCGGATTCCGAATTGCTTGCCACAATAAGGGCAAGTGAAAATCAAGGTTGAAGAAGAATTATACTTGGTCTCATCGAACGTGATGAACTCGTCACATTTTGGGCAACGTACTCTTTTCATGGGAAATGTATTAAGACTAAATATCAGCCTACAAGGTCGTGTTTACAGCTCCACGACCCAAGCTCCGGAAAACTCTTGGTTGGCGCGAAGCTTCTGAAGATAGTTCATGGCTTCTTCGTGAGTAGGGAAAGAACCCATCACGACTTTCACATGGCCGCGCTCATTAACACGCGCATCCTTGAAGCCTCGACGGGTCAACTCCGCCACATAAGCCTCCGCGTTGGTCTTGGAGACTCGACTTGCGACCACGATAGAGAAGCGGGCTTCAGTTTTGGTTTCCGCTTTTAGCGTATTGCTTGAGCTTATAGCTTCATTTTTCTGATTATCAACCTGTTTGGCTACTTGTGAGCAACTTTTTATTGCGTTCTCCACATTTTGCCTTCCCATGGTCATCTCGTGTGGCATGACACGATTGAGCAAACGGAAGTCGATGTTGTTGCCAGCCATTTGCGCGCTGTTGACAAGTGGAGAGGGAATGAGCAAGAACAGTATTGCGGCAATGCACGCTACGGCTACATTGCGCCAAAGGGCTATCACGCGCTGTGTATGCCTCTTGTCGTAGTCGTCAATGTCGTTTACATCCGCGCTGTCCGCGTCAGCCACTTGTCGCTCAGTGTTTACAACGGTCCACGGCTTGGCTGCCATGCCGCGCAGCTCATCCAAGGTCTTCATGCCGAAACTGTCGAGGCCATAAAGCTCTGGGGTGAGTATGCCCGCCTTGCAAGGTGTGAACTCGTAATTGCCCTCCGCATTTACGCGAACCGTGCCTATGCCATTGAATTCATAGTAACCGTCGGTGGAAATGTGCTCTTTCAATTTCTCCACATCTTCATCGACGCGCTTGCAAGCCTCAGGATAACTTATGTCATAAGAATCCACATAAGATTGGGCCAATATGGAATCGTTTACCGTAACCTTGGGATTAAAGCCAATGCTACGGATTGGCGGAAGAAAACTCCCGTCGGCCTCATCCTTTCGAGCGTCAACATAGTGGGCCATAAAGCCGCCAAAACCAGGCACTATGACACAATCGTTGCTCAAAAGTAATATCTCTATATGTCGATTTATCTCTATCACTCTTGCAAAGTTAAGAAAAAGGGCAATATCCTCCAAAAAAACATTGGGCAAAAAAAATAAAAATAAAATATTGGTTTCGCGTGTTGCTCGTTATAAAAAAGTTTGTTATCTTTGTGCCAATCTAAGTATAGAATATATTAATAATGATTTACGAAGAGACGCATATCAAAGGAGTTTGGACAATCACGCCCAAGGTTTTCAATGATGAGCGAGGCTACTTTTTCGAGGTATGGAAGCAGTCTGACTTTGACAGCCACGTGGGTTATCACGTTGATTTTGTCCAAGACAACGAGTCGAAGTCATCCTATGGGGTGCTTCGCGGCCTCCATTATCAAAAAGGCCCATACTCACAGGCCAAGCTTGTGCGCGTCATAAAGGGACGTGTCATTGACGTGGCTGTCGACTTACGTCGTTCCTCCCCCACTTTCGGCCAGCATGTCGCCGTGGAGCTCTCGGAAGACAACAAGCGCCAGCTTTTCATCCCCCGCGGCTTCGCCCATGGCTTTCTCGTCTTGAGCAAGGAAGCCGTGTTCACTTATAAGGTGGACAACCTGTATGCACCACAACATGAGGCAAGCATCAGGTGGAACGACGAGACGGTAGGCATAAAATGGCCGATTGACCCCAAGGACGTGGTGACAAGCGAGAAAGACCTTAAAGGCAAGAGCTTCGCCGAGGCTGATGTGTTTGAATAGTAACAACGCTATGAAGTATTCTGTATTGTTGCTTTTAGCCGCGCTGCTGTTAGGTGTCAGCTCGTGCCGGAAAAGTGGCAACCAATCGCAGGAAGCAAGACAAGAGGACTTCGCCGCGAAAAAAATGCTCCAAGGCATTTGGGTGGATGAGGATGAGCAAGACGTGGCCTTCAAGGCCAAGGGCGACACCATATTCTATCCTGATTCCACGTCGCAACCAGTCTATTTCCAGATAATAGCCGACACACTGGTCTTGCACGGGGCAAACGAGGCAAAATACCCTATCGTGAGACAAACGAGGAATCTCTTCGTGTTCCGCAACCAAAACGGGGATGAGGTGAGATGCGTATTGAGCAATGACCCAGACGATGCATCTTTCTTCTCCTCGAAACGTCCTTTGCCGATAAACCAAAACCAGCTCATCAAGCGAGACACCGTAATAGACTATAACGGAGAGCGTTACCACTGCTACGTTCAAGTGAACCCCACCACGTATAAAGTGATAAGCCCTTCCTACAACGACGACGGAGTGGAGGTAGACAATGTTTATTACGACAACATTATCAACCTAAATGTGTTTCATGGGGCACAACGTCTCTTCGGGGGCGACTTCAAGAAACGGCAGTTTACCAAATGGGTGCCAACGCAATTCCTGCAAGGAAGCATATTGAGCGACCTCACTTTCGACCACTGCGATGAGAATGGAATACACTACACCGCATCGTTCATAAAGCCTGGCGACAGCATGGGCAGCTATCAAGTGGACGTGATGGTCAACTACAAGGGACATTTGAAAATTGAATCAAAATAAGATATCGGCAATATAATTATAAATGCTTATGAGAAAACGTTTACTTTTTGCCGCCTTTATGGGAATGGTGATGATGCCTTGCTTGGCAAGCACGGAGCCGATTTCTTCACCATTGCTGACAGAGGCTTCTTTCGCTTCAACTGTTAATATATACTTTTCCGGCACCACACTGCGTATCACTGGAGGAGCCAACCTCACGCTGTCTGTTTATAGCCTTACTGGCACGAGAGTGATGTGCCAGAAGATTGACGGTGACGACAAGAGCTGGAACCTTAACCTCCAGAGAGGTTGCTATATTGTTAAAGTTGGCAATGTGGTCAGAAAGATTGCTATCGCTTAAATTAGCGTTGGCAATATTGTCGTTGTTGGCCTTTGGCGTATCTTGCGAAAAAAGGAAGTCAAACCCCAACAATGACTTGTCGCTGTCATATTACGACTCCCTGTCCATCCCCGCCTATGGCATTTCAGCTGGCAAGGTGAAACTGGAGTTGCGCAGGATGGTAGGCAACGACGGAGACAGCACCCTAAGCGACTTTTACGCAAGGAAATACTATGACGACCACAAGCCATTGATATGGATAAGCCGCAAAGGTGTGAGTAGCAGCGCCGACAGCCTTTTGGCAAGATTAGCCGAGGTCAAGAAGATAGGCTTCAACCCGAGGCGATTCCGAGTAGCCGAGATAAGCCAAGACCTGAAACGCGCCCGCGAATTGAGGTTTGACGTCGCACACCCAGCGGCAAAAGTTCTTGCCCGATTGGAATACAACCTCACCAAGGCGCTGTTTAGGTTTTCTTCCGGACAACGGTTCGGGTATACCAACCCATCAAACCTTCTGAATCGTCTGGACCCTGTTGACCCTCACGACTCATCGTATAAGGCATATCGTCAGCTTTACGCCCTCGACAGCCCAAGGGCAAACAAGAAATTCTATGAAAATGCCGCGCGGCACGCAAGACAAGGAACGCTAAGCCCTTTCCTTGACGCTTGTGAGCCGCAATCACCTTTATACAAGAAACTGCTCGCCACGCTAAACAGCGATTCCGCTAAGTCGTTTGACCGCGCCTTGCTGCTCGTGAACCTTGAGCGAAGTCGCTGGCGGCTAAAAGACTTTCCGTGGAATCACGACAAATACGTACTCGTGAACTTGCCTACCCTTCACCTCATGGCAAAGGGCAAAGACGGCTCATTGACATTGCGAATAGGTTGCGGAGCTTCCTCGACCAAGACTCCACTGCTGGATGGTTTCATTAACAGGATAGACATCAATCCGCAATGGATCATGCCACGAAGCATCGTCAAGAAAAGCATAATCCACCGACTGGGCAACACGGGCTGGTTTGCCTCAAGGCACTATTTCATACGCGACCGTACCTCAGGGAAGATTGTCAGCCCCGCCGCCGCTTCAGCCGCCGCCCTGCTCAATGGCAGTCAACTGGCCATACAGGAAGGCGGTGAAGGCAACGCGCTGGGCAGGATTATTTTCCGGTTCAACAATGGGTTGTCCATCTACCTTCACGATACCTCGTCGAAAGACATATTCGACAAGTCAAGCCGTGACGTAAGCCATGGCTGCATTCGCGTGGACAAGCCGTTCGAGCTTGTCAAATTCATCCTTGGCGACAATGAAAAGACAATCAAGAAGGTATGGTACTCTATCAACGCGGACGTTTCATGCCTCGGAAAAAACAAGGGAGACCTGTCCATGGAACAGCAGGCCGTGGCTGACACTCTGAGGCGCGACATGCTTATAGGCAAGGCAAAGGTTGAGCCTGCCGTGCCAGTGTATCTTTGGTACTACACGCTGTATCCCGACACCAATGGCGTATTAAGAGGCTATGCCGACATTTACGGTTATGACCAAGTCATCTTCAACTATCTCAAGAATTACTTATAAAGCCCTAAAATAAGGAAGTGGAAGAAAGCGCCGCAGACATTCAATTGGCAACCCTTTTTGGGAATCCCGTCACACGTGAGCGGGCGTTTTCCTGCATGGTTGAGAAATATGCCGAACCATTATACATGAAGATCCGGCATATCGTGATTTCCCATGAGGACGCCGATGACGTGTTGCAGGAAACGCTTGTAAAGGCTTGGGGCAACCTCGATAACTTTGAGGGTAAGTCCAAGTTCTCAACATGGCTCTACCGAATAGCAGTAAACGAAGCCATCGACTTCCTTAGGCGCACGAGGAACACGGTGACCCTAGACTCTCCTGAAGCCAACGGCGTTGCCCATCAGCTTATGGCCGATGAATACTTTGATGGCGACGAGGCTCAAGCACGCCTTCAGCAAGCCATCGCAAGCTTGCCTGACATTCAGCGTGGCGTTTTCACGATGAGATATTACGACGACATGAAGTATTCAGAGATAAGTATAATACTCGGAGCGTCAGAAGGTTCACTAAAGGCCAGCTATCATATCGCGGCAAAGAAAATAAGGCAAATAATTGAGAAAAAATAAGCCACGGCTCATGTTCAAGTCGTGGCTTATATGTGTTTTTTAACAACTAAAATGTTGTCTGATTTATTACACTAAGTACTGCGAGCTGATGCTCTTGTTGTCCACCACTCGGCGAATGGTCTCGGCGAAAAGACGCGCCACGCTGAGCTGCTTAACCTTGGAACAACGCTGCGTGTAAGGAATGGAGTCGGTAAACACGATTTCCTCGAGTGCGGAATTCTGCACACGTTCCGACGCAGGACCACTCATTACGCAGTGAGAAGCGCATGCCCTCACGCTCTTGGCGCCACCCTCCAACATGATGTTGGCGGCTTTGGTAATGGTGCCGGCCGTGTCTACCATGTCGTCGACAATGACAACGTTCTTTCCCTTCACGTCACCGATAATCTGCATGCTCTCCACCACGTTGGCACGCGCGCGAGTCTTGTTGCAAAGCACCAATGGACAACCCAAGTACTTTGCGTAAGTGTTAGCACGCTTTGAGCCGCCTACGTCTGGCGAAGCTATCACGAGGTCTTTAAGGTGAAGGCTCTGGACGTAAGGAAGAAGGATGTTGCTTGCGTAGAGATGATCCACAGGCACATTGAAGAATCCCTGAATCTGGTCAGCGTGAAGATCCATGGTGATGAGCCTGTCAATGCCAGCGGCAGCCAACATGTCAGACACAAGCTTCGCGCCAATGCTCACGCGGGGTTTGTCCTTGCGATCCTGCCTTGCCCAACCGAAATAAGGAATGACGGCGATGATGTGACTTGCTGACGCGCGCTTGGCGGCGTCGATCATCAGAAGGAGCTCCATGAGGTTGTCAGAGTTGGGGAACGTGCTCTGTACAAGGAAAACGTCCTTGCCACGAATGGACTCCTCGTAGGATACCGCGAATTCTCCGTCGGAGAATTTTGTTACTACAAGATTGCCAAGCGGACAACCCAACTCTTGACAAATTTTCTCTGCCAAATAGCGTGTGTTAGTGCCAGAGAACACTAAGAAAGAGTTTTTTTCTTCACTCATTTTTGTGATATTATAATAGAAGTGTGTTGCAAAAGTATGAATTTTCCCGCATATCAGCAATAAAATAGGAAAATAAAAATTATCTTTGCACAAAATATTGATTCATGCATATTAATCTTACAACTTTTGATGGCCTGAAACGCCCCGCCTACATTCTTGAGGAGTCGCGTTTAAGACGAAACCTGCAGTTGATTTCCGGTGTCACCAAATCTGCCAACGTTGAAATCATACTTGCCTTCAAGGCATACGCGTTGTGGAAGACATTTCCCATTTTCAGGGAATATATTTCCGCCACCACAGCCAGCTCTCTCTACGAGGCAAGACTTGGAAAAGAAGAGTTCGGCAGTGCCACACACACGTTTTCACCAGCATATACGGAATATGAGATTGATGAGATTGCCAAATGCTCCAGCCATTTGACATTCAATTCATTAACACAAATGGAACGCTTCGCCGACAAGGCATTGAAGGCTAATGGCGCCTTGAGCCTTGGACTGCGTGTCAACCCTGAATACAGCGAAGTGGGGACAGACATCTACAATCCATGCGCGCCAGGCACAAGGTTCGGGATTTGCTCCGACAAGCTGCCAGCCCAACTGCCCGACTACATAGAGGGGTTCCATTGCCATTGTCATTGCGAAAGCGGGTCCGACGTTTTCGCGCGCACGCTCGGCCATATAGAAGAGCGTTTCTCGCCATGGTTCAGGCAACTGAAATGGATAAACTTTGGTGGTGGACATCTCATGACACGAAAAGACTACGACGTGCGGCTCCTTATCGATACGCTGAATGACTTTCATCGCCGCTACCCTTGGCTGAAGGTTATCCTTGAGCCAGGGAGTGCTTTCGGATGGCAGACGGGGCCTTTGGTCAGTCAAGTGGTAGACATAGTGGAAAACAAGGGCATTAAGACCGCTATCCTCAATGTCAGTTTCACATGCCACATGCCCGACTGCTTGGAGATGCCATATAAGCCAGCCGTAAGGTTCGCGAAAACGCTTGACGACAACGCTGGTGAGCACGTATATAGATTAGGTGGCAATTCATGCCTTAGCGGCGACTTCATGGGATATTGGCAATTTGACCACGACTTGACAATCGGCGAGAATGTCATCTTTGAGGACATGCTTCATTACACCACGGTGAAAAGCAACATGTTTAATGGAATATCTCACCCATCTATAATGTTGGCAAAGGAGGATGGAGAGCTGCGCATGTTGAAAGAATTCACTTTCGAAGACTATAAGAACAGAATGGATTAACAGCCCCACAATAAAAATAGATAGAAAGTTTGAATATTTGTCGTAATAAAGATATCTGAATATGAAACAAGTATTGGTTACTGGCGCCAACAAGGGAATCGGCTACGAGATAGCGCGCCATCTCGGTAAGTCTGGTTGGCAAGTCATCGTTGGAGCCAGGGATGAAGGGCGTGCGGAAGCAGCTGTGGAATCCTTGAAAAAGGATGGTGCGGACATCATGGGCTGGCAATACGTGAACCTTTCCGACAACAAGGAAATAGAAAGTTCCGCCAAGGGCATCGCAAACGCTTACCCCACTCTATCGCTGTTGATAAACAATGCCGGTATACCTGGCGACATGGCTGTGAGAAGTTATGAGCAATCGTTGCAGGATGTCATAGACACCGTGCAGGTAAACTATATTGGCACATTCCTGTTGACCAAGCTTCTTTTGCCTGTTTTGGAAAAGAACCATGGCCGCATCTGCAACATAACGGTCCCGTCTTCGTTCAGCCCATTTTGGCATCCCATGGCTTACGTGGCAAGCAAGGCCGGCCAAAACACGATGGTAAGCACCATGGCTTGGGAGTTTGAGCATTTTAATGTTCCCGTGGAGATATTCGACATACATCCCGGTGCCACTTCAACCGACTTGAATGGGCACTATTCCGGACCAGGCTCCCATATGCCTTCAACAATAGGAGAAAAAGTCGCAGCGATAATCAACGATGGAAAAAGACACAATGGAGAGTTCATAGAGCTCTACCCCATCGTGGATGAAGGCAACTATTAACCCAAGTCCGGGACAAGAAAGAAGCAACACTGGACAGGTTTTCAAATTAATAAAGGCACAGCCACCGATGAGGAGCCGTGCCATTTGTTTATTATCTTGATCGTCTTGCTAAGCCATAAGCAAGACAATGGTTATCAAGATTGGTATTATCAAGCATATTATCACTGACCAAAGGTAATATTACCAAATAGTGAAATGAAGGCCTGTGATAATCTGAACATGGCGTCGCAAAACTTGTTGAACCGTTTTCTTTGCAGTATGACTACGCCAACGCACATCGGTAGCCATAAGGGAGTTAACAGCAATTGATGCAACTTGTAGTCCAATACGCCTGCCCATGCGAGTGATACAAACATGTACCAAACTATAATGTTTACCGCATTATAAGTCAGATGAAAGACTCTGCCTATTACTAACAACACCCTGACAGTATAGTAAAAGGCACAGCTACTAATATCCGGAAAAGTGAAGAAAAAACTTTCTTAGCATTCATTTTTATTATTCTTAGACATTCTTATCTGCCCCCATTTGCTTCAGCACATTCTTATATATATCTACTCTTGGCATCATATCATGCCACAATAAGTATGCCACTACATATTGATAAAAGCAGTTTCTGAATGTGCAGACCGCCTAAAAACAACTTAGGCGGCAAGCCTCTTTGTTATCAGAGACTTACCGCCTAACTCGTTAGTTACGAGGGCTTATCTTGTTATTCCTCTACAGCAGCTTGGGCGGCGGCCAAGCGTGCTATTGGCACACGGAACGGAGAGCAGCTCACGTAGTCAAGACCAACACGGTGACAGAATTTCACCGATGAAGGCTCACCGCCATGCTCACCGCAAATGCCACACTTCAATGTCGGATTAGAAGAGCGGCCTTTCCTTACGCCCATCTCGACAAGTTGACCGACACCGGTCTGGTCAAGCACCTGGAACGGATCCACCTCCAAAATCTTGTTGCCAAGATAAGTCGGGAGGAATCGTGCCACGTCGTCACGACTGTAGCCAAACGTCATCTGCGTCAAGTCGTTGGTGCCAAACGAGAAGTAATCGGCATGCTTGGCAATAAGGTCAGCCGTGAGAGCCGCACGCGGAATCTCAATCATCGTGCCAAGCTTGAATTCTATGCTCATTCCCTTCTCTTGGAAGAGCTCCTTGGCTGCAGTCTTTATAACCTCCTGCTGCGACTCAAGCTCCTTTGCCGTGCCCACGAGAGGCACCATAATCTCTGGCCGTGGATTGAAGCCTTCATTCTTCAAGCGCAAAGCCGCGCCAAGGATGGCCTTTGTCTGCATCGCGGTAATCTCAGGATATGTAATGCCAAGGCGGCAACCTCTAAGACCCAGCATGGGGTTAACCTCGGCAAGTGAAGCCACACGCTTTTGGATGAACTCCAAGCTCGTGCCCATCTCCTGCGCCATCGTCTGCTGACCTTTCAAGTCATGTGGCACGAACTCGTGGAGAGGTGGGTCAAGGAGTCTGATGTTCACAGGCATTCCATCCATGCACTTCAAGATGCCATAGAAGTCGTTTTCCTGCAAAGGAAGAAGCTTGGCAAGGGCAATCTCGCGACCAGCCTTGTCGTTGGCGAGGATCATCTCGCGCATGGCCTTAATCTTGTCGTTGTCGAAGAACATGTGCTCCGTACGGCACAACCCAATGCCGATGGCGCCAAATTTCTTTGCGACCTCAGCATCATGCGGGGTGTCAGCGTTAGTGCGAACCACCATGCGGGTGTACTTATCGCAAAGCTTCATGAGTTCCGCGAAATCGCCTGACACAGTGGCTGGTTTCGTAGTCACCTCACCTTTATACACCTCACCTGTAGAGCCATTGAGCGAAATGTAATCACCCTCATGCAGCACTACGCCGTCAATTTCCACGGTACGCGCCTTGTAGTCTACCGATATCGCGCCAGCTCCTGACACGCAGCACTTACCCATGCCACGCGCCACAACGGCAGCGTGAGATGTCATGCCGCCGCGAGCCGTAAGTATGCCTTCAGCCGCCGACATGCCCGCCAAATCCTCGGGCGAGGTCTCGATACGCACCATGACTACATTGTGGCCTTCGTCGTGCCACTTCGTGGCGTCATCGGCAAAGAACACTATCTGACCGCAAGCGGCGCCAGGAGAAGCAGGCAAGCCCCTTGTCAAGACCTTGGCCTTTGCCAACGCGTCTTTATCGAATACCGGATGCAAAAGTTCATCAAGCTTGTTAGGCTCACAACGCTCAATGGCCGTCTTCTCGTCAATCTCGCCTTCATGGAGCAAATCCATCGCGATCTTCACCATTGCCGTGCCCGTGCGCTTACCGTTACGTGTCTGAAGAAACCACAACTTACCTTCCTGCACGGTGAACTCCATGTCTTGCATGTCGTGGTAATGCTTCTCGAGCTTATCCTGCAAAGCGTTGAGCTGACCATATATCTCTGGCATGGCCTCTTCCATTGAAGGGAATTTTGCCGCGCGAATCTCCTCGGATATGCCTTGCTGCTTCGCCCAGCGCAAAGAGCCGTCTTTTGTGATCTGCTGTGGAGTGCGAATACCGGCAACCACATCCTCACCCTGTGCATTGACAAGATACTCACCGTTGAAGCGATTCTCACCCGTAGCGGCGTCACGACTGAAGCAGACGCCCGTGGCCGAAGAGTTGCCCATGTTGCCAAACACCATCGCCATGACGGTAACGGCAGTGCCCCACTCCTGCGGTATGCCTTCCATCTTACGATACAAGATGGCTCGCTCGTTCATCCAAGAGTCAAATACGGCACAGATGGCGCCCCAAAGCTGATCGACAGGATTCTCCGGGAACACCTCGCCGGTGCGCTCCTTGATAGCCGCCTTGAAGAGGCTTACCAGCTCCTTGAGCTCTTCGACGTTCATCTCGTTGTCGAGCACGATGCCTCTTTTTGCCTTTACGCTATCGATAATGGCCTCAAACGGATCAATATCATCCTTGTTCACAGGCTTCATGCCGAGCACCACGTCACCATACATCTGCACGAAGCGACGATAACTGTCGTAAGCGAAACGCTCATTACCCGTTTTCTTTGCCAGGCCAACCACGACCTTGTCGTTCAATCCGAGATTGAGAATGGTATCCATCATGCCAGGCATTGACGCGCGAGCACCAGAGCGCACGCTGACGAGCAATGGGTTCTCAGCGTCACCAAAACGAAGGCCCATCAAGCCTTCAATATGGCTGATACTCTTCTCCACGTCGTTTTTCAGAAGAGACACCACATCCGCTTTTCCTTTCTCAAAATACTCGTTACAAACGTCTGTCGTTATAGTGAAACCAGGAGGCACGGGCACGCCTATGAGATTCATCTCCGCGAGGTTGGCGCCTTTGCCACCAAGTAAATTACGCATGTCGGCACGACCCTCCGCCTTGCCGTTACCAAAGGTATATACCCTTTTTTCGTTCATATAGTTATAATGTTTATTGTAAATCCACGTTAGTATGTAGCCATTTTGTAATGCTCACATTGCAAAGGTAACAAATATGTTTCAGCATCACAAATGAAACCATGAAAAATTCATGTCTGTAAACACATTTTTTCATGTTAGCGCAAACAAAAAGTTAAAAGTTTTGCCAATGACACACTTTTCAAGTAATTTTGCATAAGAAACAAATACGTTATGAGCAAAAACCGCAAACCCAACATCATTCTTGAGGGAGTTACAATCGAGGCCATTGCCGCAGAGGGCAAGTGCCTTTTCCATCACGACAACTATGTGGTCTTCGTACCTTTTTGCGTACCTGGAGACGTGGCCGACGTTGAGATATACAGAAAGAAGCACAGCTACGCCGAAGGTCGCATATTGCGATTCATCAAGAAGAGCGAAGTGCGTGCCGAGCCATTTTGCCAACATTTCGGCATATGTGGCGGCTGCAAATGGCAAAACCTGCCTTACGAGGAGCAATTAAAGGCAAAACAGACGCAGGTCACCGACCAGCTGACACGCATAGGCAAGGTTGAGCTGCCCGAGATTAGCCCGATACTCGCTTCGGTCAAGACGAAAGAATATCGCAACAAGTTGGAGTTTGGCTGTTGCGATCGCCGATGGTTTACCAAAGAGGAGCTTAACGACGATAGCCTCAACCTGGCAGAGGGCAACCACTCCGCCATAGGTTTCCATATCACGGGCGCTTTCGACAAGATTTATCCCATAAGCAAATGCTGGCTCATGGACGACTTGCACAATAAGATCCGCAACGAGATAGAGCGTTACGCCAAGGAGATAGGCATGACATTCTATGATGTCAGGGCACAGAAGGGCTTGCTTCGAAACCTCATGTTCCGCAACTCCAACACTGGCGAATGGATGTTGCTCATACAGTTCCATTACGACAATCCTAACGACGACGAGCTCGCCAAACAACTCATGCGGCACATCGCCGATGAGTTTCCCCAAATATCCTCTTTTATATACGTTGACAATCAAAAGGGAAACGACACCATTGGCGATCAAGAACTGATAACCTTCAAGGGCACCGACTTCATCTATGAGATGATGGGCGACTTGAAGTTCAAGGTTGGCCCCAAGAGTTTTTACCAGACCAACACGGAGCAGGCTCACCGCCTTTACGATGTGGCGAAAAGCTTTGCGTTCAAAGACTTACCAAGCGACGCAAAACCTCTTATTTACGACTTGTACACAGGCACGGGCACCATTGCCAACTACGTTGCGCGCCAGGCGAGCGAAGTGATCGGCATCGAGTATGTGCCGGAGGCCATCGAGGACGCCAAGGTCAACAGCGAGATCAACAACATCAGCAACACTAAGTTCTTCGCGGGCGACATGCGCAAGATTCTCACCGACTCGTTCATCGATGAGCATGGACGTCCCGACATCATCATCACCGACCCACCACGCGCCGGCATGCACCCGGATGTGGTCAATGTCATCCTGAACGCACACCCCAAGCGCATTGTTTACGTCAGTTGCAACCCGGCCACGCAAGCAAGAGACCTCCAGCTGATGGACTCCAAATACAAGGTAGCGGCCGTACAGCCTGTCGACATGTTCCCTCACACGCCGCACGTGGAGAATGTAGTCCTGCTTGAACTGCGATAGGTTTCCAAAGCTGACAAGCAAATCATCTCATCACAATGGCTTATTATTTCATATTCTCCAAGACCGACTTGCTGCTTAAACGCCAAGCCGACGGTACCCACACCATACCTTGTTCCGACGACGTGCCAGTGAAGACCCATCCATGGACTCACGTCATGAGTGTCAGCCCAATGGAGGACGGCACCGAGGTCTACACGTTCAAGGTCGAGAACCCTATGCAGATAGAAGTGCTGTCGGAAAGCCTTAAACGCGACGGCTACGATTTCATTGGTCTTCGCGAGTCGTTCTACCATCTTCCGACAGAGCTGTACTTGAAGGCTGGCAAATGCCAAGAACTGCTCTACTGGGATTTCAACACTCAATATTGCGGCGTGTGTGGATCTCCCATGAAGATGCACACCATCATTTCGAAACGATGCACGCAATGCGGCAAGGAGGTGTGGCCACAGCTCGCCACGGCCATCATCGTGCTCATACACAGGGGCGACGAGGTGCTCCTTGTTCACGCCAAGAACTTCAAGGGCGATTTCTTCGGACTCGTGGCTGGCTTCGTTGAGACAGGCGAGACCTTGGAAGAGGCCGTGAGACGTGAGGTCATGGAAGAGACGCATCTCACCATCAAGAACCTCACCTACTTCGGGTCGCAACCCTGGCCTTACCCTTGCGGACTGATGGTGGGCTTCATGGCCGAATATGAGTCTGGCGACATACACCTCCAACGCTCCGAGCTGTCGCGCGGGGCATGGTTCCGCTACGACAAGTTGCCACAGATACCGCAAAAGCTCAGCATAGCACGCCGAATAATAGACAAATGGTTGGAGCAATATGGCATCGTAAGCCAGCAACCATAGCCATTCCTTACGGGATACACATATTATTATAAATATAGGCAATTGGTAAAACTTTTAATAAAATTCACTGTTCGGGGCTCTTTTGACAATTAAAAACTGTATCTTTGCAAAGATATTAAGTTTTACGACTTATCTGAAAACATAAAAAACAACTATTAAGCATGGACTGGTTAATAAATCTATTTACCACTCAAGACTCCATTGCCCATATTGTCTTGCTTTACGGCATCGTTATTGCCATAGGCATAATGTTGGGCAAGTTGAAGATTGGGGGCATATCCCTTGGAGTCACATTCGTCTTGTTTTGTGGCATCGTGGCTGGCCATTTCAGTTTTACCGGCCCCACCCCGATTCTCAACTTCCTGCAAGACTTCGGCCTTATCCTGTTCGTCTTCTGCATTGGCCTGCAAGTGGGCCCTGGATTCTTCGAGAGTTTCAAGAAAGGCGGCGTGGCACTCAACGGAATGTCGGTGTTGATGATTTTCCTCAACATCATAGTGATGTTCGCGTGCTACTATCTGTTCTTTGACACGTCAAACAAGACCAACCTGCCTATGATGATAGGCGTGCTCTATGGCGCCGTCACCAACACCCCTGGCCTTGGTGCCGCCAATGAGGCCTTGACATCCGTCTTCACCAACGGCCAAATACCGCAGATTGCCAACGGGTATGCCTGCGCATACCCTCTCGGCGTGCTCGGCATCATCGGCGCGACAATCCTCATAAGGTTCATCACGAAGACCAACCTCAAGACTGAGGAAGAGGAATTGGAAGCTGAAGAGGCCGCCAACCCACACGCCAAGCCTTTAGCCATAACGCTTGAGGTGAGCAACGTTTACCTCGCGGGTCGCACATTGTCGCAAATCAGCGAGTTTCTCGGACGCGACATAGTATGCACTCGCATCTTGCACCAAGGCGAGATGACACTGCCAAACAAGAACACGAAGTTTGAAGTTGGCGACAAATTGCACATCGTGTGCGCCGAGGCTGACGCCGAGGCCATCAAGGCGTTCATTGGCCCAGAGACCGACTTCGAGTGGGAGAACGCCAAGACAGAGAACCAACCGATGATTTCGAAGCGCGTAATCGTCACCAACCCGAAGATGAATGGCAAGACCCTCGGCAAGATGCACTTTTCTTCTGTCTACGGTGTCAACATCACGCGCATCACACGTCAGGGCATGGATCTCTTCGCCTCACGTAACCACCACTTCCACATTGGCGACCGCGTCATGGTCGTTGGCCGTGAAGAGAACGTCAACCGCGTGGCAGAGCTCATGGGCAACTCGGCTCGCAGCCTCAACGTGCCCAATATCGCCACCATATTCATCGGAATAGTCATCGGTATCCTTTTCGGAAGCATACCAATCGCGGTGCCTGGCGTGCCAGTGCCGTTGAAGCTCGGACTTGCCGGCGGACCTCTCATCATCGCCATTCTCATTGGCCGCTTCGGCTACCGCATCAAGCTCGTCACCTACACCACGACATCTGCCAACATGATGCTCCGCGAGATGGGGCTCGCGCTCTTTCTGGCAAGCGTGGGCATCAAGGCAGGAGCAGGATTCGTGCACACCGTGGTGCAAGGCGACGGCCTGCTCTATGTGCTCACCGGATTCTTCATCACCATTATTCCTATCCTCATCGTAGGTCCTTTCGCAAGGTGGAAGTTCAAGTTCAACTATTTCACCCTAATGGGCATGATTGCCGGTACGTACACCGACCCACCAGCGCTCGCTTACGCAAACTCAAGCTGCTCAAAGGAAGCCCCGGCCATAGGCTATTCCACTGTTTACCCACTGTCGATGTTCCTTCGCATCTTCACGGCGCAGATATGCGTACTGTTCTTCTGTGGGTAACGGCAGGCAAGACATGAGCCACATTAACAACTGACAGGACACTTATAAAACATATATTAGGACGCTCTCTCCCGTAAAACGAGGAGGGAGCGTTTTTTGTGAGCGCCAACAATAAAGAGAGAGGTGAATAAACGAAAAGGGAAACCGCATAAAACAATAAAAAAGATACCATAATAATTTGCCGTTTGAAAAAGTTGGCCTATCTTTGCAATAAGGTCTAAAACTAATTGTAATCTATTATTATATGTCTAACGAAATTGAAGTGAAAGAACTGAGCGATGTCGTCGTGCGCTTCTCGGGCGACTCTGGCGATGGCATGCAGCTTGCAGGAAATATTTTCTCAACTGTCTCCGCCACGGTAGGCAACGGAATATCCACATTCCCCGACTACCCAGCCGACATCCGCGCCCCGCAAGGCTCACTGACAGGCGTGAGCGGCTTCCAAGTGCACATTGGCGAGGGAAAGGTTTTCACCCCTGGCGACAAGTGCGACGTGCTCGTGGCCATGAACGCCGCGGCGCTGAAGACTCAATACAAATATGCCAAGCCAACGGCCACTATCATAATAGACACCGACTCTTTCGGACCCAACGACCTTAACAAGGCGCAATTCGAGACCGATGACTACCTTGAGGAGATGGGCATAGACAACGACCGCGTGGTGGCATGCCCAATCACTAAGATGGTCAAGGCGTGTCTCAAGGACGAGAACATGGACAACAAGAGCGTGCTGAAATGCCGCAACATGTTCGCCTTGGGCCTCGTGTGCTGGCTCTTCAACCGCGACCTCGAACTGGTCAACAACTTCCTGCGTGAGAAGTTCGCCAAGAAGCCGGCTGTGGCCGAGGCTAACATCATGGTGGTGAAGGCCGGGCACGATTACGGCGCCAACACCCACGCCTCGACACCTTTCACCACTTACCGCATAGAGACCAAGCAGAAAGACCCCGGACGCTACATGGACATCACCGGCAACAAGGCCACGGCCTACGGTCTCATCGCCGCCGCCGAGAAGGCCGGGCTCAAGCTCTACCTTGGCTCCTACCCCATCACGCCAGCCACCGACATCCTGCACGAGCTGTCGAAACACAAGAGCCTCGGCGTGATAACCGTCCAGGCAGAAGACGAGATTTCAGCTTGCTCGTCGGCCATTGGCGCGGCTTTCGCCGGAGCGTTGGCCTGCACGTCGACATCCGGCCCTGGCATTTGCCTGAAGAGCGAGGCCATCAACCTTGCCGTCATCGACGAGCTGCCACTGGTCATCGTGGACGTGCAGCGTGGCGGACCGTCCACCGGACTGCCAACCAAGAGCGAGCAGACCGACTTGCTGCAAGTGCTGTATGGCAGAAACGGCGAGAGCCCGATGCCCGTAATAGCGGCCACAAGCCCTACCGACTGCTTCGACGCAGCTTTCATGGCGGCAAAGATAGCGCTGGAGCATCTCACGCCTGTCGTCTTGCTCACCGACGCCTTCATAGCCAATGGCTCGTCGGCATGGAAGTTGCCCGACATAAACAAGCTGCCGGAGATTCACCCCCACTATGCCCCTGCCGACCAGAAATACAAATACACGCCGTATCTGCGCGACCCTCAAAGCAAGGCTCGCTACTGGGCCATCCCGGGACAAGAGGGCTACGAGCACATTCTCGGCGGACTGGAGAAGGACGGCAAGACAGGCTCCATCTCCACTGAGCCAAACAACCATAACGTGATGGACCACCTGCGTTCGGAGAAAGTGTCGCTCATCCCCGTACCAGACCTTGAGGTCGAGGGCGACAATGACGATGCCGACCTGCTCATCGTCGGCTTCGGCTCCACCTACGGCCATCTGCACGCCGCCATGAGCGAGATGCGCAAGAACGGCTACAAGGTTGCCCTGGCACAGCTGAAGTATGTCAACCCACTGCCAAAGAACACGGCGGAAGTGCTGCTAAAATACCAAAAGGTTGTAGTGGCCGAGCAAAACCTCGGACAGCTCGCGGCCTTGTTGCGCATACGCGTCAACGGTTTCGTGCCTTACCAATACAACGAGGTCAAGGGACAACCTTTCAACGTCAGCGAACTCGTGAGGCATTTCGAGCAACTGATAAACCATGAGCAGAACGCCTGTGGCGATTATTTCAACACCCGTGTCCTCTAACCATGTTTTCCAAACATCTTATTTTAACATCATCTAAAATGGAATATTCAGCAAGCGATTATAAGAAAGGCCAACCCCGTTGGTGCCCGGGGTGTGGCGACCACAGTTTCCTGGCAAGCATGCAAAAGGCCATGGCGGAGATTGGCGTGCCTCCTTATGAGACGGCAGTGATAAGCGGCATTGGCTGCTCAAGCCGTCTGCCTTATTATGTCAGCACCTACGCCATGCAAACCATCCATGGACGCGCCGCGGCAGTGGCTACGGGAGCGAAGGTGGTCAACCCCAAGCTCGCCATTTGGCAAATAAGCGGCGACGGCGACGGACTCGCCATAGGCGGAAACCACTTCATCCACGCCATGAGGCGAAACATCGACCTCAACATGATTCTGCTCAACAACCGCATCTACGGTCTCACAAAAGGACAATACTCGCCCACGTCTCCAAGAGGCTTCGTCTCCAAGTCGTCGCCTTATGGCACGGTGGAAGATCCATTCCGCCCCGCGGAGCTGTGCTTTGGCGCGAGAGGCCGCTTCTTCGCGCGCTCGGTGGCGTCGGACAGCGCCGAGACCGTGAAAATACTCAAGGCGGCCTACAACCACAAGGGCGCGGCGGTGTGCGAAATCCTGCAAAACTGCATGATATTCAACAACGGAGCCTACGACCCCATCTACACTCGCGACGGACGCAAGAAGAACGCCATATACCTTGAAGACGGCAAACCGCTCGTCTTCGGCGAGAACAACGAATACGGACTCGTGCAAGAGGGCTTCGGACTGAAAGTGGTGGAGATAGGAAAAGACGGTTACACCATCGACAACATCCTGGTCCACGACAGCCACAACCCCGACAACACATTGCAGCTCAAGCTCGCCATGATGGACAACGAACACGGTTTTCCTGTAGCTTTCGGCGTGTTCAGGGACGTTGAGGCACCCACCTACGACCAAGCGGTAAACGACCAGATAGAAGAGGTCAAGGAAAAGAAGAAATACCACAACTTCACTGAACTGCTCGAGACCAACGACATCTGGGAAGTGAAATGACAATCTGAGCGCGACACGGAATGGCCTGCCATTGCGTGTAAAAATCAATGGCACGACTTTAACTCATGAAAGCGTGCTGACTTAGAGAACACGGAAGAAGCTTTTGGCATCTTCCGTGTTTTTTATGGGTCTCAGTGATTTGGAATGATGACGTAACGCTTCGCAGGGGCCGGTATGGATGGTTACAAAGCACACGATGCGCACCAGTTTTAATAGGTAATAATATTTTACAAAAGGTCATCTGAGAATCGATTTTTTTCAACCGAGCTGTCTCTTCGTTCTAAATGACACGATTATGGACGATTTTGATAACAGCTTGATTATTAGAATCTTGCGATTTTTATGGTTTTCTGGCGTTGCCGATAGGCTGATTTCGCGTCGCCGTTACGGTGTAATCGCGTCGCCGTTACGGTGCAATCGCATCGCCGTTACGGTGCAATCGCGTCTCCATTACACCGTAACGGCAACGCCATCACACCGTAATGGCAAAGTTTTTTGGCCGAAACCCGTCCGCCGATGCTGCAAAGGGGCACCTCGAAGTCTTTTTTCCGCTCTAAAAGAGCCTGCCAGCAAGTGTTAAATTTTGGCAATAATATTTTACATTTCAACGTGTGCGCATGGTGCCTGCCGTTTATGCCAAATGGCAAAGCCAACGCATGAATGACGCCTTTATGCAAGCCTGGCTTCATAAAAAACAATTTCACTTATTATGACGCTTGCCATAACAGTGGCAAGAACATGCCTTGTTGCACAGTTTTTTCATAAATGATACTTTTTTCTGTCTTTTTGTTAGGTTATTAGGATAAAAAGCGATAACTTTGTACGTGTGTATATATAATTGTAAAACTATCATACCAAAAGGAAGGCAATTTATGAAAGCAACAGAAGTAGTAGCCAAGCTGCAACAGCAGTTTCCACACCAGCCGGAATACATCCAGGCTGTGAGTCAGGTGCTCGGCACCATCGAAGAAGAATATAATAAGCATCCTGAGTTTGAGAAGGCCAATCTCATAGAGCGTCTTTGCATTCCAGACCGCATCATCCAGTTCCGCGTCAACTGGATTGACGACAAGGGCAACGTGAGGACCAACATGGGCTACCGTGTGCAGCACAACAACGCCATCGGCCCCTACAAGGGCGGAATACGCTTCCACTCATCAGTGAACGTGAGCATATTGAAGTTCCTCGCCTTCGAGCAGGTCTTCAAGAACTCGCTCACCACCCTACCCATGGGCGGCGCCAAGGGCGGTTCCGACTTCTCACCACGTGGCAAGTCGAACGGCGAGGTGATGCGTTTCTGCCAGGCATTCATGCGTGAGCTGTGGAACTACATCGGTCCTGACACCGACGTTCCCGCTGGCGACATTGGCGTGGGCGGTCGCGAAGTAGGCTACATGTTTGGCCAGTACAAAGCCCTCACCCACCAGTTTGTCGGCATCCTCACCGGCAAGGGACAAGAGTTTGGCGGCTCACTCATCCGCCCAGAGGCAACAGGCTACGGCAACGTCTACTTCCTTGAGAACATGCTCAAGACCCGCGGCATAAACCTCGCCGGCAAGACGGTGCTCGTGTCGGGCGCTGGCAACGTGGCACAATACACCATCGAGAAACTCATCCAGCTTGGCGCGAAGCCACTGACATGCTCCGACTCCGACGGTTTCGTTTACGACCCCGACGGCATAGACGCTGACAAGCTCGCCTACATCATGGAGCTGAAGAACATTGAGAGAGGCCGCATCAAGGAGTATGCCGAGGAATATCCAAACGCGCAATACTTCCCAGGCCAACGTCCTTGGGGCATCAAGGCAGACATCGCCACACCTTGCGCCACACAGAACGAGATCAACGGCGAGGACGCACAGAAGCTCATCGACAACGGTGTGATAGCCGTGAGCGAGGGAGCCAACATGCCATCCACACCAGAGGCCGTGAAGATTTTCCAAGACAACAAGATTCTCTACTGCCCTGGAAAGGCAAGCAACGCCGGCGGCGTGGCAGTGTCGGGCCTGGAGATGAGCCAAAACTCAGAGAGGCTGCATTGGACTCGCGAGGAGGTTGACAACTATCTCCACCGCATCATGAACGACATCCATGAGAACTGCGTGAAATATGGCACCCAGACAGACGGCTACATCAACTACGTCAAGGGAGCCAACGTAGCCGGATTCCTCAAGGTTGCCAAGGCCATGATGGCACAAGGCGTAGGAATGTAATTCATAACCGCTATCAATAAATAGAGGGTGTGTCAACGTTTTGACACACCCTCTATTGCGTTTTATGCCATATCACGCCAATATCACATATTGGTCTCGTTAGTCCATTGGCTTTATCATGCTTTCAATGTAATCCTTATATTGCTCTATTCCATATTTAGCATAGAGTTCCTCGTCAGTCCACTCGTGCGTTAAGTCTAGCATTGGCACAAAATGGTAAACACCAGCTAATGCGTCTTGCGTAATTTTCATTGAAGACACAAGAAGACGGAAGAAACGAGTCTTGAGATATGCCACAAAATTGTTAGCCTCTTGCTGTGTATTGAATTTAGCATACACATAGGTTTGTGAACATACAGATTTGCCTTCGACAACGATAGGCTGTCCAAGAACGATCTTGTCATTTCCCGAACCTCCAGCTTTAGGGATATATACTTTTATAGAGTCAATATCCTCGCTATTTTTTCTAATATCACCCTCTTTTACATATCCAACCTTGCGAACATTGTTCTCCAAATAATAAAGTTCCACATTGTATTCTTCCGTCTGAACATCACTGACATCAAATGGATTCTTTTTACTTGTCTTTGGATTCGTAGGAATGCCAAACGGAGTATCGCCAGAGATAATTTCCTCAACAAATGCAGGAGAACCTTCTTGGTTTTCTCTTAGAACTTGCTCCACAACCATTTGAACAATCCTTGCAAGACGAGGCTCTCTAATCATCACATCAAGTGAACTGAGGTCCAAATCTGTAGATTCACAGTCCCCATCCTTTTGCAATGAATATTCACAAGTATCCTCATAAGCCTTATCTCTAACGAAACAACAGATACCACCTTTTACTTCTACCTCAGGAAACAATTCACGAGGATTATGGTATGCTGTCATTCGTACTATTTGTTTAGACGCTAACATTTCTCGACGGAAATCCCCAAGCAAATGTTCACGTCCACCCGTAAACCATTTAGATGGAATAACCATATCAGAAACACAAGCCGCGTCGTTCGCCACATCACAGAAATCTTGGAAGATTGGTGCATCATTAGTTCCTCCCGAACCTCCTTCATCCTGATAAGGTGGATTCCCTACCGCTATATCAATACACATCTTTTTAACCTTTCGTATATATGCCTCGGCATTCTTGCCTATGAGGTCGTATGAGTTAAACTTATTTTCAATATTCTCGATTGGCATTCCCAATGCCTCGTAAACCTTGCGAGTAAACTCGTAAGCTACAGACGACGTTGGTATAGAATACACCTTGTCCTTATAGGATTCACCAAAGACTTGAAGGATGGCATATGCAAACTCGCCTTCCTTGGAAGCTATATCCATGAACTTTGTCGTTGGCGTAACACGTTTTCGTGGTATGTCATTCAGCATCCTGCGAGCCAAGAACTGAGGCGTTACAATCTCAGAAGTTGACCAACGCCCGAACTTACGCATGGCATTTTCCACTCGCTCCATTGCAGTGAGGGTTTCATCATGAGCCAACGAATTGATATTTTGTATCTTATAATCAAGCTGATGAAGCACGTTGGGATTCAAATGCTTGAACAGCAGTCTGAGCATTTTAGTTTCCAACCCTAAATTAGCAATGATTCGCTTGTTCTCCTTTCCTCGGTTAGAAACATGGACGATGTCTTCCAATGAAATAACCGTATCCTTAGTAAGAAACGCAAACAAGAGTATACGCGAGCAAAGTGTCGCATAACGCTTATCAAACAAGTTGTCTTCCTTGTCCTGCATAACCTCCGATGTTGTTCTATCAGACTTTTCAGATGTATCAGCACCTGGCTCTGAATCAGGATAGTCCAAATCAACAGCCTCATCATCTTCGACAGGTTTCATTTTCAACCCACCGCGCGAGCCAATTGGTTGCTGACGCATAATCAACTTGTTAATTTCCTCAACATCGCTCAATCCATGATCCACTGGGATTTCCGTCGCTTCATCCAGAACGCTACGCTCTCTTGAGTATTCCCTTACGGCATCAAGGATATTGTTAGGTGTCACTTCCTGTAAATGATTCTTATTCATCCAGGCAATCGGCGACACTTGAAGTTCACGTGCCATCCGATTCTGAAGATTAGAATTGCCATTGGCATCTGCATTAATGTCATAGATATGAGAACGCAGCTCCTGAAGGATAAACATACGATTCGGATCAAAGTCAACAAGCAACGTCTGGGGTTTCATGTTGTACTTGATAACATTACCATCACTATCCTTGTATGTTTTAATATAAGGATTCTGTAAACGAAAGACCGCTTGGTCATATTCCTGTGGCGAAGCCGTATCTTTCAGATAAAGCATCGTATCCCATTCCGGCACGGTGGAACCAGTCAACATACGGTTGACGGTCAAGGTCATCGTCTTTTGATCCCTGCTCTCGCACTCTGTTATATATCTGGTAACTTTTTCTATCTTATTGAATCGTCTTTCGTTCTCAACTCCCGCAATATTGATAACTTCATATTGCGAGAGATTACGGAACTCGGAAGCGTGTTCCTTCAACATGATCTCCATGGCATCACAAGACGCACGGTAAGGTAGCACACAGACAATGTGACGACATAACTCGCCTTGTCTAATACGCTCATTGTCAAGGAAGGACAGAATATTAGCATCTTCTCCACTTCCGTCTATCGCATGCAGGAAGTCGAGGATTTCAGTCCCATGCACAAATTGCCGATGAAATCCATCGGAACTTTTCTTGATAGACTTCGGCATGAAAAGTTCTCCAAACGCCACCGTCACCCCACTCTTTCGCAACTCGGCAAGCTTATGCAAAGCTGATTCATTTAGATTGAAAGCAAAACGAACCATCTGAGGGAAACCATAATATGGATTTTCCCACTCTTCTTTGGTATCAAGATTCGCCTTGTCCCAATCTTCACTTGCCTTTGCAATATCTGTAAACTGACAATTACAGATAATATCTTCATCAGAGAACTCATCACCCATCAAAATACGATAAGGAGTTCCCGACAAATGAAGTTGCACCTTCGCATGCAATTGCTTAACCTGCTCTTCAACCGCATCTATAGAATCATCATCATACTTCGACTCTTGCCTCGGCTTGGAAGCGACAGATGGCAGAACCTTACCATAATGTTCCGCCCTTGCACCGAAATGTGTCTCATCTACGATAAGCAAGTCTATCCGTTTTGCGAACAAATCCTTGTGTCGTTCTTTGATTTCTTCACTGCAAAGGTCTTGCAAAGTAAGACAAACTACCAACTTTTTACCAGCGGTTCGAGCCTTGCTCACAAGCAAGTGGTCTCGTGACAGGTTATCGCTATCAACAAACTCGTAGCCTTCGAAGTTTTTGATACTTTCGACCGTCTTTTTCCATTCTGTCTTTACATCAGCCTTGGCAGAAACTACAACGACAAGTTGGGCATCAATCTCCTTAGCACAACTCATGGCTGTAAAGGATTTGCCAAATCGCATGACAGCATACATCAACAAATGCGTGCGCTTGCGCTTAATAGCTGCCATGAAATTGCGCACCACTTCTTTCTGGTTAGGTCTAAGGGGCAAGGTTTCCTTTCCTCTTTCGTAATGGAAGTCTACCGGCACGCGACCATCTTCCATAGAATAGAGTTTATAACGACCGTCTTTGTCTGTGGCACTTTGACGGATGTCCTTTACTGCCTCCTCTACGTCACAAACTGTCGCATTCTCAAAAAACTCATTCGAATAATATGGGAGATTAGGAATAGTGGTACGCTCCAAACGTTTTCTTCCTTTCTCATTAATGATATAACGATGTACGGAGAGGTCCCTGAAATAATCCTTACCCGCGATGGCTGGTTCGTCATATTTCTTTTGCAAGTCAGCAAAGTAACGCCTCCACTCATCGAGACGTGTTTCAACTGGACGATAAGTGTCACCTACCTTTAGATAGTTAGGCACAGTACCTGTCTCAAAGGCATAGATGTGAGGTTCCGTACGCCCTATGATAAGTCGGTCTATAAGACTATTATCTGTCACTTTTGTTTTTGTCTTTACTTAATGAATCGAACAAGATAGGTTTTCCTTTTTTCCAATCCATAATCTTAGCATAAATGCCATTATGCTTATGAATAAGCTTTTTCTCGCATCCTTCACAAGGTTTCTCCTTGCGCTTGACATTACCAAACAAATCGGTAGTTTCCTCGACTATCGTCTTGCACGAACGAGGAAGAACATTTTTAAGCCCATCCATTTGCCATAGATTCCAGGAGATGATATAAGCTATCTCCTCCACAAAATCCATAGGCGGTTCCTCGTTCCATACTGCCTCAAAATAATCAAAGAGCGTGAAAAGAAGGTTTTGGCGAGCAATAAGCAGGTTATCGCCTTGCCACTCATAACCATAAGAACATTGGTAAGCAATTTTGACCCATTCCATCCACTCTTCTTTCGTATGGGTGTTTTCCGTCACCAATCTCAGTTTTCTGTCAAGAAATCCAACACGCATATTGACATCATCAAATCTACGTCCAGAAACCGTATCATATCGGCTAACGACAAAAGGACCTTCTCCACAGGTTATCTCCATAACAGTCTTTTTGACGTAAGCATCCCAACTGATGCCATCACCCTCTCGACAAACAGGATACTCCACAGGTTGCCACTCTTTGTCCATGTTGCTTTTGGTATTGAACACATCATTACGTCCAAAAAGACGAGCATCCACATCATCAAGCATCCTGTTGCATAACCAAGAGGGAGTAAACACTTCTGCCATCTTACGCTTGCGCTCTTTCTTCTTCTCTTTATCTTTGGCGATACGCGGCATGATTACATCATTATGTTCACCCGTTATCGCCTTTATGGTGATATTATCAAAGAAGGTATAGCCTACACCTCGGTCAGAATAGTCATCTGTGGCCCAAAAGATATTCTTTCCAGTGGTACGGTCACACAACAAAGTCTGAAGCAAATTATGCCCCAAAGCCAAGATGTCATTTTCGTTTATGTCTATATCGTACTTCATTTATCTTACCACGCCTACCACGTCCTTCATTTCTTTAGTATACAAAAGTACGACTTTTTCTGTCTTTCCTATGTTACATTACCATTTCTTAACGCAAATAATAATTCACGCCATGCAGGATGCGTTAGAGGCTCGCGTTTTTCATATAATCGGCGCAAGCCTCAGCGCACCTCTCGCCATCGACACCGGCCGAGACAATGCCACCGGCAAAGCCCGCGCCCTCGCCACAAGGGAATAGGCCTGCGACGCGGACATGCTGCAACGTCAGCTTGTCGCGAAGGATGCGAACGGGCGACGACGTGCGAGTCTCCACTGCAATGAGCACCGCCTCGTTGGTCAAGAAGCCGTGGGCCCGCTTGCCGAAAGCCTTGAAGCCATCTTGAAGACGTTTGGATATGAACGACGGGAGCCAGAAATAAAGCGGACTGCTTATCAGGCCTGGCGCATAACTGCTCTTGGGCAAGTCGTAGCTCAGGCGATTGTTGACAAAATCGGCCATGCGCTGCGCGGGAGCCGTTTGCCGCATGTTGCCTTGTTGCCAACACGACTTCTCCAATCTCTCTTGGAAATCCATCACGCCAAGCACGCCTGGCTGGAGGTCATTGTTTTTCAATGAAGGGTCATTTTCCACATCTTCCGGCCTGACTTCCACCACCATGCCACTGTTTGACCACTGCGTGCCACGATTGCTTGGCGACATGCCGTTGACGACTATCTGCTCAGGCCCCGTGGCAGCCGGAATGACGAAACCTCCAGGACACATACAGAAAGAATACACGCCCCTGCCATCAACTTGGGTCACGAAAGAATACTCTGCCGCTGGAAGATATTTTCCACGCCCATTCTTGTTATGGTATTGTATGCGGTCGATGACTTGCGAAGGATGCTCCAATCGCACGCCAACGGCAATGCCCTTCGCCTCCATGTCGATACCGGCACTGGCAAGGTATCTGTAAACGTCTCTCGCGCTGTGCCCCGTGGCCAAGATGACCGGGCCACGAAACTCAAGCTCCTTTCCCGACACCAAGTCGACGGCCTTTACGCCAACTACCCGTTCATCTCCGGCTATCGACTTGTCGATAACAAGGCTGGTCATCTTTGTTTGGAAGTGAACCTCTCCTCCACATCTTATTATCTGTAGGCGCATGTTCTCTATCACCCTCGGCAGCTTGTCGGTGCCGATATGCGGATGAGCGTCGGCAAGGATAGACGTTGAGGCTCCGTGTTGGCAAAACACGTTCAATATCTTCTCCGTATTGCCACGCTTGTGGCTGCGCGTGTATAGTTTTCCATCGCTGTATGCGCCCGCTCCGCCTTCACCGAAGCAATAGTTGCTCTCCGGGTCCACCTTTTGCGTCTTGGTGATAAGGGCCATGTCTTTCTTCCGCTCCCTCACGTCCTTGCCCCTTTCTATGATAACCGGACGGAAGCCAAGCTCTATCAGTCTGAGTGAAGCGAAAAGTCCGCCAGGCCCCTCGCCCACCACGACCACTTCTGGCCGGTCGCCAACATAAGGGTACTCAGTGTGTTGATACTCATCGTCTTGCGGCGTCTCGTTGATGTAGACCCTAACCTTCAAGTTAACGAAAATAGCGCGCTGGCGAGCGTCGATGCTACGCTTCAGCACGCGCACATGGTTAATGGTACGCACGTCAAGTCCCTTTTCATGCGACAACCACGCCTTTAGGTCCTGCTCAGACGAAGCCACCTGCGGCGTTACCCTAAGCTGATATTCTTCTGTCATCTCTATGTAAACCCTCTATTATTATTTCAAAAACAATATATCACTTCACAATTACATTTTAATTGCAAAATTAAACAAATTCAATCGATTTGCGCTCCTTCTTGAACAATTTTATTGTTTTCTTTGTCAAAAAGACAAAACATTATTACCTTTGCAAGCAAGTACAGCCATTATCCCTTACGTATCGGGAATGGCTGCGCATTAACAAACAAAAAATCATTTAATCAATGAAAGTATTAAAATTCGGCGGAACATCGGTAGGTTCCGTGAAAAGCATTCTGAGTCTGAAACGTATCGTAGAGAAAGAAGCGCGCAAGCAACCCATTGTCGTTGTCGTAAGCGCGTTGGGCGGCATCACCGACATGCTCATCTCCACATCGCGTCTTGCGCAAGAGGGCAAGGACGAATGGAAAGAGCAGTTTGAGCAAATGGTAGACCGCCACCACAAGATGATAGACACCATCATCACCGATACCAACGACCGGGAGATGCTTTTCAACAAAGTAGACTCGCTGTTTGAACAACTACACTCCATCTATTTCGGTGTTTACCTCATACATGACCTCAGCAAGAAGACCCTTGACGCCATCGTGAGCTATGGAGAGCGCCTGAGCTCCAACATAGTGTCGACACTGGTGAAAGGCTCACGCTGGATGGACTCTCGCGACTTCATAAAGACCACCATATCCCCCAACGGCAAGATTATTCTCGACACCGACCTGACCAACCATCTCGTGAAGAAGGCATTCGCAGACCTGCCACGCGTCAGCCTCGTGCCGGGCTTCATCTCTTCCGACAAGGACTCTGGCGAGACCACGAACCTCGGACGCGGAGGCTCCGACTATACCGCGGCCATAATAGCCGCCGACCTCGATGCCGAGATTCTTGAGATATGGACCGACGTGGACGGCTTCATGACAGCCGACCCAAGAGTCATAAAGACCGCATACACCATAGACGAGTTGAGCTACGTGGAGGCCATGGAGCTCTGCAACTTCGGAGCGAAAGTGGTTTATCCTCCCACGATATACCCAGTGCGCATAAAGAACATCCCCATAAGGGTCAAGAACACCTTCAACCCGGAAGCGCCTGGAACCATAATAAAAGACAAGATTGACAACAACCACAAGCCAATCAAAGGCATCTCGAGCATCAAGAACACCTCGCTCATCACCGTGTCGGGACTTGCCATGGTCGGCGTAATAGGCGTGAACAGGCGAATCTTCACGGCACTTGCCGACAACGGCATTTCCGTGTTCATGGTGTCGCAAGCATCATCAGAGAACTCCACGTCAATAGGCGTGCGCGACGAGGACTCCGCAGACGCGGCAAGAGTGCTCAACAACGAGTTTGCCGCGGAGATAGAAGACGGAGCCATGTTCCCAATGCACGTGGAGAGCAAGCTCGCCACAATAGCCATAGTGGGCGAGAACATGAAGCACGCGGCAGGTATCGCCGGAAAACTCTTCGGCACACTTGGCCGAAGCGGTATCTCAGTGATAGCGTGCGCTCAAGGAGCATCGGAAACTAACATATCTTTCGTGGTGCGGGGAGCAGAACTGAGGAAGGCCATGAACGTGCTCCACGACTCTTTCTTCCTTTCAGAATACAAGGTGCTGAACCTTTTCATCTGCGGCATAGGAACCGTCGGCGGAAAGCTCATCGAGCAAATACGCTCGCAATACGACAACCTGAAAGAGCACTCACGGTTGAAGCTGAACGTCGTTGGCGTGGCAAGCTCGCACAACGCCATATACTCACGAGACGGAATTGACCTGGCCAACTACAAGGAGCTGCTCAAGGCCTCGGAGCCAAGCGACCCAGAGAAGCTGCGCGACACCATCCTGTCGATGAACATATTCAACGCCGTGTTTGTTGACTGCACGGCCTCAAAGGAAATAGCCGCACTCTACCAAAGCTTGCTCGACCACAACGTCAGCATTGTAGCGGCCAACAAGATTGCCGCAAGCTCAAGCTATGACGATTATACAAGATTGAAAGAGACCGCATTGAGAAGAGGCATCAAGTTCCTCTTCGAGACCAACGTAGGAGCCGGACTGCCCATCATAGGCACCATCAACGACCTGCGCAACTCCGGTGACCGCATACTCAAGATTGAGGCCGTGCTGAGCGGAACGCTCAACTATATCTTCAACAAGATCTCAGCCCAGTGCCCATTCTCAGAGACCGTGAAACGCGCCAAGGAGGAAGGTTACTCTGAGCCAGACCCACGCATTGACCTCAGCGGCATCGACGTGGTGCGCAAGATCGTAATCCTGGCCCGCGAGGCAGGCTATCGTGTCGAGCAAGAAGACGTGGAGAAGCACCTCTTCGTGCCAGACCACTTCTTCACAGGCTCACTGGAGGACTTCTGGAAGCATTTGCCAGAGCTGAACGCCGACTTCGAGGAGAAACGCAAGAAGCTGGAGGAAGAAGGCAGACGCTGGCGTTTCATAGCGACAATGGACCACGGGAAAGTGAGCGTGGCCCTGAGAGACATGACACAAGACAGCCCCTTCTACAACCTGGAGGGCAGCAACAACATCGTCCTGCTCACGACAGAACGCTACAAGGAATACCCCATGCTCATACAAGGTTATGGAGCCGGGGCAAGCGTTACGGCGGCAGGCGTGTTCGCCAACATCATAAGCATAGCAAACGTATAAAGCCAGGATAGCATGAAACACATTATCATATTAGGCGACGGCATGGCAGACCACCCCGTGAGCCGCCTTGGGAACAAGACTTTGTTGCAATTTGCCGACACTCCTTATATGGACATGCTGGCGCGAAAAGGCCGCACTGGAAGGTTGATGACCATCCCCGACGGATTTCTGCCTGGATCGGAAGTGGCCAACAGCACCATTCTCGGCTACGACCAAAACAAGGTGTATGAAGGCCGTGGGCCATTGGAAGCCGCGAGCATAGGCTACGACATGGAGCCTGAGGATTTCGCGCTCAGATTGAACGTGATATGTGTAGGCGACGGGAAAATCGTCACCCACAACGGCGGCAACCTCTCAACGGAAAACGGCGCCGTGCTGACAAACTATCTCAATGAGAAACTCGGCAACGAGGACATAAAGTTCATACCGGGCATACAATACCGACACTTGCTCATAGTGAAGCGGGCAAGCAAGCACATTGTCTGCGCTCCGCCTCACGACCACCCTGGGGAAGAATGGCAGGGATTGCTCATTAAACCGGAGAAGGGATGGGAAGACAAGCGCGAACCCATAATGGGCTTTGACGGCAAGCCGACAGGCGAGTCACGCATGACAGCGCAGGAGACAGCCGACTTGCTCAACAGCCTAATAATAAAGAGCAAGGACTTGCTTGAGGCACATCCTTACAACAAGGCAAAGAAGGAGAACGGCGAACGCATGGCAAACCTGATATGGCCTTGGGGAGGCGGCTACCGTCCGTCGATGAAAACCCTCATGGAAAAATACCCGCAGGTAAAGAGCGGATCCTGCATCTCAGCCGTTGACCTGATAAAAGGCATAGGAAAATACGCCGGGCTCGACGTTATAAGCGTGCCACGCGCCACAGGACTGGCCAATACCAATTACGAAGGAAAGGTGGCCGCGGCAATAACGGCCCTGTACAACCAAGACTTTGTATTCGTGCATTTCGAGGCAAGTGACGAGGCGGGACACGACGGCAACCTCGAGTTAAAGCTCAAGACGATAGAGAACCTTGACCACAGGGTGGTAGAACCCATCTACAACGAGGTGAAACAATGGGATGAGCCTGTGGCGATAGCCGTCATGCCAGACCACCCCACTCCAGTGGAAGTGAGGACACACGTGAAAGAGCCGGTGCCTTTCCTCGTCTGGTACAATGGAATAGAGCCAGACAGCGTACAGACCTATGATGAAGTGTCGTGCGTAAGCGGTGATTATGGCATGCTTCATCTCACGGAGTTCATGGATAAATTCATGGAAATATAAACAACTAAACAAAACAAAACAAGACAAGACCAACATGAAATATTATAGCACAAACCACCAAGCCCCAACGACAACGCTTCGCGAAGCCGTGGAAAAAGGCCTCGCACCAGACCGCGGACTGTACATGCCTGAGAACATAAGACCATTGCCCAAGGCTTTCTTTGACAACATAGACTCCATGTCGTTTCAGGAGATTGCCTTCGAAGTGGCAAAGGCCTTCTTTGGAGATGACATAGACGAGGCTTCGTTGAAAAATATAGTCTACGACACTCTCGCGTTTGACACACCAGTGGTGAAAGTAGACGGCAACATTTACGCCTTGGAGCTTTTCCATGGCCCAACGCTTGCCTTCAAGGATGTTGGTGCCCGATTCATGGCGCGCCTATTGCAATATTTCATCCGCAAAGACAGGGAGAAAACAAACGACAACCGCACGGTAAACGTCCTCGTGGCGACAAGTGGCGACACGGGGTCGGCAGTGGCCAACGGCTTCCTCGGAGTTGATGGCATACACGTCTACGTGCTTTACCCCAAGGGCAAAGTGAGCAAGATACAGGAAAGCCAATTCACCACTTTAGGCCAAAACATAACCGCGCTGGAGATAGACGGCGTGTTTGATGATTGCCAAGCACTCGTAAAAAACGCATTCATGGACAAGGAACTTACCTCGCACATGATTCTCACTTCTGCCAACAGCATCAACGTGGCTCGCTTCTTGCCGCAAGCATTCTATTATTTCAACGCTTACGCACAACTGAAACGCGACGGCGTGATTGGCAAGGACGGGGCCAAGCTCACTTTCTGCGTGCCCTCCGGCAACTTCGGCAATATCACAGCCGGCCTCTTCGCATGGAAGATGGGGCTTCCAGTGAGCCATTTCATCGCGGCAAACAACGCTAACGACGTGTTCTACAGCTATCTGCAGACAGGAGTATATACGCCAACGGCAAGCAAGCAGACCCTTGCCAACGCCATGGACGTTGGCGCGCCAAGCAACTTCGCGCGCATCTTGGACCTCTACAACAACGGAGAAGCTTGCCGCCCAGAAAATGGCAAAGAGGTGGAGGCCGTGCTGCCAGCAATTAAAAAAGACGTGAGCGGAGCGACATACACCGACGACAAGATTCGCCAAACCATGAAGCAATGCTATAAGGAAACAGGCTATGTGCTTGACCCTCACGGAGCATGCGGCTACAAGGCTCTCAAGGAGCAACTGCCTGACAATGAGGTCGGAGTATTCCTTGAAACGGCACATCCGGCTAAATTCAAGGAAAAAGTCGATAGCATATTGGATACCGGCATTGCCATACCAGAACGCCTACAAGCATTCATGCGTGGCAAGAAACAAAGCATTGAGATGCCAAACGACTTTAACGTTTTCAAGAAATTCCTGCTTGACCAATAAATGAACATCAGCAAAGCTAAAATAAAGCTAATCCACTCTCTCGATAGCAAAAAAGGCCGTCGAGAGAGTGGATTGTTTATCGCGGAAGGCCCAAAAGTAGTTGGTGACCTTTTGGAACTAATGCCAGCGAGGCTCATAATAGCCACCGCCGACTGGTTGGAAGCCAACAACGACCGTATCAATGATACAGAAACAATAGAAGTGAGTGATGAGGAGCTGAAAAAAGCTTCCTTGCTTCAACACCCTCAAAAGGTCTTGGCGCTGTTCCCTATCCCAAACAACACGGAGAAGGACGACTGTCATCTCGCTGCACTTTTGACGGATAAAGACAAGGCAGGCAAACAGAAGCTCACAATAGCCCTCGACGGCGTGCAGGACCCAGGCAACCTCGGCACGATAATACGCATAGCCGACTGGTTTGGCATAACCGACATTATTTGCTCTCACGATACCGTAGACGCATTCAGCCCAAAAGTGGTGCAAGCCACGATGGGGAGCATAGCAAGGGTGCACATTCATCATGCTGACCTGGAGAACCTTATCAAGACCTTGCCAACCGACTTCCCTGTTTATGGAACATTCCTCGATGGCAGCGACATGTATGACAAGCCGCTGTCTGTTGGCGGAATCATCATCATGGGCAATGAGGGCAAAGGCATCTCGCAACCAGTAAAAGCACTCGTGAATCACCGGTTACTGATTCCCAACTACCCGAAGGGAAGGAAGACCGCAGACAGTCTTAACGTAGCCATTGCCACGGCTATAACTTGCGCTGAGTTCAGACGGAGAATCTGAGACGCAAGGAGTTGAGCACTACGCTGATACTTGAGAATGCCATAAGAGCAGAGCCCCACATGGGCGTGAGCTGGATGGGAGGATTATCGTAAAAGAGATACAACACCCCAGCCGCCAAGGGGATACACACAAGATTGTAGACAAACGCCCAGAAGAGATTTTCCCTAATCATGCGTGCTGTCTTCTTACTAAGTTGGAAACCGAATGGCAACACGCTAAGATCATCTGTCATCAACGTCACTTGGGCCACGTCCATCGCCACGTCTGTTCCTGTGCTAATGGCTATCGAAACGTCGGCGAGAGCCAAAGCCTGCGTGTCATTAATACCATCGCCTATCATGGCAACGGTCTTGCCGTCAGCCTTCAACTTCCTGACAAGTTCTTCCTTGTCTTGAGGCTTGCATTGAGCCTTGAAATGGCCTATGCCAGCTTTTTCGGCCCAATATGAGGCGGCGTTCTCGTTGTCACCGCTCATCATGTATATGTATATCCCGTTTTGGCGTAATTTCCTCATGGCTTCAGCCGCATGGGGCTTCAAGGTCTCGCGTTCTTCAAAAGACAAACCGTCCGTGGCCGTAAAGTCAACGTTCGGATTAGGAATAGTCAACGTCCCGGTCTTGTCAGTCACCAAGACGTCAACCTTATGCATGGTTTCCAATGCAGCCGCGTCTTTAATCAAAAGATGCTTGCTTGCAGCCTTGCCAATTCCCACCATCAGCGCGGTAGGCGTGGCAAGCCCCATGGCACATGGACAAGCAATGACGAGCACCGTCACAGCCGACACGATGGCCTTATACAACAGTGGCATCCCACCCAGGCCTATCCAAAGCAAAAAAGTGATTAAAGCCAAGGCCGACACAATGGGCACAAAATACACGACCATCCTGTCTACAATGCGTTGCACAGGCGCCTTGCTATTCTGCGCTTCTTGAACCATACGAATGATATGGGCAAGAGCCGTTTGCTCACCAACTTGGCGCGCACGCATACGAAAAACGCCTTGTGAGGGAATTGTTCCGGCAAGCACCTTCGACTTAGCCTTTTTCTCGACAGGAGTTGGTTCGCCCGTTATCATGCTTTCATCAACATAAGCAGCATCCGCTGTCATGAAGCTTGAAGCGGAGATTACCTCACCGTCTACCGGCACCCTTTCTCCTGGACGCACCTCGAGAATGTCTCCGACATCAATCGTTGACACTGGCACCTCGCGCAATTCTCCGTCCTCTACGACATGCGCCGTCTTCGGGGCCATCCCCATTAGCTTACGTATACTCGATGCCGTGCTGTCCTTCGCCCTCTCTTCCAATAAACGCCCCAAAAGGACAAACGATATTATCATTCCACAAGAATCGAAATAAGTCAAGGAATGGTCACCCCATAAGGCGTTCCAGGTAGAAAAAAGAAAAGAGATGCATGTTGATAGGGCCACAAGCGTATCCATATTAGCCACCCCGTGAAGTAATTGCCTCACGGAATTCACATAAAAGGCCCTGCCACAGAAAAACATGTTAGCGAAGGCTATGAGAAGACAGACTTGATTTGTTTGATCTAAATCGCCTATATTAAGCCAACGCATGCTAATAGCCATGCTTGCAACCGATAAGAATATCGACAATAACGTCTTGCGGACAAGCATGGAATATTCTTGCTTTCTGATTGTCTCAACCGACCGACCTGTCTCTATAACAAGGTCATAGCCTATTGAGTTAATCTCCTTCTTCATCGCCTCCAAGGAGATTTTACTCTCGTCATAGTCAATCATGGCAGAGCGACCAATAAGGCTTACAGACACATCATTGATACCAGGCAAGGAGCGTAATTTGTTTTCTACATTGGCAGAGCATGAGGCACACGCCATGCCTACAACAGGTACGGTCTTCTTCATCGATTAGGAAACTTGTCGACTATTAAATCTCCAATTCGTAGCGTCCTGCAGCCTCTACAGCCTCCTTCATCTGCTGAGCGTTGACCTTATTCTCATCGAAGTCGACATTCACACAATGATCCGAAAGACTAACCTCTACCGCATTAACACCACAAAGGTCTTTCAACGCACTCTCAACATGAGCTTTGCAATGCTCACATTTCATACCGTTCACTACAAATGTCTTATTCATTTTATTAAAGATTGAAGGTTAAAAAAATCATTTCACACTTTTATCACTTTTCCTTCCGACGCAAGAATGGAATTAGGGAAGATGGCCTTTGCCTCATTCAAGATCGCAGACTCGTTATCATACCTGGCGCTGAAATGCCCAAGCAAGAGTTTTCCGACATGAGCCTCTCGCGCCACATTAGCCGCTTGCTGGGAAGTGGAATGATAATAGAGCTTAGCACGATTAGCGCATGAACTGTCATAAGTGGAATCATGGTAAAGCAAATCCACATCCTTGACAAGTTCGTGAAGATTTGGCATATAACGCGTATCGCAACAATAAGCATAAGAACGTGGAGGGTCAGCAGGTGTGGTAAGCCTGCTATTTGGAATCAACGTTCCATCTTCTATTGTCCAGTCAGCCCCTGCCTTAATATTATTGATTTGGCTTATTGGGATATTAAAACAATCAATCATGTCACGACGTATATGCGGCAACGTGGGACGCTCACGAAACAAGAAGCCTGAACAAGGAATGCGGTGAACAAGAGGTATGCTCTCAACCACAAGGCTCCTGTCCTCGTAAATAACCTTATTGGTTGTTGTGTCAACAGCATGAAACTCAACCTTATACTCAAGTCCATTACAGAAAAGCTTCATTTGCTCATCAAGCAAAGATTTCAATGATTCCGGAGCATAAATGCTTAAAGGGGCCGTACGTCCAAGCATGCCAAAGGTAGAAATCAAGCCAATAAGACCAAAGCAATGGTCACCATGAAGATGGGATATGAAAATGGCTTGAATCTTTGTGAATCCTATGCGCGATCGACGAAGCTGTATCTGCGTCCCCTCGCCGCAATCAATCATGAAAAACTTTCCACGAATCTCCACGACTTGTGACGAGGCAAAATGCTTCAATGTGGGCAACGCGCTCCCACAACCCAAGATATGAATATTGAATGGTTCCAATGTTACGACAATACTAAGTACATAAGAGAGAATTGCTTACTCAACCCTTTTATAAACAAAGATTCCTACCTTATTTTCCAAATAAAGGGAATCGCTGCCGAGGTTGTCAATATCAAACGTGTCACGATTGAGCAAAAGCTTGCCGTTAAGGATTTTCCATGTTGTCCATGGGTTCTTCTCGGCCTCAACATCCGATTTTACTTCCCCACCCTCAAGAATCTCAAAGTTCTTGTCAATGCTTGTCCACTTACCTTGAAGCGTCGTGAGGTTTATAACCTTTCGAGCGCATTTCTCTCCGTCAATGGGCTGTCCCTCAACAACGGCAAGACGATCGCCAGCAAGCAATCCGCCAACAACAGTTTGGTTTCCATCAGCCGAATCAGGCAATGCAAAGGCAAGGGTGTCACCGCCATCGGTAATCAACTGAAGAGAATGCATCATCGTGCCGTCTCCGCAGACACCATAGATAGTAGAGTCTTTAGTGTCGGTTTGCTCAGATGCCTCTACCCCTTTAACATTTCGTTGTGGTTTATCGTGACAAGCAGATATCAAAAAGATCAATGACAATAATGCTAAGCCAAAATATTTTTTTTTCATAACTATAACTATAATTACTGTTCTTTTTTCTTTGCCTCATCCCAATAGTTGTCCATTTCCTCGAGGGTAAGATCTTTGATACTCCTTCCCTCTTCCTTGGCCTTGTTCTCTATAAAAGTAAACCTGGAAATGAATTTCTTGTTGGCCCGTTCAAGGGCATTGTCTGGATTGAGATGATATAAGCGCGCTGCATTAATAACGCTAAATATAAAATCGCCCAACTCTGTTGTAGAACGGTCCTTGTCCCCATTTTCCAGTTCCGTCTCCAACTCGCCAAGTTCCTCACGCACCTTCTCCCACACATCAGCAGGCTTTTTCCAATCAAACCCGACGTTTCGCGCCTTATCTTGTATGCGATATGCCTTAATGATTGACGGCAACGCGTCTGGAACGCCACTCAGCACCGTCTTGTTGCCATCGCGTTCCATTTGCTTGCGTTGCTCCCAAGACGACTCCACCTGGGAAGAAGTCTTAGGCGTATTACTCGTAGAAGTGTCTGTCGAAGAACACGTTTTTTTATAGTTGACGTGGCCATCCGCATCAATTTCCATGTCTTCATTGCTCACCGTCCAGCCTCGCCAGTCAATGAAATCATGACGAAACATCAACTTGTCTGCCTGATGGTTACAAACATCGGCAATATCAAAATCTCCTGTTTCAGAACCTATCACCGAATAAAGTATGACATGCTCCATGACATCGCCAAGCTCCTTGCAGACCTCCGGGCGGTCATTTTTCATAAGAGCGTCACAAAGCTCGAAAGTCTCCTCTATGGTATTAGGCCTCAAACTCTCAAAAGTTTGCGCCTTATCCCATGGACAATCATGTCGAAGTCGTCCTTGCACGTCAAGCAAGCGTTCAAAAGCCTTTAGTTTATCCTCTTTAGTATGCATCACTAAGGTTATTTTCTTGCAAAGTTAATGGTTTTTGTTTGAAAATTCGTAATTTTGCACCGATAATAATTAGACAACAAAAATTATTAAGAGATACATGGAATTGGCAAGTAAGTACGACCCGAATCAAGTAGAGTCGAAATGGTATCAGTATTGGCTTGACAACAAGCTTTTTTCATCTCACCCCGATGGCCGTGAGCCTTATACCGTGGTCATTCCCCCACCAAATGTCACAGGCGTGCTCCACATGGGACACATGCTCAACAACACTATCCAAGACATTCTTGTGCGCAGGGCACGCATGGAGGGAAAGAACGCGTGCTGGGTACCTGGCACCGACCACGCTTCAATAGCCACAGAAGCAAAGGTCGTGGGCAAACTTGCCGAGCAAGGCATCAAAAAGACTGATCTCACACGTGAGCAATTCCTGGAGCACGCATGGGATTGGACACGCGAACACGGTGGCATTATCCTAAAGCAGCTTCGCAAGCTTGGATGTTCCTGCGACTGGGATCGCACTTCATTCACCATGGATGAGACACGCTCCAAAAGCGTTATCCATGTTTTTGTGGACTTGTACCGCAAAGGCCTTATTTATCGTGGAGTGCGCATGGTCAACTGGGATCCAAAAGCAAAGACTGCCCTTTCTGATGAAGAGGTAATCTATAAGGATGAGCACTCCAAGCTGTATTACTTGAAATATTACGTGTCCAAGGAAGACCAAGCAAAGGTCGAGCGCAAAGCCGAAGGAAACGTGATGCACCAAGACGCCCAAGGCTATTATGCCGTAGTGGCAACAACACGTCCAGAGACCATCATGGGCGACTCAGCAATGTGCATTAATCCTGAAGACGTGAAAAACACATGGCTAAAAGGCCTCCACGTCATCGTTCCTTTGGTTAATCGTGTTATTCCTGTCATCGAAGACTCCTACGTTGACATACAGTTCGGTACAGGTTGCTTAAAAGTCACGCCAGCACATGACGTGAACGACCACATGCTTGGACTGAAGCATCACTTGGAGACCATTGACATCTTCAACGATGATGGCACTATTTCCGAAGCAGCCGGCTTATACATTGGTCAAGACAGAATGGATGTGAGAAAGCAAATCGCCATTGATCTTGAAAATGCCGCCCTCATGGAGAAAGTGGAGGACTATGATAACAAGGTGGGATTCTCCGAGCGCACAAACGTGCCTATCGAGCCAAAGCTGTCGACACAGTGGTTCTTGAAGATGAAGCATTTCGCCGACATCGCACTGCCACCTGTGATGAGCGACGAGATTGAATTCTTCCCAAAGAAATACAAGAACACTTATAAATACTGGCTTGAAAACATCAAGGATTGGTGCATCAGCCGCCAACTTTGGTGGGGCCATCGCATCCCGGCCTTCTATTTCACGACAACTGATGGTAGACGCGACTTCGTTGTCGCAGAAACAGCGGAGGAGGCTCTCAAGGAGGCTCAAAAGAAGAACCCATCATTAACAGCCGATGGACTGGAGCAAGAGAGCGACTGCCTTGACACATGGTTCTCAAGTTGGTTGTGGCCTATTTCACTCTTCAACGGAATACTTGATCCAGACAACAAGGAAATAGACTATTATTATCCCACAAGCGACCTTGTTACTGGGCCAGATATCATCTTCTTCTGGGTAGCACGCATGATTATGGCAGGCTATGAATACAGGGGCAAGATGCCGTTCCGCCATGTTTATTTCACAGGTATTGTTAGAGACAAGCTTGGCCGCAAGATGTCAAAGAGCCTTGGCAACTCACCTGATCCAATCATGCTCATGGACAAATACGGAGCTGACGGCGTGCGTATGGGAATGATGTTATCAGCTCCAGCTGGCAACGACATTCTTTTTGACGAGAGCTTATGCGAACAAGGACGCAACTTCAACAATAAGATTTGGAACGCTTTCCGCCTTGTCAAGGGTTGGGAAACGGCCAACATTGAGCAGCCAGATAATTGTCGTACAGCAGTGGCATGGTTTGAGGCTAAGCTCAAAGAAGTAAACGCCATCATGAACGAACAGTTCAAGACTTATCGCATATCTGAGGCACTGATGACCGTATACCGCCTGTTCTGGGATGAGTTCTCAGCATGGTATCTTGAACTCATCAAGCCTGCATATGTTGATGGCAAGCAACAGCCAATCGATGAGACTACAATGAATGCAACATTGCATTTCTTTGAGACATTGATGCAAATGCTCCACCCGTTCATGCCATTTATCACTGAGGAATTATGGCAGCACATAACTGAACGCAAGCCAGGTGAAAGCATCATGACTTCTACGCTGAAAATCGGAGAGGCACAAGCAGCCGACATAAAACTATGCGCTGACATGGAAGTGGTAAAGCAGATTGTCGCAAACGTCAGAGCCATCCGCAACGAGAAGAATATTGCTCCCAAAAAGGAGCTTGAGCTTCAAGCAATTGGAGAGAATCATTACGATTCTTACAGTAGCATCATTGTAAAAATGGCAAATCTCAAATCCATTTCTGTTGCTGACAACAAGGCCGCTGACGCATCTTCGTTTATGGTTGGCACAGATGAATTTGCCGTGCCAATTGGCGACCTCATTGACGTAGACGCAGAGATAGAGAAGCAAGAGAAAGAGCTGCAACATCTAAAAGGCTTCCTTGCGGGTGTTCAAAAAAAGCTCTCCAATGCTAACTTCGTCTCTCATGCCCCTGAAGCTGTGGTGGAAAAAGAGAGAAAAAAACAAAGCGACGCAGAGGAGAAGATTGCCAACATTGAAGAAAGTCTCAAAGCGCTTAAAGCCAAAAAGTAATTGTAAAACGGATGCAATTATAATTGCATCCGTTATATTCTTATGAAGAAACGTATACTGTATTTTCTTGTCTTGCTTGTCGCAGCATTATTTGTCACGTCCTGCACTGAGGAGGGAACCGATACTGAAAGCATCAACAAGCAGACTATACTCGTGTTTATGCCATGGACAGGAACGTCAAGTGGCAGCCAAGGTTTATACCCATACTTTAAGCAAAACCTTGACAGCATAGAAAGCGCAATCGTAAAAGCAGGAAAGATGAACGGAAGAGCGCTTGTCTTCCTAAGCACGTCGGCAAACAAGTCATCACTTTATGAGGTTACGCTTGTAAACAAGAAAATACAGCATACGTCAATCAAGGAATATTCCGGGAATTCGTACACTTCAGCTGAGGGCATCACAGAGATTCTCAACGATGTGCAAAGCAATGCCTATGCGCTGAACTATGCCATGATTGTAAGCAGTCATGGTATGGGGTGGACATTCAAAAACGACTGGAACGATTACCCTTATTCAGCAAAGAAACGCAGTGCTCGCATTTGCAACCGTCTTTCAAGCAGCAATGTGCCATACTATCCAACAAGATTTTATGGAAGTGTCGATGACATCAACAACTATGGAACTGACATAGAATCATTGGAAACAGGCATAAGAAACGCTGGAATGAAAATGCAATTTATCCTCTTCGATGATTGCTATATGGCAAATATTGAAACAGCATATCAACTGAAAGATGTCACCAATTTCCTTATTGGCTCCACATCAGAGGTCATGGTTAAAGGCATGCCATACCAAACCATGTGGACGTCTCTTGCCTCACCTACACCAACTTATGCTACCATTACGGATGCATTCCATAAATTCTATTCCAACTATAAACCACCATGTGGCACGCTCTCAGTTATTGATTGTAGACAAATGGACAAACTTGCGGAATTAATGAAGCGCATCAACAACAAGTTTAAATTTGACAGCAATAAGCTCGATAGCATTCAGGTATTGGATGGATTCAGTAAAAGCATTTTCTACGACATGAAAGATTATGTAGATTCTTTGTGCACAGATAAAGATTTACTGAACGATTTCAACTCAGCCTTCAACCAAGCCACTAAGAGTACAGTACATACCGACTCTATTTATTCAGCAATAAACCCTTTGGAAGGAGGACAGTTCATCAAACTCAATAGATATTCTGGAATTACAATTTCTGACCCAAGCATCAATAGCGTGGCCTTGAAAGGAAAAGAAAAAACTGCTTGGTGGAAAGCTACACATTAATCATAAACAAAAAGTAACATTATCATAAACCCGCAATGCCAAGCTCAAAAGTTAGCATTGCGGGTTTTATGTTTATAGCGATTACTTCTTATCACGATACAACACCCAACTGTTCCTCTTCAACCTTCTCAGTTCTAAGACATTCCTTGCAAATACCTTTGTAATAAAGCTGTGCCTCATCTATAATATTGCCATCGCACATTACTGACTTTTTAAATTGCGGAGCCTTCTCATTCATAAGGTCAAACACCTTGCCGCACTTCCGACATAGGAAATGAACATGAGGATGTATGTCACCATCATAGCATACATGATGTTCGTCAATTGTTATCATCTGTGCAGCACCTGTTTCTGAAAAAAGCCGCAAAGTATTATAAACCGTAGTCCTGCTCAATGTTGGCACTTCCGGCACGACACCCTGATAAACATCCTCAACGGTTGGATGCGTACGATGGGTAAGCAAAAAAGACATAATGGCAAGTCTTTGGGTTGAAGGTCGCAAGCCTCTGTTTACAAGACGGTTGTAAGCTGGAATGTTCATGATTTTCCTAATCTGCAAGAATATGATAAACAGTCTAATCTCGTTTATGTTGTTACAAAGTTACTCAAATTAGTTTTAATTACAAAAGAAAAGTTGGAAAACTTACAATATATTGCTATATATTGCAAGCTAACCAACTTTCTAATGTAAAACAAAATAACTAAAATAGCTTATGACAGAACTTCTTTCACAAGTTCTTCTTTTGTGACAAGTTTCTGTTCGCCCGTAGTCATATTTTTCAGAGTTACCATTCCCTGTGCTATCTCATCATCACCAGCCAAAGCTACAAATGCTATGCCTTTCGCATTGGCATATCCCATCTGCTTCTTCATTTTTGCCTTGTCTGGGAATATTTCCGTACGTATACCAGCCTTACGGGCCATTGATGCGATTGGGAGGCAATACATAGTTTCCTTTTCACCAAAGTTGATGAAAAGCAATTGCGTTGCCGTGGTCGCCTCTTTCGGATAAAGGTCAAGCGCATTAAGCACGTCGTAAATACGGTCAGCACCAAAACTGATACCTACGCCAGACAAGCCAGGCATTCCGAAAATACCAGTAAGGTTATCGTAGCGGCCACCACCCGTGATACTGCCCATAGGCGTATCAAGAGCCTTAACCTCGAAAATGGCACCTGTATAGTAGTTCAACCCACGTGCAAGTGTGAGATTAAAGTTAACCACATTCTTTAATCCTACGGTTTTTAGCGTATTAAGGATGAACCTTGATTCTTCCACACCCTTTAGGCCAACCTCAGAAGACTGCAGGAACTTTTCCATGACAGCAAGCTTCTCATCGTTAGAACCCTCAAGCTTTATCACAGGTTGTAATTTGGCTATTGCTTCCTCTGGCAGACCATCGTTGCGTAATTCCTCGTTGACATTGTCAATACCGATTTTGTCAAGCTTATCAATAGCGACTGTTATGTCCACTATCTTGTCAGCCTCGCCTATCACCTCGGCAATACCCGAAAGAATCTTTCGGTTATTAATCATTATCTCGACCCGAATACCGAATTTTGAAAACACGGTATCAACAATCTGCATCAGCTCCACCTCATTAAGAAGTGAATTGCTGCCTACCACGTCAGCATCACACTGGTAGAATTCACGATAACGTCCTTTCTGCGGTCTATCCGCACGCCATACCGGTTGTATTTGATAACGCTTGAATGGCAATTGCAGTTCCTCGCGATGCATTACAACATAACGAGCAAAAGGCACTGTCAAGTCATACCTCAACCCTTTCTCGCAAAGCATTGACTGAAGCTTAAGCACATTACGTTCTTGCAAGTCGCCGTCACTAACGCCTTTCAAGTAATCACCAGAATTCAGCACTTTGAAAAGCAGCTTGTCGCCCTCGTCGCCATACTTGCCAAGAAGAGTGTGAAGTGTTTCCATGGCCGGCGTCTCTATCTGTTGAAAGCCATAAAGCGCATACACCTCTTTTATGGTGTTGAATATATAGTTTCTTTTAGCCATCTCCTCCGGACCGAAGTCACGGGTACCCTTTGGGATGGACGGTTTATTTGAACCCATATTTTTTATAAGTTTAAATATCAAAGTGTAATGGTTTGCTCACGGTCAGGACCGATTGAGATTATGCCAATCTTAGTCTCCAACTCATCCTCAAGGAACTTGATGTAGTCCTTGAACTCCTGCGGGAATTGATCAGGCGAAGTGAATTTGGTCATGTCAGTCTTCCAACCTTTCAATTCCTTGTAGATTGGCTCCACATTGTCAATTTCGTATGGGAAATCGCGTGTCTCCGTGCCATCTGGCAAGCGATAAGCCACACAAGCCTTAATCGTATCAAAACTGTCGAGCACGTCACTCTTCATCATGATAAGCTCCGTGACGCCATCTACCATTATGCTGTAACGCAACTGCACAAGGTCGACCCATCCACAACGACGCTCACGACCTGTCACAGCACCATACTCATGGCCAAGATCGCGAATGGTGTTACCAGTCTCGTCGAAGAGCTCTGTCGGGAAAGGTCCGGAGCCGACACGGGTACAATAAGCCTTCATTATGCCATAGACATTCCCAATCTTGTTTGGTCCCACTCCCAAGCCAGTGCACGCACCAGCACAGATGGTATTGCTTGAAGTAACGAACGGATAACTACCAAAGTCGACATCGAGCATTGTGCCTTGAGCGCCTTCGCAAAGAATCGTCTTGCCAGAGCGCAACAACTTGTTTATCTCTATCTCGCTGTCCACGATGGGGAACTTTTTAAGGTATTCCACACCTTCCAACCATTTCTTCTCCGTAGCCTCAAAGCCCTCAAAGTCAGTCCAACCAAGAGCCTTCAGCATTTCAAGGTGGCGCTGTTTGTGAGCCTCGTATTTAGCCTCGAAATTCTCAAGAATGTCACCGACGCGCAATCCATTACGGCTTACCTTATCAGTATAAGTCGGGCCAATGCCCTTTCCTGTCGTACCGACCTTGTTTTTTCCCTTTGCGGCTTCCTGCGCACGATCGAGAATACGGTGAGTAGGCATAATCAAGTGTGCCTTTTTGGATATACGCAGACGTGTGTGAAGTTCATGTCCGCTCTTCTCAAGATCTTTGGCCTCATCCATGAACAAGTCCGGGGCCAATACAACGCCATTGCCGATAAAGTTGACCTTACCACCCTGGAAGATACCAGAAGGAATGCTGCGGAGAACATATTTCTGTCCTTCAAATTCCAGCGTGTGACCAGCGTTAGGACCGCCCTGGAAGCGTGCCACCACATCATATCTCGGGGTAAGGACATCTACCACTTTACCTTTGCCCTCATCGCCCCACTGCAAACCCAGCAGGACATCAATCTTACCGTTTTCCATATTTTCAAAGATTTTTAATATACTCTTGGTCCAAAGATTCCCGTACCAACCCTGACCATTGTGGAATGGCACTGCACGGCTATCTTATAATCATGGCTCATACCCCACGAACGCTCTTTAAACCATGGAGCGTCAGCGAAATAATCTTGTTTTATCTCAGTAAAGAACTCCCATGCAGAATTCATCTCCTTACGTATCTGAACTTCATCTGGCACGTTGCTCGCCATCATCATGACACCGCAAATACGTACATTGTGCATATCCTTCCATTCTTGTGATTTCAACATCTCGCGACATCCATCAAGCGTGAAGCCGTATTTTGTCTCCTCCTCTGCGATATGAAGTTCCAAAAGAATGTCTATGACACGGTCGTTCTTAGCCGCTTGCTTGTTAATCTCCTTCATTAACTTAACAGAGTCAACAGCCTCGATCATTGAGATGTAGGGGGCTATATATTTAACCTTGTTTGTCTGCAAATGCCCTATGAAATGCCACTCAATGTCTTTAGGCAATTGCTCAACCTTTTCCTTTAACTCTTGTTCATGGCTTTCGCCAAAAACACGTTGACCGGCACTGTAAGCTGCCTCAATATACTCCTTTGGATGATATTTGCTGATGGCTACGAGCCTGACACCTTCTGGCAAACAAGCTCTCACCGCATTCAAGTTGTTTACTATTTCAACGTCTTTCATGCTTCCTCCTTTTGAGTGGCTACAGTCTCACTTTTCTTGTGGTTTTCAGGATTGGATTCATGCTCAAAGACATCCATTATTTGAGTCTCGACAACGCTTGCCATTTCGTAATCTATCATCGTGGAACCCATCACGTCACTAATGTTTTTCACCGCGCCTGGCAATGACGCTGATTGAACCAGATAGGTTACGGCAGAGCGTTTCTCTTTTTGCGATTTCTCGTCAATTGTGATAAACATCAGCTTTGCCTTATACCATTTGTCATCCTTGTCCATGTCAGAAAAGAAAATCTCATGGTAAGCCGCAGGCTTAATGTCAGTGATTTTATAGTCGCCAGAGATGAACGCCTTCATTTCCTCCATGATGGCGCCCTCTGCCTCGGTAAAGCTCAGCGCGTCGACAACATAATGCTCGGTGACATTTTTCAGCGTGCCGTCCTCTTGCGTCTTGGCATAGCGAATTTTAATCTCAAACCAATCTGATGTACGTGATCTCATATTATGTTGTGTTTATTTTGTGTTTTGTTCTTTATAATTTCGTTCCCGTTAACTCTTCTTGACTATGCTCACGCCCCTGAAAAGGTTGTCGAGTGCCGCGTAAGTGTATGCCGCACGGTCGTGCACTGTCAAGTCATGTCCCATTCGCTTACGCAAATCCATCATTTTCGACACGGCATCGGTATAGTTGTCTGGGGTTATGCGCATGCTCATGCGGTCTGCCATTCCATTGTCAAAGCCAAAATAGCGTGTCAGCATGTCGGCAAACTGCCGCCGTTGCAAGTCGGAGATATGCTCCAGCTGGGCTGCCACGCCTTTCTTTGGTCTGTAAATGTGAAACACGAGGTCATCGGGCTCGCCACCACGCTGTCCGTGGTTATAGCGTTTCTCGTAGTCGAAATAACAATCGCAAAAGCCATTTTCGGCAAGTTCATGAAGTTCTGTCTTGGCAGGCTCAAGCACTCGGCGACAGAAGTCGCTGAACTTGGTATACATATTCTCCAAACGGAGCATCTTGCGAAACTCGAAAGTATTGACCACCCATGTTCCCTTGTCTATCCAGCTCTTTATGAACATGTACACACGCTGCGAGTAACGGTTATGGCATGAGAAGACTATTTGCTTTCCGAGAGTTGAGTAACCAAGGCGCAGGGACAGCAATCGCTCTGCCACCTGACGGTCTATTTTAAGTAATGTGTATTTCTCATATATTCCAGCACCTTCAGGAATATACACGTCGCAAAGGTTGGTCACTTTAAGATAATTCCTGCCATCCACGGTCTTATATGGTATTTCCACTGGAACCGTAGCCAGCAGCTTCAAGCTGTCGCGTAGTTGAGGATAATGATTGGGGTCCACACCGAGACCTTTGAAAAACAACTTTATCTCCAACCTGCCGTCAGGATCAAGCTCCGTCGGGAAAAGAGAAGGCTCAAGGGTCTTCATGTCGAGCATCTCGCGGAGCTTCTGCTGCATTTTCTCAACAATGCTCACGAGTATCCTTATCTGTATAAGCGAATAGTCGTGCCTCATCATTGTCACGGCTATGGGTTGCAACAGCCATGTCTCATTTTCCAATGGGATTAAGTCTGTGGGAATGTTACGCTTGACATCGCGCTTTTTTCCTTTTCCGTACTCCCTCCTGCCTGTTTTCTTCTTGGCGGACGAAGCCTTCCTTTTTGGTGTTGCAACTGCCATCTTCTGTTATCGGTGCATTGTCTTGTTATTATTGCAAAGTTACGAAGAATGTTTGGAATATGCAAGCGTTTATTTCTTAGTAAATATTTTTAGCACTTTCAAAAGTCTTTCCAAAAGTCATCTCCGAAATCCAAACGACCTTGCACATAACGTTGACGACTGCCAGGTTCCTCAAAAGGATTACTTACAGACAGTCCTACCAGTCTCACCGGGCGTGCCGCGGAGAAGTCCACCTTTTGCAGCAGCTGCTTGGCTAACGCGAGTATGTCTTTTTTCGACAGCAAGACCTTATCAGCCGTGGCACAACGGCTTAATGCCGTGAAATCGGCATACTTTATTTTCAGAGTAAGCGTTTTCCCCTTAAATGCGGCCTCATCAAGACGCTCCACGAGTTCTACGACAAGGTGGTAAAGCTCTATTAGCATCTGCGATCTCATGGTTATGTCAGCCTCCATGGTCTTTTCGCAGCCAACAGACTTCCGCAAGCTCGACACGACCACAGGACGGTCATCAATGCCACGGGCAAAGTTATAATAAACCTCTCCGACCTTTCCGAACACGTCTCTTAAATGGTTGAGCGACACCGCCCTAAGGTCTGCCCCCGTAAAGATTCCCATTTTATGCATCCGGTCACTTGTCTTGGTTACAACACCCCAAAATTTTTCCACTGGCAAGTGAGCGATGAAGCTTGGGGCCTCATCAAGCGTGACTTCAAACTGCCCGTCAGGCTTGTTGTAATCGCTTGCTATTTTTGCAAGAAACTTGTTAAAGGAAACGCCTGCAGAGGCTGTCAAGTGCAGTTCTTCCCGAATGCGATTTCTTATTTCCCTGGCTATATCGGCTGGCTCAGGAATGTGTTTCTTATTCTCTGTCACGTCAAGGAAAGCCTCATCTATGGAGATGGGCTCTACCAAGTCGGTATACTCCTTGAATATGGAATGAACTTGTTCTGACACCTCCTTGTAATGCTCATGCCTGCTTTCTATCACGATGAGATTGGGGCAATAACGCTTCGCGGTATACACCGACATGGCGGAATGCACTCCAAAACGCCTCGCCTCATAGCTTGCCGTGGACACTACGCCCCTCGGGACGTCACGGCCCACGGCAATGGGCTTGCCTCGCAGCTCTTCATGGTCGCGCTGCTCAACCGAGGCGAAAAAGGCATCCATGTCGACATGTATTATCTTCCTTTGCTCAAGCATTGTTTTCGGAGAAGACATCGTCAGCCTCGCGCATCTCGTCGTTGTCAAACCATTTCGACAACTTGGCATGAGCTTTTTCCCTTACCGATTCGGGCACGTCGCCCCAGACTTTCTTCAGCACATACAGCAACACGGCGAGATCGTCGCCAAGTCCCGCTATGGGAATGGCGTCAGGGATGATGTCAAGAGGACTGATGAGATAGCCCAAGGCACCTATTATTATGGCCTTGTCTTTCAGCGACACGTTATCGCTCTGCAAAGTATAATAAAGTATCAGCGAGACATAAACGAATTTTGCCCCTGCGCGTTTGGCGACGCGCGATATCTTGTCAACAAATTTCTCAGACGTATAACCGTCCTTGTATTTCATGAAGTCGGGCAGCGAATTGTTTTCCATACTGTGTTTGCTAAGAGAGTTATAATGCGACAATCTTGTTGTTTCGGTAGGCTATCACCTTTTCTGAATAGTCAGCGAGCTCAGGATTTGCATTTCTAAGCCTGCGCAATCTCAATTTTACCAGCAAGGCCGACAATCCCTTGAGACATAAAGCGATAGCCACGCCTATCGCCACACCTGTCACAAGAGTGTACTTTCCCCATGGGAGCATGTCTTCCGGGAACGCACTGAGAATGATTATGGGAATAATGGCTATTATTCCATACTTGGTGAGCTGTGCTTTTTGACTTCCCTCACTGTCCAGGATGCGTTGGTATTCAAAGAGATAATCATCCAAGTCTTCTCTTTTCACACCTTCCATTACCGGGAAATCCGCTTCTCCTCCCCATCGCTTCATGGCGTTGGTGACGAGATGCTCATAATCGTCAAGGATATTTGGTTGCAAATCTTTCATGGCCTTCAAGACTTTTAGCGTGGTTACGTGAAAAAAAGAAAAGTAAGACAGTGCCCTGATAAGCCGGGTTCTGTATCCCCGCGAGCGGAGAGCTTTGTCATTTATCTAATCTGCAAGTCACCCTGCAGCTCAAGCGTTCTACCCTCCATCGTAGCTTTCAGAGAAGCATCGGGCAGGCAACCCTATCATGACGATGGTATACGCGAACTTGCAGCCTCCAGACGGCACAGCCTCGACGGTCACCCGCCGGCTGGTGGTCTCTTGCACCACCTTCTCACCCTTGCCCACGCCGACTTTCCGGGGATAGTCCCCGATAGTATCAGGCGCGAGCGGTTATTTTCTTCTGCCTTCACCTGTCGTCACCAACAGCTTCCATTTTCAGAAGTGGAGCGCCTTATGCTGCCCGGACTTTCCTCTCGCGCCACTTTCATGGCACCAGCGACAAGCCGGGGCACTGTCTTACAATATCATTATAATATATATATGTGTCTAATCGTGTGTCACACATCATATCTGCTGCAAAATTAATAAAAACATTTATCAAACAAGGATATTATCACAGTATTTTACATGTTTTTGCTTTCACGGCAATTTAAACTATTGTAAAATAATCTGTCCTTCTATTGAAGAAGCGTTAAGTGTTAAAATCAAAGTGTTAAAATCGAATAAACATATCTGCCAGAATGACAACTTACCGTTTTTTGACCTTATATTTGCAAGCAGAAAGAAAAAACAGGAAAAAGAATAATATCAAAATATTAAAGACATGAAAAAAATCACTTCTTATGTTGTAGGTGGCCTTTGCGTTATGTCGCTGACATTCTCGGCTGGCGCTGTCGTGAAGGCACAGGCCGCCACCAATGCCGTGGAGCAAGCCGGCCAACCCGTAGACCTCACCTATGCCTCAAAGAAGGCACTGGCCGCGGTAGTGAGCATCAAGACCGTGCAAAACTCAAAGACAAAGGTAGTTGAGATGGACAGCGATCCATTCGGTGATTTCTTCTCAAACCCATTCGGCTTTTTCGGCAATCCCGGACAGGGCAATGGAGGAAAGCAGAAACGCCAAGTGCGAACGCCTAAGCAGGAAGGCTTAGGCTCTGGCGTCATTATCAGCCCCGACGGGTATATCGTCACCAACAACCACGTCGTAGCAGGCGCTGACGAATTGACAGTCACCCTTGAGGACAACCGTGAGTTCAACGCCAAAATCATTGGCACTGATCCCACAACCGACCTGGCTCTTATCAAGATAGAGGGCAAGAACTTGCCTACTCTTCCCATCGGCGATTCAGACAAGCTGAAAGTGGGACAATGGGTTATCGCCGTGGGCAATCCCTTCGGACTGAGCAACACGGTCACCGCCGGCATCGTCTCTGCCAAGGCGCGCTCCATGGGCGCCAACGGCGTGGAGAGCTTCATACAGACCGACGCGGCTATCAACCGCGGCAACTCTGGCGGTGCCTTGGTGACCGCCGATGGTGAGCTCGTGGGCATCAACGCCATGCTTTACTCCGAGACTGGCTCTTACTCAGGTTATGGCTTTGCCATTCCTACCGCGATCATGAACAAGGTTGTGAGCGACCTGAAACAATATGGCACGGTGCAACGCGCTTACCTTGGCATACGTGGCTCCGACCTTCACAACCAGATCGACAACCTCAAGGATCAAGGCAAGGACGTGCCCGATTACGGAACCAATACCGGTGTTTACGTTGCCTCTGTAGAGGATGACGGCGCTGGCGCTTCAGCAGGACTAAAAGAGGGCGACGTCATTACCAAGATAGACGGGAAGACCGTTGCCAAGATGCCAGAACTTCAGCAAATCATCAACAACAAGAAGCCTGGCGACAAGGCCACGATAACATGGTTGCGCAACAAGAAAGAGATGTCAAAGACCGTCGTGCTCAAGAACAAGCAAGGCAACACTAAAATAATGAAGTCGGCCGACTTCGCTGTTCTCGGCGCCAATGTCCTGCCCGTGAGCGAAAACTTGAAGAAGCAGCTCGGCATCAACTACGGCCTGCAGGTCAAGAACGTAAAGAAAGGCTCGTTCAAGGATGGCGGCATCGACGACGGCTTTATCATCCTCACTGCCAACGACAAGCCAATGAAGGCCATTGCCGACTTGCAGGAAGCCGTCAAGGAAGCATCATTGAGCAAGAACCCAGTGCTCTTCATCACGGGCGTTTGGCCTTCTGGAAAGACCGACTACAAGGCCATCAAGGTCGGAGAATAACATTCTCGTGATAAAAACACAAGAAAATCACCTTTTTTAGGTATTTTTCTTTCAAGAATCCTTTGCCGCTGATACGGCAAAGGATTTTTTATGTATCTTTGCGTTTGGATAATAAAAATCGTATAAACAGGAATGAAGTTATCAGAACTGCACACCGGCCAAAGCGGCATCATCGTCAAGGTGACCGGTCATGGAGGCTTCCGCAAACGCATTGTAGAGATGGGATTCATAAAGGGGCAGAAAGTGGATGTCTTGCTCAACGCCCCACTGAAAGACCCTGTAAAATATAGAGTAATGGGCTACGAGGTTAGCCTGCGACATTCCGAGGCCAACATGATTGAGGTCATGACAAAAGAGGAACAAGGCACAGGCAACGAGAAGGCCGAAACGCCTTGCTGGGACGCCAACGAATGTGACGAGGAGCTGAAAAAGGCCGCCGAAGCGAAAAGCAAGGTCATAAACGTGGCGCTTGTGGGAAACCCCAACTGCGGAAAGACGTCTTTCTTCAATTTCGCCTCTGGATCACACGAGCGCGTTGGCAACTACTCTGGCGTGACCGTGGACGCGAAGGAGGGACACGCCCAATACAAAGGCTACACGTTCAACATCGTTGACCTTCCCGGCACTTATTCCCTTTCCGCCTACTCCCCCGAGGAACTTTACGTGCGCAAGCAACTCGTGGAGAAAACTCCCGACGTGGTCATCAATGTCATAGACACCAGCAACCTTGAGCGCAACCTCTACCTCACGACCCAACTCATAGACATGCACCTTCGCGTGGTGGTCGCGCTAAACATGTTCGACGAGACTGTGAAGCGTGGCGACAACGTGAACCTGAACAAGCTTTCCGAGCTCTTCGGCCTGCCCATGGTGCCAACGGTATTCAAGTCGGGAAAGGGTGTCAACGACCTTTACGACAAGGTGATTGCCATCTATGAAGGCACCGAGGATGCCGATTCACATTACCGGCACATCCACATCAACCACGGCCACGAGCTGGAATTTGGAATCAAGGAGATACAAGAGCATCTTAAACAGGAAGCCGACTTGCGCGAGCGTTTTTCCACGCGCTATCTGGCTATTAAGTTGCTTGAGCGCGACAAGGACGTTGAGGACTTCATAAAGCAACTGCCCGACGCCGACGAGATCTTCCGCCATCGCGACAAGGCCGCAAGCCGCGTGATGGAGGAGATGAAAGTGGATTCCGAGACTGCCATCATGGACGCGAAATACGGATTCATCCACGGAGCTCTGGAGGAAGCCAATTACAAGACAGGCGACAAGGAGGACACTTATCAAGTGACACACCTGCTCGACAGGATATTGACCAACCGCTACGTGGGCTTCCCCATATTCATCCTCATACTCGCCATCATGTTCATGGCCACTTTCTGGCTCGGCTCATACCCGCAAGACTGGCTCGACTCCTTCTTTGGGTGGATGGGCGACACGATTGGCAGCCTTCTGCCCGACGGTCCCATAAAGGCCATGCTTGTGGACGGCATCATCGGCGGCGTGGGCAGCGTGGCGTCTTTCCTGCCGCAAATCCTCATTCTCTATCTCTTCATATCGTTCATGGAAGACTCGGGCTACATGTCGCGAGCGGCCTTCATCATGGACAAGATAATGCACATGATGGGCCTTCATGGCAAGAGCTTCATACCGCTCATCATGGGCTTCGGGTGCAACGTGCCGGCGGTGATGTCGACACGCACCATAGAGAGCTACCGCTCACGCATCGTCACGATGCTCATCATACCGCTCATGAGCTGCGAGGCACGCATACCTATTTATATAATGATAATAGCTACATTCTTCTCGCGTGGCTCGGCGCCGTTTATCATGATGTCGCTCTATCTCATAGGAATGGTTCTCGCCGTCATCATCAGCCGCCTGTTCTCCAAGACGCTCTTCAAGGGCGAGGACACGCCTTTCGTGATGGAACTGCCTCCCTACCGCTTCCCTACCGCCAAGGCCTTAGGCCGACACACCTGGGAGAAAGGCAAGATGTATCTCAAGAAAATGGGAGGCATAATCCTCGTGGCGTCCATCATAGTGTGGGCACTCAGCTATTTCCCGCACCCGCAAGGCCTTGACGAGCACGAACAGCAACAACAGAGTTACCTCGCGACCATAGGCAAGACCGTGGAGCCGGTGTTCAGGCCTCAAGGGTTCACCTGGAAACTCGATGTCGGACTTATCGCCGGCGTGGGAGCTAAGGAAATCGTGGCATCAACGATGGGCATACTTTATTCCGACGAGAAAGACATTGACGACGACAACAGCAAATACGAGCACATAAACAAGAGCATGAGCTACGACATAGCGCAATTGCACCAAAAGTCCGTGAGCGAGATAAAGCCATTGACAGATCTCACAGCCTATTGCTATCTGCTGTTCGTCTTGCTCTACTTCCCTTGCATTGCCACCATAGCGGCCATAAAAGGCGAGACGGGATCATGGAAATGGGCCCTCTTCACCGCTGGTTACACCACATGCCTCGCATGGGCTGTCTCAGCGCTCGTTTTCCAAATTGGATCTATTTTCATATAAGCCATTTTGAAAAATAATTCACAAATTGTTTTGCCGTATCAGTGAAACATCGTACATTTGCATACACAAAGACGAAACAAACATCGGGGGTTGTCCTGATTCGATCGGGATACTCATCAAATTACGTTGAAAACCGGGTCACTTCTCTTGTCGATGGCGGGCCACATAAAACCGCATACTCGGACTAAGCCAAAAGGCCAGTGGATTACAAAAACGGAGAGAGCCCACAACTTTTATAGCTGGAGTTTTCATCACATCCTCAGGGCAACCCCTTTTCTATATTCTCAATACTTAAAAAAGGCCATGTTTAGTGGAATAGTGGAAGAAATGGCGACCATTGTCGCCATAAAGCGATATGGGGGAAACGTAGACCTCACCTTGACGTGCTCGTTTACCAACGAGCTAAAGATAGACCAAAGCGTCTGCCACAATGGGGTTTGCCTCACCGTGGTAAACATCAACGGTGACCAATATACCGTCACGGCAATGAAGGAGACACTTGACCGCTCAAACATCGGACAGCTGAACGTTGGCGACAAGGTCAACGTAGAGAGGTCCATGCAGGTCAATGGCCGCCTCGACGGACACATAGTCCAGGGCCACGTCGACGAGACGGCGGAGTGCGTCGACATGAGAGACGCCGACGGCAGCACCTATTTCACCTTCCGTTATCATGCCGACAAGGCAATGGCACGACGCGGATACATGTGCGTGGACAAAGGCTCGGTAACAGTTAACGGCGTGTCGCTGACAGTCATCAACCCTACCGACGATTCTTTCACCGTGGCCATCATCCCCTTCACACGCGAGCACACCAATTTCCATTACATCAAGGTTGGCTCACGCGTCAACATCGAATTCGACATCTTAGGGAAATACATGGCACGCCTAAGGCATTTTGAAGATTAAGCAAGGCCGGCATTGCCTTTTCACATAAAGGCTGAAGCCTCGACAAGACAAGCACCCATAAAGGGTGCTTTTTTATTGACGCTTCGCCTTTATACATTATTTTAGGCAAAAGTCTTGTAAGAGTTAGGAAAAAACACTAACTTAGCGACATAAAGATAAAACCACACGATTATGATATATTCCGTTGCCAATCCGATATACGACTGCGTGTTCAAGTTCTTGATGGAAGACGAGCGCATCGCCAAGACGGTGTTGTCAGCCTTGCTTAAGAAAGAGGTCGTAAGCGTTGAGATGCGCCGCCATGAGCATCCCAACGTGACTCGCGACAAGATTTCGATGTTCCGCATCGACTTCGCCGCCCAGGTCAAGGAGGATGACGGCACGGTTCGTCTCATCCTCATAGAGCTTCAGAAGACTTGGGTAGACACCGAGACGCTTCGCTTCCGCCGCTATCTGGCCGCTCAGTACAACGCCGAGGAGAACATGGTGAAGGAAGGCGAGCTGAAGGGCTATGCCGTGCCCATGATTTCCGTTTACCTTCTCGGCCACCGTGTTGGCGACATCGACAAGGCTGTGGTTTATGTCACTCACAACGCCTACGACTATGATGGCAAGGTAGTTGAGGGCGGCATGCAGGACCCGTTTATCAACAGCCTGATACACGACAGTATCATCGTCCAGATACCTTTGCTCCACGGTAAGATAAACAACAGGCTTGACCGTGTGCTCAGCGTTTTCGACCAGTCGCAGCGCGACGCCAAGAACCAGCAGATTGTCTGCCTCGATGAGAAGGAGTACGCCGGCGACTCAGACATGATGTACATCCTGCATCGATTGGGTCTCGCTGCCATGGACGCTGACGTGCGTCAGGAGATGAACGACGAGGACGAGTTCTACTCAGTGCTTGAGGCGCGCGACACTCAGGTCATGAAGCTCAACGAGCAGCTCACGGAGAAAAGAAGGCAGCTGAATGAGAAAAATGCCCAGCTGAATGAGAAAAATGCCCAGCTGAATGAACAGAATGCCCAGCTGAATGAGCAGAAAGTCCAGCTGAGCGAGCAGAAAGTCCAACTGAGCGAGAAAACGGTGAGGTTGGCCGAGGCAGAAGCCCAGCTTAAAGAGCAAAAGAAACAAGTAAAGGCAATGGTTAAGGCAATGATTAGCAACGGGATGACAATACAGGCTGTGGCAAAGATGATGAATAAGTCGGAAGAGGAGATAAACAACCTCTTGGCTTGAGGGGGAAAAATTGCGCAAACGGCAATATACGCCAACATTAGAATGTAAAATATTATTGCCAAAATTTAACACTTGAAAACAGGTGCTTTTAGAGCGGAAAAACGGCTTCAAGGTGCCCCCCTGCAGCTCCGTTAGCCGGTTTTCAGCCAAAAACTTTTGCCGTTACGGTGTAATCGCGTCGCCGTTACGGTGTAATCGCGATGCCGTTACGGTGTAATCGCGATGCCGTTACAGTGTAATCGCAATGCCGTTACAGTGTAATCGCAATGCCGTTACGGTGTAACGGCGACGCGATTTTAGCACAAAAATGACGTCCAGAAGCCATCAAAATCGCAGTTGGTTGATATTCAGAAGGTTATCAAAACAGCCCATAATCGCGTCATTTCCAACCAAGAGACACCTTGGTCGAAAAAAATCGATTCTCAGACAACTATTTGTAAAATATTTTCATCCTGTAAATTGGTATGCATCATGTGCTTTGCAGGGCAGCCTTCAGACCAATTTGCATGCTTCTTTTGTATGCCATCACCCAAAATCCCGGAAGGCTTTTTTTTGGTCGGCACAAATCAAGCCACTGCAAGCCAGGACTTAGACTGAGGACATCAAGCGAGATTTTCATGCTCTTTGTGATTTTAGCGGACAACACAATATTCACAATTAAATAAACTTGTCTAATTTGCGTCTTTTTTATGATAATTTGTAAAAATCGCACCAACTATTGTTAAGAATGGATTGAAAGAATTAACCTTTGGCACACAAATCTCATCTAACATGAAATGAGAATTATCAGTATCTAATAATATCTATGGTAAACAAAGCAACAACTATCATTGTTGTGGCAGGGCTTCTTGGCTTTTCAGCAAGTGTTTCGGCACGTCAGTGGACGCTGCACGAATGCATCAATTACGCGCTTGCCAACAACATCACGCTTCAGAAGAGCCGGATGAGCAAGTATTCAGCGATTGAGGACTACAAGCAAAGCAAGGCCGCGCTGCTGCCATCGCTTTCAGCGTCAACGTCGCAAAACATCTCCTACAACCCTTGGCCGGAAAAAGGATCATACACGGTGCAAGGGTCAAAGGTGCAGACCAATGTCGACAAGTTTTATTACAATGGCTCGTATGGCATAAACGCCAACTGGACGGTGTGGAATGGCAACCAGAACCACAACAAGGTAGCCTTGAACAAGCTATCCGTGGAGCAAGCCGCGCTCGACTCCGCACAGACCGCCAACAGCCTGCAAGAGCAAATAGCGCAACTCTTCGTGCAAATACTCTACTCAAAAGAAGCGGTGAAGGTCAACCAAGCCACGCTTGAGACGTCAAAGAAGACCGAGGAGCGTGGAAAGGAGTTCTACAAAGTGGGTTCACTGAGCAAGGCAGACCTGGCACAGCTCACCGCACAAAGGGCGCAAGACGAATACAGTGTCGTTCAGGCACAAAACTCGCTTGCCGAATATAAGCGACAGCTCAAGCAGCTCTTGCAGATTACCGACCAGGAAGAGTTTGACGTGAGCGCCAAGGAGCCTACCGATGCCATGGCCACAACAGCCATACCATCGGTGACCATGGTCTACGACTCTGCAATGCAATACCGTCCGGAGATTCAAAACGCCTTGCTGGGCATAAAGAGCAGCGACGTGCAACTAAAAATCGCCAAGGGGCAACGCATGCCAACCATTGGACTGTCGGCAAGCGTAAGCACCAACACCACATCCATGAACAGCAACGCATGGGGCAAGCAATTGAAAAGCAACCTCATTGGCGGAGCGGGATTCACCGTGAGCATCCCTATCCTTGACAACCGTCAGACCAAGACCGCCATCAACAAGGCCATCCTATCAAGGCAAAGCTACCAGCTCGACTTGAAAGACAAGCAAACGCAGCTCTACTCCACCATAGAGAACTATTGGCTTCAGGCCAACAACAACCAAGAGCAATACAAGAGCGCGAAAGTGAACACCGAGAGCGCGCAACAAAGTTATGACCTCTTGCAGGAGCAATTCAAGCAAAACCTGAAGAACGTCATTGAGCTGATGAACGGGAAAGACAAGCTGCTGCAGGCAAAGCAAAACGAGCTTCAGGCAAAATACATGGCGATACTCAACATCAATTTGCTAAACTTCTACAAGGATGGCACTATGAAATGACCATGTTGCCACTTGGCGCACCTTAACATGACAAACAAACAACAAGACATATATTTTTATAATAGCACAAATACAATCTCATGAAAATCAAGAAAATAAGCAGCGTTTGGATAATCGTAAGCGTTATCGTTGCCATCGCGATATTAGCGTGGCTGCTTTCAGGCAAAAAGAAAGACACGACCATCAATTTCACCACAGAGGCCGTTGCCCCCACTAACATCGAGAACAGCGTGACAGCGACAGGCACGATAGAGGCAGTGAAGACGGTCACTGTAGGTACCCAGGTGTCGGGCATTATCAACAAGCTCTTCGTCGACTACAACAGCGTGGTAAAGAAAGGGCAAGTCATAGCCGAGCTTGACAAGCAAAACCTCCAAAGCCAGCTCAACTCGGCAAAAGCACAACTCTCGCAGGCACAAGCCAATCTCCTCAGCGCTCAGAGCGACCTTGCCTATCAGAAAGCCAACTACCAGCGCAACAAGACCTTATACAACAAGGGACTCATCTCTGCCAACGATTATGAGCAAGCCCGCCTAAGCTGGCAAACGGCAAACGCCACCGTGGCCGAGAGGCGCGACGCCGTGGCTGCCGCAAGAGAGGAAGTGAGCCGCGCCCAGACAAACCTCAGCTACGCCGTAATCACCTCGCCCATAGACGGCGTGGTGATATCAAAGAGCGTGGAGGAAGGACAGACCGTTGCCGCAAGCTACTCCACGCCTGAACTCTTCACAATAGCCAAGGACTTGAAAGACATGCGCGTCATAGCCAATGTCGACGAGGCCGACATAGGCGGTGTCAAGGTGGGACAAAGGGTGACCTTCACCGTGGACGCCTATCCCAACGACACTTTCGAAGGTGCCGTGACACAGGTGCGACAAGAGGCAACGACGACAAACAACGTCGTGACATACGAAGTGGTAATCAGCGCGCCAAACCAAGACTTGAAGCTTAAACCTGGTCTTACGGCCAACGTCAACATCTATACCGAAGAGATCAAAAACGTGTTAAGCGTTCCTTCAAAGGCATTGCGCTACACGCCTGAGAAAGAAACGGTTGGCGGAAGGAAAATTCAAGACGTGACCAATGCAAAGAACAAGGTATGGACGCTTGAGGGCAACACGCTCGTGGCGCATAAGGTGACCGTAGGTTCCACGGATGGCGTCCACACGCAAATACTCGGCGGCATCAAGAATGGCGCGAAAGTCATCACTGGCATAGCAACGCCTGAGGCCGATGATTCCGACGACGCAAACGATGGCACGCAAAGTCCGTTCGCCCCTGGACCAAGAGGAGGCAAAAAGAAGTAAAGCGTATGGACAAAGACAGAAAAGTAGTAATAGAGCTGCAAGACATCAAGCGCGAGTTCAAGGTAGGCGATGAGACCGTGCACGCCTTGCGTGGCGTCTCGTTCAAGATATACGAGGGCGAGTTCGTCACCATCATGGGTAAGTCGGGTTCGGGCAAGTCGACCCTGCTCAATCAGCTCGGCTGCCTCGACACGCCATCAAGCGGAGAGTATTATCTCGACGGGGTGCCAGTGAGGGAAATGTCGCGGTCGCAAAGGGCAGTGCTTCGCAACCGCAAGATTGGCTTCATATTCCAAAACTACAACCTCTTGCCAAAGACGTCGGCGGTGGAAAACGTGGAGTTGCCGCTCATGTACAACCCCAACGTGTCTGCCGCGGAACGCCACGAGCGCGCGATAGAGGCCCTAAAGGCCGTGGGGCTCGGCGATAGGCTATACCACAAGTCGAACCAGATGTCGGGAGGACAGATGCAACGAGTGGCCATAGCCCGCGCCCTCGTCAACGATCCTGCCGTGATACTTGCCGACGAGGCCACGGGTAACCTCGACACGCGAACGAGCTTCCAGATACTCGTGCTCTTCCAAAAGCTCTACGCGCAAGGCCATACCATCATCTTCGTCACCCACAACCCCGACATAGCCAACTACTCGTCGAGGAACATAGAGATAAGAGACGGAAGGGTTATCAGCGACGAGTATAACGACAACATCAAGGATGCGGCAAAGGCACTCGCGGAATTGCCGGCAAACACCGATGAGTAAAATATTGATGAGAAAATGAACTATTCCAACTTATTCAAGATAGCCCTGCGTGCCATCGGCGCCAACAAGATGCGGTCGTTCTTGACTGCTCTCGGCATCATCATCGGCGTGGCATCGGTCATCACGATGCTCGCCATAGGCCAAGGCTCAAAGCGCAGCATCCAGGCAAACATTGCCGAGATGGGCTCCAACATGATAATGATCCACCCTGGACAAGACATGCGCGGAGGCGTGAGGCAGGACGCCTCGTCGATGGAGACGCTGAAGCTCACCGACTACCAATCGTTGAAAGACGAGTGCAACTACATCAAGGGCATATCGCCCGTGGTGAGCAGCTCAGGCCAATTCATCTACGGCAACAACAACACGCAATCCACCATCTATGGCGTCAACACCGAGTATCTCGACATAAGACAGTTGAGCGTGTCGAAT
>ERZ1032078.4-NODE-4-length-111401-cov-26.989034_pt1 | contig 111401 bp, 81 predicted proteins | sample MGYA00517101_ERZ1032078 | MGnify/ENA primary metagenome ERZ1032078 (study PRJEB33719, sample SAMN04261301) | wastewater metagenome | biome: rural village; feature: human; material: feces | host: Homo sapiens | place: El Salvador | collected 2013-01-14 ... | reverse complement strand
CGTAGCAGCTAAAAGCCACTACGCTTTCAAATCTAACTTTTGGGGGTCACCACATCTTTCAATCGGCTGTTTAATAAATTAGATTATGTATTGATTACCATCTTGCGTTAAGCTCGTCCTTTGTGGCTCTCTTCTTCTTTCTTGCGACATATCTTGAATATCTTGAAAGCTTTCTGTCACGAAGGAAAAATACGAAAGCGATTGCGCCGAGGATAACTGCAACAAGCGCAAACCAAAGACCCACATTTGCCGATCTCTGAACTGCGGCAACAAGTGTCGGAGTAGTTGCGGCTTTTGATTTTGCAAGAGCCCTGTCAGCTGATTTTACAGACTGAACCGCAACGCTTGACGCTGTGTCTGAATAGTTCTGATTCTTTTCGTTTGAAAGAATGAACTGCGATGCACCTGTTGACGAGGGCATTTCAATCGGAGCGGCTGAAACTGCCGGTGAAACCTCACCGCTTACAACCTCTGTATCAGGATTTGCAACTGCTTTATCGCTGAAGAGTGCGTTGTATGTCTTCTCGTCAACGATACCTGTTGAATCGAGTGAGTTCTGATTCTGGAAGTTCGCAACAGTCTGTGCTGTGTACTCGCCGTAATAGCCTGTTGCTTCCATTGCAAAGTAGCCGAGCTTGATGAGCTGCTGCTGAATTGCAGTTATTTTCTCACCTTCGTCACCGTTCTGATACTGAACTGCTTCTGTTGTAGGCTCTGTTGCAGGCTCTGTGGGAGCAGTTGTTTCTTCTTCGGGCTTGTCCTCCTCGACCTTTGCTGTTGTATCTGCCTTTGGGGCTTCAGGAGCGTCCTCTGAATAAAGCGTATTTCTTGAGTCGCCTGCGATACCGTCAACCGTAAGACCCGCAGCCTTCTGGAATGCCTTGTAAGCCTCTTCTGTTGCATCGCCGAAGTTTCCGTCAATCGCACCGTTATAGTAACCGAGGTCAGCCAGTCTTTGCTGAATCTTCTTTACCTCTGCACCCGATGAACCGTTCTTGTACACGCTCGGTGCGTTGCTTGAAGATGACTGATTGCCGGATGAATCAGAAGCGCTTGATGAGCTTGAACCTGATGAATTATCCGAACCTGACGAACTGCTTGAAGAACTGCTTGATGAAGTATCGGAAGGAGTCTTGCTCGATCGACCCTGTGAATCAAAGTAATATGTAGTACCGTCAATTGTTCTTGAAGTATTTACAATGTACTCGCCGTTTTCATAATAGTAATAGCTGCCGTTAAAGCTTTCCCAACCGTTTGTTACATAGGAAACTGCGGCAAGCTTGAACCAGTATGTCCAATTGTTGTAACCGCCGATTGCCTCGTAGCAAACACCGTATTCATCGCCTCTTGCGTCAACCTCCATACCGTTGCCGACATAAACGCCCACATGACCGGGACGCCAAAGTCCAAGGCCGTGAACATTTGGGATACCTGCGCTTACCGAACCTGTTTCGGTAGCTGTTTCAAGCTGAGGATTACCGCATCTTTCACCGCCGGCATATGAATAGATAAGACCTGAACAGTCTACCGCACCGGGGGTTGAACCGCCGTAAACATATGACCATCCGCTGTTATAGGCATTAAGCGCCCACTCTGCAAGACCGGCACCCGTGCCTTTTGCACCGGCAGAAAAAGAAGAACTGAACACGCATACACTTGAAAGTGTGAGAACACTCAGTATGATTGCAGTAATCTTTTTTATTCTCTGCATCGTTAATTACCTCCATCTTAATTGTTACCAAATCTGACTGTTAATTACAATTAAGGTTACACCTTGATAACAAATTTGTAACTATTATAGCATCATATTTTTAAAAAATCAACCCCAAAGCCTGTATTTTTTGCTAATTCGGAAATTTCGATGCAGTTTCACTCACAAAATCTTTATTTCACACACTCAAATAGAGCAAATATTACAAAATTTGTAATATTTTGTAATATTTAAGTTGCTTCGGTGTAACAAAAATTGGCTCTATATAAAAACGGAGTAACAAACACAGTGTACAAAAAAGCACTCCCACTCCAAGCGTATGGAGTGGGAGCGCTTTTATTCGGTTTCCGTAATACAATTATGAAAATATGAAAAAATAGAGGAGAGAAAATTTCAATATGAAATTTGGAAATCAATCAACGGTAGTAATGTTAAAATGCCTTTAAAAAGCGTCGCATTACTGATATTCACAAACACTTGCCCATTTTAGGAGAAATTCTCTTTCTTCGGGTTTGCCCTTAACAGACTGCGATGCGGCTACGATTGGGAGCCAACGGTCAACATACTGACGAGCTGTGTCCGTCTTTGTGCAATAAAGCTTCATATACTTTTCAGCAAGCTCTTCCTGATGATTCAAACGGAACAAGAGGTAAGTTCTCGCTGCATCGGCTGAACCGTTACCCTGTGTTGCGTGCGACCAGTCAATAACATACGGTGTACCCGACTCGTCAATAATAATATTGCTCGGGTTGAAATCGCCGTGACAAACCTTTGTGTGGTTCGGCATACCGTTAAGGCGTGTTTCAAGCTCATATCTTGTTGTTGCATCAAGGTCTGTTTCGCTGATTTTGCGTTTCATCTTATCTTTCAGCTTGTTAAGCAACGGTGCTTTCTGACTGAGGATTTTAACCTGAATGTCAACAAAGAGATTAAGATATTCATCCTCCTTTTCAGGATGCTCTGCCATAAGCTCTGCAAGAGTCTTGCCTTCAATAAAGGTTGAAATAATAGCCCACTTGCCGTCAATCTTTGTAACTTCTTCGATTTTCGGAATATTAAGGCCTGTTTCTTCAACTCTCGCCTGATTAAGAGCCTCGTTAAGAATATCTGATTTCGGATAGCACTCGTCAAAAACTTTTGCTGCAAGCGCGCCGTCTTTATAAACTACCTTGTTCTCTCTTTTTGCAAGAACTGTATCTAATTTCATAATAAAGCCCCTTTCGCTTTAAAATATTTATTTTTTATTGAGCAATCTTTCATTGCTTCGGTTATATTATACAACAAATTAAGGGGTTAGTATAGTGTAAAAATAACAAAATAATCGGAATTTTCTTTGTGCATTTAGCAAATACAAATAAAGAGTTTTTTACATTTCCTACAAAAAGAGCAAAATATTTTATATGAAGTGCATAATTTTTTGTTAAACTTTTAACTAAATAATTGTGAAATTTTTAACATTCTTTTGTGCATATTGCATAGCTGTATAAATTTTCAAAACAAATCAGCCGTTTTGCAACCGTTCGCACAATTCTGTAGTGGCGGATATTATCCGCCCGCTTGATGAAATTTTATGTTTATGCTCAAGTACCCCGACACAATAAAAGCCGTGCGTTATTGTGTCAGGGTACTACAGAAACCTTGCAACATTATTTATATATGAATACAAAACCGCAAAAGGCACATAACCGTCATTGTTTTCGGTTATGTGCCTTCTTACAGCATAAAATGCTGTGTGTTAATCGGTTTTATTAAAATTTATTGCAATCAACAGAAGAATACATCCATTTCTTCTGCGTTGCCGTCGGCAACAAAGTAAGCCTTGCTTTCTTCGGGCTTGAGATAGATTGAAATTTCCTTTGCATCCTTGCCGTATGTAGCCTTAACATTTTTGATTACTTCTTCAACAGGAACCTGTGCGCCTGCGTACTCAACAAAGAAGTTTACCTTTGTTTCAACAGGAACCGGTTTCTTAGGAGCAACCTTCTTGGGAACTGCCTTTTTAACAGGAGTCTTCTTAACAGGCTCTTCCTTTTTGGCAGCCTTGGTCTTAGCAGGAGCAACCTTTTTTTCTGCGGTAGTCTTTGCAGCTGCAGCAACAGTCTTAGCAGGCTCAGCCTTTACTTCAACAGCCTTTTTTGCAGGCTCTTCTTTAACATCCGCAGCCTTTGCGGCAGTTGCTTTTGCAGTTGTTTTCTTAGTTGTTGCCATAACAAATCCTTCTTTCAAAGTAATAAAATATTGCAGGAATAAAAGTTTTATCTTTTGTAAATATTATACATTTCAGAGTAAAAAATGTCAATAAACTGTACAAAAATTCGGCGGTTAATACATATTTGCGAAAAAATAAAATTCCTGTTAGTTGAAATGCACAATGTTATTGCCTCATATTTGTGAACTATGTCGTTTTTTCTTGTCAAAAAAACGAAAAAAAGCACATCATCATTTGAAAACCCCTTGCAACTGTGCTAAAATAGTAGCCAATTAATGTAAGAGAGAAGAATGATTTATGGGAGAGAATTTCATTATTATTGCACAACAGGTGCTTGTACTGTTCATTTTGATTGCAGTCGGTTTTATTTGCGGTAAGAAGAAAATTATCACCGATTTTTCCGCCCGTCACATGACCGATATAGTATTGTATGTTGTGACGCCCTGCGTTATGATTTCCGCCTTTCAGCGTGAGTTTTCGTTTGAACTTTTGAGCGGACTTATAATTTGCGTTACCTGCTCTGCACTTATTTTCGCTGTGTCAATACTTATCTGTAACCTGATTTTTCATGATAAAGATGAAAGCCGTAAGGCTGTTATCCGCTTTGCAACAATCTATTCAAACTGTGCATTTATGTCTTTGCCCCTCCAGAAGGCAATTCTCGGTGATGACGGTTGGTTTTACGGCTCAATTTTTGTTGCCGTATTCAATATCTTTGTCTGGACGCACGGACTTGTTTCAATGAGCGGTGATAAAAAACAGCTTTCATTCAAAAAGCTTGTTCTCAACCCCGGACTTATCGGCGTTGTGCTTGCAATTATACTGTTCCTCACAGGCTTTAAGCTTCCGTACATAATCAGTCAGCCGGTTGAATATCTTGCAGTTCTGAACACTCCGCTCCCGATGCTTATTATCGGTTTTTACCTTTCACAGGCTGACTTTAAAAAGGCGTTTACTGACAAGGGCGTATATTTTTCATCGGCGGTTCGTTTGATTGCTTTACCGATGCTTACAGCGGTTGTAATGTCATTGTGCCGTGTCACTCCGATTATTACCATGGCTTGCGTAATCGCTACATCAGCGCCTACTGCCGCAACAACAACTATGTTTGCAACAAAATTTAACAAGGATGTTGAATTGTCAGTCAGTATTGTTGCCGCAACAACAGTATTTTCGCTTGCAGCAATGCCCTTAGTTGTTATGCTTACCGGTATGATGAGCGGATTTAGTAGTTAATGTAAAATGGAAAATTGAAAATGGAAAATTATGGTCGGCGGTGTGCCACCGCAGACCTTTCGAGAAGATAGTTGAGATAAATGAATTGCATTGATGCCCGAAACGGCATTGATGCAATTTTTATTTTATATGAATTTAACTGTTTAATTGTAGGGGCGCTCATTGGGCGCCCGCCTTAATGATAGAATTTGTTTAAACACATATTTTTTATGTGATGAAAAATGTGTATTCAAATTTGTACGCAATGCGTGCAATTGTGTGCGTTGCACACGAGCGGGTGTCCGATGAACACCCCTACAATTTTCCATTTTCCATTTTCAACTTTCAATTAAAAAATAACGCTCGGGCGATAATGTTTGAACTATCGCAAACTATCTACACGAACAGGGAACGGCGACTCGCCGTTATTTAAGTGTTTTCATACATTGCTTGAATGTTTCGATAACATACCATGCCTCATCATCGGTGAGGGTTGAGTTCATCGGGAGGGTGAGCTGGTTTTTGTGCATATTGTACGCATTCGGGTAATCGGTAATTTTGAAGCCACGCTTGCTGTATGCCGAAAGCAACGGCAACGGCTTGAAGTGGACATTGCACATTACTCCGTGGTCAGCCATCATATTATAGAACTTATTACGGTAATCTGCGTCTTTGCCGATAAATCTTACAAAGTAAAGGTGACCGCTGCTGCGGTGGTTTTCATCGCAGTGATTAAGCACCTGAACGGGCAAATCCTTAAATTCTTCGTTGTAAAGCTTTATAAGCTGATGTCTGCGGTCAAGCATTTGATCGTAGCGTTCAAGCTGAGCCACACCGATTGCGGCAAGCACATCGGTCATATTACACTTGTACTGAGTGTCAACAACATCATATTCCCACGATGCGACCTTATTTTTCTGATATGCGTCCTTGGTCTGACCGTGAAGCGAGAGAAGCATATACTGCTTGTACATATCTTCCTCATCAATTCCGTCATGTGAACGGTGAACAGCCGCACCGCCCTCGGCGGTTGTCATATTCTTTACAGCGTGAAAGCTGAAGTTTGTGAAGTCGGCAATTTCACCGCACATCTTGCCGTGCCATTGCGCACCGAATGCGTGAGCGCCGTCAGCCATAACAATAACTCTGCCGAACTTTTCCTGAAGCTCGTTGCGCGGATTGAAAACGCTTTTCTTTCTTTCAACAGCCTCAAAAATACGGTCATAATCGCACACAACGCCTGCAAGATCAACAGGAATGATAACCTTTGTGTTGTGGTTGATTGCCGCCTCCATTTTATCGTAGTCCATCTCGAAGCTGCCGCTTTTGCAGTCAATCATAACAGGCTTTGCGCCCACATGGTAGATAATTGATGCAGTTGCCGTGTAGGTGTACGCAGGAACTATGACCTCATCTCCGGGACCGATGCCGAGAATACGCAGAGTAAGCTCGGCACAAGAGGTCTGCGATGAAAGGCAGACAGCCTTTTCTGTGTGACATCTTTCTGCAATACGGCTTTCAAAAAGCTTTGTTTCGGGGCCTGTTGTAATCCAGCCCGATTTTAGAACCTTTATAACTTCGTCAATTTCTGCCTGAGAAAGGTCAGGCGGTGAAAACGGAATTTTTCTCATTTTTAATTTCTCCTCAGGTACAGCCGTGCATTAACCACTGCCGTACACAAACTATAGACAAATCTGAAAATATTACACTCCACCTGATTTGGAGTAATCTTCCCTTGGAAATTCGGTAGAAAATGAAATTTCCCACTGAAACTCTCAGTGCCATTCGCAAAATTGGAAAATGACACTTACATTAAATTATACAACGCAAGTCATAAAAAGTAAAGTTCCAAAATATCCAAAATATGCTTTAAAAAGGCGATTTCGTATGGTATATGAGCCGTATTGCAGTCGGGCTTCAGCCTTTTTTGCTCTCCGAGGCTTTCTTTTGCAGATATTTATTTTTTGTTGCAAGACCGCCTCTTATATGCCTTTCACTTTTGTTGGTGTCAAGAATTTTCCTCACCTGTCGGTAAAGCGCAGGGTTAAGCACCTTTAGCCGTTGGCTGACATCCTTATGCACGGTGCTTTTGCTCACACCGAATTTTTTCGCCGTACTTCTGACGGTTGCCTTGCTTTCGATTATGTATTCGCCGAGCATTGCCGCTCTTTCTTCTACGATACCTTTCACATACAGCCCTCCTGTCTGTCCTCCTTAGGGGGACATCTGTAATAGATTGTATGTGCAGACAGCGGATTGTATGACGGTATAGTTTAGTATGCTTTATTGCGTTTTATTGCCATTTTATTGCGTTTTATCTGTAATTAAACTAAATTTTTGTATAAACAGACAAATAAATGCTTATAATTTCGGTATTTATGCGGATTGAATTATCACGGTTACCAATGGTATAATTTAATCATAACAGTCAGAGAAAATCAAAATTTTTTGTGCATTTTGCTTCTTTGGCTTGAGAGGAGAAATACATATGAAAAAATTAACAGGTAAATTATTTGCAATGATTCTCACGGTATCGGTTGCAGTATCCTGTGTGGTGTCAACGGGCATTTTCACAGCCTCGGCATACACAGCGCCGAAAAAAGGCAAAATTGTTTACAACAAAACAATACACAATAAATACAACAAGGTCGAGAATACGATTCTTGAGAGCCTTAAAAATTTTGACGAGAAAATTGATATCAGCAGTCTAAATGTTCCGAGAAGTGATATTTCGGAAATTTTTAGGGTGCTGACATTGACTCATCCTGAGCTTTATTATGTGAATCAGGGATTTTCGTACTCCTACTATCCGTCAGAGGACACGATTGCATCAATCCATCCCGAGTACACAATCAGCAAAAGCGAATATACAGCACAGAAAAAGTTGCTTGATAAAGAAACCGAGAGAATACTTTCACTTGTGAAAGAGGATATGACCGATTCCGAAAAGGCACTTGTAATTCACGATGAGCTTGCCATTATGAGCGAGTACAGCACATCGGATTACAACAAGGCTGATATTTACAATTCGCTTGTTGAAAAGACTTCCGTATGTCAGGGCTATGCGCTTGCGTATTCCTACATGCTTTCACTTGTCGGAATAGACTCCGAACTTGTTGATTCAAACTCAATGAACCATATGTGGAACAAGGTTCATATCGGCAACGCTTGGTATAATGTTGATGTTACATGGGATGATCCTATTAATGACCGACCGGGACACGCTCAGCATACATACTTTCTTTTAAGCGACAATGCCATTCAGAATCTTCCGTCAAAGCACTATGATTACACAATAAGCAACAGCGCAAATTCGACAAAATACGATAATTACGAAATCCATAATTTCGACACAAGGCTTTGTGAGATCAACGGTGAATTTTACGGCTTTGTCAACAACAATTCTTCAGCTAACAAGGGTGCATTGTTAAAATACAAGCTTGACAGCAATACATATGAGAAAAAGCTGACAGTAGACGAAAAATGGAGTGCCGGCGGTAATTCCTACTGGATAAATACATTTATGAGCCTTGAAAAATACAACGGTGTCCTGTATTTCAACACCTCCGACACCGTGTATTCATACGATGTTAAAACAGGCAGACAGGCAGTGGTCGCATCCGATATCAGCGGTGTGTCCGCATCATCAGGCAAGCTTTGCTACGGTATGGTTCTCAAGGGTGACGCAATGTATGCCGCCGTGTCGGATTCTCCGAACAACAAAGCGACTTTGAAGTATATAAAAAGGGTTGACAAAGACAGTCTTGCAATCGGTATGACAAACTATATTATGATTTCAAGCACAAATTCAATTGAAAAAGCATATTACGGTGATGTAAACGGTGACGGCGAAATAAATATTGCCGATGCAACCGCAATTCAGAAGGCAATTGTGGGTCTTGTCAATCAGAGCGAAATTGAGAGTATAAACTCCGATGTGAACTTTGATTCCGATATCACCGTCATTGACGCAACCACAATTCAGAGTTACATTGTAGGACTTATGTAACGGCAAGCAGTCAGCAAATTGTCAGCAAATTGAAAATAGAAAATCACAGTCGGGCAGCAGGTTTGCAAAATGCAAAATTTCTGTTGCCCGACTGTTTTTTATAATCGGTTCTGTTCAATTTTAGCATTTTTAGAGGGCATAACCTCCTAAATAAACCCAAACCCGTAAAAATAAGCGTTCGGAATATAAAAAGAAAAACGGCAAAACCTTAGTGGTTAAGCCGTTTCTTAGTGGTTGCGGGAGCCGGATTTGAACCGACGACCTTCGGGTTATGAGCCCGACGAGCTACCTAGCTGCTCTATCCCGCGATATGGATATTTGCTGTTTTTCACAGCTTTTTTATTATAGCACTGTGCAGGGATTATGTCAATAGTTTTTTAAAATTTTTTCTTTTAGTTAATTTCCATAGTAAAGTCCGCCTCTTTCCTACTCCTGCTGTGGAACTTACTTTGGAGATTAACGAAATTTTCTTTTGTGCTTTTGCGGTGCATTTGTTCTGATTTTATTAAGGAATTTATTAAGAAAAATTTTTGGAAATGAATTCAGACACCTGCGTGTCGGCTTATATCTGTCAACCTATTTTGTGTCAAAGTTAATCCTGCAACAAAAAATACGGATAAATACGAATATATAAAATTATGCGGTTTTATACAGGCACAATCAATAATAAAAATTTTCAATATGTTTATTGTGACAAAATAATATGGCAAAAATTGTGCATAATTCAGCCGCAATACTGCCTGCCTGAACAATTTGCACTAAAAGCTAAATTTATATTTATACATTTCGCCGTAGCAATAATTGTTAATTTGTGTTACAATTATGATGTCATTTTTTAATGATATTATGTGATTAACGGAGAGCTTATGCCGATATACAGAATTGCAGACTTAAATGTTGAAATAAATCCAAAATATAAACTTGCAGGACAGCGTCTTGAGCCGTATATCATTCAGTCGGATAAATCGGATAAGGTTGATATAACTGTGTCTGTTACCGACGGTGAAATTACTCAGCGTTGCATGCTTGGCAGCAATATCGACAGGCAGGAAGCGGAGGATGTTCTGATACTCACAAAATTTTGCAATGCGGTGCTTGACGGGTTTGACGGTTTCTTTTTTCATTCATCGTGTTTAGAGCTTGACGGTGAGGGCTATGCTTTTTCGGCTGTCAGCGGAACAGGCAAGTCAACCCACACGGCACTTTGGCAGAAGCATTTTGGCGACAGGGTGACGATGATTAACGACGACAAGCCGATTATACGAAGGTGTGACGGAAGGTTTTATGTTTACGGAACACCCTGGATGGGAAAGGCTAACATAGGAACAAACACAAAGGCTCCGCTTAAGGCTGTATATATACTTGAAAGAGCAAAGGAAAACAGGGCGGCAAGGGTTTTGCCGTCACAAGTTTTAAGGCAGTTGTTTGAAGCAGCTGTTATTGATGTTGAACGGAGCAGAATGGAAAGACTGCTTGAATTGTTCGACGGGTGTTTCAGTGTAACGCCATTGTTTCTGCTCAGCTGTAATATGGAAGACAGTGCCGTCATCACGGCTTATAATGCCGCAAACGGCAAGGATAAATAGAGTTATCGGATTTTTCGGAGAACGGAGATATATTATGGAATTTGCTCAGGTTGTTTCAGTTGAAAATATGAGAAAGAGCGACGCAAAAACAATTGCGGAGCATACCCCCTCGGCAGAGCTTATGTACAGAGCCGCAAAGGGGATTTTTGAATCGGCAAAATTTGTCGGTAAGGTTGCCGTGGTTTGCGGAAAGGGGAATAACGGCGGCGACGGTTATGCGCTCGCCTGCATTTTGTGCCAAAACGGCTTTACTCCGACAATTTTCAGAGTAGGCGACGGCTTTTCAAAGGACGGTCTTTACTATTATAAAAAAGCAATGTCACTTGGTGCGGAAGAATTACCGATGTCACAGGCGGCTGCCTTTACAGGCTTTGACATTGTCACAGACTGCTTGCTCGGAACAGGGTTTTCGGGTGAATTAAAGGGCGAAATGCTTGATGCCGTTGAGCAGATAAATATGACAAATGCCTATGTTATAAGCGCCGATATAAACAGCGGAATCAACGGCGATACCGGTGTGTGCGGTACGGCGGTAAATTCAGACCTTACCGTTTCAATCGGTTCATTTAAGACAGGAATGTTTTTGAATGACGCACCGTACTATATCGGGTCAATGACGAATTGCGACATAGGAATCAATCTTATTGAAGAAGAGTACAAGCTGATTGATTATTCTCTCCTGCATATGTTTGAGGGCTACGGCTCACTTGTTATGACAATCGAGGAGTTTTTTGAAAAATACGGCTACGAGCCTTCAAAATGCAATGTTGCACGCTGTGTTGAGGAAATCAGCAAAAAAGAACGCAGAACAGTTGTTGTAAAAACAGACCATTCTGCGGTAATTGCAGATCTTAAATATATTTATTTTTGTGCAGACTATGTAATAAATAACTGACAGTGAGGGTGAAGTTATGAAATACAAGAAGGTGTTGTTACCACCCGAGCCGTATTACAGCGGCAGGGTTACAAGATATCCGGACAGAAAAGTTGCCTTTGAATCGGGACTCAGGTGGCATGGTTCATATGAAATTTCCTATATAAAAAAAGGTAAGATAAGGCTTAATAAGCTCGACTGCGAAATAATTCTTAACGAGGGCGATGTTTATGTGCTGAACAGTCAGGAGGTTCATTCCTATGAGGACATCGGCGAGGATACTCAGGCTGTTATGCTCAATATCATTCCAAAGGCAATTGCACCGTATGTTGACGATCCGCATATTGTGCCGAGTTTTAAACAACCCGAGGGCGAAGCTCTTGAGTTTATCAGGAAAACAATGAACACATTATACGGTTATGAGGAATACAAAAGCAAGCTCATCAGTATGAAGGTCAGAGCAGTAATGTACAGCGTTGCATACTACCTTATCCGCGACTGCATTGATAAGAACATTGAGTATGTTCACGGCTCACAGGCCGATGATTTTGACTGTGCAAAAAGTGCCATCCGATATATGCACGACAACTATAAGCACGAAATAACGCTCGGTGAAATTGCCAATTATGTGGGAATGACGCCGGCACATTTTTCAAAATATTTCAAGGAAAAAACAGAGGAAACCTTTTCAAGGTATCTTCGCAAGGTTCGCCTTGAGCATGCAATTGATGATTTGAGAAATAAAAAAATCACCGTCAGACAGGCGGCGATTGAAAACGGTTTTCCGAATGTTAATTCTCTTATTTTATCCTGTAAGTCCGAATACGGCAGAACCCCTGCGGAGCTGAAGAATTACAGCGAAAAGAATTAACGGCAGGTTGCCGCTGCCGATTTTACGCCGTCATAATCCGCACCGTCTTTTCATACATATTATCGGTGATTGATATGAAACAATTGTTCTGTGCGTTCTTGTGCGTAATGCTTGCGGCATTGTCGGCAGTGATGTTTTTGGGCGGAAAAGAAACCCCGTCAGGCTACATAAAATATGTTGAATTTAATGTTACGAAGGACGCTCTGCAAAATGCCGTTGACCTCGACATACAAACTCACGATGACGACAGGCACACCGACTGCATAACAATGCTTGCGTATCTCGGTGCAAAATACGGCGGTGATTTTACAAAGTACAAATACAGCGATATGACCGCTTTTGCCGACAAAATCAAAAACGGCGAAACCGTTGAAAACCTGACAAAGGATATGAAATATTTCAGCTACTACTCTCAGGCATACGGTGCGGCACTTTCCGGAATTGTAGGCAATTACGAAAAAGAAACCTCAAAAGGTACTGAAAAAGGCTACGGCTTGTGTTGGTTTTCGCCGATTGCCAAATCTTTTCCGTATTCCTGCTATGATGATTTCGGGGCTGTCAGAACCTATGGCTACACAAGACCGCACCTTGGTCACGACCTTATGGCGGCGGTCGGCACACCTGTCACTGCGGTTGAGTCGGGAACGGTTGAAATTATGGGCTGGAACAGGTACGGCGGCTGGCGAATCGGAATCCGTTCTGCCGACAAAAAACGCTATTGGTACTATGCCCACCTAAGACAGAACCGTCCCTTTGCCGAAAATCTTAAAGAGGGCGACAGGGTTTGTGCAGGCGATGTAATCGGCTATGTCGGAAGAACAGGCTACAGCGATACCGAAAACACAAACGGCATTACCGAAAGTCATTTGCATCTGGGGCTTGAGCTTGTGTTTGATGAGAGCCAAAAAGAGAGCAATAACGAAATATGGATTGATGTGGGAGCGATAACAAGCGTTGTCGGGCAAAATCAGAGCGAAGCAGTGCGCAATAACGAAACAAAGGAATTTACAAGAAAATTCAAATTTTCGGTTAATAATGATTTACAAACAGGTGCAGCAGGATAGATGCTTCAGCAATTGTCGGCAATACTGATTCTTAACAAAGTGACTGACGCAAAATCATATGCAGTTTTCATAATATCAAATCACTTTACACCAAAACCGCAGACTGTCATACGGCAGTCTGTTTTTTTGCCTCTAAATCGAAACGCGTCACGAAATGTCAACTGAATCGTACAGAACGACCTCTTCCGTTAATAGTACAAAATCATTAACATTACTTTTATTCTGTTTGGGCAAAAAATCATATAATTTGTATGTTGACGGCAAATCTTCAATAAGTTAAAATATGTAGGATGATATTTAAAAAATGATTTTGAAATTATGTTTGTGGGAGGTAAAAACGAGTGGTATTTTCAAGCCTTGTGTTTTTATTTGCGTATCTTCCGATAACCCTGCTTGCCTATTATCTTGTGCCAAGACAGGGACGCAATATTTTTCTTTTTATCGTAAACCTCATATTCTACGGCTGGGGTGAACCAAAGCTTGTTTTGCTTATGGTGTTCAACATCTTCTTCAACTACATAGGCGGTTGGCTTGTTGACAAATACAGAGCCGATGCCAAAAAGAAAAAGCTGTTTCTGATTCTGACCTGCGTGCTTGATATTGGTATTCTTGCGGTGTTTAAATATACGGGAATGATAACCGAAACGCTCAATATGCTGCCGTTTCTCAATATTCCGGAGCTTCAAATCAGCCTGCCAATCGGTATCAGTTTCTATACATTCCAGACAATGAGTTATGTTATTGATGTCTACCGTGACGATGCGCCCGTGTCGAAGAACTTCATAAACTTCGGTACATATGTTGCACTTTTTCCGCAGCTTATTGCAGGTCCGATTGTCCGCTACCGTGATGTTGCCGAACAGCTTGTAAACCGCCGTGAAACGCTTGAAATGTTCACAAGGGGCGTGAAGCTCTTTATGGTCGGTCTTGCAAAAAAGGTAATTATCGCAAACACAATGGGAACGCTCACAACAAACATTTTTGCAACAACCGATGAAAACGGCGTTGTCGGAACATGGGTGGGTATGATAGCCTACACTTTCCAGATTTACTTTGATTTTTCGGGCTACTCCGATATGGCTTGCGGTCTTGGCAATATGTTGGGATTCGAGTTTCTTAAAAACTTTAACTATCCCTACATTGCAAAGTCAATTACAGACTTTTGGAGAAGATGGCACATTTCCCTTTCAACATGGTTCAAAGAGTATGTTTATATCCCCCTCGGCGGCAACAGAAAGGGCGTTAAAAGGCAGATTCTCAACCTTCTCATCGTGTGGGGACTTACAGGACTTTGGCACGGTGCGGCATACAACTTTGTACTTTGGGGACTTTACTACGGACTTCTTCTTATTCTTGAAAAATTCGTACTCAAAAAATTTCTCGACAGACTTCCGTCATTTGTTCAGCACATTTACACTCTGTTTATCGTAATCATCGGTTGGGGACTTTTCTACTTTACCAATGTAGGACAGCTCGGTGAGTTTATGGTTGACCTTTTCAATTTTGGCAACGGAATTTGCGGCAATCAGGCATTTAACCTCATTATGAGCAACCTGCCGATGCTTATTATTGCGGCTGTTGCGTCAACTCCGCTTGCAGCAATGCTTTACAACCGCTTTGAACACACACGCTTTATGTGGATTCCCGAAACACTCTACTGTATGGGTGTCCTTGCCGTCAGCACGGCAAGCCTTGTTAATCAGAGCTACAACCCGTTCCTTTATTTCAGATTTTAAAAACGGCTGTGAACAATTAGAAAAAGTCAGGTGAATATATATGCGTTTTGCTGATAACAGAAATAAAATCGGAAAATACATTCCTGCGGTTGTATTTTTGATTTTCATATACGGAATGGCTTTGTGGTTCTTGTTTTCACCGAAAACCGACTACAGTTCTTCCGAAAAAAGATACTTGCAAAAGTTCCCCGATGCCAATGTTGAAAAGGTGCTTTCGGGAGAGTTTGGCAGTGAGTTTGAAACATTCTTTGCCGACCAGTTTCCGCAGAGAAACACATGGGTAGGTATTAACGCATACACCACCCTTGCGGAGGGCAACAACGGTGCAAGCGGTGTGTACAACTGCAAAAACGGCTGCCTTATCAACAAGCCTGTTTCGACTGAGAACAACCTCGATAAGAATATCGGCGCGGTTGCGGATTTTGCAAAATCAATCGACACTCCGACAACGGTTATGCTCGTTCCGTCAACAGGATATATTGCCGATGATGTGCTTCCGACATTCCACGATAAATACAACGATGATGAGGATATAAGCAGGATTTCTTCAACGCTTTCAAAGGATAAAATCGGCTTTGTCGATTTGCGTGAACGCTTTAAGAGCGAATACAAAAACGGCAGTCAGCTTTACTACAAAACAGACCACCATTGGACAACAAAGGGTGCTTACACGGGCTATCAGGAGCTTTGCAAGGCACTCGGCATTACTCCGATTGATGATTCAACCCTGAAAAAAGACAGCTACCCCGACTTTTACGGCACAACATATTCTTCAAGCGGTTTTTGGCTCACTCCGCCCGATAATATCGAAATTTGGAGCAATCCGAACAATTCTTCAAAAAATATCTCCGTAAAAATTACCGAGGGTGCAAACATCAAAACTTCGGGTTCAATGTACTTTACCGACCATCTCAAAGAGGATGACAAGTACCCCGTGTTTATTGACGGTAACCACGCTCTTACCGAAATTACAAACACCAACGCAAAGAACGGAACTGTTCTTCTCATAAAGGACAGCTTTTCGCACAGCCTTGCACCGTTCCTTGCAGAAAATTACAGCAAGGTGGTTCTGGTTGACCTGCGTTATTACAAGGAAAGCGTGTCAGACCTTGTGTCAGCCTACAACCCCGAACAGGTTGTTGTGCTTTACGGAATTGACAACCTTGCAACCGATACCGACATTGTATGGCTCAAGTAAGCTGACAATCTAAATAAACTATACGGCACTCCGATTCAGTCGGGGTGCTTTTCTTTTGGCAAGCTCTCATTTGCCTGATTGAATAAAAATTCACGATATGTTTTCAAATCGGCTCGCCTCATCGGCATTGTTCACTTAGTATTGTTCTCTTAGTATTTTTCTTTTAGTCTTCTTCTTTTAGTATTATTAGTCCGTAAATGGCGAGGGGGACGGGTATAAAATTTACAGGGGTCAGATACAAATTTTTAGGGGGAAGGGTGGAGTATCTTTCGTAGGGTGGTGTAAAATATTACACAGGTTGACCGGCAGGACAATAGTTTGCACAACATTAGTAACCGACAGAACACTACAGCGATTAAAGTCAAAATTAAGCAAAGGACGCTATAAGATTTTCTCTGGCAAAGCCATCGTCAAAAAAGTCGGGATTTACCGAATACACATACGGTGCAGACTGAATTTTGCCGAATTTTCCAATAGCAAAACCGCCCGCCTTTGAAATGATGTTTCTCTCGCACAGCTCATAGATGGTCTTTCTTGCCGTTGTTTCCGAGATGGAACAGGATTCTGCGATTTTACGCATTGACGGATAGCAGGTATTCGACTTGTCACAGCACCTCATAATGTAGCAAAGCACGGCAAATTGTGCAGGCTTGAGTTGGAGGTCAAAGACCTCGTTGGGAATCATAAAGAAATTTGTCATAAAAAATCGCCTCCACTAAAGAGCCTTAAAAAGAGAAAATTGCATATTTTAATACATTTATTTAAAAATATTTTCAAAAAATTTTTTCGGAATAAAGAGTTGTTTTGTCATAGTCTTGTCACGGTCGGTATGATATGATGTGTTTGCAGTCAAAGGTACTGTGCAAAAAAATAATCGGTATATATTTTGATTTGTTCAAAAAAAGACAAGGAGATTACCGTTTTCGGCAGTCCCCCTGTCAAGTGCAGAATATTTATTTTTTAATTATCAGCCTTTTATCAAGTGATACTTTCTTGCGTTCTTAACGATGAATGTAACAGAAATTGCAACGGCACAAAGCTCGGCGGCGGGCAATGCCAGCCATACACCGTTTATGCCGATAAACATCGGCAAAATTAACATTGCGGCACATTCAAACAAAAGCGTTCTTGCAACCGAAATCACGGCTGAAATCTTGCCGTTGTTGAGTGCGGTAAAAAGTCCCGATGCAAAAATATTCGTTCCGCACAACAGATAATTGATTGCAAAAATTCTGAATCCGCCGAGTGCAATCTGCTGAAGCTCCTCATCACCCGCCGAGAAAATTCTTACAAGCGGTTCTGCAAAAATTTCAGATGCCGCAATCATTGCGAGTGAAATTATCAGCGTGATTTTTATACATAGCCTAAACAGCTTTTGCAGCTTTTCGTGATTTTGTGCGCCGTAGTTAAAGCTGATAATCGGTGAAACTCCCGAAGTAAACCCGAACGAAACCGCCGTAAAAATAAAATGAATGTACAAAATTGCACTTATTGCCGCAACACCCTTTGCACCTGCAAATTGCATCATCTGAATATTGAATAACGCTGTTGTCACGGCTGTTGAAAGGTTCGTCACCGCCTCGGAAGAGCCGTTCGCCATTGCAAAGAGAATTTCTTTTACTTTAAATTCAGGTTTGCCAAAGTGCAGAGCTTGCTTTTTGTTGAAAAAGAGCAAAAGCGGAATTGCGCCCACAGCCATACCGATGATTGTGCCGAGTCCCGCACCGATTATTCCAATCCCCCACACAGCCATAAAAAGAATGTCAAGCACAATATTTGTGCAACCCGACAGTATTGAGAAAATCAGCATAATGTGGGGCTTGTCCGCTGTTACAAGGTACGATTGATTGAGCATCTGCCAGCACATTACAAAGCCGTAGGGAATCATAACGCTGCCGTAATCAATGCAATATGGGAGAATCTTTTCGTTTGAACCGAACATCATATACATAGGTTCGGCAAAAATTGTGAACAGCACAGCAATGATAACAGAAATGACCGTTGCCGTGATTGCAACTCCCGACATAAGACGGTTTGCCTCCTCCTGCTTTCCCTCACCCATTTTCTTTGCGATTATAGCATTTGAGCCTGTTGAAAACATTAACCCCACAGCCATAAACACAAGCGTGAACGGATATACGATGTTGATTGCCGACAGTGCGTCGCTTCCTACACAGTTTGCAACGACTATTCCGTCAACAACCGTATAGAGTGACATAAAAACCATCATAAGAATAGTCGGCAGAGTAAATTTAAGAATTGTCCCCGCCTTAATAGGCTTTGCATAAATTGATGTCGCCATAAAATCTCCTAACCCTCAATTATTGTTTTTTACAGACCATTCAGATGATTGTATCATAACTTTGTCGCAATTACAACCGATTTATCTTTTTTCGTAAATTATGCCTATCAATACCCAAGCGTACGGAAATATGTTTATACTCATATGCTTTAGCATAATAAAATCCGTGCAAAAGGCACATAACCGTCATCGTTCTCGGTTATGTGCCTTCCTGTTTTTGTAAGGCTGTTTTTTCACAGCCACTGTTTTGTTGAACGGGCAACCCTTTCGGATTGGTCGTTTTTTCTTTTTAGGCGGTCTTAATGCGACAGCACCTTTAAATATTTACAAATTGGCATAGTGAATTATACTATCTTCTTGTAATTGACCAACCCTTTGAGTTGAAACCACTTACCGTTTTGCCTTTTCTGTCAATACAACGGACTGTGTAGGTTACCTTCTTACCCTTTTTAGCACCTGAATCTGTGAAAGAGGTTGAAGTTGTATCTTTTACCTTTGTCCAGCTTCCTCCGTTATATTTTCTGTAAAGTCTGTAGCCATAAACTCCGGCAATCTTATTCCAAGTTACACTTACACCCTTTGATCTGTTTGTAAGTTTTGTAATTTTCGGTGTTGCGGCTGTGTATTTCTTCGACCAACCCTTTGAGTTAAAGCCACTGACGGTTTTGCCGTTCTTGTCAATGCAACGGATTGTGTAGGTTTCGGTTCTGTTAGGACTTACTCCCGAATCGGTGAACGATGTGGCAGTTGTGTCCTTAAATCTCTTCCAACCGCCTGATGATGTTTTATAGTAAAGTCTGTAACCGTAAACACCTGCGATTTTGTTCCAAGTCAGTTTAATACCGCCCGATGTGTTGTCAAGCTTTGAAATTGTCGGAGCAACGGGTGTATATTTTTTCGACCAACCCTTTGAGTTAAAGCCGCTGACGGTTTTGCCTTTTTTGTCAATACAACGGATTGTATATGTTTCGGTTCTGTTAGGACTTACTCCCGAATCGGTGAACGATGTGGCAGTTGTGTCCTTAAATCTCTTCCAACCGCCTGATGATGTTTTGTAGTAAAGTCTGTAGCCGTAAGCGCCGTCAACCTTATTCCACGCAAGCTTGATACCGCCTGTTGTGTTTTTAAGACTTGAAACAGATGGTGTTGGTAGGTTTGATTTAACAGTAACTTTGCAAGTTGCAGTTTTGCCGTTTGAAGTTTTGACCGTAATGGTGGCTGTACCCGCAGCTTTTGCGGTAACTACACCGTCACTTACCGTAGCGATTTTTGTATTACTGCTACTCCAAGTGCAAATTTGATTTGAATTTGCAGGAGTCACTGTTTTAGATAATGTAAGTTTATTGCCTTTAAACAAAGTTGCTGTTGTTTTATTAAGTTTTACAGAATCAGGTTTCTTACCCAATGATTTTCCTTCACTATTTACTGTAAGGTTGCTGTCTAATGATTTATACAAAGCCTTATCAACAGAATTAGCACCTTTATAGGAATCTACAGATATATTCTGAGCATTGTTTTTAGAGCTTAAGATAATACTATCTGTTTTTGTTTTAGCTACATTTAGAGAACCCTCGTTTTTCTCTGAATGGATTTTTACAAAATCACATTTCTTAGTATCCATTGCAACCGATGCATCAAACTTATTTCCATATGCTTTTACACCGTTTTTATCAATATATATATTAGCAGCTTTTTCGGTTGTTATTCCAACATTTGGAATATTATTACCTGAATAAACTATGCTAAACGAACCGCTTATATCAGTAACCTTAAACATAGTACTGTCATCAGTTGTGATTATCCAATATGAATTACTTCCGTCATTGAAAAGCTGACAATCATAAACTTTCATTGTTCCGGAATAACTTTTTCCGTCATATACAAGTTCTTTTCCTTCGCTATTGGTTAACCTGAATTTTTTATATGCAGACAACTGAATAACCGCTCTGTTATTTGCAGATACTTCATTATCCGACACAACTACAGGTTTCGCTGTGCTTTGATCACTAAGAGTTCCTATTGAAATATCATTATATAACTTATTTAAGCCATAATATGAAAGACTTGTCCAAACATTCTCAATTTTATAGCCTAACGCTTCAGCGTTTGCATCTGCAAAAGAAAACGATTTATAATCTGACGCTATTGAAAGTGTAGTATATTTTGCGACAGGATTCGAATCCTTAACATACGAATTTTCATCATATATTTTTATTTCATGTCTATTCTTACTGCTGTTCCAATTATAACCACACACAACAACACTGTGTCCCTCAACTTCATTATTTTTAACGGGGTTGTGAAAAGAAAAGCTGAACACAAATGGCTCACTTTTATTTTTGGCTGTTTTTGCTTCACTTACAAGTGATTTAAAAAAAGATTCCATTCTATTTTCTAACGAAAATATGCTCCAACCATCTTTTGAAAGCAACTTAGTAGGTTTGCCTTTATTTGTGTCTTGTGTCAATTGATAATACATAATAATGTCACTAAAATTCCTATTGTTGTTTGGCGACCCAAGTTCCCAATAACAATCTGCATGCGGCACTATTGTATTAAAATCTAAATATTCTTGATTTCCATAGCACATGGAAAGTGCAATTCCATGGCACACACCTTGTACTTCACCGTTAAGTTCATTATATAAATTAAACATCATATTAAAATCAGTTGCATCTAAAAACAATTTTGTTTTCAATTTTTTACTGTCAATACGATAAGCTAAACCGCTATGTGAAAAATTATTTGTGTCCGCCTTTATTTCAAAATATGAATTTCTGATAAATTTTACATCATAAAGTTTTGCATACCTATACGCAGGGGAATTTTTATAACTTTTCAAAGTAAAGCTATACTCTCTCATTTTAACCCAACCGCCCTTATATGCGGCACCAAATCCGTAAAAACTATCCCCAACATACACCACTGAATCAGGAATATTGATACTGTTTAGGTTACAACAATTCACAAAAGCAGAGTCACCTATATATTTCAATCCATCTGGTATAGTAATACTTTTTAGATTTGCCGAATTTTTTTCATAATTATAGCTACTCGGCTGTCCGGTACATCCATAATAACAAAGGGCACTGTCTCTAAAGGCTGAAGGAGATATGCTCTTTGTTCCTTTTTTTAATGTAACAGATGACGGTATTTTTCCTTTATATTTATAAGCACATTTGCCTATATATACCATTCCGTTTGGTTGCTTATTATACCAATAATCAAAAGCCTGATAACCCACATATTCTACTGAATCAGGTATAGAATCTTTTGTAATATTTCCAAAACCGCTACTAATTCCTAAAGTACCGCTCTTAACCTTCAGAGTATAATTTTTGGGAATTGTACCTTTGTAACCATATAAAACTTTACCTATATAAATTGACCCGTTAGGCAGATTACTATACCATTTCGTATCATCAAAAGCAGCACTATCAACTATTACTGCTGAATCTGCAAGCTTGATTGAAGAAAGCGATGAACACCCCAAAAAAGCATGCCAACCAACTGCAATAACACCTTTTTCTATTTGTACTGACTTCAATGACTTATTGTTACGAAAAGCAGCCACACCTATTTTTTTTACATTATTTCCTACTGTCAAAGATGTAACTTTATTAAAACCATTAAGTTGATAACCTAAAGGTTCATCTTGTGATGTTTTTCCAACACAAACTACCTTATACCCATCAAGTGTTGCCGGAATAGTTACACTTGTTGCTGAGCCTTTATAACCTGTAAGATAAGCCTCGTTGTTTTTAACTATGTATGTATAATTACCACAAGTCTGTTCCGGTTCTCCCCACGCACTTGCTGTCAAAGGTGCGACAACAGTCAGCATAGAAAAAACCATAACAATAGATAAACACATACTTAATATTCTTTTCATTCCATTTACTCCTCGTATAATATTTTTATCACCAAAATAATTATCATTAGTTCAGCTGTGTCAATCGGTTTGGTACTGTCCGTGATATAATTGACATAGTCAATCAGGCAAATAGTTCTTTTCCTCCTTGTTGAACCACACGGTTGCTTCATTCATAAGTCTGTTCCCCTGATGCGGAAGTTAACTTCAAACCTACTTATATTTTAAATTCTCCTTATAATTTATGTAGTTTTGAAAACAATGATATATTATTTTCTTGTAATTGACCAACCCTTTGAGTTGAAACCGCTTACCGTTTTGCCTTTCCTGTCAATACAACGAACTGTGTAGGTTACCTTCTTACCCTTTTTAGCACCTGAATCTGTGAAAGAGGTTGAAGTTGTATCTTTTACCTTTGTCCAGCTTCCTCCGTCATATTTTCTGTAAAGACGGTAGCCATAAACACCGGCAATCTTATTCCATGTCACACTTACACCCTTTGATGTATTTGTAAGCTTTGTTATTTTCGGTGTTGCGGCTGTGTATTTCTTCGACCAGCCCTTTGAATAAAAACCGCTGACGGTTTTGCCGTTCTTATCAATACAACGGATTGTGTAGGTCTTTGTCTGATTTGCACTTACCGCCGAATCTGTATAGCTTGTTGCGGTTGTGTCTTTTATTCGTTTCCAACCTGTGGAAGTCTTTTGATAAACTCTGTAGCCGTAAACACCTGTGACTTTATTCCAGCTAAGTTTAATACCGCTTGATGTGTTTTCAAGCTTTGAAATTGTCGGAGCAACGGGTGTATATTTTTTCGACCAGCCCTTTGAATAAAAACCGCTGACGGTTTTGCCGTTCTTGTCAATGCAACGGATTGTGTAGGTCTTTGTCTGATTTGCACTTACCGCTGAATCCGTAAAGCTTGTTGCGGTTGTGTCCTTAATTCGTTTCCAACCTGTGGAAGTCTTTTGATAAACTCTGTAACCGTAAACACCTGCGATTTTGTTCCAAGTCAGTTTAATACCGCTCGATGTGTTTTCAAGCTTTGAAATTGTCGGAGCAACGGGTGTATATTTTTTCGACCAGCCCTTTGAATAAAAACCGCTGACGGTTTTGCCGTTCTTGTCAATACAACGGATTGTATATGTTTCGGTTCTGTTAGGACTTACTCCCGAATCGGTGAACGATGTGGCAGTTGTGTCCTTAAATCTCTTCCAACCGCCTGATGATGTTTTATAGTAAAGTCTGTAGCCGTAAGCACCGTCAACCTTATTCCACGCAAGCTTGATACCGCCCGATGTGTTGGTAAGGCTTGTGATTATCGGCACAATATCAAAATATTTATTAACCGTACCCGAATAGTTGCCGATGAACTGAATCTTCACGGAATATCTTCCTACATTTACGCTGTTTGTCGGGTAAATAACTTTGTAATCCTTGCCTTTAACAAGCTTATTGTTCTTACTGTTCTTGACGGTTACACTCGGTGTAATGTTATTTCCGCTGTATGTAAACACCGTTGAAGAAAGGCTTACGCTCGTTATTTTGTATATTTTGCTTTTTGAAGACGAATAGCCGCAAGCTGTGCATTTTTTAGTAATTGAACCGTCTGCACTTGTTGTAGCAGGTGTTACATACTGCTTGTATGAATGTGCAAGCTTTTTGATTGTTTCTGTTTTTTTTGCACCGCAGGTTGTGCATGTATATGTTCTGACACCTGTTGCTTTACAAGTCGGCTGTTTTGTAACAACAGATGTGTAAGTATGTTCGTGACGCTTTGTCAAATCATACGGATTTATACTGTACAATTTCGGTGAAGAATTGTCGGAAACATACCATTTAACCGTACCGTCACTACACATAACAGGCTGACAATCCGAAAGTCTGACAGACAATGTTGCAGATGCAACTGTATTTGCACTCGAATCAACTGTCTTTGCCTTTGTTGTAACCTTATTTGTTGAGGAATTATACTCCTCCCACATAACGAGGAAAAGATTTTCATTAATCTTAACAAGCTGCGGAGTGCGACAGCTTACTTTCGTACCCGATTTATAGTTCGTGAGTGCAACATTATTTGTTTTGTTAAAGTACTCATCGGTCACGCTGATGTAAGCATTTCTGCTTTTGCATGAAGATGAAATATCCTTTGTATATGCAATAAGACAATTTCCGCTGCCAACTTCAAATCCACCGATTGACGCACCCGTGTAGTTTCCGGAGTGAATATCAAATTTCAGCGGAATTGTAACCGCAACATTTGTTGAGGAACTGTTTTTGTTGTATCTTGAAAGTGTAATTCCGTTAACAGAAAGATACTGCCCGCTCATAATCATATTGTTTGACTCGGAGTGATCTACCCTGTAAATATAAGTTCCGTCAGTTTTGATGAACTGATTAAACGAGTGGCTGACATATCCGTCCTGAAGATTTGACACCTCATACATTGAATCGGTGGTTTTCATTGTACTTTCATCAACGGTAAACAGCATATTTGCCTGATGATTCAATTTGTTTGAATCTGCATACATTGTGTGGCAGGTATAAACATAAAGCTTTCCGTCAAGTTCAATCATACGAAGTGAACCTGCTTCAAAAGGCTCAAAGGTATTTGAACCGTAAATTTTGCAGTCGCTGATTTTTGACCAGCTTTTTGAATATTTTACAATTCTTACGATTTCTGCGGAATCCTTTTCGCCCTTGTTGTTCTGACCGAAAACAATATAGTTGTTATTCTTGCCCGAGAAATAACCGCCGTAAATAGGAAGTTCGTTTTTGATTGTTGATTTTGAAATCAAGGTTTTGCCGTTTGCGGAATACTTTTCAACAAGAACGCCTTTTGATGTGCTTTCAACCCTTGTAAGCGTTTTGTCGCTGTTTTCGGTAAGATTTGATTTTACAACCGATGACCATGTGTAATAATCGTTTGCCGAAATATTACTTGATGACGCACCGTTCTGCTTAACCTCGCCGCTGTCGGGATTGTTTGCTTTATTCTGAACCGTAACCTTACAGACTGCCGTAATTCCGTTTTCACTTTTTACTGTAATCGTTGCAGAGCCTGCTTTGTTGCCGTAAACCTTGCCGTCCTTTGTAACAGACGCAACGGAGTTATTGCTGCTTGACCATGTAAATGAAATATCAAGAACCGAATCACTTGTTGCCTTGAGCGAAAGGCTCTCGCCGACTTTGATTGTGGCAGAAGTTTTTGACAATGTGATTTTAGTAGGATATGCCCATTTCAGATTTTCAACATAAAAATTTTCGTCTGTATCCTTTTCAATAACAAGTACGCTGTCGCCGTAGTTATACATTGCAAAAACAGGATAAGCTGTTTTGAAGGTCGATTTTTTATTGCCTTCTGAATCAAGCTCAGCAATAGTATTATCGTTTACATACATAAGGTAATCGCCTGTAGCTGCATTATACACCGTTCTTGTGCCGATACTGTCTGCATATCTGTCCTCAATTTCGTAACCGCTTCTTGAAACGCTTAATTTGAGTGGCAGTGAAGAATCTTTGTCGGCAATGTCAAACTTAGCCGAATCAAGCACTCTGACAGCACCTGACATGGTAGAAGTCCACACGAAATCTCCGTTTGTAAGCATTACTGCATTGTCATAATGCGGAGTATAATACTGCTGATATAAAATATCTACATAATAATTGCTTATACTTATTTTGTTGTTTTTTACATTACCGCATTTAAGCGACTGCGTATCGTGGCTGTATCCCCAATAAATCCAGTCTGTATAGCCTTCAAAATAGAAATTGCCGTTTGTTTTGTCAAAACCGCTGAATTTATAAACTGCGTCACCGGCAACAGCAGATGACAACAATTTCATATCGGCTGAAATCAAATTGATAATATACTTATCCTGATTGCTGTCATACACGGCAAGGTAATATCTGTTTTGACTGTCAACACCAATAGATTCCAGATGTGAAAGGTTGTTGCTTCCGACAAGCGATGATATATCCTTGGTTGAAACAAACTTTTCAGACTTAACATCGAATTCATCAAGATAATAGTATTTTTTATTTCGATTTGATGAGTCAAGCCATACTATATAAAACTTGCCTTTTTCGGCATCGGCATAAACGCAGATAACAGTGTCTTTGTTTCTGCCTTTATCGTTGTAATCATAAATTTTTCTGAAAGTGTTGTTTGCAACGCTGTAAAAATAAATGACCTTGTTGTTATAGTAATACATACCGTTTTTGCTTGCAGCAGGAATGATTTCAAGCTCGTCGCTATAGGTACTGCTGAATGTGATTGCATTGTCGGGCATTTTTGTTGCCGTCTTTTCTGTCGCAGCCTCTGCGGTGAGTGTGTTTCCGAAAATGTTGCCGTTTTCATCAACCGTTGCCAATGAAACAACTCCGAAAGCCATTACAACAGCCAGAAATGATGACAAGATTCTTTTGAGTTTCATACTTTTTCCCCTTTCAAACAGTAATTTTTACCGAAGTATATTTCTATACCGTTACAACTAAATTATAACTTTATCTCTTTTAGTTGTCAATATAAAGTATTATTCTTTTGACTTGATTTTAAAAACTACAGCTGTTAGTAACGGTGTAGGAATACAGAAAGAACAGTAAAATAAACACGGCAGGAAATTTGATGTGAGTTTTCGGAGGGAATAGGAAAAAACGCAAAAAGCCAATCTCTTTCGAAATTGGCTTTAGTGAATCCGGAATATTAAATTTTGCTTTCCTTATCTGCCGACGGCAGCCGCAAGGCTGTTTACCTTAGCTGTTGATAATATCATAAAGTTCGTTTGAGAACTTGTAGTAATCCTGTCTGTCCTCTTTTACAAACTGAATTGCCGGACGGGGGTGCGTATTGTACTGACCTGTGAGGAGATACGGAATATCGTAGCCCCACTTAACGCCCTCAGCCTTAAACTTGTGGGTGTACTCTTCGATAATTCTGAGGATAGGTGCAACCTGATACTTCGGGTTTTTGAGGAAACCGAGAAGAAGCTCAAGCGCACAGTTGCCTGCGCCTCTGCCCATGCCGTCAACGGTTGCGTCAAGGTAGCTTACGCCCTGCGTCATAGCCTCGATTGTGTTGGCAAAAGCAAGCTGCTGGTTGTTGTGAGCGTGAATACCGACCGACTTGCCGTACTTGTCGGCAATTGAGCAGTAAAGGTCTGCAAGTCTTCTTGACTCCTCGGGATAGAGTGCGCCGTAGCTGTCAACAATGTAGAAAGCGTTTACGGGAGTTTTGCCGAGAGTTTCAAGAGCGGCTGTAATATCCTCGGTTCTTGCCTTTGAAACAGCCATAATATTGATTGTTGTTTCGTAGCCCTTTTTAGCGGCGTCTTCAATCATTTCAACAGCCGCAGGAATTGCGTTGATATATGTTGCAATTCTGATGAGGTCAATCGGGCTGTCTTTTCTTGCAATAATGTCTTTCTTAAAATCTGTTCTGCCGACATCAGCCATAACAGCGATTTTAAGAGGAGTCTTGTTGTCGCCTACAATTTTTCTGATATCTGCATCGTTACAGAATTTCCACTTGCCAAAATCCTCTTCGTTAAAGATTTCCTTTGATGCCTTGTAGCCGAATTCCATATAATCAACGCCGGCTTTAACATTTGCATTGTAAAGAGCCTTGATAAATTTGTCGTCAAATCTGAAATCGTTGCAAAGACCGCCGTCACGGATTGTTGCGTCTACTACTCTTATGTCCTGTCTTACCGACAGGAGGTCGCCTTTCTGTGCCATAATTTAACTCCTTTATGTTAAATAAATTTTCTGTTTATTTACCGACAGTCATTGACTGCCATTTTAACCGATTGGCGAACATGGTTCGCCGCTACAGTATATCATTATCTTTGTTTCATTTATATAATTTGTTTTAACAACAATTTCGCACTATTACTTGCGGGCGGATAATATCCGCCCCTACGGGTTTTATTTGCTCAATCCTCAAAAACTACCTTACCGCCGAGGATTGTCTTTTTGACTTTGCCTGTGAGGGTTCTGCCTTTGAACGGGGTGTTTTTGCTTTTGCCGTGAAGCTTTTCGACATCAACTGTCCATTCTTCATCGGGATTTACAAGAACAACATCGGCATTTGCACCGACTGAAAGTGTGCCTGCGTTGATTTTCAAAATCCTTGCAGGATTAACACTCATCTTCTCAACAAGCTGTGAAAGCGTCATTTTTCCTGTCTTAACAAGGTATGTGTTGCAGACCGCAAATGAGGTTTCCATACCGATTGAACCGTTGGGGGCTTTTACAAAATCAGCCTTTTCCTCAGGGGTATGCGGTGCGTGGTCGGTTGCTATGGCATCAAGCGTGCCGTCACAAAGTCCGTTGATAATCTCGTCAACATCAGCCTGAGTTCTGAGAGGCGGATTCATTCTGTAATCAGCGTCGCCTCTTAAAAGCTCTCTGTCCGTTAGCGAAACATAATGCGGAGCGGTTTCGGCGGTCACCTTAACACCTCTCTTTTTTGCATCACGAATAAGCGCAACACTTGTTTTTGTGCTGACATGGCATATATGAATAGGCTCGTTAAGAGCGGCGGCAAGTGCAATTTCTCTTGCAGTTCCGCAGTCCTCGGCACCGGCAGGGATTCCCTTGACTCCGAGCTTTTCCGAAACCTCGCCCTCGTTAATTTTGCCTCCGTCGGCAAGAAACAAGTCCTCGCAATGTGCAACAATTGTCATACCGAGCTTTGGTGCTTTTTTAATTGCGTCACTTAAATACTTTGTGTTTTCAACAGGTCTGCCGTCATCGGTAAGTGCGATTGCACCTGCGTTCTTCACGGCTTCAATGTCTGTGGGTGCTTCGCTTTTGAGTCCCTTTGTAACGCTTGCCGCAACATAAACACGGCTGTCTGCACCCTTAGCCTTGTCGAGAATATACCTTACAACCTCGGGACTGTCGGTTGTGGGGTTGGTGTTCGGCATTGCAAGCAGGCTTGTAACACCGCCTGCGGCAGCCGCCTTGCAGCCGGTGATAATATCCTCCTTGTGAGTCTGACCGGGATCACGAAGATGCACGTGCATATCAACAAAGCCCGGCACGGCACAAAGACCGTCTGCGTCAATAACCTCACCGTCCGATGTGATGCCGCTGCCGATTTTGGCAATCACACCGTCCTTGATGAGAATATCTGCTTTTTCGTTAAGATTGTCGGCAGGGGAAACAACCACTGCGTTTTTAATTAGCATTTCCATTGTGTTTTTTCTCCGTTAAGAAAAGAATTATCTTCTATTGTTTCTGTTTGAGGGGCGGTGATTCTGCTGTGGGCGGCGGTCGGTTCTGCTGTGAACCTGAACAAGTCCGTCGTTTTCGTTTCTTTCGGCACGCCTTCTTGCACGCTCCGCTTTTTGCCTTTCTCTCTCTCTTCTCTCTTCCTCTGCCTTTTTGCGTTTGGCAATCGCACGCTTACGCTTTATCATTCTCGAAACATTCTTGCAGAAGTATCCGAAATGAATGCCAAAATTCTTAACTCCGCCTGCAAAGCCCCTGAGAGCGTTACCGATGTTTTTGCCTACATTGGCAAGAACCTCTTCCGTTGACCGTTTATCGGTCGGTTCACTCTCGTTTTCTTTATTATGCTCTTCTTCAAGTGCATTTTTCCTGACGGTTTCCGCCTTTTTTTCAACCTCGCCGATAACATCGACATCCTCGGCATCTCTGAGGTCGGAGCTTTTGATAACTCCCATTGACTTTTTGGGAGCTTCTTCAAAGAAATCATAGCCGCTGTCAAACTTGTTTTTCTTAGCCTTAGCTCTCACAAGCTCCTCATCGTCAATCTCTTCCTCAGGCTCATCGCTTCCGAAAATGATGTTTGCGTACTCGTCAACCTTTTTCTCAAGCGGGTGCTTTTGTTCGGGAACTTCCTCGGCATCCACAACATCGGCATCATCCTCACGGTCAATATCGTCAGGCTCGCTTGTTTCAAAGAGGTCGTGCTCGGGTTCCGGGATAACGAGCGTCGGACCCGATGAAGAACTTATGTCTTCGTATTCTTCAGGTGTTTCCGCGTTATCCTCTTCGATTTTGTTATTCTTTTCGGTTTCAATCTCTGAGGTGTCTGCTTCGGTAGGCTCCTTTTTTTTTTCGTCCTCAGTACTGTTTTCCTCGTAACCGTAATTGTTTTTGTATACTTCACGCTCAAGCTCGTTTTTATAAGCTCTTGCCGAATTGATAATCTCATCAATCTCGCTGTCGCTTGCATAGCCCGTATCTGAGGTTGAATGATCATACTCCGAACCGTCATGCTCGTCATAATCGGCTATCACCTCGGGAGCATATCTTCTTCCCTCCGGTGCGTGTTCTTCTTCAGCCTCTTCAACATATCTTTGCTTTTTCTTTGAACGCTTTTCGGGCTTTGGCTGATCGTCAAAGTTATCAATATCATAATCGCCGCCCTTGTCGCCAAGCTTATACTTTGATGCAAGTTCTTCAAGAACAGCATTGTTTCTCTTTGCTCTTTTATGTTTTCTGATTCTGACGGCAAAGATAATGATAATGATAATCAGAATAACAATGAGAATACCGCCGCCGATAATTATATATGGAATGATTCCCTTTGAAAATGGCAAATCGCTGAATTTCACCGATGACACAATCTTAGAAAATGTATCATAATCAACAGAAGTAACATTGCCCTCTGTTCTCTGCATTGTAATATTGATATTCATACCATCGTACACCGTGTTTGCCACAAAGGTCTTAACATTGCCGCTGCCGCCCTGAGCAGTTGCGTCAAACACAAGCCATACAACCTTTTCCTGCTGATCCGGAGTACAGCTTTTGTATTCTCCGGAGTTTAAAAAGTTGTTGCGAATATTAACAAGCTCACTTGAAGAAAGCTGAGCATAATTGGAAACATTTTCGCTGCTTTCATTTTTAGTCATAGTCACGGTCAAAATAACCGATGACATACTGTCCATGCCCTGCAGATATATATTTCCGTTTTCAAAGCTTTTCATTGTAGTTTCGTAATCAATGCCGAAAACCGAAAAATATTTGTCAGTACTTTTGCTGTCCCTTGTAATGGCACTCATACCTTCAGGCATTGAAAGCGTCATATCGTCAATCTGCGGAATTTCATAATCATTTGTTGCACCTGCACACGCAAAAATACCGCACAACACCGTCACAACACAAACTGCAAGTGTCACAACTCGCTTTGAAACAGTTTTCATCATATTTGTATATTCCCCCGAAACTAAAATTAGAATCAATAATACTGCCTTTCAGAATGTATATCTAATTTATTATACATAATCTGTCAAAAAAATACAAGGTCTGACAGGTAAAAACCTTACGATTATTGCAGACTGCCGCTCAATGCCTGTGCGGACAGTCTTGCCGTGTGAACACAAAAATTGCACCAACGCCTTGCCGCGCATTGGTGCAATCCTTCATCTAATGTCTTGTCAAATAATAACCCTGCGACCGCTTTTAATGCGGAAAGCTGCGGCACATCGCCCGCATTCGTTTTCCGCCTTCAATTTGTAAAGCTATTTGCCGTATTATTTAGCCTTCTTGGCACTGCTGTCAAACAGCAGTACAAGCGTTGCGTTATCGGCTGTGCCTGTTTCCTTCAAGCCATTCCGCTTTTGGAATTTCTTGACCGCCTCGGCTGTAACCTCGCCGTAATAGCCTGTTACATTGTCCTTGTCGGTGATGTAGCCGATGTTATAAAGGCGAAGCTGCATAGCTTTAACCGTATCGTTTTCATCCTCCTGCTTAAGTGAAAGGTCGGATGTAATGGTAAGCTTGTATTTATCCGCAACCGACTTTGAGCTGTTTGCAGCCGTTGCCGCCTGAGTTGCGGTTGTGGCTGTCGTTGCGGTAGTTTTCGATGCAGATGAATCCTTTGCAGGTTGGGTTGTTTCGGCTGTTGCCGATTTCGGCTTGAGATCCGGATACATAAAGTAAACCATTTTTTCAAGTGCCTCAAGAGATGTATTGCCGGGGCGTGACATTTCTTCAATGGAAACCTCAAGAATTTTTCCGTTCTTTACCGCTCCAAGACCTGCAAGCGTTGCGTCACTCTTAATCTTCTTAAGAGTTGCGTCATCTGCGTAAAATATAAAATTCGGATTTGCAACCCTAAGAGTTGCAACATCAACAGCGTTGTCTGTAATGTTTACTGCAACATTAACAGCACCCGTATAGCCGAGAAGCATATCGCCGTATGTTCCGTTTGACATAATTCTGAGCTGATCATCTTCCGTATATAAATAGCATACAGTATCAAGGATACCTGAATTTCTGCTGTTGACCTGCTGTTTGTAGTTGTTCATCTTGTCAAGCAAGTCATTGTAAGTATTCTCACCGTTCTTTGCACCTGTTTTTGTGCCGCCGCAAATCTTGCTGATCGTTATATAGTTTGTTTCAACCTGCTTTGGAGTATCACCGTGTGACATTTTTATGACCTGAATACCCTTGTCGCTAAGCTTGTTCTTTACGCTCTCATCAATTGTCGGACCTGCAAAAACAAGGTCTGCCCCTGCCTCTACAATCTTGTCGGCGTCAGGCTTTTCGCTTGAACCCATACTCGGAGCAACTTCAACGGACTTCTGGTCAACCTCGTCGCTCCTGCCGACAATGTATCTGTCATAGCCTGTGGCAATAAGAATATCGGCTGTGGGTGCGTCAAGAACAACAATGTTCTCCGGCTTACTTTCAATTTTAAGATTTGCCACCTCAACGGGGTACTCTCCGTCAGAACAGCCGCTCAAAAGAGCAACTGCCGAAAGCATTACAGCAACTGCAAGAGCAATTGAAATTATTTTTGTTTTCATAAACTACCTCCGGTTTATCAGCAAAACAGTGATTCAACATACTGTCTTGCGCATCTTGGTGAACGACCGCCTCTTGAAAGTGCAAACTGCTCCGCACCGAGGGCAAGCTCTTCATGAGTCATCTTAACGCCTCTTTGCTCTGCGAGAGAATATACAATTTCAAGAAAATCATTCTTTGAGGGAACTGTGTAACAAACCGCAAGACCGAATCTGTCTGAAAGCGAAAGGCTTTCCTGCATATTATCACGAACATTTATATCGTCAACTGTGTGGGTTCTGTCGGAAATGCTTTCCTTAACAAGGTGCCTGCGGTTTGATGTTGCATAGATTAACGCATTATCGGGACGAGCCGCAAGTCCGCCCTCAAGAACTGCTTTAAGGGTTGTATAGCTCTGATCCTGATGCTGGAACGAAAGATCGTCAATGAATATAATAAATTTAAGCGGAAGAGCGGCAATCTTGTCAACAAGGAGCGGAAAGTCAATAAGTCTGTCCTTGGGCATTTCAACAATGCGGAGTCCGTCTTTGCGGAACTCGTTTGCAATAGCCTTAACCGTTGAGCTTTTACCTGTACCCTTATCACCGTAAAGCAGGCAGTTGTTGCAGCTCTTGCCCTGAATAAACGAAATCGTATTGTTGACAACCTGACTTCTCTGACGCTCATATCCCGTAAATGTATCCATATCAATCTTGTCAGGATGCTCAACGGGCTGAATGTCACCGTCACGCCAGATGAATGCCTTGTAACGGGCAAACATACCGCAGCCGTTTTCCTTATAATAAGCAGAAAGCTTGTCAAGTGAACCGTCAAAGCCGTCAAAGCACGGAGCGCACTTGCCCGTCTGCCACTTTGGGAGAATCGGAATAAGCTCTTTGATTTTGTCGGCATAGGCATATGCTTCAAGCACCTCGTCCGAAGTGAGCTCTGCAGCCGTTAAAATAGCGTCACAGTCTGTCTTTACAGCAGAGATAACATTTTCGGGCAGCTCGTCCTGCTTGCCTGCTGTTGCGGCACGGGCAAAACAGTTATCGTCAAAAAGAGCCGTTTCGCTGATTGCAAATGCGAACTTATCCGCACAGCCTCTTTCGCAAAGCATAGAGCAAAGCTTGCCGTATGCACCGAGAAATTCCTCAGGCTTTTTGTCGAGCGAAAGCAAAAGTTCATAAAAGGCTTTCGGAACGCTTCTGTTCATTATACCTCTGAATACAGAGAGTGATGACAAAAGCATTTTACACTTATTTACGTTATTCATTCTAAACATCCCAATCTATTCTAATCTATTTAATTGTACACATTTTTATCCGTTTAGTCAATAATTTACGAAAAACTGCGGCAACCTATTTTTTACACTTTATTGTGACAAAATATGTATAATTTTTCACCGCATCAAGTATACATTGGGTTCAATGACGGTTAAAACGGCGATAAATCGGGATAAATACGGGCTTTTCAAGGTTTTAAAAGAATTTTTAAATTTTTTTAAAAAAAGTGTTGACATTTGGTGCAGCCAGTAGTATAATCAATACTGTTCTCAAGAGAGAAGCAAAAGTTAATAAGTTGGTGTTGATGACGCTGAGGGTCCACCTGTTCCCATACCGAACACAGAAGTTAAGCTCAGTGGTGCCGAAGATACTTGGCTGGTGACGGCCCGGAAAAATAGGGAGATGCCGACATATAAAGTGTCCACCCAATAGGGTGGGCGTTTTTTTATACTTTTTTTGCTTTGCAAACCCGTAGGGGCGTTCATTGCGAATACAATTACAATGCCATATACACTAATTGGAGTATACTTATGTTTAATATAACCGAACTTTTAAAAAACGAAATATCTGTATGGGAACAACTAAAAAATTCCGCAAAGCCTGTTGTGCTTTACGGAATGGGTGACGGTGCTGATAAGGTTCTTGCCGCATTTGACCGTTACGGAATTAAAGCGTCTGCCGTTATTGCAAGCGACGATTTCGTGCGCGGTCAAAAATTCCACAGTTTTACGGTTAAAAAGCTTTCCGATGTTGAGGCAGAATTCGGCGACATTATAATCGCCCTCTGCTTTGCAAGCCAACTGCCGGATGTTATGGCACACATTACGAAAATTTCCGAAAAGCACGAAACGCTTGTCCCCTCTGTTCCTGTTTTTGGCGACAGACTTTTTGACGGTGATTTTATTACCGAAAATAAAGAGCAAATTGAAAGTGCATACAGTCTGCTTACCGACGACCTTTCAAAAAAGGTTTACGAAAATATTCTGAAATTCTACTTCACCGGCAGAATTGACCTCCTCCCCCCTGTCACAACCGACAAGGACGAGGCTTTCGCCAACATTCTGAAGCTCGGTGAAAACGAAAGCTATGTTGACCTTGGCGCATACAACGGCGACACGATTGACGAATTTCTGCACTACACAAACGGCAAGTACAAGCGTATAATTGCCTTTGAACCAAACGCAAAAAATTTTGAAAAGCTGAAGCTTCATTGCAAGGGTATGGCGAATGTGTCGCTTTGGCAGCTCGGCTCATACAGCAAAAACACGGAGCTTATATTCAACAACAAGGCAGGCCGCAACAGTGCGATTGCCGACAAGGGCGTTGCAACAAAGGTTGCGACAGTCGATACGATTCTCTGCGGAATGGCGGCAGGCTATATTAAAGCCGATGTCGAGGGGGCGGATATGGAAACTCTTGTCGGTATGCAGAAAACTATGAGGAACTGCAAACCGAAACTGAATTTTTCGGCATATCACAGGTTTGAAGACATTTTCCGACTTGCGTTGTATATTCACAGCGTGAACCCAAGCTACAAAATTTATCTTCGCCACCACCCCTACATTCCGGCATGGGACACAAATTTATATTGCATATGAATACTACGGCGAGCCGCTGATTATTCTTCCTCGGCAAGCTCATCGGCTGTAACTTCTGCCTGCGGTTCTTCATTTGCAACCTCTTCGGGCTCTTTTTCGGAAACAATATCGTCAATTTCCTCAATAAGCTTCTGTTCTGCACATCTGTGCTTTTTTAAAGCGAGAAGTGCTGCCACGGCAGCCGCAAGTGCAGAAACTGCACCGATAATTGTGTAGAATAATTTTTTGTTTTTATCCATTTCTGGCACCTCTTTAATAATTGATATAATGTAGCGAAAAAGCCATATTTTTTTGTTTGATTCTATTTTATATCTTTTTTACAAATTTTGCAATAGGCAACTGATAATCTTTGCACAAATGGCTGTCAGTGTGTTATATTTTCTTTTTACGCTCTGCAAGGGCAAAAAGCACTCCGCCCGAAATTACAACAAGCATCATAACAGCCGTTGCTGTCACTCCTGTCTGAACACTGCCGTTTTTATCAGGCTGTGAAGGAGTGCTGTCCAATGTTGAGGCACCGCCTGTTGCCGAAGTCGGATTTGCAGAGGTTGTACCGACAGTTGCAGGCTCACCCGTCGGAGCAGTCTGAACAGTCTGTTTCTGAGTAGTAGTCGGTTTTTCCGACTGTGACGATTTCTCAACAAGGACGGCTCAAAAATCTTTGAATACACCTTTGATTCATCAATTTTGGCTGAAAAAGAAACAACAAAAGCAGAATAACAAATAAAAATCAAAACAAAAACGGCAGTACCAAAAAATCGGTACTGCCGTTCCTTATATTATAAACAAAATTATTCTCTTGTTTTTTCACCGTTAAGAATCATTTCCGCATTCTTAACACGCTCTTTTGTCGGGGGCTCAATGCCCTCCAAAGGATAGTCATAACCGAGAGCCTTCCACTTGTACACACCGAGTGTGTGATACGGAAGAACTTCAACTCTTTCAACATTCTTGAGCGAACGGATAAAGTCGGCAAGTCTGAAAAGATACTCGTCCTTATCATTTCTTTCAGGCACAAGAACATGCCTTATCCATACGGGCTTGCCCATATCGGAAAGCTGTCTTGCCATTTCAAGAATATTGGTGTTTGGCTGTCCTGTAAGGATTTTGTGCTGTTCGTTGTCGATATGCTTTATATCAAGCAACAGCAAATCCGTATATTCCATTAGCTCTTTCCACTTTGAATAGAACGGCTCTTTGGTTGTAAACGGGTTGGCGCTTGTGTCAATACAGGTATTAACGCCCTGCTTTTTAGCCTTCTTAAACAAATCAAGCAAAAAGTCAATCTGTAAAAGCGGCTCGCCTCCGCTTACTGTGATACCGCCCTTATTTTTCCAATATGGGCGGTATGCAAGCGCTTTATTAAGCAGTTCGTCGGCGGTGTATTCCACGGTGTTTTCATCGTGTTTCCAGGTGTCTGGATTGTGGCAGAACTGGCAACGCATTGCGCAGCCGCTCAGAAAAATCACAAATCTCACACCCGGACCGTCAACTGAACCAAAAGTTTCTATTGAGTGTACAAAGCCTTTAACAGCGTTGTCCGACATTACATTCTGTCGTGGCAGGTTCTGGCAATAACATCCAGCTGCTGCTCTCTTGTAAGGTCGATGAACTTAACAGCATAACCCGATACACGGATTGTGAAGTTAGCATACTCTTCCTTCTCAGGATGCTCCATAGCGTCAATGAGCTTTTCTGTACCGAATACATTTACATTGAGGTGGTGTGCGCCCTGATCAAAGTAGCCGTCCATAACATTTACGAGGTTGTCAACACGCTCGTCATCGTTGTGTCCGAGAGCACCCGGGTTGATTGTCTGAGTATTTGAAATACCGTCAAGAGCGTACTCATAAGGAAGCTTAGCAACAGAGTTAAGTGAAGCAAGAAGACCGTTCTGCTCTGCACCGTAGCATGGGTTAGCACCCGGTGAAAGCGGCTCGCCTGCTTTTCTGCCGTCAGGAAGTGAACCTGTAGCCTTACCGTAAACAACATTTGATGTGATTGTAAGGATAGAAGTTGTAGGCTCTGAATCTCTGTATGTGTGGCAGTACTTAAGCTTAGCCATAAATGTCTTAAGAAGATCAACGGCAATCTTATCTGCTCTCTCGTCATTGTTACCGTATCTTGGGAAGTCGCCCTCTGTTTCAAAGTCAACAGCAATGCCGTCCTCGTCACGGATAACCTTAACCTTAGCGTACTTAATAGCGCTGAGTGAGTCAACAACATGTGAGAAGCCTGCAATACCTGTTGCAAATGTTCTTCTTACATCTGTATCAATAAGAGCCATTTCTGCTGCCTCATAGTAGTACTTATCGTGCATATAGTGAATCATGTTAAGTGTGCCTACATAGAGGTGAGCAAGCCAATCCATCATTGTGTCATACTTCTTGATAACTTCGTCATAATCAAGGTACTCTGATGTGATAGGTGTATATTCAGGACCAACCTGCATCTTTGTCTTTTCATCAACACCGCCGTTGATAGCGTAGAGAAGGCACTTAGCAAGGTTAGCTCTTGCGCCGAAGAACTGGATTTCCTTACCTGTCTGTGTTGCGGATACGCAGCAGCAGATTGAGTAATCATCGCCCCATACAGGACGCATTACATCATCGTTCTCGTACTGAATTGAGCTTGTTGTAACTGAAATATGAGCAGCATACTTCTTGAAGTTCTCCGGAAGTCTTGAAGAATAAAGAACTGTGAGGTTTGGCTCAGGTGAAGGTCCCATATTCTCAAGTGTGTGGAGGAAACGGTAGTCGTTCTTTGTAACCATTGAACGGCCGTCAATGCCAAGACCTGCAACTTCGAGTGTAGCCCATACAGGGTCGCCTGAGAAGAGCTGGTTGTAAGACTCGATTCTTGCGAACTTAACCATACGGCACTTCATAACAAAGTGGTCAACAAGTTCCTGAGCCTGTGATTCTGTAAGTGTACCGTTCTCAAGGTCACGCTCGATATAGATGTCGAGGAATGTTGATACACGACCAACGCTCATTGCAGCGCCGTTCTGAGTCTTGATGGCAGCAAGGTAGCCGAAGTAGAGCCACTGAACTGCTTCTGCGGCATTCTTAGCAGGCTGTGAAATATCAAAGCCGTAAGAAAGTGCCATTTCCTTCATATCGTTAAGAGCACGAATCTGATCGGCGATTTCTTCACGAAGCTGGAAGTCGCCTCTTCTCATACCCTGACGGTTTGTTTCTGCAAAGTCCTCTTTCTTGCCTTCGATAAGACGGTCAATACCGTAAAGAGCAACTCTTCTGTAGTCACCGACGATTCTGCCTCTGCCGTATGTGTCGGGAAGACCTGTAAGAATCTTGTTGTGACGGGCAAGCTTCATCTCGGGAGTGTAGATATCGAATACACCCTGGTTGTGAGTCTTGTGATATTTTGTAAAGATTTCGTGGAGTTTAGGGCTTGGAGTGTAGCCATACATCTGGCATGACTGCTCAGCCATTTTAATACCGCCGTAAGGCATAAATGCACGCTTGAGAGGCTTGTCTGTCTGAAGACCTACAACCTTTTCAAGGTCTTTATCAAGATATGCAGCGCCGTAAGCTGTGATGCCGCTTACAACCTCAGTTTCCATATCAAGAACGCCGCCCTTGGCTCTTTCTTCCTTCTGGAGTTCCTTAAGCTCGCCCCAAAGCTTGTCTGTTGCTTCTGTAGGACCTTCAAGGAAAGACTGGTCGCCGTCATAAGGTGTGTAGTTTCTCTGAATGAAGTCTCTGACATCAATGTCGGACTCCCATTTGCCACCTGCAAAATTTGTCCATTCTTCTCTCATTACTGTAAAACCTCCGATAATGATAATTAATACTGAATTTTGTATATGACACAAAAAAATGCCGACTCAATTCCAAGCAGACGCCCGGTAAGGTCAGCTCCTTGAAAAAATCGTCATACATCCTTGTATACTGTCATTTATTCACTTTTATAATCATATAACCAACACCATTAAAATAACACTTTTTAAGGGCGTTGTCAAGCATTTTGAGATACTTTTTACACCACTTTTTCACACTCAAAACACTATGGTAAATGAGTACAATTTTAGGGTATGAGGAACATTATTTTCAGCAGATTTTTTCCTGTATTTGTGCGGAAAATTTTCTCATATGCCTGCTCTGCTGCACTGCGGCTTGAATCGTCCTCGTAAAGGTTTACCAGAAAGTCGGCTTCAACCAAAATTCTGTATGGCAGAGAATCAATATTTTCATAGGTGTGGTGGTGTCCCACAAGGTAACAAACTTTGTCAATAAATGTTTTTTCGTAGCCGAGAGCAGCAAGCAACTTTTCAGCCTCACGGGGTCCTTCAAGCTCCTGATATTTTCCTGCGGAAGAATTATACTTTTCTTCGCTGACCTTTATGCCGATGTCATGAACAATTGCGGCAATTTCAAGAAGCTCCTGTTCGTCGGCAGAGAGATTTTCACTTTCACCGATTGTCTTTGCGAATGAATAAACCTTGAGAAAATGGTGAATTCTTTTCTTGTCACTTCCAAAATATTCAATCATAGCAGTTATAACCCTGTCGATTTTCATATTATCACTCCTTCGCTTTGCAGTACCGTGAAGCTCAAAAGCTTAACGCTCTGCAAATTTTTTATAAACACATTATATCGGAAATTTTGCAAATACAATTTCATGTAAATATCAAAATGCAATGTTTTATCCTTAACCGTCCGGCATTGGCTTCCCGATGAGGCTGTAATTTAAAATTTAGTATATCATAAATCTACCGAATGTGATATACTTTATTAAGAAAATTTCGGCGGTGAAAATTATGGAATGTATTGAACTTAACAACAAAATCAAAGTAACCGATGTGCATGACCTTGACCTTGCGCAGACTCTCGACTGCGGTCAGAGCTTTCGTTGGAAGCCGCAGGCTGACGGTTCATTCCACGGTGTTGCTTACGGCAAAAGCGTGAGCGTCAAGCTTGACAAAACAGATATGTACATTGAAAATGCAACGGCTGACGATTTCAAGAATATTTGGTACAGCTACTTTGATTTTGCACTTGATTACAGAAAAATCCGTGAAGAAATCAGCACAATTCACCCCGTTCTGAACGAGGCGGCAAAGTATGCCCCCGGCATAAGAATTTTGAGGCAAGAACCGTTTGAAACGCTCTGCACATTCATTATTTCGCAGAACAACAACATCAAGCGAATCAAGGGCATAGTTGAGCGTTTGTGCGAAAACTTCGGCACACGGCTTGCCGACGGGGAATATGCGTTTCCGACAGCGGAAACACTTGCAAAACTTTCGCCCGATGACCTTGCACCGCTCAGGGCAGGATTTCGCAACCGCTACATTATTGACGCGTCACAAAAGGTTGCAAACGGCGAGGTGAACCTTAACAGCTGTTTCACACTTGATTATGAAGACGCAAGAACAGAGCTTATGAAAATTACGGGCGTCGGCAAAAAGGTTGCCGACTGCACGCTTCTTTTCGGTATGCACAGGATTGAGGCTTTCCCGATTGATGTGTGGATGAAGCGGGCAATGGAAAAGCTGTTCCCGAATATGAGCGGTGACAGTTTCGGTCAATACGCAGGCATCGCCCAACAGTATATTTTTCACTACAGCAGAATGCACCCTGAGTTGTTTGAAAAATAAAATACTGTTATCCGGCAAAGGCCCTACAGACAGGCATTAACTTTCATATAAAGCAAAAATTGCATCAATGCCGTATCGGGCATCAATGCAATTTTTTTATCTGACTATAATCTCAAAAGAACTGCGGCGGCACACCGCCGACCGCAATTTTCAATTTTCAATTAAAAAAAAGACTGCCGCTCGGGCAACTCAGCCCTCGCATTTTTCGGACTCTCTTCCCGAACGAAATCACATCTTATTCTACTGTAACGGATTTTGCAAGGTTCTTTGGCTTATCGGGATCAATACCTCTGTTGATTGATGTGTAATAAGCAAGAATCTGGAGCGGAACAACCGCTGTAATCGGCATAAGAAGCTCGTCTGTATGCGGAATTTCGATAACATAATCCGCAACACCGTCCTTGAGTTCTCTTGCACAGGCGTCTGTGCAGACAAGAATAACCTTTGCGCCTCTTGACTTAACCTCAACAACGTTGCTGATTGTCTTGGGGATAATACCTGTCTGAGTTGCAACGGCGATAACCGGAACATCCTCGTCAATAAGCGAAATTGTGCCGTGCTTCAACTCGCCTGCGGCATAGCTTTCTGAGTGAATGTACGAAACCTCTTTGAGCTTGAGCGAACCCTCCATTGAAAGGGCATAGTCAAGACCTCTGCCTATGTAAAGCAGGCTGTCGGTTGCAACAAGCTTTGTGGCAACGAACTTGCAGGTATCCTCGCAGTTGTCAATTACATACTGAACTGCCTCAGGCATTTTTGTGAGAGCCGAAACAAGTCGCTTGCACTCGGCTGTGCTGATTGTTTCCTTTGCAAGAGCAAGCTCAAAGGCAAAGAGATACATAACAGAAAGCTGTGTGATGTATGCCTTTGTTGACGGAACGGAAATTTCGGGACCTGCGAGTGTGTAGATGAGCATATCCGCCTCACGGGCAATTGAACTGCCCTTTGCGTTTACGATTGCAAGAGTTTTTGCACCCTTCTGCTTTGCAAGACGCATTGCGGCAAGGCTGTCGGCTGTTTCGCCCGACTGTGAAATGATGATTACAAGGTCGCCCTCGCCTACAATCGGATTTCTGTAACGGAACTCGGACGCAATGTCAACATTTACGGAAACTCTTGCGAGATCCTCAATAACATACTTGCCGACCATACCTGCATGCATGGCAGTACCGCAGGCAACAATTGTGATATTTTTGAAATCCTTGATTGTTTCTGTTGTAATGCCGCATTCCTCAAGGAACGGAAGTCCCTCTTTGATTCTCGGCATAATTGTTGTTCTGATAGCCTCGGGCTGTTCGTTGATTTCCTTAATCATAAAGTGCGGATAACCGCCCTTTTCGGCAGCCTCCATATCCCAGTCGGCTGTCTGAAGTTCCTTTTCAATCGGATCAAGGTGTTCGTCAACGAACGAAACACCGTCAGGTGAAAGTGTTACGATTTCATCATGGTCAAGAAGATAATAATCCCTTGTGTACTGAAGAATTGCGGGAACATCGGACGCAATAAAGCACTCGCCTTCTGCAACGCCTACGATAAGAGGACTTTCACGGCGAACCGCAAAAACTCTGTCAGGGAAATCCTTGAACATAATTCCGAGTGCAAACGAACCCTTAAGCTCAGCCATTACACTGTCAATTGTTTCAAGAGGATTTCCGTTGTATTTATAGTCGAGGAGCTGAGCAACAACCTCTGTATCTGTATCGCTTAAAAAAGTTCTTCCCTTTGAGATGAGGAAGTCTTTAAGTTCCATATAGTTTTCAATAATACCGTTGTGAACGATTGTAACCCTTGCACCGCTGTGTGGATGTGAGTTTACATCCGAAGGCTCGCCGTGGGTTGCCCAACGGGTGTGGCCTATGCCGACATGACCTTTCGGAGTGCCGACCTCTGCAAGCTTATCCTTTAAGTCCTGAAGCTTACCCTTGGTCTTTACGGTCTTGATTTCTCCGTTATCAAAAACCGCAATACCTGCCGAGTCATAGCCTCTGTATTCAAGCTTTGTGAGAGCATTAACAAGCACCTCACTGCAATCCTTAGGTCCTACATAACCTACAATACCGCACATAAAATTTCTCCTTTTCGGTTAATCATTGACCTTGTGGCAAAAAGTAGGTACAAGTTCTGCCAAAAGTTCAACTGTCTTTTCGCTGTCATTGTTTTCTGCGGTCTTTTTAAGAACCTCAAGCTTTGACAGCATATCTGTTTCGTCTATTTTAATTTGATTTCCTATGAAAATTTTCTTGTTCTGTGTTGACTTAAGACCTTCTTCGTCCATAAGAAGCTCCTCAAAAAGCTTTTCACCCGGGCGAAGTCCCGTGAAAATAATCGGAACATCTTTGTACGGAACCTTACCGTACATTCTGATAAGGTTCTCGGCAAGGGTTGTAATCTTGACGGGAGCACCCATATCAAGAACAAAAATCTCACCGCCCTTTGCCATTGCACCTGCCTCAAGAACAAGCGAAACAGCCTCGGGAATAGTCATAAAATATCTGATAATATCGGGATGTGTTACGGTAACGGGCGCACCGTTTTCAATCTGACGGCGAAACAGCGGAATAACCGAGCCGTTTGAGCCGAGAACATTACCGAATCTTGTTGTTACAAATTCGGTAGCTGTGCTGTGCTGCGCCTTGTACTGAATAATCATCTCGCACGCACGCTTTGTTGCGCCCATAACATTTGTCGGATTAACAGCCTTGTCGGTTGAAATCATAACAAACTTCTTTGCCTTGTACTTTTCTGCAAGGGTTGCAACATTGAATGTGCCAAAGATGTTGTTCTTTACAGCCTCCTCGGGAACGGTTTCCATAAGCGGAACATGCTTGTGAGCGGCAGCGTGGAATACGAGTTCGGGGCGATATGTCTTGAAGATAAGCTCCATTTTGTCGTAATCACGAACCGATGAAATAAGCGTTACAAGGTTAAGCTTTGTGCCGTATTCAAGCACAAGCTCCTGCTGAATATCATATGCGTTGTTTTCGTAGATATCAACAATGATGATTTGTTTCGGATCATTCTTTGCAATCTGTCTTACAAGCTCACTGCCGATTGAACCGCCGCCGCCTGTAACAAGGCAGACCTTTCCGTTGATAAGGTCATGAATCTCCTTGCGGTCAAACTCAATCGGTTTTCTGCCGAGAAGATCCTCAATCTTGATTTCCTTTGCCTGTGAAATAAGCTGTGTATGCCCGTCATCAAACAAAAGCTCGCCGAGATAAGGGATAATCTTGATTTTGCACTCTGTTGCGGAACAGTAGTCAAGAATCTTCCTCTTCTCTTCTTCCTCACATGACGGAATTGCAACTATAATATTGTCTATGCGATATTCATCACATATTTTAACAATTTCGGGACAGGTTCCCACAACGGGGATTCCTTCGATTTTCTGATTCAGCTTTTTCAAATCATCATCGACAAAGCATACCGGAATAATATTTTTTGACGGGTTATTAACATCATTCTGCTCATTCGCATTGTGAATTTCACGGATAATCATTCTGCCGGCATTGCCTGCGCCCACAATAAGTGTACGCTCTCCGCCCTCTGCCCTTCCTGCCTCGGTAAGGTCAAGAAAAGCCTTTCTGAAAACAAAGCGGAAGGCAAGGATTCCGACAAGAGCTATTGCGAAATATACTATACAAAAAATCTTTCTCTGCGGAATCTGCAAAAATAACGAGATTACAAAGCCGAGCGTAAACCCTGAAAAAACGGCAGTTCCGCACACAATATAGTCCTTTGCGTTAAAGTATCGCCACAATTTTGAATATGTTCCGCTTATATAAAGTGTAAACAGACACATTACAAGGTTGATAACGATGTAACTCAACAGTCCTTTGCTTGCAGCAGTGCCTATGTAACCGACAAGTGAGAGAATGTAATTTGCAAGAATACCGCTGACAACGATAATAAACACATCTGCGAGAGCCAGAAACATCTTACGCAAATTAATCTTCTTCATAACCCATACCTCTTCTGTTTAACTTTGTGTAAATTTCCCGAGTAACATATAAATACAATTATGATTCATTATACAACAGTGCAAAAGGAATGTCAAACAAAGCAATTCCTAAATCAACTTGAAATCCGACAATCAAAGCACAAGGAACAGTAATAATCAGACTTGTTCGACACACATTTGTTGACAACCGCACAAAACGAGCCTAAAATAATACCATACTAAATATGAACGGTGAATTGAATGAAAAAGTTTTTTATAATTATCGGAGCAATAATACTTGTGCTGTTTGTGGCTCTCGTAATATGGGGCGTTTACTGTGACAACACAATTGCAATCACAAATTACAGCGTAAACAACACAAAGAACGACGCAAAGCTGAAATTTGTTGTCATCACGGATTTGCACAACAAGGAGTACGGTGAAAAGAACGCAGACCTTGCAGAGCTTGTAAAGGAACAGAATCCCGATTTTATCGCGGTTTGCGGAGATATGGTCAACCGTAGCGATCCCAACACAACGAAGATGAAGGATGTGCTGAAAAAGCTTGCGGATATTGCGCCCACATACTGCTGTCTTGGCAACCATGAGCGTGACAATGCCGCCGAATTTGGCACAGACTTTAAAAGTGAGATTGACTCAACAGGCGCTGTATTGCTTGACGATGAATATATAAAATTCACAAAAAGCGGCAAGAGTGTACTTATCGGCGGAATGAGCGATTACCCTTATTATGAGTTCTACACTCCCGATGACGATGTTCCGTCAAGAACACTTTGGGAAGAATTTGCCGAAAAGGCAAAGGATAATTTCACAATTCTTCTGCACCACCAGCCCGAATACATTGCCGAGGATGCAAAGAAGACCGACATAGATTTGATTGTCTGCGGTCACACCCACGGAGGACAGATTCAATTGCCGTTCATCGGCGGAGTAATCGCTCCGAATCAGGGACTTTTTCCGAAATATGACAAAGGCGAATTTGACCTTGACGGCACAAAAATGATTGTCTGCGCAGGTCTGAGCAACCACGTATTCATCCCCAGAATCAATAATCAAGTTGAAATAGGAGTAATAAACATAAGTTAAGGAGATTCAATGTATGACTGCAAAAAACGGCGGAGTTTTTTAATTGATTTATAAATGCTGCAAATGGCGTTTTCTCCGGTTTGAAATCATACGCACCGTCTTTTGCCCGTTTCTCTTGTACGGCTTTTCTTCATTATGAATTTCTCCTTTTCCCGATTTGAACATGAGCTTTTTCTGCCGCAAGTTTAGATTTTACAGCTTTTTTGACACAAAAACATCCCCTTAAAGCGTCCTTGAAATTTTATCTTTTCAAGCGTCTGCTTTAAGGGGATTATATCGTTTTACTTAGCTTTTTAACTGTTCACTTTTCACTGTCAGCTTTAATACTGCTGCATTACCGAGTTTGCCATAATATACTTCTTAAGCGGACCGTGCATAATCTCTTCAATCTGAGCGGGTTCGTCGGGCAGAAGAACAAGCAGCTGGTTTGCGGCTCTGATGACATAACCGTCGTCACCGTATTCATTTTTCAGCTTTTTGCAGTCATTAACAGGGGTTTCGCACAATGCACGCGAGATTATGCTCTTTATCCCCTTTTCATCGTCAAATCCGAGTCCGCCGACAACAAACACGACATTCAGCTTTTTAAAAGCGTCTGTAAGCTCGACCCCGAGTTGTTCGGAATCGGTTGCAAAACAGGTTTTGACAAGCTCAAGATCAAGCTCCGAAAAGGACTTTTGCAAAGCTCTTTCGCAAAACGAGGTTTTGCGAGCAGCGAAAAAAACAAGCCTGCAATTCATTTTCCGTCCTCCTACTGTGCGTTTGCGTATTCGGGTTTCAGCGTTGCCTTAAATTTCGGTGCAATGCTCAAATTAGCCGTTACCTTTGTATAGTCATAGGTAGTATCCCAACCCTCAAAAGTATAATCGTAATACTCATCACTCGGTTTTTTCGGTATGGTCTTAGGCACAACCGCCGACTTTCCGTACTCAACCTTTTGCTTTGACAATACAGAACCGTCATAGTTCATGAAGGTTACATTGCAATAAACCTTTGCCTGAGTTGTAGGCTGCGGCTTCTTTGTTACAGTCTGACCCTTTTTGTCGGTTGCGGTTGTTGACTCCGTTGTTTTCGGAGTTACTTTCTGATTTTTAAAGCCGTAGTCTCCGTCATACCAAGTAATCTGACCCTTTTTGTAGGCTGTGTCAAAGTCTGTAACAGTCGGTCTTGTACCGCCGTAGGATGAATAATAAACCTGCGGCCATACAGCATTCTTGTTGAGAGATGCCTTTTTTACATCAACCTTTGTTGATTCACCTGCTCTCACCTTTCTTGCAACAATTACTGTTCTGAAATTTGTGAACTCATACGAACAGGTTGAAAGCGTAACAAGCTCATCATCCTCATTTACATCAACAGGACAGTTAAACAGCGAACGAATACGAACATTGTAGACATAGTTCATAAAATCCTTGTCATTTTCAAAGTCGCTTATCATATAGTTGAAGAACTCGCCGTGTGCGGTAAGAGTGTTTGTCTTGAACACAGAGATAATCTTATAAGTACCCTTGCCCTTTGGGGTGTCAAAGCGGAAGGTCGGAACTTCTTTGTAGAAATCGAGATCCCCTGTTGTTCCGCCGAACTTCATAAGATCGCCGAACATTGAACCGTCCTGAATGTGGTGAGAGTGAAGAACAAGGTTCTTGCCGTCTGTACCCTTTGTTGAACGGTAGTCAACAAATACGCTGCCGAAGCCGTCCCACTCATTCTTGTAGTTGTGGTTAAGGTAATACTGTTGCGGTGTGCTGTCTGCCTTATGCCACAAAACAGGATAGTCAATGTGGGTGTCCTTCATCTGAATCCAACCGACAATTTCATCGTTGATTTTCAAAAGCTTATCCCAGTTGATTGTATCGTCCTTTTTCTTTGCAGGGGTTGTGTCGGAGTCATCGACACTGTGAGCAATTCTCTGAATTTCACCGTTAAGCTCGGCATTTCTCAGGCTGAGGTAAATCATATTGTAGAACAACAGCGAAAGCGCCGTAAGGAACACAAGGAACGAAACCATTACAACACATTTTCGTGTAACCTCCTTTGCTCCGTCACCGCGCAAAGGAATATAGTTGTTGACAAAGCCTGTTTTTGCAGGTACAAATTCCTGATTGCTGAAGCCGTTTGGATAATCCTCCTGCGAATTTTCAAAATTAGACCTCGTGCGGATACAAGCAAGGCACACCATATCCTCGGGATTTTCGCCTGCAAGCGATGATTTCGGAAGAACTGCAACCTGAATACCACGGTACATAAAGCAGTAGCCGCGATAACCGCTGCCCATATCCTTAAGGCTGAAAACTCTTGACTTTTTGCGGAACATTCTGTACTTGTCCTCAAGCTGTTCCATCTCTTCCTTGTCTGCCTTACGCTTTTTGGCATTGAGAAAATCAAGATTTCTCTTTCGCCAATAGTCCTTCGGCACGGGAGTATTCTCATACTTCTCGGATGCCGCAACAACCTCGGCAAACTTTTTGCGGAACGATGTGCTGTCCTTTGTTGTAAGAGCCTCTGCAATCACAACCTGATCAGGCGCTTTTTCGCTTTTCGCAAGCTCGTTAAGTGCAGAAATAATTTTAGAATATGAAGGTGAAACGCTTTTTACTTTGGTTACGGAAAAGCCGTTTTGTTCAAGCTTTTTTGCAATTTCACCGCTTGTTTGAGAAAGGTCAGCGGAATTTTTGCCCGTTAAGGAAAAAATCTCAACATCCATGTCAATTCCCCTTTCAATCAGTTTTATTCATCATCAGCCGAAATTCTTGTAACTTTTAGGTTCTGAAGAGCCTCTTCAACAAGAGGTTCAAAATTCGGCTTTTCCTGAGCCTCTTTTACATATTTGAGAACAGGTCTTGTACGGGGATGCTTTGGTGTGAACACGGTACAGCAGTCCTCATACGGTTCAATTGATATATCGTAGGTGTCAATCTTGTAGGCAATGTCGATAATCTCCTGCTTATCCATACCAATGAGCGGTCTGAACACGAGCATATCGGTCGCCTCATCTGTACAAGAAAGCGCACCGATTGTCTGGCTTGCAACCTGACCGAGGCTTTCACCTGTGATAAGTGCCTGACATTCGTACTTTTCGGCAATTCTTTCGGAAATCTGCATCATCAGACGGCGCATAATGATTGTGAAAAGCTCTTCGGGACATTCGTCCTTAATTTTCTCCTGCAGCTTTGTGAACGGCACGGTGTACATAACCATATCACCTGCATATCTGCTGACTCTGCGGAGAAGTCTGACAACCTTGTCTTCTGCTCTGGGGCTTGTGTAAGGCGGACTTGCAAAGTGAATTGCAGTAAGCCTGATACCTCTTTTTGCCATCATATAAGCGGCAACGGGGGAGTCAAGACCTCCGCTGATGAGGATTGCGGCTCTGCCGCCTGTGCCGACAGGAATGCCGCCTGCTCCTCTTATCGGTTCGCCGTGAACATAAGCGCCGAAGTCACGGATTTCAACATTTACAACAAGGTCGGGGTTGTGAACATCAACCTTGAGGTGCGGAAACTTTGAAAGAATTTCACCGCCGACCTCTCTGCAAATTTCGGGAGATTTGAGCGGAAATTTTTTGTCGCTTCTCTTTGCCTCAACCTTGAATGTTTTAATATTGTTAAGCTGATTTTCAAGATATTTCGGGGCGGTTTCAAGAACGGATTCGATTGTTTTTTCACAAACAGCAGCTCTTGAAAAAGCGATAATTCCGAACACCCTCGAAACGATTTCGCAAGCCTTTTCAAGGTCTGCATCATCATCAAGCGGTTTTACATAAATTGTGGACTGTGCCGATGTAATCTCAAAACGACCGGCACTCCTCAACGCGTGTTTAAGGTTCTTTTTGAGAACATCCTCAAACGAACGGCGGTTAAGTCCCTTAAGAACGATTTCGCCGTCTTTCAAAAGTAAAATTTCCTTCATAAAATGTATTCCTTTATTTTAAATATGTATTCATACTATTCCTATTTGTGGGCAAGGGTTTTCAGTCCCTTTTCAATACCTTCACAAAGTGCGTCAATATCTTCCTCCGTATTCAGCTTTGAAAAGCTGATTCTCAGTGCGCTGTCAGCACGGTCACGACCGATATTCATTGACTCAAGCACATAACTCGGTTTGCCCTTTGCACAGGCACTTCCCGATGATACATAAACTTCGAGATTTTCGAGAAAATGCAGCATGGTTTCGCTCCTGACTTTTCCTGCCGAGATATTCAGCACATACGGAAGCGCATTTTCGGGAGAGTTGAGAACCACTCCGTCAATTTTAAGCAGCTTTTCCTTTGCGTAGCTGTTAAGCTTTGAAACATAACCGTAATTTTTATCTATGTTAAATTCACTGCACGCAACTCCCATTGCGGCAATCAGCGGAATAGCCTCTGTGCCGGGACGGAGTTTTTTTTCCTGTTCACCGCCGTAGTGAAGCGGAACAAGCCGTACACCCTTTTTCACAAAGATTGCACCCACACCCTTCGGGGCATGGATTTTGTGACCGCTCACGCTGATTAAATCCGCATGAAGTTTTGATGCGGAAAGCGAGATTTTACCGAAAGCCTGAACGGCATCCGTGTGGCAGATTACATCGCTGTTCTTCGCCTTTACGGCGGAAAAAATATCCGAAATATTCATAATTGCGCCCGTTTCATTATTGACACACATTACAGACACAAGAATTGTGTTTTCGTCAACATTTTCAAGCACATCTTCCTTGTGAATTGTGCCGTCCTCACGGGGCATAATACGGACAACATCAAAGCCGTTATCCTCAAGCTTTTTCGCAGATTCCATAATACTGCTGTGTTCAACGGCAGACACAATAATCCGCCTGCCTCTGCGTTTTTTAGCCTCGGCAACGCCGAAAACTGCAAGATTGTTTGCCTCTGTACCGCCGCTTGTGAAATAGATTTCGTCGGCAGTTGCACCAAGCCTTCCGGCAACCTCTTTTCGAGCCTTTACAAGCTCCTGCTCGGCATACATTCCACGCAAATGAAGTGACGAGGGATTGCCGTAATTTTCGGTCATTATCTCAAACGCTTTTTCTGCCGCGCCTTGCGACACCTTAGTAGTTGCGCTGTTATCAAGATAATGCTCCATTACTTTGCCCTCATTTCGTTTTACATAGCTGTACATACTAATAATTATACTACAGCAGTCAAAAAAAATAAAGTGATAATTAAAACATAATTGAAATTTATGCGGTAAAAATAAATACGAACTTTATTTTTGGTACAAAGGCGGCATTTTATGATTTCAAAAAAAGAATATAGCACGATTGTGAAAAATAATTCACCGAAAAGTAAATGTTTTGTGAACGGGACTAAGGCATTTTTCATCGGCGGTTTCATCTGTCTTATCGGACAGATTTTGACCGACAGCTATTCATTGCTTGACATCGGCAAAGATGATGCAAAAACGCTGACTTCGGTAACGCTGATTTTCATAGGAATTTTGCTGACGGCAATCGGTGTGTACGACAAAATTGCAAAACACGGCGGTGCAGGTACGCTTGTTCCGATTACAGGCTTCGCAAATGCGGTTTCTTCGCCTGCGATTGAGTTTAAATCCGAGGGATATGTTGCAGGACTCGGCGCAAAGCTGTTCATCATTGCAGGACCTGTCATAGTTTACGGTGTTACCGCATCGGCTGTTTTCGGAGCTGTTTTGTGGGTACTGCATATGTTCGGGATTACCTTGTTCTGACTTTTCAATAATTAAAACCGCAAAAAGAGGTGTCGCAAATTGCCGACACCTCTTTGTCTGTTATTTTATTATCTTTTCTTGTACAAAACGAGTTCGGGATTTTTTACATTTTCTTCATAAGTTGAAATCAGGATGAAATCCGTATTTGCGACAATTCCGAAATATCTGTCACCGCCGAACTCACATTCAAGCTGATTTCCGAGATATGTTGCGTTGTCATCCAAAAACTTAACCTTGTTGCCATTCGGAAGTCTGTATCCAAGATTGACATAACTTCCGACAAGCGCATTCAGCTTTGTAAGTTTTGGCATACCCACAACATTCAAGGCATTTATCTCATCAATCAGAATATTTTTAAATTCCTCAAAAGCCTTGTTTCCGCCGAGTTCCTTATATCTTTTCCAATAGTCGAGCTTCGGGAGTGTTCTCATCAGATACTCGCGCACCTCTTTTTCGGAATGTTCCCCGTCAGCCATATTTTTGACGCAGACATCAATCAAATCATCCATATCGCTGTACATATAATTTCCGTCGGCATAGCACCACTTGCAGTAGTCTTCGTTCATAAAGCCGTCTTTTTCTCTACTGATAATCTCATCTTCCAACGGCATACCACAGCATTGACATATCAATTTTCGGGGTGAACCGAGCAGGGTATTGATTGACACATTATAAAGCTTTGAGAGCAGTTTTAATGTTTCCGTATTCGGAACCGTGTCGCCGTTTTCCCAACGAGAAACCGCCTGTCTTGTTACAAACAGTTTTTCAGCCAGCTCATCCTGAGAAAAACCAGATTTTGTTCTTAATTTCAATAAGATTTCTTTTGTATCCATAGCCGTCACCTCTTGCTTATATTATAATGCAGAGCGTGATTTTTCACAAGCAACCTGCTGTTGCACGGCGTGACGGCGTGACGGTGTGCCACCGTTCCCAATTCGTGCAGACAGTTTGATATATAAACAAATATGTTTCCCGAGCGTAACACAGTATTTACCTCTGCAACTCTGTAAGGGCGAGCCGCCGTTCCCTATTCGTGCAGACAGTTTTAATTAAATGTAAAATTGAAAATTGAAAATGGAAAATTAATGTCGGGAAGACAGTTTGTAATGTAAAAAAACATATTATGCCCGAGCGTAACATTGCAACCGTTCGCACAATTCCGTAGGGGCGGATATTATCCGCCCGCTTGATGAATGGCTTTGTTTAAACACATATGTTTTGATATGATGAAAATCGTGTATTCCAATGTAGATGTAGCGGCGAACCGTGTTCTCCCGTCTGAAATATAGTCGCAATGCGTTGCACATAAATGTGCTTCCTTTTGCTCGTTATTTCAAACAGCGCTCTGCTCCCTTTATCCGCCACAGGCGGCGGTCGCAAGGCTACCAATCGTTTTGGTTGTAAAGCCAAAACGAACATACACAGCTTTTGTTATATAAAATGCTATGTTAATAAAAAATAGTTTGTACTAAATCGAATCAATTTTGCAATTGATTCGAATGGCGAACGAGGTTCGCCGCTACAGTATGACAATTATTTTGCGACATTTATATATTTTGGTTTAACATAAATATTGTGTATTTACTTGTGGGTGTCCGATGAACGCCCCTACGGCTTGTTTTGGTTTTACAACCAAAACAAATGGCGGTCGCATGGCTACCCCTTCGATTAAACAGTTAATTTCATATATAAAAAACGGTCGGGCGACAATGATTTGCATTTTGCAAACTGTCGCCCGACTTTAATTTTTAACTTTCAATTTTCCATATGCTCGGGCAATTTAACTCTCGCACTTGTAAAACTAACTTCTCGAACGGGGAACGGCGGCTCGCCGTATTACCTGTCTTTCAAATCAACATATTCCTTGTTTTCTGAAATGCTCATATATGCAGGACGGATGATTTTGCCGCAGTTGATAAGCTCCTCAAGTCTGTGTGCGCTCCAACCGGTGATACGAGCTGTTGCAAAAAGCGGAGTATAAAGCTCACACGGAATATCAAGAAGACTGTAAAGAAGTCCGCTGTAGAAATCGACATTTGCGGCAACTCCCTTGTATATTTTACGCTTTCTGCCGATAACCTTCGGAGCCAGTCTTTCAACTCTCTCATAAAGGTCAAATTCGTCGTTGTGACCTTCGGCAAATGCAAGCTTTTTAACAGCACCGTGAAGAATCTGCTGACGGGGGTCGGAAATTGTATAAACTGCGTGACCCATACCGTAGATAAGACCTTTTTTATCAAAAACCTGCTTGTCAAGGAGCTTCTCGAGATAATCTTCAAGAGCGTCCTCGTCTTCCCAGTCCTTAACATGCTTTTTTAGATCCTCAAACATATAGTAAACCTTAACATTTGCACCGCCGTGCTTAGGTCCTTTGAGTGATGCAAGTGCCGCAGCTATTGCCGAGTATGTATCTGTGCCTGAAGATGTTACAACATGAGTTGTGAATGTTGAGTTGTTACCGCCGCCGTGTTCCATATGGAGAATGAGCGCCATATCAAGAACCTTTGCTTCAAGCGGAGTGTAGTGTCTGTCGGGACGAAGAAGCGACAGAATAACCTCGGCTGTTGACATCGTCGGCTCTGCACGGTGAATATAAAGGCTGTTGTCACGCTGATAGTGATTATATGCATGATAGCCGTAAACCGACAAAAGCGGAAATACAGAGATAAGCTGTATGCACTGTCTTAAAACATTATCTATAGATGTATCGTTAGCGTTCTTATCATAGCAGAAAAGTGTGAGAACACTTCTTGCTATTGAGTTCATCATATCGTTACTTGTGGCTTTGAGGATAACATCACGAACAAAGTGCTGAGGAAGAGTTCTGTACTGAACAAGAAGCTTCTTAAAGTCTTTAAGCTGCTCTTCGTTGGGCATATCGCCAAAGAGAAGAAGGTATGTAACCTCTTCAAAACCGAAACGGTCATCCTCAAGAATACCGTCAACGATATCCTTTACATTATAGCCTCTGTAACGAAGTTCACCCTCGCAAGGAACAAGCTTTCCGTCAACAAGCTTATTCTGTGTGATTGTAGAAATATCTGTAAGACCAGTGAGAACGCCCTTACCGTCAATGTCACGCAGACCTCTTTTTACATTGTACTTACTGTATAAATCTGTATCAATAACGGAGTTATGGGCCATTTTTTGAGCCAGCGCATGAATCTGCGGTGTAACATCCGAATACTCGTTGTTTGTCATAAAAAACACTCCCTTTTAAAATTCACAATAAATTGAAACTATATTTTATGTATTATAGCACATTTTTAAAAAAAAGAAAAGGTACAATTCTTGCAGAAGTGTCACATCTATTTTCACTCTTATATGTAGAACTTGCATAATTTTCTGTTTTCTTATTCATTGCAACGCAGTATTACGAATATATACCCTTAATTGTCCCGAATTTTGACGGATAAAAAATGACAATCCTTCATTTTGACAAAAAAAACGGAGCAGGAAAACCTGCTCCGTAAAAACAACATTATTTTATTACTTGAGATATGTACCGTTAGTACCGATCTGACCGTCAATGCCGGTGAAACCGTCTGCACAGCAAACATAAACTCTCATATTAGCCTTACCAACAGAAGATACTGCAAGTGTGCCGTCTGTAACATACTTAACATCGCCTGTAACTGCATCAATATACTTGCCGTTAGGAAGGTTCTTGAATGTAGCACCGCCTGAGATAGTTACACAAGCAAGGCTGTCTGTAGCGCCCTGTGTGTAACGGCGAACGAATGCCATATTACCGTCAACATAAGTCTTGCTTCTTGTATACTGACCCTTCTGAAGTGCAGGAACTGCTCTTCTGATTTGGTTGAGCTGCTGAATATGAACAGCGAGAGGTGCTTCAAGTGTGCTTGCAACAGCACCGCTTGCATTAGTATATGTACCAAAGTCTGTAGCTGTTACGTCGCCCTCGAGGTAGTCACCGAAGTATGCACGACCTGTTGTTGCAAGAGGTGCGTTAGGACCAACATCCATGGGAACACCCTTCTGGAACTCAAGCTCAGAACCGTAGTAAAGACACGGAATACCACGGAAAGTAAAGAGTACATCAAGGTTCTCTGCCCATGCCTGTGTACCGCCGTCATAACGGCTGTCCATATCAGGACCGTAGTCGTGAGAATCAACATATGTTACATTCCATGATGAGTCATTGTAGTACGGATCTTCTTCACAAGCACGGGTAAATGCGTTGCTTGCATTTGAGAAGTTCCAATGCATCGGGAAGTCGATTACGCTTGTGCCGTTTGCCTTGCTGTAATCAGGTGTGTGATACTTAAGACCGTCAAGATAAACATTATCAGATGTTGGCTGATTTGCTGTACTTGCGTTGCTGTCATAGTGCTTAAGTGTAAGATCAATATTTGAAGCCTGATCATTTGTAAACGAATTGATGTACTGGCTGTCTGATTCAGCCCATGTATAGAACGGAGCTGAAATTGCAGGAATGTTGTGGTTCCAGAATTCACTTACACGAGTACAAACCTCACCAAAGATGAAGAAGTTTTTACCGCCTGTCTTGAGCCATGACGGGAAGTAATACTGGTTAAGTGTAAGTCTTGAAACGTGCTTTTCAGTATCAAGTCTGAAAGCGTCAACACCCATGTTGATATAGTTGTTATAAACGTCGTTAAGGTAATTAGCAACTGTAGGATTCTCTGTGTTGATATCAACGCAGTCACCGGCAATCTGACCTGTCTGTACAGTCGGGCTTTCCCAGCTGAGGTCTTTGAAGTGGTGATAGTTGTTTTCCGTGTCGTGATTACCGGAGTCAAGCTCCTTAGTATCCTTCATGATATTAAGTCTTGCGGCATACTGATACTTAGGCTCAAGGTCATCGTAGTTCGGGAATGTTTTAGCAAAGTCGCTTCCCTCAATAACCTTCATGCAATCTACAGAAGCAAGATCCTGAATTGAGTCGTATTCCTTTGTAAACATAGGAGCAAGAGTTGCCTCACCGAAGTTACCTGAATGGTTAACTACGATATCCTGAACAATCTTGATGCCCTTTTCATGAGCGGCATCAATAAGATCCTGATATGTAGCGCCGTCGCTCTCATAACGAACATCAACTGTTGAGAAGTCCATTGCGTGGTAGCCGTGGTAATCGTAGCCTGATGCATTTGTTACAACAGGAGTAATCCAGATTGCACTGAATCCAAGAGCCTTAATATAATCGAGCTTGTCGATAAGTCCCTTGAAGTCACCGCGCCATGCGGGATCGCTGTCGGGGTTGTTTGCCTGTGAGTCATCCCAGCAATGAACATCGTTACCTGTGTCACCGTCATAGAAACGGGTTGTGATTACAAAATAAATTGTGTCTTCACGCATGTCGACACGGTCAAAATCCTGCATATCTTCAGGATTTTTGCTTGACCATCTCTTATTTTTGTACCACCACTCACCTGTGTTTCTTGTGAGCTCGGCAGACTGCTTTCCGTTTGTAACAAACATCATATTGATTTTTGTTACATCGTTGAAAGTGTACTTGTAGTAGTTGTTTCCCTCGGAAGTCATCTTAACACCGGGGTACTCCGTGCTGATGTTTTTTGGAAGGCTGTTCCAATAATAGATTGTGGGCGTGCCTTCCTCACAGTAGTAATGTACTGTGATTGTGCTTGATGCCGAAGTGTCGTTGTCGTCATCTGCATTAGCCGCACTAACGGACATAACAGATACCGTACAAATTACGCAAATCGACAAAATCAATGCTAGCAATTTTTTAATTTTTGCCATAGATTTTCCTCCTTTTGTTATATTTCGTACAACATAACATACAATCATATTATAATTTAGAGAGTAAATTTCATTTTTCTTTTACGGAATAATTACAAAATTGATATGCCAAAGATTAGCCCACTAATTTGGCTATTATATACAAAAAGGAGCATCAATTTCCATTTCACGCATTCCAACACGGAATTGCTGACGAAAACGACACTCCCATAGCCTTCCCTTTTCAATTTTCAGTTATTTTTAAAACAGAAAGCCTTGCGGTTACGACTTCAAAATATATTTTTCAAGTGTGTTCGCAATTCCGTCCTCATCATTTGACTCGCAGATATAATCGGCAATTTTCTTAATATCAAGCTCAGCATTGCCCATTGCAACACCAAAGCCTGCGTAGCCGATCATAGTCATATCGTTATAGTTGTCGCCGAATGCAACAAGCTCGTCCCTTTTCATTTTGAGCTTATCAAGCAGCAGCGGAAGCATTGAGCCTTTAGTAACGCCAAAGGGCATAATCTCAAGAAAATACGGCGCGCTCTTATACACATCAAGCAAGCCGTCGTAACGGTCTGCAAGAATTTTTTGATATCTGTCAAGCTCATCGGGTTCGCCGGCAAGAAGAATTTTGTTGATATCAAATCTTACAGATGAGATAAAATCGTCAACAACAACCATTTCAGCCTTGATAACGTCCCTTTCAACATAGGTATAGTCGTTCACCTTGTTGTCAGAGATAATTCTCCTGTCATCATAGGTGTTGATTGTAATGTTTGAATCCTTAAGAACATTTACGATATCGGGAAGATATTCAAGCGGAAACAGCTTGCTCACCATAGTTTCGCCTGTTTCGCAGTTGATAATCCTGCCGCCGTTAAATGCCATAATAAAACCGCCAAAGCGGTCAAGCGCAAGGTCCTTTGCAATCGGCATTATTCCTATGGGATGTCTGCCTGACGCAAGAATAATTTTCTTGCCCTGTTTCTGCGCCTCCATAAGAGCATATCTTGTACGGGGAGTAATCTCCTTTTGGGAGTTTGTCAGCGTACCGTCAATGTCAAGCGCTATTAATTTGTAATCCATAAAACCACCCTTAACATATCAATTTCTAAACACAATCAGTATGTTACGGTCAAATTTGACCGTATAAAATATACCACAAATCGCCCAAAAATGCAACTAAAAAGCCGCTTTTAGCCCATATAAAAGCTATTTTCAACATTTTTCCGTTTTGTCTTTTTTGCCAACAAAAAACGGACGAAAAGAGAATTTTCCTTTCGTCCGAAATTAAATATATTCAGCTTTTATTTATTCTTCCGATTTTGTATCGTTGTCGGATTCAGTCTTTTGCTGTAATTTTTCCTTCTGCAAACGGTCTATAATTTCGTTGATGTCGCTGTCCTTCGGTGATTTGTCATGTCCCGTAAGTATGCGGATTATAACGACAAGCTCATCAATGAATATCAGCAGCAGCGCCGCAATAAAAATCAGCAGTCCCCACGGAGAGAAGAAAAGGTTATACAGAGTGTCGATGAATCCAAGCTTACACACCATAATATAAAGCACATCTTCGGTTGAAATTTCCGGGTCGGGAGTATCGTTTGCAATGCCCTTTGTCTGTAGCTTATATGTGCCGTCAGCTGTTTTATACGGTGCAACTACAACCTTATGAGTCACGAGAAGTCCCTCGGTCTGCCCACTGCCGCGATAGGTGATAATATCGCCGACCTTGAGGGCGGTCGGATTGTCAACGCACTTTCCGAGAATAACATCGCCGATCATAAGCTCGGGCTGCATACTGCCCGTTGAAACTCGAAGCACGGAATATCCGAAAAGCGAAGGTGTTTTTCCGTTCACCTTTGAACCCATAAACACAATTACGGTCAGCACAAGTATTGCAAGCACTCCCCAGCAAATTATATTTTTAATTATCCGCAGGGTTTTGCGAAGCTTTGATTCATGCCTTTTCTTTATTCTATTTTTTGATTTGGGGTGTTCGGTTGTTACAGATGTCACTTCAACCGCATTTTCAAAATCGTTATTTTTATCCATAAATTCCTCCACGGCAAGTTGCCGTTCTCAGTTCGTGAAGACAGTTTGTTAAATTCAAAACATATTTCGCCCGAGCGTTATTTTGTATCGGTCTTTACTTTCATTCATATCGGTGTGCCACCGTTCTCAGTTCGTGTAGACAGTTTGTCAAATTCAAAACATATTTCGCCCGAGCGTTGTTTTGTGGTTTGCGTAATTATTCGTGGCGGTGTGCCACCGTTCTCAGTTCGTGAAGACAGTTTGTCAAATTCAAAACATATTTCGCCCGAGCGTTATTTTGTATCGGTCTTTACTTTCATTCATATCGGTGTGCCACCGTTCCCAGTTCGTGAAGACAGTTTGTTAAATTCAAAACACATTTCGCCCGAATGTAACATTGCAATCGTTCGTACAAACACAAGCTATCCGTTAATTAACATATTTTATATAACGAAAATGCGTATATATTCGTCAAAACGGGCGGATTTTATTCTCTGCCGCCGATTATAAATTATAATAAAAAAGGGCTGTAAAAACAACCCTTTTGGAAATTTAAAATTTTAAAATTTTAAAGTGAAATTTGTACATCGCCAAGTGAATATGCAGCGCTGGATGCTGTATCGTTTTTGATATACCAATACACCTTTGTGACAACAGGATCGCTGTCGGTTTTGCCTTCAATCTTCATATTCGTAACAATCGGAATATACGAGCTTTTAGCCGGTTCTTTGCTTACGGTAAGCTCACATTTTGCAGTTATTTTATCACCGTACGCACCCGTAGATGTAACTGTAACAGTAGTCTTGCCTGCCTTTTTGGCAATAACCTGACCTTTACCGTCAACTGTTGCAACATCAGTTTTTGACGATGTGTACGTCACTGTACCCTGTGCCTTTGCGCTTAAATCAAATGTCTTACCTACTACAGCTTCTGCATTAGAATAAAAACTAGAAATTCCGGCAGCTTTAGCAAGCTCACCATTCACCTTGGTCTGTTCATAAACGGTTCGGAATTTATTGTTCCAATGAAACCACAATACAGTATTATATGTATCTACATTAGTATTATCACTGCCTTCGCACCATTCTTTACCACCAACTGTATTCTTTTTGTACATTTTTACATTATTATAATTATATGGGATTGTACAATAAGAAATATCATAATTAGCTTTAAAATTTGAATAACCTTGTGTAGCAAGAGTATATTCCACATCTGATTTTAAAAAGCTATTATTCACGCCTGCATCAACGGCGCCCTGACCATTCCAACAATGCAGAAAATAATCACCGGGATTTAAATTATTACGGTCAGCTTGCAAATCTTCGGGTAAAGAATCAGCAGTAACAAAACCAACATACACATTCTTCTTATTCACATTACACTGTGTCTTGGAAACATAGGATGTTTGTGAATCGGAGGCAAATCTCCTGTAGGTTCTGAGGGGGCTGTTCACACCGACAGAAAGTTTGTTAGTTTCCGAATTATTAAGGAACAAAGAAATTGACTGCGGTGCATTTCCCGTGTTCTTTACCTCTGTACAGAAATATTTTGTTTCATGGGCGGAAACAGTTGTCAAACCACTAAAATTAAACGGATCAGTACTATACTCACTGCCGTCAGGTTTTGAAGCAGCATAAGTAACAGCAGTAATATTTTTTCCGTTGGTCACATTGTAATCTCCGCTCCAAGAGAGGGAGTCGCCCTTTTGCACTTCAGGACGATTAAACCACGAAAAAGTCGTAGTTGTTCCACACAACAAACACAGTACAAGTCCGAGTACAATAACAAGTGTAAATTTAGATTTCTTCATGGTTTCACCTCCGTTGAATTACTTGTTTTGCAGATTTACTGCCAGTTACCCGTCCCATCTCCGGTTGCCGTGTAGATTGTCTTTGTGCCTCTGTTACCTGTATTCCAACTATTCCAAACCTCATTATCAGTATTAGGATTTATACGCTGAATTGTAAACGAAGTTACATTAGCAGGTATATCCTTCCATGTCCAATTGGTTTGACCTTTAATCGAACTAAGATCACGATAACTTCCGTCAGGTAATACAAGTCTCATTTTTGGGGTTGAGTTTGATATCCATTTACTACCAGCACTGTTATCAGTACTGTCGACCAGGGTTATATCAATCGAAGTAATAGGTTTAGGTTTCGGAACATATTCTACAAGTGCTTCAGGTGAGCCACTCTCAAAGAGGTATGTCTTGCCGATTGTACCCTCAAGTCCACTATTGCTTGGATACTGAGTGCCACTACCATTGTTTACAATAACTCTGAATTTACCTTTATCAGAAGTTGTAAATTCTAATTTATAATAGCCTGTAATATCATCATAATCAGCAACCTTACCCGGCCATCCACCTTTGTATTCAGTCCCTGAATCGCTGTATACATATGCATTATAAGTGCTGAATCCATCTCTGGGTTCAAAATAGATTGTTGTTGTTGACTCAGTAGTCTCCAACTCAAACTTAGCATACAGAGTGATTCCCTTGCTAACTTTATTTAAGGTTATAGGTGAAACATTGTTGTTTTCATCGAAATACGGTTCATTACAAGCCTCGTCCTTATACCAACCGGCAAACTTGTAACCGTTATTGGCACTTGCCTTAACTGTTACATTTTCGCCCTCCATAACGGGAGCTTTCGAAATTTTATCGGCTTTTTCGTTGCCAACCTGTACAGTACCGGCTGTAACAACATTTCCGTTGTTGTACATCGCTTTGGCTTCTACCGTATACAAAGCCTTAAATCTTGCATACAGTGCATATGTCTTTACATCAGAATATTGTATCGTCATTTTTGTAGAATAGACGCCGTTATCTAAGATACAATCTTTAACCGCTACCTTCGGATCTGCTGCATCTTTACTCTCATACCAACCGATAAAAGCATAGCCGCTTTCAGGCTTAGCATAAAAAGTTACTTCTCCGTTACGATTTACCGTTGTTGTTACTTTCGACGCATATTTATTATTGTCAAAAGACACCTTACCGGCTTTATCAAAGGGAGCGTTATTACCGTGCTGAGTGTATGCTTCTACAGTATAAGTATCAACTTTGAATTTCGCATACAACTTCTTGGAAACCTCAACATTAGCCAATTCATATTTATCGCTCGAACTCTCCGAAATACTCTCACAGGCTTCATCTGTGTACCAACCTTCAAAAACATATCCGTCTTTAGCTTTTGCGTAATATGTAACTGTGCTGCCCTTAACAGCATTGAGTGTAATGTGTGTTCCATCGTTGGAATCTACAGTCGAGTTTTGGTTTCCACACTTAATTTCAACTGAGCCGCCATTTGTGCTTTCAGAAAGGTTTGCACCGTCATATGTTCTGACATAAGCCTCAAATGTCAACGACTCAACATAAACGGCTGTAAAGTTATAGTTACCTGAAGCTGTCGGGGTAAAATAACCGTTGCTGTCAATGCCGTCTGCCACGGCACTTGTATCGCTGTTTACCCAGTTTTTCAATACGAAACCTTTTTTAGGATTTGCTATTAGCTTAACCTTTGTACCTGGGGTTACCGAAATTGTCGTACTTGTCAAACCATCATAACTAACTTTAGGATCTCCTGCATCTTTCTTGCCTGCAGTAACAGTAATAGTAGCAGGTGGATCCCAATAACCTGTTGTAGCAGAAGTAACAACAAAAAGCGTTGAATTGCCTCTGTTAGGAGCAGGAATTTTATATGTATTACCGTTATTTGTAAAAGAAAAAGTCATGTTGTCTGCCTTTTCCTTTGCAATATAACCGACCCAGTTTTTCTTGTCAGCAGTAAATGGCATTCTAACTTTACTGTAAGAGTCATTTTTATCCGGAACCATATATACACTTGAAACATTGCCTGTATCAGGGAGTACATCGGCGGTTTTGCTTGAAACACTGATTTCAATCACTTCACCCCATGTACCGTATCCGGCATTACTGTTATTATGATCGCCATAGGCGGTGTAGTACATACTGTCGCCTGAATTGAGCGACTTCATATCAGTAGTCCAAGTAACACTTCCCGAGGTGAACTTAACTTTTGTACCGTCAGCGGCTGGTGTATAATCACAGTAATATGTATGCGACTTCGCATCAAACTTCATCGCTACAGAAGTTCCGCTACCCTGCTGAAATGTTACATTCTTTGTCCAATTTTTTGTGGTATCATTTACAGTACGGTCAACAAAATACACTTTATTGCCTTTTTTGTTCTGAGTTACAATATTAACATCAGTTATTGAAACAGTTTTACCGGCATATGCAGTAGCCGCCCTATCATCCTGAAGCCACACTTTAATATTTATTGTTTTACTGCTTCCTCTATCAACCCGAAACAACTCCGTTGGTCTAGGTTCAGAACTAACAACAAAATCGCTAAAAGCTTGAACATTCTCAGGAGCGTTAGTGCCATCTGCTTTATTTACAACATTTCCGTCACCGGCATTAGAACCGCATACAACCGTATTTTGAGTATCGGTATCTGTAATTGCCATTCTTACAAGGTTTCCTGAAACATTTTCACCACCTATAGTTATCTTAGGTACTTGATCAAGGTAAAATTCTGCATGATCCGCTTTAAATGTTTCATCAACCTTTACATTAAATGAAAAGTCAATATAATTAACATTCTTATCATTTACATCCGCACATCTGTAAGAGCCAACACCAAACTCAGAAGCACCTGAGTTCTTTATTGGAAAAAATATATTTTCACCGTCAGCACTTGAAGCCGAAGCAAGATGCACTCCACCCGCAGCACGGAAATATTTAGTCAAGTCAATGATTTTGTTTGAATAACCATCACCACTGCCAATATCGGCATTAGTATAAACATAGTTGTCAATTTTTGCGCCCTCAGCTTTAATTGTGATTGTTGAAATAGTTTCAACCCAAGCCGAAACGGACACAACCGATATGGCGAGTACTTCGACAAGTGCCACCATAGTGAGTATAAAACCTTTTCTTGTTTTTTTATTCTTGCCAAATGCAAGTCTGTTTTTCAAATACTCCATTAAAAGAGCAAGTCTTTCTCTCATCGTGACACCTCCTTAATGTGTTAATCAATTAAATTTACCAATTGCCTGCTTTTTCAACTTTGCCTGATCCTTGATTTACCAAACTATAAGATATGATATATTCGTTAGAACCCGCACTCTCAGTAAATGTATGCTGAATGTTTGTAGGCACTAGATAATTCCTTATTATTGGATCTTCTTTTGCAGGATCATACAAATCAAATCTTACAAGTCGAGAACCGCTTTTGACGCTTGTCTTTGACAGCACGCACTTATCTCCGCCACCCTGCGGTTTCATTTCATAAGCGGTTTCTGTACCGTTTGAATCGAAAACGGCTTTTAGTACCAAAACATCCTGACTAAGCAGATTTCTCAGACCTCCGCCGCCGTTATATGAATTATATTCATTTAACCATAAATTGTAATCAATTTGAATATCCGCTCTCGCGTAGGTCTCTCCGGTTATCGGCAGTTGTTCGGTTGTAGTCGGTTCAACACTGCCGCCTGAACTGTTGGCATACTTTGTACCCCAATATCCGATACACGGGGCAACATTTTCAGCAACAGTAGGGGTATCGCCGTAACCGTTACCGTGTACGGCATAATAGGTATTTTCTTTATTTCCGGTTGCAGTTCCGTCATCTGTGCGGTATGTCTGAAGACCGTTTTTATTTATGTCAAGTGACCAATCATATGCTTTTTTACCATTGCCACTTTTATTTGCAGCAATCCATGTATTTACTTCAGCTGTTGTATGCCATACATTATATATTCTGCCTACCTCAACATCATTAGTTCCGTCAAGCTTAATTTTCTCTTTTACTTTACTATATCGCATAAAAGATATGTTTGTTATTTTATCCTTTGGCAGATAAGCTATCCATTCAATAGGTTTTTTTCCATCACTCTTTGACTCACTCATTACTACTGACTTTGGATTTTGAAAGTTTTCGTCATAATAGGTCATAACAAGGAAACATCCGGCATTGCCAACCCACCTGAGTTCCGTATCTTGGTCATTGTCAGCATCACCTTTTGTTTTGTCAACGAAAGTAACATATTCCATATCTTTCCAGTTACTTTCAAGTTCAACTGTAATTGACACATCCTGACCCTCGTAAGCGTCACAGTTCTCTCCGGTTGCCTCAAGCCACGCAACCATGGTTATGTTTTGAGATTTAAGACCGTCAAGAGTAAAAAGAGGAGCACCTGTACCGAAATAGTAGTCGGAAAATGACCTGCCCTTTGCTTTAGTGGTTGTTGCCGAGCCAAGCGAATTAACAGAACTTACTGCCTGACATTCGTCAGCGTAGTTGTCAATAATTGCAGTGGGATCAATAACGGTCGAAGCCTCAGCACTGTTTCTGATGAATGCAATCCTTATTGGACAAGGATTCTGATATGCCAGATATGTCGATGGCTTGTTGTTGCTGTCAACAGTAATATGTGTTGCACCGTCATAAACTTCTGTATTACCTGTATTTTTATTTTTTACCTCAACTTTGTAACTTTTTACATATACTTCAACCTGACCGCCTGTTTGACCGGTAAGGGTAAAATCGCTGTATATGTATCCGTTATTTTTATCTCCTACTGTGCCTTCACGAAATTTCATTTCGTTTGTGTCAACGCTTTGTCCTTTATCGCCGTATCCGCGATCTACAGGAAAAAACATATTACGACCGTCAACACTTGATGCTTCTTTCAGCTTTGCCTGTTTTACGGTGATTGTATTTCTTATTTCTTCACCCTTATTAACTCTCATTCCGGCAGCAGATTCAAGAGAAAAGGGATCTGAATCAATAGTTGCCGTATCTCTTATTGTGAACCATGAAAAGGTAGATACTGCGAAAATACTTAAAACAAGAAAAAGAGCAACATATGAAGTTGTGACCTTTTTTGTGTTATTCAGTCTTGAGTCAACTAAACCGTTGAGAAAGTTACAAAACTTATCTTTCAACTTCATCAAAAATTCCCCTTTCCTACTTTAAAATCAACTTTCTTTTGTATCTTTTGTCAATACAAGATTAACATTAAATTTTCCGTTTACAAGGGCAAGTCTTGCCTCTGCGTCTTCGCCCTCGATCCACATATTACAGGTTACCATAGCACTGTAGAATTGATCATTTTCTTGACCTGTTCCTGAGGGCTTTTCAAGTCGTGCAATGGTTTGGTTTTTACCAAGCTCATAGGTAAATTTTCCATCAACAAAACCATCTTTATTCACAACAAACGCACTATCAGTTTTAGAATCGCTGATTGTTTGTTGTGCTTTTTTCGTGTCATAGTATACATGACTGTACGATTCTCCGCTTGGCATATTGTCTGACAAAGTGTACGCGTCAGTCGTCTGCTTCAACAAGATATTCGGAGCCGGCAACCACAGGAGCTTTTTTGAAGGAGGATCCTGCTTATAGTCAACAACCGAGAATCTTACTGCACCAACTACGGAATCTCTTGAAAAATTACCGTACTTGCTTTTATTTTTAATGCCCGTACCGTCTTGAGTTGTGAGTTGAGGAGCATCCGGTTTTATTGTTGATTTTTTGCCTATTGATATATTATACTGCGATTTTGCACGAATGTAAAGGTCAAACGACAAATAATGCAAATTTTCAGTAGGCTTACTCCACTCTCCATCTGGATTAACATGGGCTTGACCGCCTGATTGAATCAAAGACGGTTTGCTAAAATATGTGCCATCACCGGTTATTTCAGTCAACTGAAGTTTATCAAGAAAATTGCAATTAGCTTTACTAAGCGTAATATTACCCGTTTTATATGCGGTAGGAGCAGGGGCACCGTGCCCAACAACAGCAATTTCAATACCCTCAGGTGCCTGACACTCAACCTCTATACCGTTGGCATCAACTGAATTCTTATCCGTAAACCACGCCTGAATGCCGCAAAAGCCGGCAAGTGCAACAGTGAACAGAACTATTAAATTTTTAGCAATCATTCTGCCCGTTTTTCTGTTGGGCGCAGTAGAGTTTTTCATTTTTGCCCCTTATTCTTTACCAAAATAAACTGAAACAAATCCGTTTGCTTTCAGAGTTTTGTTATGGAAAACAGTTGTTTTTCTTTTGGTTGCATCTCTTACAATGTTTTCAAAATTCATCACAAACGGTCTGTCAACACCGGAGAATGTAATTACAATCGGCAGATTGCTAATACCTTTCAGCATTGAACACAAATCTTTAAATGCAACAGTAAGATCTGCCTGCTTTTTATAAACATTATATACGCTTGCGCCGCTCTGTGAAAAGCCTGCAAGCACAACACCCTTTTTACTTCTGCATATGCAAAGAGATCTTACGCTTTTCTGTGCGTTTATAAGCTCGTCTGCAACAGTAGCTTTGCCGAACTTAACAAGCTCATCGGCATATTTTGAAACAACTGCAACACTGCCGAAGCCGTAGTCACGAACGAACAAATCGCCTGTATCCTTGACAGATTTAATTTCATCCTTAACAAGGCTGATTTTTTCGCTTGCTTTCTTTTCGGCTTTGCGAATTTCAGCCTGAGCCTCTTTTTTAACCTCGGCAACCTTGGCTTTCATACGCTTTTCGCAAGCTTTTTCAGCAAGCTCAACCTTTTTGTCAACCGACTTATAAGCCTTTTTAAGCTCAGAAGCGTGAGCGGCATTGCTTGCGGCTGATGATTTAAGGTTGGCTTCCTTAATTTCAACAAGTTCCTTCTTGTGAGTTTCTTCTTTATCTGCAAGCTCTTTAAGATGCTTTTGCTCTGTTTCATTTGCCCTTGCGGCAAAATCCGCATTAAGCTTGGCAACATAATCATTATGTTCGACCTCAGCATCCGCAATCTTATGATTGAGCGATTCAACCTCTGCCGAATGAGCGTCGTTCATCTGCTGCTTTTCATTAGCAAAATCGGCATTCATTTTGTTGACTGTGTCCCTGTGCTGAACACGCTCATTCTGGAGTGTTTCCGTAAGATTTTCATTTTTCTCGGTTAGGTCGGTAATCCTACGGTTATCCTCTTCAATCTGCGCATGGCACTTTTCAAGGCTCTGTGTAAGAGCGGCAATCTTTGCAAGCTGCTCGGCAACCTGAGTTTCAAGCTCTGCAATATGAGCCTTTTGCTCGGCGATAACAGTTTCCTGCTCTTTCACCTTTGTCTGCAAACGAGCATTCTCCTGCACAAGCACGAGAATTCTGTTATTTAATTCTACTATTTTTTTATTGAGTGTGTCAATAGTCTGATTGAGTTCATCAATCGTTTTATTCAACTCTTCAATAGTATCTTTTAACTGCTGATTTTCTTCCTCAAGCTCGGCAATTCTCTTTTCTGCCTCCATCAACTTGAGTTTTGTCTGCTGGAGCTCTTTCTTAACCTCTTCAAGTTGGTCTTCAAGAGCAGAAACCCTGCCCCTAAGAGTGAGAATCTGCTGTTCTTTCTGATCAATTATAACCTTTAAATTCTTGATTTCATTCGTGAGGTCAAGAATTTTCTTTTCGCGTTCACGGATTTCACGAAGGCGGATTTCCATCTCCTCTTTACGAACAGCATCAAGCTGTGCCTTCATAACCGCCTCGCGGGTCTTCTGCGGCTTTGATTCTTCCTCGGCAATTCGTGCATTTTCAGCGTCGTACTGTTCCTTAAGGATTGAACGAAGTGCCGGGTTTGTAGCAATAGACATCATAAAATGCTGGAATCCCATCGCAAAATAAACATCCTGCTGAACAGTATCTGTCATTTTGCCGTTGTATTCCTCGCTTACAACCTCAAAGCCTTTACGCTTGTAGCTGTCGAGAAAGTTCCACAACTCAACCACTCTTTTAAAGTTGGGGTTCTTTTTGAGAAGGTTGGTCTGCATGAGCGGCGGACGAACCTCAGGTTCTTTTGAGATTTCCTTAATCAACTGAGTGTTTAAAAACTCATTAAGGGTTGTTCTGATTCTTCTGATTCGGTCAAAGTCCGAAAGCTGAGAAACATCAAGAACATCAAGGTCATCTGCAAGAGTTTCGTGAGATTCATTTATATAGTTAAGATTAAAATCTACTTTTTTCTCATTAAAATCTATGTGGCGAACCATAGAAATTTTATTATAGCTGTCGTTCGGCACATCTTTCATTTTTGAATATTTATCGTCAACAAAATGAAGCGCTTTGCGAATCAGCGTCATAAGCACACGGTTTTCATAAATAGCAAAGCTTTCTTCACGCTCAATTGTGAGGATTTTGTTAGGCGTTACCATATCACCCTCAACCTTGGCGATAAAGTTAGTGTGCTGCGAAAGGTGCTTAACCGACTCGGGGCCAATCTTTTTTGCAAGCTCAACTCTAACAACATTGTCAACCTGCTTAATAAAACGGCGCTGTTCGTCTATTGCTTTCTGAATGTACGGAAGTGTTTCCTCAATGGCAACAACCCATTCCATATCAATTACCTTTTCGTTGGTCTTACCGTCGAGCTTATCCTCGCCCTTATCGCCGTCCTTAAGGCCTTCTGTTATGTAATTGTAAGTAAAATCATTTTTCAGAATGTCCTGCATATACATATATGCTCTGAAATATTTACCAAAATCAGCCATTGATTTTTCTCCAATCAGATAGTTTTACCGCTAAAGGAGCAAAGTCCTTTCACCAAGCAAAGGGCGAACAGAGTTCGCCCTGAATTGCTAAAATTATACAAGCTTCTTGAGCATACGGAGATAATCCTTGCTCTCAGTCATATTTTCTTCGCCGAAAAGCTCGTCAATATACGCACAAAGGCCATCTATTTCATCACGAATGTATGAAAGATTGAGTGACTCAAATTTTCTAAATACCTTGCGGGCAAGAACATAGTCAAGACCGTCAAGCTCTGTACCGCCTGTTCCGACATAAGCAGGAACAAAGTCACGAAGCTGTTTTACAATACGGTTACCAAAAGCTATGCGGAAATGCTCAATAACATAATCATCCAGAAGGGCAATCTTTTTGAGGTTCTCTTCCGAAACAACAAATTGAACCTTAGCGGCATTGAGGATGTACTCAAAATGTTTGTATGAAATGTATACAGAGTCTGTGAGAGGTGCTTCAAAAGGAACACCCTTTGTGTCGATGTTAATCGGCATAGCACGGTCATAAACCTTATCTGTGATAGCAAATGTCGAGTCATCGTTATTCGCAGTACCGATGTACCACATATTCGGCGGAATTTTGAGCTGACCGTTCACGATATGCTTCGGGTCAGACGGCCAAGAGTTCGGGATGATATCAACAACCCACTCATCTCTTGACGGCATTTCAAGAATTGAAAGCATCTCGGCAAAGTAATACTCAACTCGAGCGATATTCATCTCATCGAGGATTACCGCATAGATGTTTTCGTTATACGATGCCTCATACATTGCACGGAGAAGCTCGGTTTCGTTGAACTTCTTTGTAAATTCGTTGAAGTAACCGAAAAGCTCTGTTCTGTCGCGCCATGACGGCTGAACGGAAGCAACGATTGAAGGATTGTTTACAAACTTACCAAAGGCGTAAGCAAGTGAAGTTTTACCTGTACCTGAAATACCCTGAAGGATAATAAGTCTGGTAGATGCAAACGCAGCAACAAAAAGTCTGATAAGCTTAATATCGTAGTAAAGACCAAGCTGTGAACAAGCAAAGAGTCTGAAACGCTCACAGAACTCGGGAAGTGTGATATCGTTGTCATAAACCGGCGGAACATAATCTGCCCAAAGCTGGTCGATTTCCGTAAGCTTGTAGAAACGGCTTTCGCCTGTGTCCTCTTCTTCGCCGTTGTTGAGTGACTCGATTTCTTCGCCTGTAAGCTCTGAAATCTCGTTGGGGTTAAGACCAATCTGTGAAACCTTCATAGAGAGAATCTTATCCTTTTCAAGGTTAAGTCTCATAACCTCTTTGTTGAGTGCCTGAACCTCTTTAACAAGAGAATCTGTATCTTTTCTTCTTCTGTGCGAACGAATAAACTTTTTTACAGCGACGACAATAAGCCATACGCAAAGTGCTAGCACAGCTACCAGAAGCACAATGGCAATAATCGCAATTACCCATGCGAGGCCGCCAAGCTCCGTGGTATAGGCATTAATAATGTTTACATAAGCGGAAAAATCAAAGGCATTGCCTACTCCGCCAAATAACCCGGTGATTATTGACCATAATGAGCCAAAAAACTGACCGAGAAATTCAAAAAGAAATTTAAATACTGTATCCACGGTACTTCGTCTCCTTAAAAAAATCTACTCTCATCTTTTGTGTAAGAACACATTTCTAAATTCCTATCTGAAATCTGTCATAAAGGACAGCTTCTTCAAGGCGGGCGGCCGATGACCGCCACTACATGTAACTGTATTTCTTTCTCAGCTTTGATGCTGAGAAAGAAATATACCGTTACGATAAACGCTATGAATGCGTTAGGGACAAATTTGTCATAACTTAATCGGAATTATCAGCGGAATTATTGCCGTCAGCAGGTGTTTGTACCTCAGGCTCATTTTCCGCCTTGTCCTGATTTTCTCCGACGGAGGCAAGATATTCCTCAATAGCTCTCTTTTTCTGTTCTTCGGTAAGCTCGGCGGAATCAACCGCAAGCTTTGCCTCTTTGAGAGTTTTTTCTTTATTGTAGGCAAGCAGGTTGAGAACAACACGAACCGCTTCATAAACAAAGAAAATAATCATCGGAAGCAGAACGCAGAGGAAAAATCCAAGCTGAGTTCTGATAAAGCTTAAAAAGTTACCCACGCCGCCAATCTTCGTACCTGTGTATTTGGCGACAATTGATGAAGAAGTTTGAAGTTCTTCATCGGGCTCGGGGTTGGTTTTCTTATTGTCACCCTGTGTTCTGTAGTAGGTAATGTTGTCATCCTTAACAACCTCTACAATTCGGTGGGTGTTAAGAACGGACTCACCGTTGACTGTGATTGGGAATGTAACAATGTCACCTTTCTGATATTCATATGAAGGGTCATTTGTAACATCACTGAAAATTAAATCACCAACGTTAATTGTGTCCTCCATTGAATCAGTCTGAACGCTGAGGGGTGCAATGCCGAAAATATTGGGGACCCCTGATGATTTAGATGTTAATGATAATGTAACAATAAGTACTGATACTACCAAAACCAGTATAACAACAATATCTATAATAACATTGATTATCTTTTTTAACACTTTTTTCATGCAAGGGGACTCCGATCAAATAATTTGCTTAATATTATGTTTTACTAACTGTTAATTTATAAATTAGTCAGCTGTAATTGTGAAAGTGATGTTTGGCATATCGTTACCAGCATATGCATCCTGGCAATCCACATCCTGGCCTTCAAACCATACGATAAGCATATAGTACTTAGCATCATTCTGATTAAGATCACCAGCATTAACAGAGATTGAGCTACCCTGTGTTGAAACATCTGAAGCAGCTGCTTTGATTGCACCTTCTCTGTCTGCTACGCCTGCACCAACATATTCAACAGGCTTAGCAGCGTCAGCACCAGCACTGTAAATGTTATCTCTAAATTCCTGAGCACTTGCAACCGTTGCAGTACCACGACCGGTGTCTGCTGTACAATCAGAAGGAACAAGAGCTACACGGAGGTAGTTTTTACCACTTGTAACAGCTGTTTCAGAAATATTTGCTGTAATCGTAACATTAGTAGCAGTCTCAGCACCTGTGTTCTTAACATTGAGCATATTGCAGAATACATTGCCTTCAGCAGCAGTTGTACCAACACCAGTAATTTTCTCACCGTTTGTAGCAGCACCTGACATACCATTTACAGCCTGAGCTTTGTACCAGTTTGCACCGTCATATGATGATGCCGGCTGGAGAAGCTTTTTAGCTGCATCTGTACCAAAGTTATAGTTGAGGTTGTCTGTCCAATCAGAAGTTCTGCTTGATACTAAGAGCAATGACTTCTTAGATGTCTGAACAGAGATACCTGTTGCCTGAGTTGTTGTGTCAGTTGTGAACCAAGCGAATGTTGCTGTACCAAGTGCGAGCATTGCCACGAGGAGCATTGCTACGGAAGAGATTAATAATCTCTTTCTTGATGTTGTTTTCATAGAGAAATTCCTCCTAAATAAAATTAATTTTTGTCCCTAAAACACCATAGGGATTTTTTGCTATATCAGTGCCGAGGCACATAATACCAAGTTGATGTAATACTGTACCGAAAATTACGGTTTTGCTGTGGATTCTTCATCGTCACGAACCGAGAACAGCATTCTCATTCTTACATGACCGTTTCGGATATCGTCGATACATTCGGGGTCGTTACCCTCAATCCAAATTACGATTGTGTATTTATCAATATCGCCAACCTTGAATTTTTCGGTTGATGTTTTATAAACTTCCTTATCGCTTACAAACTTTGTGCAATCGGTTTCGGCTTTACTTCTGTCTTTGTACTGACCTTTGCCGTAAATTGAGCTCTTGCCGTTTTTGTAAATCATAACTCGGGTTGCTTCATCTGCCGACTTAGCCGCACCTGTGATTTCAAGCACTGCGTCATAGTCAAGCTCAACCTCTCCGTTATTTTTACAATAGAAGGTATAAGCAACATAGTTTTTGCCGTTGTGCGCACCGTCCTTGCTTGTGTCAAGGTCAACAGGAAGCCATGCATATGTAATGTTTGTAACATCCTTAACCTGCTTCGCAGTAAGTGAAGCACACTGAGTTTTGAAGTCAGCGTCTTCGCTAAGCACGATACCTTTTTTTACGGCAGGAGAATCAATGCTGATAATCAAGTCGCCCCATTGCGTTACAAGCGTTGAAACAATGAACAGAATAAGAAGAATGATTATGCAGACCGAAAGGATAATACTCAAAAGCCGTCTGCGCTTTTTGTATTTTACAATCTCGATTGAATCATTTTTTACATGAAAATGTTCAATCTCGGCATCTGCCATTTTCTTATCATTTAAGCGACTTAACTCCTCGGGAGTAATCGGTTGTTCAATTTTTGGTTTCTTTTTTCCGAACAAGTTTTTCTCTCCCCTCAAAGTTGTATCCGTTTAACTGTCGGATTGTGCGTATTTCATTAACCCATAATTTTTCTCCTGTCTGAAATCTGCGTTGAATGACAGTTCCTCCAGGGCGGGCGGCCGATGACCGCCCCTACGGGATCTTGTTTAATTATGATATTGGTTTATTGTCCTTATCGCATCCGACAAAGCCAAGCTGTACAGAAAGCTGTGCATCCTGAACATCGTCATCACACTCGGGGTCGTTACCCTCAATCCAAAGACGAACTGTTACCTTAACAGGTTCGAGCTGATTAAGATGGAAAAGTCTTGTGTTGTTTGAGTAAACCATTGAACCTGACGGCAAATCAAAAGTTGTCTGTCCGTTTACGGGAGTACTTCTGTTCGGCTCATAAATTGTTGTGCCGTTGCCTGTTCCCTCAGCTGTGAAATCAACTCTTGCACAATTTACTACATCAGCCTTTGCGCCGGTTGACTCTGTTGACACCTTTGTACCGTCATCAGCACCTGCTTTTGTGCTTTCGGTTGTGAGATGAACCCACATTTCCTCGGTTGCGATGAAGTAACATTCAAACTCAAGGTAGCTGTGCTTGTTAGGCTCTCTGACTGTGCCGCGCTGATTGGTGAACTCTGTACCCTCTCTTGTTGTAACAGGGTCAAGCACCGTATCTTCAAGGCTTGAACCGTGCTTTTTAAGGTAATCGTCAATCATTTCATTTGTGATTACCTTGCCGTATTTTTCAAGGTCTTTGCCGTGGTTTTCCATACTGACTTTAAGTTGTGCGGCAAGGCTGATATTGAGGTCAAGCTTGTCAACGCCCGCGAAAGTGTTTACTGAGAACCACGCAACCGTAGCTGTCGTCATAGAAAGAAGGGTTATGATTGCCACAAATACAATCAGCCTTTTTCTCTTTTTAAATGGAACTTTATCACTGACCATTTTATCAATAATCCTGTTAAAAAGGCCCATGCAAACACTCTCCTCATAAGCACACATCTGCGCCAAAATATAATAGTATTTTATACCCTAAACGCACAATTTGCAATATTAATTCTTCGACTGTCACCATTTTTGGATGAATTCACAAGATTTTCACATTTCATTTGTGCAATATTCTAATTTTTCATTACTTAATCAATATTTTATAAATTTCTGAGTTTTTGTCCTTTATTCATATTGTTCCCTTTAAAATGGCATAAGAAGACAAAAAAGCCCCTTTATTTAAAGGGACTTTAGGTTTACAATAATAACAAATGACATTTATTAAATTTTAAATAGTTATTACAAATTTGTAACCTGTCTTGTTGTAAATTACTGTAGAATTGTGTTGCATTATTTAATTTTGCTTTTTGACTATTTTGTATTCATCATAAAGCTGGAAATAGTGACATGAATCTGTGTTCTGTGAAAGAAACCTTGCCATTTCATCCTCATCAAGGTTGATGCTGCAATAATCGCCAAATTCATCGTCGCTCACAAAGTTTGCACAAAATTCGCATTTGTCAGCCATTCTGCTCACCGTCCTTTTTGAGAAACCCATATTTATTGTAGGTGAACGGAACATAATTCTCAAGCTGATTGAAAACATCATCTTCGGTATCGGCAATCGTGTAGAGTCTGTTACAGGCATTGGCCATAAACTTTTCACTTACGGCATTGTCAAGCATTGCAAGCATTGAGTTATAGTAGCCTTTTACATTGTATATAATGATAGGCTTTGTGTGTCTGTTAAGCTGCTTTAGTGTGAGAACCTCAAAAAATTCTTCAAAAGTACCCATACCGCCGGCACAGATTACAAAAGCGTCCGCTTTATCTTCCATAATACCTTTGCGTTCACGCATTGTATCTGTTACAATAAGTTCGGAGCATTTGTCAAAAACAACACCCACATCAATAAAAAAATCGGGTGTAACTCCGATTGTGTAACCGCCTGCGTTGTATGCGCCGCGGACGGATGCGCCCATAATCCCGTATTTTCCCGCACCGAAAACAAGGTTGTAGCCCTTTTCGGCAATTCTCTTGCCGAGATGCTCGGCAGATTCAAGATAGATTTTGTCAATTTGCTCACTTGATGAGCCAAAAACACATATATTCATACTTTTTATCCTTTCGCATTCGCAGCTGCGTTGTATTTTTCTGATTTTGTCTGAAACAACCGTCAGTTATCTGAACTTAGCTTGGATATTGCGACAGTTCGCAGTCATCCGCAATTAGATTATACATCTCAAATACACAGCGGTCAAGCAGTCAAAACGACGGCAATACACAATTTACACAGATTTTATTTTATCAAAACAATCGTAAGCACAAGCATTATTAACAAATAATTTATTATTCATTTTATTCAACGGAGGGTATATTTATGTCTGCTACTTCTTCAAAGCTCAAAAATCCGAATGATTCTGTTATGAATCAAAGAGTAATAAAGCTTGCATGGCCGATATTTTTACAGCTGTTGCTCGGCGTTTCACTCGGCTATGTTGACACGATTATGCTTTCAAACTACAACAGTACCGCAGTTGGGGCAATTGGCAACGCAAATCAGGTTCTCGGCTTTTTGACCCTTGCCTTTAACATTATATCAAGTGCAACCGGCATTATCGTCAGCCAGTACCTTGGTGCAGGCAAAAAAGAAAAGATGAATATGATTTACACGGTTGCATTGTCATTCAACTTTGTATTGAGTATTGTAATCAGCCTTGTTGTATTCATATTCAGCCGAAATCTGCTTGAGGCAATGCAGGTGCCTGCAGCAATGCTTGACGAATCCGATATGTATATGCGAATAGTCGGCGGTACAATCTTTACTCAGGCACTTATCAACGCTTTTAACTCAGTTTTTGCAAGCAACGGCAAAACCGTTTTCGGTATGATTATCGGTCTTGGAATGAACATTATCAATATCTGCGGAAATGCTCTTTTGCTCTACGGACCGCTTCAGGTTCTCGGACTCGGTGCGTCGGGTGCGGCTGTTTCCACATGCGGAAGCAGAGTTATTGCAGTAATTGCCTCTGTTATATACTTCTACACGGTTATCAAAGGCAAGTTCAGCCTTAAATATCTTCGCCCGTTTCCGTATGATGTTCTCAAAAGCCTTCTTAAACTCGGCATTCCGACCGCAGGCGAGAACATTTCCTACGACTGTTCACAGCTGTTTTTACAGGCATTCATCAATACAATGGGTATCGTTGCAATCAACGCAAAAATCTACGCCAACATGCTTTCAATGTTCACATATATGATTGCTCTTGCCGCTGCAAATGCAACACAGATTATTGTGGGTCACAGCGTAGGCGCTCACGATTACGATTTTGCATACCGCAGGGTGCTGAAAACTTTGCGTTTCGGTATGATAATTTCAATCTCGGTTGCAATTATAAACTGGTTGATTTCGCCGTTTACACTCGGACTTTTCACAGGCGACAAGGCAGTTATCGCACTTGGTTCAACGGTTATGTTCATTGCAATTATTTTAGAATTTGGCAGAACAACAAACCTTGTTATCATCAACAGTATGAAAGCCGCCGGTGATGTTAAGTTTCCGACTGCACTTGCTATCTTTTCGATGTGGATTTTGAGCGTCGGACTCGGTTGGCTGCTCGGCATTTTCTTTGGAATGGGACTTACGGGAATTTGGATTGCTATGGCGGCAGATGAGATTTTCAGAGGTGTTGTCGTGCTTATCCGCTGGATAAAAGGCGGTTGGAGAGGCAAACGAGTGGTGCTTGAAGAAAAAACAAACTCAAACGAAACGGCAAAGGCTACGGCATAATCCGACAAAAAATATGATACCATATAACGAAAGGGTATAAACTATGAACTTTACGGAATACAATGTTAATGATAAAAACCTCGAAGAAATTTTGCTTGCACTCAAGTCGCTTGATGCGGTTGAGGCTGTCGCACTCGGAGGCTCCCGTTCAACAGGCGAAGCCGATGAAAATTCAGACTATGATATTTATGTTTACTGCTCAGAAATACCGACCGGCAAAACAAGAGAAAATCTTCTGGGAAAATACTGCTCCGTTGCCGAATTTGGCAATCACTACTGGGAGAGCGAAGACAACACGGTTATGAACAACGGTACTCCTGTTGACATAATCTACCGCGAAATTGATAGGTTCGGCGGATATATTGATACGGTAATCAAAGGCGGCAAGGCTTTTAACGGCTATACAACCGCATTTTGGCACAACATCAGGAACAGCAAGGTTCTTTTTGACAAGACAGGCACTTTCACAAAATTCAGAGATATGGCGCAGATTGACTTTCCGGAAAATCTCCGCAGAGCTATTATCAAAAACAACCGCAACCTTTTGAGCGGAAAGCTTCCGTCATATGACAGGCAGATTAAGAAAATGCAGGAGCGCGGTGATATCGTCAGCGTCAACCACAGAATCACGGCATTCCTCGAAAGCTATTTTGATGTTATCTTTGCACTCAACCGCCAAACTCACCCCGGTGAGAAAAGACAGGTTCAGCTCTGCAAAAAGTATTGTACCCTCTTGCCGAAGGATTTTGAAGAAAACATAAACGCTCTTATGAAGTCAATCTCAGACGGCGGTTCATATGAAATCGTCACAGCAATGGTCAATAACCTTGATGAAATTCTTAACGATGAATTCAAATAAAAAAGCGGTGTCGGAAAGTTCCGTCACCGCTCAGCATTTTTCAGCAATATAAAATTCAAATGGAATATTGACATTGCTTTTTGCATAATATATAATAAGAACACAAGGAAAACCGTTAAAAGCGGTTAGTCCCAAAGTTTTAAAACGAATATAAAATAATCGTCCGATATTTGAGGCTGTCGGGCGATTATTTTTTTATGCTATTGATGACTTCTGCGAGTGCTATAAGTAAAATTATCAGCAAAACCGATTCAGTCATGCATATCACCCCCTTTCGGGAGTGCTAACCGCCTTAAACTTCCTTGTATTCTCGTATCATATTGTATCAAGCTGAAATTGCGATGTCAACCATAGATAAATACTACGCTTACTTCAGACTCCGCATCTATAAATCTCACCAAAAATCTCTTTTGCCGTAACTGCATTGTCGGTTATGGCATTTTTTAATTCGGTGATATTGTCAAACTTTTTTTCGGGACGAATGAAATCAAGCAGACGGACATCGGCTGTCTGACCGTATATTTCACCGCCGTGAAAGTCAGGCATCCATGTTTCGCTCAAAAGCTTTGTTCCTCCGACCGTCGGCTTTACACCGATATTAGTCACACCGCAATAGACCTTTCCGTTTTCAAGCATAACGGCAGATGCATAAACGCCGTATTTCGGCACGGCAAGATTTTCGGGAAGTTTCTGATTGATTGTCGGAGTGCCGAGTTCTCTGCCAAGTCTTTTTCCGTGAGTGATCACGGCAGAAAAACCAAAATATGAACACAAAAGCTTGTTCGCACGGCGGATGTTTCCCTCGCTCACAAGCGAGCGGATAAGTGTTGACGAAACAACATCGCCATCGTCACGCTCAGGCTCAATCACATTAAGCTTTGTACCGTTCTCGTCACAAAGCTTTTTGAGCAAATCGGTATCGCCCTCGCCGTTTTTTCCGAAACGATAGTTAAAACCGCAGACAACAAATTTTGCATTGAGGTTGCCGAAAATAATTTTCTCGACAAAGTCCTTTGCAGACATATCCATCAGCTTTTTAAAGTCGGGACTGAAGGTATGTTCAATACCCAGGCTTTCAAGCGTTTTCAGCTTATCTTCCGTTGTCATAAGTGCACCGCTCGGAGATTTTCCGAGAACCTCCTTCGGGCTTTGAGCAAATGTAAAGCACACAGGCAAAAGTCCGTTTTTCTTCTGCTCAACAGCCGAGAGAATAACCCTTCGGTGTCCCTTGTGAAGTCCGTCAAAAAATCCGAGAGCAACGGCAGTATTCAATTTTTCGTGTTCTGAAACAGTAAAATTCTGCATATATATTTCCTATGATTAAATTAAATTTTACCGCTTTTCAAAAGTGCGGCAGTCTTTAAAACGGCAATCTGTGTTTTGGAGTCGGGAATCATATTGTTAAGCACCATTTCAACGGCTTTGTTGAGGGAGATTTTTTCAACATTCAAAAACTCACCCTCGTCAAGCCTTTGCTCACCCTGTGACTTTACCCGACAGGCATAAAGATGGATAATTTCCGAGGTGTATCCGGGAGACGGATAGACCTGACCGAGAGAAATGTAGGAGTAACCCTCAAGTCCAGTTTCTTCAAGAAGCTCACGCTTTCCGTTTTCAAGCGGAGTAGAGCCCTTTTCAAGCTTGCCGGCAGGAAGCTCAAGCACAACCTCCTTGTACGGATAGCGAAACTGCTTTACAAAAGAAAGGTTATTGTCCTCATCAAGAGCGGCAACGCATACTCCGCCCGGATGATTGACAACCTCCCTCTTTGACCTTTTTCCGTCAGGAAGCTCCACTTCGTCAAGGACTATATGCAGGACTCTGCCGTCAAAAATTTTCTTGCTGTCAAGAGTTTTTTCAAAAAGCTCCATAATTATGCCTCCGTTTTAAGATTGAATTATCGAAAGGAAAGGATTTTGTTATGACCGATTATAATGTTTTTCCCGATTACAAAACGCGCAAGGAAATAATAAACGGACTTTGCGGGAAATACAAATTTATCAAGCACTGCTTTGCAGGAAAAAGCGTGTGCGGAAGAGGTATTGATGTTCTGCACATCGGCAACACCAAGAATCGTGTACTCTACTGCGGCGGTTTTCACGGCTCGGAGTATCTCACTGTGCTTGCCTTGCTGAAATTCTTTGAAGAATGTTGTCAGGCTATGCAAAACGATAATCCTGTCGGCGAATACAAAATCGGAAATTTTTTAAGCATTCGCGGACTTACGATTGTGCCTTGCGTGAATCCCGACGGCACGGAAATTGCCCTGCACGGCAGTGACGCCGCATTCAAATACAAACCGCTTGTCGAAAAGGTCTGCACCGATACATATAAATGGCAGGCAAACGCCCGTGGAGTTGACATCAACCACAACTTCAATGCGGGTTGGTGCAGACTTAAACAGCTTGAATTAAAGAACAATATCAAGTGTCCTGCGCCGACGAGATTCGGCGGAAATCATCCCGAAAGCGAACCCGAAACAAAGGCGCTGACAACACTTTGCCGTAATATTGACTTTGAACGGGCAATCGCTCTGCACAGTCAGGGACGGGAAATTTACTGCTCATTCGGCAGACATACACCCGTTCTGAGCTTTCGGCTTGCGTCAATGTTCTCACAGGCAAGCGGCTACAACATAGCCTTTCCCGAGGAGATTGCCACAGGCGGCGGCTTTAAGGATTGGTTCATCGAAAAATTCCGCCGACCTGCCCTCACCGTAGAAATGGGGCTCGGAAAAAATCCTCTCCCCCTCTCCGACTTTGAAGAAGAATACAAAATCCTGCAAAGCATCCTCTGTCTCGGAGCGGTGGTTTAAAAATTTAATTTCATTGTATTTACAGCACTGAACACGTATTGTTTGGTGCTGTTTTTAATTAAAAGGGCGCGTTAAAATTACATTTGGGCGCGTTAAGGGCGCGTTAAACACACATTTGGGCGCGTTAAAATTATTCCTAACATTTTCTGATATAATTCAAGGGCAACCTCGGTTGCCCTTGTTTATTTTGTCATTTTGACAAATACTTTAATTACTTTTATCGTCCTCGTCACCAAAGAATGAGATTGAGTTTACGATATTGTCAACAGCCTCGTCTGAAATTACATTCGGCTCGTCAAGATATTTTGATCTTTTTTCAATGCTGTCAATAGCCATCTGCATCTGCTCCTGCGGAGTTGACGGCTTTTTCGGAGCATCGTAAATCTCGTTATCCTCGGGATTTGAGATGTTCACATACTCCTCTTTTTTAGGCTCTTCCTTAACCTCGGGTTCTTCCTCAGGCTCAACGATTGCAGGCTCATTGCCGTCATCGGGAACTTCAACTTCCTCTGTCACATCTTCCGCAGACTCCTCTTTTACGGGTTCTTCCGCATTTTCGGCAGATTCGTCATTTTTTTTTGACTTGTCAACGCCAAAGTTCGGAGCATCGTAATTTTCGTCAATCTCCTCTGCGGCAGCCATAATTACCTCACCGGGAGCGTCAATCTGCTTTTCTCTTCTCGCCTCGGCAACAGCCTTGAGTTCATCAAGGTGATTTACAGGCTTTTCAACTTTTTCGCTGTCCTCATCAAAATAGATATCATACCATACGAGGAACACATAAATTGTCCAAACTCGTCTGCTGTTATCTTCTTTTCCGCTGAAATGACTGTCGAGCCATGAAACAAGGACATCTGTATTGAAGAATTTCTCGGCAGTTTTGCCCTTGAACTTAGTCTTTACCACATTATAATACTTCTCGTCACGAAGCCATACTCTTGTCGGTACAGGGAAACCGAGTTTCTCTTTTTCGGCAGTAGCCTCAGGCATATGGCGAACGGCAGCCTTACGCATTGCATACTTTGTGTTGTGCTTGTTACAGCGCAGTTTTGTCGGGAGCGATGACGCAACCTTGAAAACCTCCTTATCGAGGAAAGGAACACGAAGTTCAAGCGAGTTAGCCATACTCATTCGGTCGGCTTTAAGAAGGATGTCGCCGACCATCCACATATTGATGTCGAGATACTGCATCTTTGTAACATCGTCATACTTACGGCAACGATAATAATATTTTCTTGTAAGATCCTGCGGGCGTGTTGCAATTGAAGGATCCTTCAAAAGCTCCTGCTTCTGCTTGTAGTCATACATAAATGCGTTACCGATATAACGCTCCTCAAGCTTGTCACAGGCACGGATAAGATAATCTCTGCCCTTGATGTCGGGGAGCTTTCTGCAAATTGCTCTTATTGCCTTTCTGATGCAATGCGGGACAATTGTCTGATAAATTTTGAACACTCTCGGATCGTTGTAGCAAGTGTAACCGCCGAACAATTCGTCTGCGCCCTCACCCGAAAGGACAACCTTTACATAATGGCTTGCAAGACGGGATACAAAGTAAAGTGCGATACATGACGGATCTGCAAGCGGCTGATCCATATGGTACTGAACAGTCGGAACAGCGTCCCAGAATTCTTCACTTGAGATAAGGTGAGTGTGGTGTTCAACACCGATTTTTTCGCTGAGATTTTTTGCCCAGCTGATTTCGTTATATTTTTCGCCAAAGTCAAAGCCGACTGTAAATGTTTTCTGATCGGCAAAATATGTTGAAACATAGCTTGAGTCAACACCGCTTGAAAGGAAACAGCCAACCTCAACATCGGCAATTTTGTGAGCGTTTACGGAGTTTTCAAAGACCTTTTCGATTCTGTCAACAGCCTCTTCCTCTGTCATTTCTTCGTTAGGATTGAAACGAGCCTCAAAATAACGGGTAGTTTCAACCTCGCCGTCCTTGTACCAGAGGTAGTGACCGGGCATAAGGCAGTAAACACCCTCAAAGAAAGTTTCGGGCGGAACTGCATACTGGAATGAAAGGTACGAATCAAGTGCCTTTCTGTTGAATTTCTTTTCAAACTTAGGATATTCAAGAATACTCTTGATTTCACTTGCATAGACAAAGTCATTGCCTATCTGAGTGTAGTGCATCGGCTTAATGCCGAAAAAGTCACGGGCAATAAAAAGTGAGTTATCCTTTGTGTTGTAGATAGCAAAGCCGAACATACCGCGGAGTTTTGGGAGCATATCTTCTTTCCACTCTTCAAAGCCGTGAACAAGCACTTCACTGTCTGTGTCTGTATAGAACTTATGACCTTTTGCGATAAGTTCTTTTCTCAAATCCTTGTAGTTATAAATTTCACCGTTGAATGTGAGAACAAGGCTTTTATCCTCATTGTATATAGGCTGATGACCTGCACCGAGGTCAATAATGGAAAGTCTGCGAAATCCCATGGAAATATTGTCGTCCGTAAAAAATCCGTCCGAGTCGGGACCACGGTGAGTGATAACCTCTGTCATATTTCTGATGACATCGGCTCTGTTTTCAACCTGTCCCATAAAGCCGGCTATGCCGCACATATCACAATTCCCCTTTCAAGGTAATTTTCAAAATTAACCGCATTAGACTAATGCCCTATTTTAAACATTTTATCACAATTTACTCCCAAATTCAACTGTTTGCAGGCATAAGTTTCAAATCAAAGCAACGCTCCTCAGCCTTTTTTATTCTTTAAGTATTCATCAAGCAAATCCGCTGCATATCTGCACAATTCAGGACACGGACGGGCGGCATAATATTTTTCTGTTCTCTCAGACGGAGTCGGGTTGTCCTTTGCCTTTGCTCTCATACCGAGAAGGTCACGGCAGATGATTGAACCGTTGTCCTCTTTGAACCTTTCGGCAAGCTGCTGAACCTCGGTGTAGACACGCTTTTTGTCGGCATTATCCTTGCTGTCACTGTAACCCCTTGCAAGGCCTAAAGCCATATACATTCCCGTAACAGTACCGCAGACCTCACGCATTCTGCCTATTCCGCCGCCAAACGGTGACGCCAGCATAAGAGCAGTCTGCTCATCAAATCCCAAATCGTCACAAAATGCAAGCAATACAGCCTGAGCGCAGTTGTAGCCCTGCATAAAATTATTCTTTGCAATTTCACCTTTTGTCATACCAATTTCTCCTTTTGACAAAGCAATTTCATATATGCCCAGTATAGCACCGAAAGGCGCATACTGCAACGATTTTTTGCTTGTGAAAGAGATTGCCATATGTTATAATTTAGGGAGTTATGATGATAAATAAATATTGCTTAACCGTAGCGGCGGTCAGTGACCGCCATTCAAACCGATTGCAAAATCGTTTTGACATTACTCGGCTGTTGCTTGTAGTACAGATAAGCGTATTTATAATTCAACATAATGTTATTAAAAGTAAAATCGGAGGGATAATATGATTGGCATTTTATATTTCAGTTCAACAGGCAACAGTTTATATATCGCACAAAAGATACAAGACCAAATGGGCGGTCAAATAAAATACATTCCGAACTATAACGGTAACGGAAGTGAATTTGAAAAAATCATTTTGGTTACACCCATTTATTCCTATGGAATGCCGACATTTGTTTACGATATAATTCCGAGATTAAATAAAGCAACAGAACTTATTATTATTCAAAATTACGGCGGTATGGTCGGCGGTGCGGATTACTATATATATCAATATGCCAAGGAAAACGAATTAAATATTAAAGCCGTTTATACAATTAAAATGCCTGAAAATTTCACGCTTACATTTACCGTACCTAAATTTTATGTCAATCGTACTTTAAAAAATGCAGACAAAAGAATTAACAATGTAATAAACAGTATAGTTTCAGGTTATTACAAAATACCAAAGAAATGTAAAACAAAAAGAGATACATATTTAAAAAACAAATCTAATTGGCATCTCATCGGCGAAGATTTTTCAACAACCCAAAACTGCATAAAATGCGGAAAGTGCGTATCAATTTGCCCTGTTAATAATATTTCACTACAAAACGAAAAAATTGTGTTTTCAAACAAATGTGTTGCCTGTTTGGGTTGCTATCATCGTTGTCCGCTAAAAGCGATTATTTATAAAGGAAAAAATAAGAAGGACAGATATATCAACTCAAATGTGATTGAAAGCAACATAGGCAGAGATTTATAACTTTCGATTTTCCCACAGATTTAATCAAATACGGTTGCTTTATTTGGCAGAATTGGTATAATAATTTACAGAACATAACTTATTAAAATTCAGACATTAAAGAAAAAGGTGATTAGCATTGTCTTTTCCACAGGATAAAATAAGGAATTTCAGCATTATTGCTCACATTGACCACGGCAAGAGTACGCTTGCGGACAGAATTCTTGAGCAGACCAACTCCGTTTCCGAAAGGGATATGGAGGCGCAACTGCTTGATGACATGGATCTTGAGCGTGAGCGTGGCATTACAATCAAGGCGAGAGCGGTAAGCGTTATCTACAAAGCCGATGACGGCGAAGAATATCTTTTTAACCTCATTGACACCCCCGGTCATGTTGACTTTAACTACGAGGTTTCCCGTTCACTGGCGGCTTGTGAGGGCGCTATTCTTGTTGTTGACGCATCACAGGGCATTGAGGCTCAGACTCTTGCAAACACATATCTTGCCGTTGACAGCGGACTTGAAATTGTTCCCGTTGTCAACAAAATTGATTTGCCGAGTGCCGACCCCGACAGGGTTATTCAGGAAATCGAAGATGTAATCGGTATTCCTGCCGAGGATGCTCCGAAAATTTCCGCAAAGGCAGGAATCAACATTCACGCAGTTCTTGAAAAGGTTGTTCACGATATTCCTGCTCCGACAGGCGACATCAACGCTCCTCTGCGTGCATTGATTTTTGACAGCTGCTACGACAGCTACAAGGGCGTAATTATATATGTAAGGCTCAAAGAAGGACAGATTCACCCGGGCGATGAATTCAAGCTTATGGCAACGGGCAGTGTGTTCAATGTTGTTGAGTGCGGACTTATGCACGCAACCGCCCCCGAAAAGACAGACGGTCTTTATGCAGGCGAGGTTGGCTACATCACGGGTTCAATCAAAACTCTTGCAGACGCAAAGGTCGGCGACACAGTTACACTCACATCAAATCCCGCAGAAGAACCGCTCCCCGGCTACCGTGAGGCACAGCCTATGGTTTTCTGCGGTATCTACCCTGTTGACGGCGCAAGATACGGTGACCTTAAAGATGCACTTGAAAAGCTACGGCTTAACGATGCGGCTCTTTCGTTTGATCCCGAAACATCGGTTGCTCTCGGATTCGGTTTCCGCTGCGGATTTTTAGGACTGCTCCACATGGAAATCATTCAGGAGCGACTTGAAAGAGAATATCAGCTTGACCTCATCACAACCGCACCGAGTGTAATTTACAGAATCACACGCACAGACGGAACGGTTGAGATGATTGACAACCCGACAAACTACCCCGATCCGTCACTTATTCAAATGGCGGAAGAGCCTGTAACAGACGCTCACATCTATGCACCTAAGGAATATGTCGGCAATATTATGGAGCTTTGTCAGGACAGACGAGGAACTTTTGTCGATATGCAGTATATTGATGCCGACCGTGTTGATTTACACTATGTACTTCCGCTTGCCGAAATAATCTACGACTTTTTCGACACGCTCAAATCACGCACAAGAGGTTATGCATCATTCGACTATGAGCTTAAAGAATATGTTCAGAGCAACCTTGTTAAGCTTGATATTATGCTCAACGGCGAGGTTGTCGATGCACTTTCGTTCATCATTCATGCCGATAAGGCATATTCAAGGGCAAGAAAGATGGCTGAGAAGTTAAAGGAAAAGATTCCGAGACAGCTCTTTGAAATTCCGATTCAGGCTTGCATCGGCGGTAAAATTATTGCCAGAGAAACCGTAAAGGCTATGCGTAAGGATGTACTTGCCAAGTGCTACGGCGGTGATATTTCCCGTAAGAAAAAGCTCCTTGAAAAGCAAAAAGAAGGTAAAAAGCGTATGCGCCAGCTCGGTTCTGTTGAAGTTCCGCAGGAGGCGTTTATGGCGGTTCTCAAGCTTGATACGGATTAACGGTGAAGATATGAAAGAACTTGCTATGTTTTACAACTTTTCGGACGAGAGACTTCGCAAGGCAAAGTTTGCACTTATGCCGTTGAAAATTCAGGTTAAAAAGGTTGAAAAAGAAGATTTCAATCAGCCTATCGGTTTCCTTGCAGGCATCAAAGGCGTTGAGCCTGCGGCAGAAAAGTTTGACGGTGACGGCTTTGACGAAGAAATGATTGTTATGCACAATTTCACGAATAAGACAATTGATTCGCTAATCAGAGCGCTGAATAAGTGCGGTGTCGGACGAGTTCCGCTTAAGGCGGTTATCACTCCCACAAGCAAAGACTGGGACAGTCTGACGCTTATCAAAGCGCTTAAAGCCGACCATGAGGAAATGCTTAAAAAATTGAAAATGAAAAGTTGAAAATGGAAAATGAAAGTCGGGAAGACAGTTTGCAAAATGCAAAGCATTGTCTTCCCGACTTGTTTTGTTTATATAAAATCCGCACTGGCACTCATCGGGCTTCCGTTTTAGTTGAATTTACACTTACGAACGAATCGGAACCGTCAAACAGCTTAAACAAGCAATTCAAATGCGAATGTGATTTTTGAGCAAAGTCAACGCTAAGACCGACATTATTCACATTTTATTGCTTATATCCGATAATAATCAGATTGGCGCTTAGTCAAATTGCCGTATAAAAAAGCAGAGGGGCAGTCAAAAACCGCCCCTCATTTGTGATTTATCTAAAATCGCAGTTAAAATTACTCTGTGTCACTATATTAAAGATCTCTGCCACAGCACTTCTTATACTTCTTACCGCTTCCGCACGGACAAGGATCGTTTCTGCCTATTTTTTTGCCCTTACGGATAGTTTTGTTGGCTGTGTCTGTGCCGTCAGCCGAGGTTTCTACAGGACGGGCAATCTGCTCACGGTGGAGTGCCTGCTTTACAGCGTCTGACTGTTCAACAGTTCCTTCATCATCGGCTGCAGACTGTGCCGCTGCGGCAGCCCTCTGAGCTGCTCTCTTTGCAGCTGCAATTGCGTCCTGTCTTTTCTGAATCTCATAGATACGCTTTGGCATAATGAGCATCATCTTGACAGTATCCTCACGAATGCTTTCAATCATCTCATCAAACATATCGAAGCCTTCAACTCTGTATTCAACAACAGGGTCATGCTGACCGTATGAACGAAGTCTGATACCGTTTTTGAGCTGATCCATATTGTCGATGTGATCCATCCAATGTGTATCAACATTCTTGAGGAGGTAAACACGCTCCATCTCACGGATTGTTTCCTCGGGAAGAAGCTCTTCGTTTTCCTTGTAGATTTCGAGAGCATCATCAACGAGCATCTTCTGAATCTCTTCGGGTTCCATATCTTCAAGATCCTCAAGGCTGAAATCGTACTTAGAATCATCTCTGATAAGCCAGCCTGCATAGTAATCCTTAAGACTCTGGAAGTTCCAATGCTCTGCAGGACCTTCGGGGAGATACTGCTTAATTGAAGTTGCGATTGTATCCTCAACCATTTTGAGGATTGTTTCGTGGAGATCCTCACCGTTAAGAACCTGATCACGCTGACCGTAGATGATTTCACGCTGTTTGTTCATAACATCGTCGTACTGGAGGACATCCTTACGAATGCCAAAGTTACGAAGCTCAACCTTTTCCTGTGAGCCTTCGATAATACTTGTGAGCATTTTATTCTCAATAGGCATATCCTCGGCAACATTCATACGCTCCATCATCATCTTCATTCTGTCGCCGCCGAACAGACGCATAAGGTCATCCTCGGTTGAGAGGAAGAAACGGCTGACGCCCGGATCGCCCTGACGGCCTGCACGGCCGCGGAGCTGGTTATCAATACGGCGTGACTCGTGTCTTTCCGTACCCATAATGTAAAGACCTCCGGCCTCTCTTACCTTTTCAGCCTCGCCCTTAATTTCTTCCTTATACTTATCATTCAGTTCTCTGAATGTATTTCTTGCATTGATGATTTCTTCATCATCGGTTTCTGCATAACCTGTAGCTTCTTCGATAAGCTCCTCTGTAAAGCCCTGCTTACGCATTGCGGCTTTTGCCATATACTCTGCATTACCGCCGAGGATGATATCGGTACCACGGCCTGCCATGTTGGTTGCGATTGTTACCGCACCGAGTTTACCTGCCTGAGCAACAATTTCAGCCTCTTTTTCATGCTGTTTTGCGTTGAGAACATTATGCTTAATGCCTCTCTTTTTGAGCATTTTTGAAAGAAGCTCCGACTTCTCAATTGAAATTGTACCGACAAGGACAGGCTGTCCCTTTTCGTGAGCCTCAACAATTGCGTCAATAACAGCGTGGAACTTGCCGTTTTCTGTCTTATAAACCGAATCGGGGAGGTCTTTTCTTAAAACAGGCTTGTTTGTAGGAATTTCAACAACATCAAGCTTGTAGATTTCCTGGAATTCTTCCGACTCTGTCTGAGCAGTACCTGTCATACCCGAAAGCTTTTTGTAAAGACGGAAGTAGTTCTGGAATGTGATTGTAGCAAGAGTCTTGCTTTCGCTCTGAACCTTTACGCCCTCTTTAGCCTCAATAGCCTGGTGAAGACCTTCGTTAAAACGACGGCCGTACATAAGACGACCTGTAAATTCGTCAACGATGATAACTTCGCCGTCCTTAACAACATAGTCAACATCGAGCTTCATAACGCCGTTAGCCTTGATAGCCTGATTTACATGGTGCTGAATTGTAAGGTTATCGGGATCGGTAAGGTTTTCAATACCGAAAAATTCTTCGGCTTTCTTAACACCGCTCTGTGTAAGCGTTGCGGTTTTCTGCTTTTCGTCAACAACATAGTCAATGTCGTGTTCCTTGTAATATTCCTCCATATCCTCTTTTGCATCAAGTTCTGCAAAACGCTGAACCTTAAGAGTTTTTGCAAAAGCATCTGCCTTTGCATAAAGGTCTGTTGACTTGTCGCCCTTACCTGAAATAATAAGAGGAGTTCTCGCCTCATCAATGAGGATTGAGTCAACCTCATCGACAATTGCAAATGCGTGCGGACGCTGAACCTTGTTTTCCTTGTAAACCACCATATTGTCACGGAGGTAGTCAAAACCGAGTTCGTTGTTTGTTCCGTATGTAATGTCTGCGGCATAAGCCTTTTTTCTGCCGTCATTGTCAAGGTCATGGCAGATAAGGCCAACCGAAAGACCGAGGTATCTGTAAAGCTTGCCCATCCACTCCGAGTCACGGCGGGCAAGGTAATCGTTGACTGTTACAATGTGAACGCCTTCGCCCGTAAGAGCGTTGAGGTATGCAGGGAGGGTAGCAACCAAGGTTTTACCTTCACCTGTTTTCATCTCGGCGATTCTGCCCTGGTGAAGAACGATACCGCCGATAATCTGAACGGGGAAGTGCTTCATACCAAGCACTCTCCAGCCTGCCTCACGACAGGTTGCAAATGCTTCGGGGAGAATATCGTCTGTTGTTTCGCCGTTGGCAAGTCTTTCTTTAAGGATTGTTGTCTGGTTCTTGAGTTCGCTTTCGCTCATAGCCGCATATTTATCTTCGAGTGCAAGCACCTTGTCACAGATTGGCTGCACACGCTTAACTTCACGCTTGCTGTAGTTGCCGAACATAGCTTTTAAAAAATTCATCAGGGTTCTTCCTTTCAATGTACCGAAAAAATCGGTCAAACTGTATTTTCAATAATATAATTTTTAATATAATTTTAATTTACTGCACCGCAGACGCTCCAAGGCTTTTTGCAGCCTGAATCATTGCGGTCTCAACCACGGGACCTGCATATTGGAAACCGAAACCCGAATCCTGTACAACACAGGCAAATGCAAGAGGGCAGTCCTCATCTTTTGAGTAGCCGACCATCCAGCCGTTAGGGTTCTTATCATCGCCGACTTCACCCGTACCTGTTTTGGCACAGACTGTAAGTCCGCCGAAAAGGCTGTCACCGTAGTAATCCGAAACGGTGTATCTCATAACATCGTCAAGCTTTGCCGCCGTATCGGATGAAAAAAGCTCCTGTCCGCTGCTCTTGTAGTTTATGCCGAGTGCGGAGAGTATGGACTCATCTTTGATAAGGGTAGGGTTTGTAACCTTACCGCCGTTTGCGATTGCACCGCAGATAATTGCCATCTGCATCGGGTTTACCTTGTCATTATACTGACCTACACCCGACCAGCCAAGCTGGTTTTCATTGGCGTCGCTGACATCATATGAACCTTTTGCGGTTTTAATTCCGTCAACATCAAAGGAGCTGTTAATGCCGATTTTCTCGGCAGTTTTTGTCATTGTGTCACTTCCGAGTTCAACGGCAAGCTTTGCAAAAACAATATTGCAGGAATGTGCCATTGCCTCTTTATATGTCAGCGTTCCGTGAGTTTCCGTACAGGTAACTTCACTTCCGCCTATGTTCTCACTTCCGTTACAAACCCAAGTGCGGTCATAAAGGTCGGGAATATTCTCGATTGCCGCCGCAGATGTAACGATTTTGAAGATTGAACCCGGAGTAAAGGTTGACGAAAGCACATTATCAAGGTAAACGCCCTCGTATTCGCTTTCGTTGTCCTCGGTAATTTCGGGAGGAGCCTGCGGATCGTAAGCCATGGTGCTTACCGAGCAGATAACCTCACCTGTTTTGTAGTTATATATTACACAGGCACCTTTTTTGTTATAAGATGCAAGCACATCATAAGCCGCCGCACAGGTTGCGGAATCTACTGTCAGCTTTATATCGTGAGAGGCACGCAGTGATTCGGGCATATTAAGTCCGAAAACAAGGTTATAGCCTATCAGCTGAGAACGATACATACTTTGAACAGCCGTTGAAATGTTAAGGCTGTCATCACCGACAACATGAAGCAGAGATTTTCTTACGCTCTCGCTTTCGTTATAAACTCTTGCACCGTCAACCGTCTGTGCAAGAGCCGTGCCGTTGCGGTCATAAATCGCTCCTGCCTGTGCAAGGCCGCCGTCACCTGCTATATGCGCATTATATGCCTGATCGACCCAATCGTCTGCCCCTGTTACAAGCTCAAAGGCGAGATAGCCGAGTCCGCCGATAAACGCAAGCGCAACTATATATATAAGTGTACTTCTGCGAAGTATTTTTTTCAAACCTTACACCACCCTGTGTATCAAGTGAACAATCGAAAAATTAAAGAAAACGCGGCTTTGCTTGCAAAGCACTATGAATACGGTCGGGAGATAGAGCATTTTATTTTGCTGTTTTTCCTCTCGACAACAATTTTCCATTTTCAATTTTTCATTTTCAATTTACTAAACTTATCTTTTTACCGAATAAGTTCTCTCGTCTGCGGCTTTGATGAATGCAACAAGTCCCCAACAAGACATAATACTTGAACCGCCGGCAGACACAAACGGAAATGTTACGCCTGTAAGCGGAAGGACATCGGTTGCACCGAAAACATTGAGAGAAAGCTGAACGACGAAAAGTCCTGCCGCACAGCACGCTGAAATTGAATAAAAGGTACTTCTGCTGCGGGTTGTAATTGCCCTTGCATAAATAAACATTGCACCTACTGCCACGGCAAGTGTGAACGCAACGATAACTCCCATTTCTTCCGAAACAAGTCCGAAAACAAGGTCACTTTCGGATGCGGCAACCTGCTTTAAAAAACCGTTGCCGATACCTACGCCGAAAAGTCCGCCGCTTGCCATATATGTGAGAACTCTTGCCTGCTGATAACCGAGGTTGTCCTGAGTATGTTCCCACACATGACGCCAGCCCGAAAAACGGTCGGCAACATACGGTTTAAACTTGAGGACAAAGGTTACGCCGAAAATTGCGGCGGCAACAGCAAGAATAATCGTCTTGAAATCGCCCGAGCGCATAAACGCTGTGAGCAAAAATGTTACAAAGAAGATGAGCGCAGTACCGAAGTCGCCCATAAGAGCCAAAAGACCGACGCAGACTGCCGAGAAGATAATGTACTCAAGCAGGTTCTTCTTTGTCATCAACACATCAAGCGAACTTGCACCGATAAAGATGAAAATAATCTTTGCAAGCTCTGACGGCTGAAATGAAAACGAGCCGATATAAATCCAGTTGGCGGCGCCGTTTGTAATCTTACCGAATACAATTGTTACGCCCAAAAGACCGACCGCACAAATCATTGCCGGAAGTCTGAGTTTATTTACCTTGTCGGGATCTTCTATCAGCTTGATAATTATGCAGAAGAAAATCATACCTATTGCGGCGGCAACAAGCTGAACATAAGCCGAGCGTTCCGACTGTCTGATAAGCATCATTACGCCTATGCCCGTCAAAAACAGGGCAAGCGATTCAAGCTCGAAATTTACTCTGCGGATTACAAAATAGGAGATAAAGAAGAATCCCCATTCAACAGCCGCAAGAGCGCCGAACAGCACGAGCGGAGCCATTGTATTTGTGCCGTCATTCCAGAACATAGCCTGAACGCACATAAAGAAGTGGAAAAATGTAATAAGGAGCATAAGCTTCCACGATTTCATTGCAGGCTTATCGCTGACCTTTGAGAAAAACCAGCTCGACTGCAACGGCTGTTGGAACTCCTCGCCTCTTTTTACTATAAGGCTTGTACTGCCTATTGTTATTGTATCGTCAATAAGCACCTTTGCTCTGCCTCTTGTTCTTTTGCCGTTGAGCATTGTGCCGCTCTTTGAATCGGTATCATTTACATACCAACCGTCTTTACGGCGAAGGAGTACACAATGATTTCTTGAAACCGTCGGGTCATCAACGGTTACATCACTGCTTTTACTTCTGCCGATTGAATTTTCCCAGAAAAGCACGGGGAGCATCTCGCCCGTTGCAGGGTTCAAAAGTGAAATCAAAGGAGTTTCGGGACGGCGGCGGCGGCGCATTGCGGCAAAGCACTGGTACACAATTATTATTGCATAAACAGGCATAAGAAAACGCAGTGCAACAACACCCATATCGAAAATTATCGAAAGATCCGGCACTTTTTTCAACTCCTTCACAAATCATCTGTCCTAAAAATAAGCATACTTAAAGTTATACAGTTTAAATAATAATCCAATTTCCTCCAAAAGTCAATATTTTCATTCGTGAAGATAGTTTTTTTAAGTCAAATACTTTAATGCCCGAGCGTTATTTTCTATATTAAGGTAACTTTGTAGCCGAGTGCCTCGGCAGTCAATTCGTGAAGACAGTTTGTACAATAGAAAACTAAAAATACCCGAGCGTTACTATCTATATTATAAGTGAAATAACTTTGTAGCCGAGTGCCTCGACAGCCAATTCGTAAAGACAGTTTGTGCAAACCAAACTGTAGGGGCGTTCATTGGACGCCCGCTTGATGAATGGTTTTGTTTAAACATATATGTTTTGATGTGATAAAATCGTGTATTCTAATGTAGCGGCGAACACGGTTCGCCGCTGCGTTATTTCGATAACTCTGTTTCATTCATATAATTTATTTCTATCACAATATTTCTGCCATTGCTTGCGGGCGTCCAATGAACGCCCCTACAACACAAATTGCAAAGACAATTACAAATATTTGCTCGGGCAAAATATGTTTTAAAATATACAAACTGTCTGCACAAACAGGGAACGGCGGCTCGCCGTAAACAAAAGGCCTCACGAAATTCGTGAGGTCTTTTATCATGATATATCTATGGGTATTAGTGAGGACTTTTCATTTTATCGGCTTTATCACGGCATATATGCGACCATTTGCAGTCGCCGCACACCTGCGAAAGCCTGTCTTTTAAAATTATATTTTCCCTTGCAATTCTCGAAAGCTCTTTCCAATCGGCAGTATCGCCGATTTTCATTCCGAGTAAATCAAGACATCTTTTGTCATAGCATGACGCCTTGCCCGTAACATCGCAGCTGCCGTTGTCACGGTTCGGACACGATGAACAAATTTCGTCACAACCGCCCGTAAGCGTAAGATTTGCGTTGTTATTTTCAAGAACCGACACTATTTTTGCCATTCCGCAGACAAATTCATCGCTGTAACCCTTGCCTTCAAAAAACTGCACACAAAGGCTGTGATGCGGTCTGAACTTAAAGCTTAACGATTTTGTCAAGACGGTTCACCAAAACTGTTGCAACAACAATCTTTGCAGCATCTGCAAGAAGGAACGGAACAACGCAGGTGAGAAGTGCGGCAACAAAGTCTGTATGCATTGCAATCATAAACCAGATTGTGCCGAAAAGGTAGCATACTGCAAGACCTGCAACCATTGAAACCGCAAGCACCCAAAGCTTTCTGCCGAGAAAATCAGTCATAAGTCCAACAATAAGTGCCGTAAAGAGGAAACCGATGATATAACCGCCTGTCGGACCACCGAGAACGCCGATTCCGCCTGAAAATCCTGCAAACACCGGAACACCGATTGCACCGAGGAGAACATAAACCGCAACGCTGATGAGTCCTCTTTTCCAACCGAGCATAGCCGCCGCCATAAAGATGCCGAGAGTCTGAAGTGTGAACGGAACTGTCATCGGAATCTGAATCTGTGCGCACACTGTGATGATTGCGACGAACATTGCCATATACACAAGGCTTAATACATTACTTTTTGATTTACTGTTTGTTTTTGCTTCTGTCATAAAATTACCTCTCCTTTGCAAAACCGCTTTTTTGTTTTGCAGATTGTCAACCAAATTATTTTATCAGTTGACAATTATTATAGTACCGATTATCGCATTTGTCAACCCGATTTATATTTTAAAGTGACAATTACAATCCATTTTGATGTAACAATTGACTTTACAACCATCTTATAATGCAACCGAGTTGACCGAACATAACATAAAAAACAGGGACAGCGTTTTGCTGTCCCTGAAATTTTTGTAAAGATTAAGTTTGCGTACTTACAATTAAGCCTTGTTAACCGAACCGAAGAGTTCCATCTTTTCCTTAACAGTAGCCTTGATAGCCTCTGCACCGGGAGCGAGGAGCTTTCTTGGATCGAAGCCCTTGCCTTCGAGATCCTTGCCCTCTTCAATGTACTTTCTTGTAGCTGCTGCAAATGCAAGCTGGCACTCTGTGTTAACATTGATCTTTGAAACGCCGAGTGAGATAGCCTTCTTGATCATGTCGGCAGGGATACCTGTACCGCCGTGGAGAACGAGCGGCATCTCGCCTGTAAGCTGCTGGATAGCGTCAAGAGTTTCAAAGCTGAGGCCCTTCCAGTTTGCAGGATACTTACCGTGAATGTTACCGATACCTGCTGCGAGCATTGTTACGCCGAGGTCTGCAACCATTTTGCATTCCTTAGGATCTGCGCATTCGCCCATACCGATTACGCCGTCTTCCTCGCCGCCGATTGCACCAACCTCAGCCTCAAGTGAAAGACCGAGCTTGTTACAAGTTGCAACGAGTTCCTTTGTTTTTTCAATGTTTTCTTCGATCGGATAGTGTGAACCGTCGAACATGATTGAGCTGAAACCGGCTTCGATGCACTTCTTAGCGCCTTCGTATGAACCGTGGTCAAGGTGGAGAGCAACAGGAACTGTGATGTTGAGTTCCTCGAGCATACCGTTTACCATACCAACGACTGTTTTGTAGCCGCACATATATTTACCGGCACCCTCAGATACACCGAGGATAACAGGTGAGTTGAGTTCCTGTGCTGTTAAAAGAATTGATTTTGTCCATTCAAGGTTGTTGATGTTGAACTGACCTACTGCATAGTGGCCTGCCTTTGCTTTTGTAAGCATTTCTTTAGCGTTTACTAATGGCATTTTAATCTTCCTTTTGTAAAAAATTTCAGCAGACAAGCGTCCCCACCTGCCGATTTAAGTTTATTATACAATATATTTTTGAAAATATAAAGACCTAAAAAGAAGATTTAGTGAAAATTTTAACAATTAGTCGAAAAATTCTTCATTTTGTCCTGTTTTAGTCAATTATCACTAAACTTTCAAAATAAACTCACACTTCCGTAACACAACAAGGTTGATTTTCATTTTATGAAAAGGTATAATATAACTGTAAATTACGATACTTGATTTTGGTCGAGCGTTGTATGATAATATTTTTTGTAAACTATCCCGTGGGGACAGGTGCTATCTGTCCCTACGAAATATTTGTTCATTTCGGCAATTTGCTTGCAAAAAATTTTGTTTCATTACTTAAGGACAAACGCAGTTTGTACCCCACGGCAACAAATAAATGTAGGAGTAACTTTTATGGACAATTTTGACAACAACAATATGGGTGGGTTTGAACCGCAGAAGCCGTTCACCGAAAAGCCCGTACAAAACAATAGTATGAACACGGAACAGACAAGTCCCGTTTCCGAACCCGAAACACATACGGAGCAGGTTCAAAATGTTCCGCCGCAGAACGGCAACACACCGTACGGTGATTATATTTTCGGCAACAACAATCAAAACACAGCAAACAATGCAAATCAGAACGAAAATGTTCCGCCGCAGAATCAAAATCCCTCTACTCAGCCGTGGCAGTACGGTTACGGTCAGTATCCCTACAGCGGACAAAATCCGCAGTATAATCAGAACAGTCAGCAGTACGGACAGTATCAAAACAACACAGGATACAATCAGAATGTACCGACGTATCAGCAAAACATGTACGGACAGCCGCCTTACGGCAACAACGGTACATATAATCAATATAATTCGCAGTACAATCCGCAGATGTACGCACAGTACCCACAAAAGAAAACAAACGGCGGAATAGTTGCATTGATTATCGTTCTCTGTTCGCTTCTTGCAATCGGTTTTATCGGTATGATGGTATACGGATTTTCGGTTGGCATAAAAGAAGATTCAAACAGCGGCCGAAGCGATTCGGGCAATTCGTTCAGACTTCCGAATGAAGACAGCACAACACCGTTTGAAACCCTTCCTAACACCTCATCACAGGGCAAAACTCACGATGAATCGGACTACAGCGACAAAACTAACAAAAGCTATTCGGGTATGAAGCTTGAAAGCAATCCAAAGGACGCAAAAACAAACGGCAGTTACACAGCCGCAAAGGCCACCGAAGAGGTTTCGGACTCGGTGGTCGGCATTCTTTGTTACTCGGACGATGTTCCCGATCAGGCTGACACAACAACCGCATCTTCACAGGGAAGCGGAATCATCTTCTCACAGGACGGCTATGTTATTACAAACGCTCATGTAATCGGCAACAGCAAAACAGCCTATGCAATCAGAGTTGTAACATCTGACGGCAAGGTATACAAGGCAGGTGTTGTTGGCTACGATTCAAGAACCGACATTGCAGTTCTCAAAATGGACGATGCAAAGGGACTTACTCCTGCAACATTCGGTGATTCGTCACAGCTTGAAGTCGGTCAGGACATTATCGTAGTCGGCAACCCCGGCGGTCTTGACTATCAGAACACAACAACCAAGGGCGTTATTTCGGCACTTGACAGAAAACTTTCAACATCAAGCCTCACAAAGTACATTCAGACCGATGCCGCAATCAATCCCGGCAACTCGGGCGGTCCGCTTGTAAACTACTACGGTCAGGTTGTCGGAATTACAACTTCAAAGATTGTTTCCGAAACTTACGAAGGTATGGGCTTTGCAATTCCGTCACAGACAGTAAAAAACATTGTTGACACACTTGTAAAGAACGGCTATGTCGAAGGCAGAGTAAAAATCGGCATTTCGGGCATTGCGGTAACATCGGAGCAGGCATCAAATTACAACATTCCGCAGGGCATTTATGTTCAAAGCATTGTTTCGGGCGGTCCGTGTGACGGCACAAGCCTTGAAGAAGGCGATATCATCACAGAGGTTGACGGCGAAACAATTACAAGCTTTGCAGATGTTTATGCGATTCTTGAAACCCACAAGCCGGGGGACAAAATCAAGGTTAAATATTACAGCTCATCATCGGGCAACGGTGAGGTTGAAATCACACTTCAGGAAGATAAGTAATTTTAATAAGAATATCACCAAAAGCAAGAGGGCAGTCACGACAATGTGACTGCCCTCTTGCTAATTGAAAATTAAACAGTTAATTTCATATAAACAAAAACGGTCGGGAAACAATGTTTTGCATTTTGCAAACTGTCTTCCCGACCACAATTTTCAATTTTCCATTTTCAACTTTCAATTTAAAAAAATCACAGATGCAAAATCAGCTTTGCAACGCCAAAATAGATAAGCAGCGAAAGCGAGTCACAGACTGTTGAAATAAGCGGATTCGCCATAACGGCAGGGTCAAAGCCGACCTTGCTTGCCAAAAGAGGCAAGCTGCTGCCGACAAGCTTTGCCATAATAATTGTGCCGACAAGCGTAAGCGAAATTACAAGGGCAATCATAAACGCGTTTTCCTGACCGTGGAGGTCAAACAAAAGCAGCTTTACAAAGTTTGCCGCTGCAAGCGTAATACCACAGAGGATTGACACCCTAAATTCTTTCCACAACACAAGAAAAATGCTTTTGAACTGAATTTCGCCGAGCGACAACGCACGGATTACGGAAACCGACGACTGAGAACCTGCGTTACCGCCCGAACCCGTAATCATCGGGATAAACGATGAGAGAATCAGCACATTTGCAAGCACAGCCTCAAATGATGAGATAATCGCACTTGTAAAGGTTGCCGAAAGCATAAGTATGAGCAGCCACGGCGCTCTCTTTTTGTACAGACCGAAAACGCTTGTTTTCATATACGGTTTGTCAGACGGCAATACGGCTGCCATCTTTTCGATATCCTCGGTAGCCTCTTCCTGAATGACATCAATAGCATCATCAATTGTTACGATACCGACAAGTCGGTTTTCGTTATCAACAACGGGAAGTGCAAGAAAATTATAGTTTGAGAACATCTGGGCAACCTGCTCCTGATCGGCAAGAGTAGTTACCGAAATAACATTTTCCTCCATAATCGACTTTACAAGCTCGTCATCTTCGGCAAGCAAAAGGTCTTTTACGGTGGTAATACCGATAAGCTTGTTGTTGGCATCGGTTACATAGCAGGTATAGATTGTTTCCTTGTCAACACCCGTTCTTCTGATTCTTTTAATAGCCATTTCAGCCGTCATATCGGGACGAAGCACAATAAACTCGGTTGTCATAATCGAGCCTGCGCTGTCCTCGGGATATTTCAAAAGCTCGTTAATCTGCTTTCTCATATCCTTGTCGGCCTGTCTTAAAATACGCTTTACAACATTGGCAGGCATTTCCTCAATAAGGTCAACGGCGTCATCGACAAATAACTCATCGACAACCTCTTTCAGTTCGCTGTCGCTGAAGCCGTGGATAAGAAATTCCTGAGTTTCGTCATCCATTTCGACAAAGGTTTCCGCCGCAAGTTCTTTTGGCAGAATACGAAACAGAATCGGCATTTTTTCATCCTGTAGGTTTTCAAAAATCGCCGCAATATCATACGGTTTCATCGTAACCAGAATATCACGCAAGGTACTGAACTTTTTGTCATCAAGCAGCACCTTGATAGTTTCGGTAAGGGTTACATTAACCTGTTCCATCATCTTTTCCTCCTTTTTAATTCAATTGGAAGTAAAGACGGTGTCACCCTAAGTATTAAATTAAATCAATTCAAATCAAAATAAAAATACAAAGCAAAATCAATAAAACAAAATGAACGCACAAGCGCACATTCTGTTGCAACTTCGCCCGGGTACAGCGCCTTTATTACCGTCTGCGTCCATTAAGTTTTCACCTCATTCGCATAAAATTCGGGCAAAGCCCATATATATCTATTTTATTCTTTTTTGTGTGCTATGTCAACGGATTTACACATTAAAAATGCACTTTTCAAATATTTTACAGACACATTACAATCAGCTTTTTAATCGCATTATTTAATATTCCTTGCATTTTGCGCGATACCAATGTATAATTGGTACTGTAATAAAAACAAATGATAGGAGTTTGCCCATTATGTCAGATATGATAAAAAAATATGTTCCCTATGCGGTAATAGTTTTCGTTGTTTATATGCTTTTGCCGCTTATTTTCATTCCTGCAGCAATGCAGAAATTCTCACCTGTTGCTTATGATTGTATATTTCCGCTTACAGCAATCGGCTGTGCCGCCCATTATTGCTCAAAGCATGGCCTTGACTTTCTCTTTGCGCTCATCGCGCCCATCATCTATCTGCCGAGTATGTTGATTTACAACGGCGGATTTTCTTCAGGCACACTTTCAACTAATCTTATTCTTCTTGTTGTTTACCTTGTTTCAGGTATCTTCGGTCTTTTTCTCGGTGATCTTGCCTTCGGCGACAAACGCCGTCAGAAAGAAAAGGCTGAACAACAGGAAACAGAAGAAATGCTTCTTGAAGCAAGACGCCGTGAGAAGCAAGAGCTTGAAACTATGACAAAATCAAGCAGAAAAACCGAAAAAAATCCCCACAGACAGGAACGCAGACCGTCAAAGCCTGCACGCAGAGCCACACCTGTACAACAGGAAACAGGCAAGGACATTGACGATGATTTTGACTACGATAAGTACCTTTCCGGCATTGACAGAAAGCAGGACTCAAGCGAGAGCGAAATTGACGATATTCTCAACGAATACAGACACTGACGGCGAGCCGCCGTTCCCAGTTCGTGCAGATAGTATTTATAAGGGCGAAAATAAAATGCCCGAGCAGAACTCTATAACTAAAAATGTAAAATTAAAGTCGGAAAGACAGACTGCATATGCAGGTAAATGTCTTTCCGACTTTTTGTTTGTGTATTATCTGACAGTTCGGATTTTAGCTGTATGCTTCCACAATATATTTCTGAACAAGTGTGGCGTCAAGAATATTGATAACGCCGTCATTATTTACATCGGACACATATATGCCGAAGTCATCAAGTGCGGCAGCTCCGAGTATATATTTTTGAATCTCGGTAACATCCATAATATTAACCCACCAGTCGCCGTTTGCGTTGCCCATGGTCAGCTTATCAATATAGGTACCTGTTGTACCACCGCCACCGCCCGACGCTGTATCGGTTTCATATCCATAGCTTGTGGCATAGACCGTATCATGTCCTAGCTTGCGGCTGAGGTAAAATTCAACATATCCGTCCTTGTTCGGAGCACAGGCTGTCATAAAGCCGCCGCTCTCAATTATGAGATATGAATAATAGGTAACCTTGCCGGAACGCTGAGTTTTGTAGTTGAACTCCCATTTGCCGTTGTAGCTGTCCCTCTTGGTAGTGCCTTTTTCCGAAAAGGTCTTAGGGTCGAGGTCATGGAGCTTTACTCTGACTTTTACATATTTTCCCGAAAGGTCTGTTCTGAACAGATTTCTGTATGACGAACTTCCGCCGCCACCGCCGTTAGTTAAATACATGACATTGTATTTATCGGTTTTTGAAAAGTTATAAGCTTTTACCTTGTTCACAAGCGGCACAAAATCTATCTTTGTAAGTCCGCCTTTTTCTTTTCTGAATTCCGCATAAACACTGTCGTTGGAATCAAGATTAAATGCAGTTGCCCCAAGCTGACCGTCCGCAAGTGTAAAGGATTTTCCGACATCTGTAACAGCCTTAACCTTTACGGCTGAATTTGCCGTAACAACAGATGTAAGTGCCAGCACACCGCAAAGTGCCGTTGCGGTAATTTTTTTGATAATATTTTTGTTCATTGTTCTCTCCCTATAAATGCAGATTTATGATTTGTCGCTTACAATATATTTTTGAATAAGAGTTGCGTCAACAACATTGACAGCACCGTCCGAATTCACATCACCGTTAAAAAGCTGAAGCTTACTCAATTTATTTTCATTTACAACATACTTTTGAATTGCGGTTGCATCAGATACGGAAACCATCCAGTCGTCGTCTGTATTGCCGCAGATAAAGTTACTCAGCAAAGCACTTGTTACGCCTTCATCACCCAACACACCGTTTTTCAGTACGCTTTCACAGGTTATCATTAACTCTACATCATCACCGATATTTCTTGAAACATAGATTTCCGCATAACCGTTTTTATCGGGTACAAACGAAGTAATCGCTCCGCCGCTGTGTGCATACGCACCCGATGATTCGTACAACAGCATACCTCTGTTGTCCTTTCCGTAATCATAGTAATTATAATCGTAAGTTCTTAACACACCGTTGTTCAGCGGTGCTGTAAAAGTACCGTCAGAATTGAAATACCCATTAAAATCAGACAGTTTCACTTTCACCTTGACATATTTTCCGCCTGTTGTGTCAAATGTATGACAGGCAAAAATATTTCCGAAACCGTAGTTGTATTCATTTGCCATAAATCTTGAAAACTTCTTACCCTTAGGCAGCTGTATATATTTCGGATATTTCTCACAGCTTTTAAACATCAATTTAAATTCGTTTTCATGTTCGTCCTTGAATAAAACGCCGTACAGTCTTGAGGTTTTGCTCGTGTAACCTGTAGTTGTTACGAACAGCTGATTATTATTTATCTGCTGTGTTTCGCCTGTAACCTCAAACCTCTCCTGAGATTTTTCGACACTTTTCGGGGCAGCACTTACAGCAAATGCCGAGCCTGCCGCAAGCACACCGCAAAGTGCCGTTGCGGTGATTTTTTTGATTACATTTTTCATTGTTTTACCCTCCGTATTTGCAGACATTGCCGTAAATTTGTTCATACTTGTTTAAGCTTATCAATATATTATCCTTAAGTCAATAACCGCAAATAAAATTCGGTATATACGGCAATATAAGCATAATTTAAAGGTATTTTTTATTGCAAATGACAGCAAAAAAGGACAGCCGATACACCTTGTTGTGTATCGGCCGTTTCCTCTATTTTATTCCTTCCATAACTATTTGACGAAGTTATGTATTTTCCGATTTGCAGAATGAGCGAAATTATCAAGACTGAGAGAAATACAATCATTCCGACATACACCATATTTTTATAGCTGTACCAAGTTCTTTTAAAAGCCTTTCTTGTACCGCCGCATTATTACAATCAATTTTTAAGAATTTTCTCAATCAATTGTGCAACACCGTCGTTATTATTTGACGGAATCACAATGTCTGCACGGTCAAGGCATTTTTGACTTGCGTTTTCAACAGCCGCACCGAGTCCCGACTCGGCAATCATATCGGCATCGTTATCGGCATTTCCGCAGGCGCAGACATTTTCCATGCCGATATTCAAAAAGTCACACAAACGCAGGAGTGCCTTCGCCTTTGATGCCTCTGCCGACATAATCTCAACAAAATGGTCGGTTGAAGTCGTAATTTCAACGCTGTTGCAAGCCTTTTCGATACTGCTCCACAGCCTGTTGCGAAGCTTTTCGTCCGTACTTATAATGCTGATGAGGTCAAGCTCATTTCTATGCTTGCTCAAAAAGCTTCTCATATCGACAATCTTGCCGTGGCATGAACGGGTGTATTCAAAATATTCAGGCTCACAACCGTAGTCAAGCGGTCTATGCACATATCTGACATCGGCATATGTAAATCCGTCAATAAATCCCTCAAGAATAACATCGTCATTACGCACAGCGCCGAGAATTTTCAACACATCATCGGGTAAAATCAGCGAACGGTGAACCGTTTTACCGCACTTGCTTATTACAGCGCCGTTCGAGGTAATCGCATAGTCCAGACCGACAATGTTCATCACGCTGTCGGGCATCATAACAAACGGTCTGCCGCTTGCCGCAACAACGGTTATTCCGCTTTTAATCGCAGATTCAATGGCAGTTTGCGTTCGTTTGCTCAAGGTGTCGCTGTCGGCAAGAGTTGTGCCGTCAAGGTCAAGTGCAATCAGCTTTATATCTTTCATCTTATCCATACAAATCCCTCTGTTAGATTTTCTTCGGGCAAAATCCGTTCATACAGCATTCTTCACATTTTGCCTTTCTTGCGGTGCAGACTGCTCTGCCGTGCAGAACAAGTCGGTGGCAAAAATCATTGCTTTCATCGGGGGGCAAAAGCTCACGCAATGCAAATTCAATCTTTTTCTGATCTTTCAAATCATGAAGTCCGAGCCTTCTTGTAATGCGTATGCAATGTGTATCAACCACAACCGCAGGCTGACCGAAAATGTCACCGCACACAAGATTTGCGGTTTTTCTGCCGATTCCCGGGAGTTTTGTCAAATCGTCAATATTATCGGGAACGACACCGCCGAAATCGTCACAAAGCATTCTTGCCATTTCAACAATATCTTTTGATTTGGTCTTATAAAGTCCGCAGCTTTTTATATACTCTGCAACTTCTTCGGGAGTTGAGTCGGCAAAATCCTGAGCTGTTTTGAACCTGTCAAACAACGAGGGAGTGACCATATTAACCCTTGCGTCCGTACATTGAGCGGCAAGCCTTGTTGCAATGAGCAGCTGCAACGGATCTGTGTAGACAAGCGAACATATTGCGTCGGGATATTCTTTTTTCAAGGCATGAACAGCGTTCACGGCAATTTCTTTTTTAGTCATAAATTCACCCCGTAGTTTTTAAAAAATGCAAAAATGCGATTAAATACTGTTTTCTCCAGTATAACACAAAAATTCTGCTATTGCAATCAGAATAAAAAACTGATACAATAGATGCATAAAAGTTAGAAATTTGTTTCGGAGGACAAAAAATGTACAATAATTACATTTTTGACTTATACGGCACTCTTATCGACATTAATACAGATGAATGGAACGATGATTTGTGGAAGAAAATTGCCATTCTCTATGCCTACAAGGGTGCACACTACACCTATGACGAGCTTAACGAGGAGTATGCCAGACTTGTTCAGGCTGAAAAAAAGGCTGTTCTCAAAAAGTCTCCCGATACAAAAGTTGTTGACATTAAAATTGAAAAGGTTTTCCGTAAACTATTTACACAGAAAGGTGTTAAGGTTACAAAAGCCGAGGTACTTTTTATTGCCGAGGCATTCCGTTGCTACTCAACAAAGTACATCAAGCTTTATGACGGTGTACTTGATCTTCTTGACACTCTCAAGGCAAAAGGCAAAAAGGTTTATCTTCTCTCAAACGCACAGCGTTCATTCACAGAAAATGAGCTGAATATGTTTGATCTGACAAAATATTTTGACGGCATTTGCATCAGTTCTGACGAAGAATGTTCTAAGCCTGACGAAAAATATTTCAAAACACTTTTTGACCGTTACGGACTTGAAAAGAGCGAGTCAATTATGATTGGCAACGACTATATCAGCGATATCGGCGGTGCGGCTGATTTCGGTATCGACAGTCTGTACATTCACCAGAGCATTTCACCCGAGATTGACGGCGAACTCCGCAGTACATATAAGGTTATGGACGGCAATGTGTACAAAATCAAAAAGCTTATTATTAATCATTCGTGAAGACAGTTTAACTAATAAATAACATTTAATGCCCGAGCGAGAGTTATTAAATGTAAAATTGAAAATGGAAAATGGAAAATTAATGTCGGGAAGACAGTTTGTAATGTAAAAAAACATATTATGCCCGAACATAACATTGCAACCGTTCGCACAATCCCGTAGGGGCGGTCATTGGCCGCCCGCCTTAATAAAACTATTTGTTAACGCAATAATTTATGTTTTAAACAAAGTTGCGGTTATTTTGTAGCGGAGGTCAGTGACTTCCCGTCTGAAATATAGTCGTAATGCGTTGCACATAAATATACTGTAATATCGCACTTTAGGCAGTACATCCTTGTACTGCCTTTTATTTTGCAAAATCATTATGTAAAACGCATAAATTCAATTCATCCGCACACACTTTTACAAAGGAAGTGTGCAGATGAAACGCAAAGTACCCGATTACAAAAAGATTTTAACACCAAGTGATTTAGAGCTTAACACCTGTTCAAATCAGGATTGTACAGGTCTTATCCCAACAGCAGTCAAAAATCCCGCCGAGGCTGATTCCTACGAAGAACTTTATCCATATATAACCGTTGTGTCGCCGCCACATGTTCGTGAAGATGGTAAGGATAAGGAACAACCCTAACACCCGAGGTAAGTTATCATCTCATCTTAACTACTCGTTATGCAGCGTGTCGCAACAGTTTGATATAATGAATGTTGTGCATAATCTGTAGCGAAGTTCAGTGAATTTCCGTCTGAAATATAGTCGCAAGGCTACCAATCGAATCGATTGTAAAATCATTTCAACACTACAATCATCTAAACACATCGGCGGAAGCAATATTTTTCACACTGCTTCCGCCAAATTTTTAAATAAAATCATTTTTTGAAACGCTATCCGAAATTTTCTCAATTGTATTGTCGATTATCATACCATACATATACGGCTCTGATTTCTCAACAATATCGCTTTTCATATAAATGCTATCATCATAAAGCAATATATACCCGCTACATACATTGCTAAAGCTGTCTGTCATAGTAAAATCAATTCTGTTTTCATCGGTTATTGTCCCTGTAAATATACCGCCTGCAAGGTGGGCGTAGTTGGGACTTGACTTCATCACTTCAATCTCAGCTTGATTTTCATCAATGGATAAAATTCCGACTTTTATACTGCCTGTATTCCCCTCATTATTTTGATTATATGAATATAAACCAACATATTTACTTAAGTCAACTTTTTGAGTTGTCAGCGGTTCAGTTGAAACAGAAGTAGTATATTGTTCCGTAGTCTGCTCAGGTGCTGATGACGGTATTGTGGCTTCGGTATCAGCTTGTGTAACAGGCGAAACGGTTGTTTCCGCATTATCAATTGTTTGTTGAGATGAACATCCTACACAAACAATGCCAACCATTGCAATCATAGAAGAAATAAACATAGATTTTAATTTCATAATAACCCTCCGTTAATTTTAATTTATTTTTTTCTTATACCAAAAGAACACAGCAAATACAACAGCTACAATTACAAGAATCACAACCGAAGCAGTCTGAATCACACCCGTTTGTAAAAATCCATTATCTGTATTTGGCTTGTCACCTTCACTTGTAGTGGTTTCAATAATAGAAACTGAGGTTGACGGTTCTGTAGTAACGGGTTCAGTTTTGGGAGTTGTAGTTGTAATCTGTGTAACTTTAGTATTAGGAACTTCACCTTGATGAATTAAAATACGATAACACGGGTCATTATCAAAATCAGAGTCAGTCCATGTAAAAACATATTCTATCCCGTCATTAGTTTTATATGTAATCTCCTGCTCTGTACGATTATCAAGAGCATTAAAATAAACTCTTTTAGTGTATGAATAGAGAGAATTTGAATTTTCTATATTCGAAAGAGTTGAATTATTCGTTATATCATCAAACAATGTAACAGTCATTTCATCAGATGAATACACATAAATACACGATACAGCATTCGTATTATAATCAATTCCAAATTGCAGTGGATTACCTGTTCGTGGATAACAAATAAACTTTGTAAGACCCGAATCTTGTTCATCAATTTCAGCATAATCATCGCCAAATGTTTGAGTTATGTCATCCAGTGATTTGCCAATGTATTTTACAGGATTTGTGAATTGTCCTTTATCAGGTTTAATTATATAATCCCTCGTGGGCATTGTATCTTCTTCTAAATCCACATTATTATAAGTGACATTTTCAGGCATACCTTGCTTATAGCAATCATCTACATAATCAATAAGATAATCTGAGGCTTCATAGTACTCACCATTTTTCATTAACTTTTCAACTTCATCAAGCAATTTGTCAATGCTATTATCGTCAAAATAATACATTGCAGAACCTTTTGTACGAAAATCAAAACATTTTCCTTTCATGTCCACAGTAAAAACGAAACCCGCTCTATCCTTACCGTAATTTTCTGCGTAAAAATTGTTTGCAAAATCTTTTATATTATCTTCGTTTTTTCCTTCGTTATTTGTATATATAACAGCCACCCAATTAGATTTATAGCTAAAGTTGCGTAATTTGTCTGTTAAGTTAGACTCCTCCTGAATACTAAAAATATCCGCATTATCTCTAACATTAAAAAGCACAAGTGCGGACACATTGAAAGATACTGTTAATAGTATCGTCAACATAAGCAATACAATACTTATTATTTTTATTTCTATCTTGTTTTTCCTCATTTTATTTCTCCTGACTTTTCAACAATCGCCTTTAACAAACTTTTAAACTGCCACAATTATAATTGTATTAAAGTGCATCATTAAACGATTTTTCGGTTAGTTTCATTGTATCTTCTTTAAAATAAAAAGTCAATACATCTGCTATTAGTGATATAACACAAAATAAATATATCAATAATTTTGTTTAACAAGTATCGTAACTCAAATCGGCGAAAGCAATCTTTTTTCACACTGCTTCCGCCGATTTTATTTTTTCAATTTTAATAGGAACAAATTATTTTATATAGCTGTGATCTTTGCACGCATTATCATAAGCGTTTTTAGCAAGAGGAGTATTATTATCAATAATGTATTTTTATCAGTCGGATTAATTAAAAAAATGCAACAAAAAAGCACCACATAATGTGGTGCTGAAAGTCCAAATGAACCACCGATTACTCGGTGTATATAAAAGGGTAAACACCCTGAAAACTGAATAAAGGAAAGAAGATTAAGAAGAAAGATTAGTTAAA